>WNGE01011413.1_pt1 | contig 11485 bp, 11 predicted proteins | sample 5400651 | NCBI WGS metagenome assembly WNGE01 (sample SAMN13153370, study PRJNA577476) | soil metagenome | isolation source: 60 cm soil or saprolite under grassland replicate 2 | place: USA:California | collected 2016-06-15 | reverse complement strand
CAAGCCAGTACCCGGTGGTGCACCAGTTCGGCTCGACGTGGAACCTCAGGATCACCGAACCGAACACGTTCTTGTAGTACACCTGGGTGTCCCAGTACCAGCAGGACGTGCTCGCGGCGATCTGTGCCGCCATCGCCCGCTCACCGTAGCCGGTCCGCTACGGAAGCGAAAGGTTTCGGATATGCGCGAAAGGTTGCCAGATGGGCGATCGGGCAAACGTCGCGGCGCCTGTGTAGAGGCAGTGTCGGCCGGTTCGCCCGGCGGTGCAGCGCTGCGGGTTCCGTATCGCGTGTGAGAGGCGACCAATCGGTCCGTCCGCGGCGGTGTTGTTGAGCGACCAACGCCGGCCCGCGGGAAAGGGGATGCTCATGACTCGGCGACACGAACATCAAGGAGGGGGCAGTGTGCGGGTGAGATCCGCCCTGGCAGCCGCCGCGGCGCTGGCGCTGGGCCTGGGCGTTCTCGCCGCCGCGGCGCCGGCCTCGGCCACGCCGGCCGGTGGCAGCACGGCGACGGCGCAGATTCCGAAGGCCGCGCAGGTGGCATCGGTGGGTGTCATCCAGGGCACGGTGCATGAGGTCACTAAGCAGCAAGAACTCATCCGGGCCCAGGCTGCCGGCGTATCAACCAGGACGCTGGCGCAAATTGACGCCACCGCCACGTACTCGTGCTGGTACTGGGACACCCAGGTCTATTACAAGAATGCCTTCGGCTCAGTCATCTTGCGGTTCCATGTCGAGCCGAACTGGTGCACCACCGGCTATTGGCTGGCCAGCCCGGTGTATACGAACACGTGGGCCAACGTGAACGTGCCCGGCTGGAGCTACACGCATACCGGCGGCTGGACCAAGTACGGCGCCGGCTGGAACATCTACATCACTCACCAGAACGGGCACTTCTGCTTCGTCAGCTACTTCGGCTGCGTGCAGAACAAGTACCCGTGGATCGAGGACGAGGTCGGCCCAGGCAGCAGGGTCGACTACATGCATTACGGCACCTGACCCCAGGCGGCTAGTGCACGGCCCCAAAACCAGGGCCAGTGTTGGGGCTGGGGGCGGCAGCGGGGCTGTCGTCCCCAGCCCCCGGCGTCGCCGCCCGGGTCGAGGCGACCCGCCCGTACACCGCCCACAGGCCCAGCCCCGGACCGCCGGGAGTGCCGTCGACGGTAAGCCCGCCGGGGACCGGGTCCTGCACGGTGGCACCGACAAGCGGCCCGATGATCCCGCCTGTGGATCCGGCGCCGGCGTGCGGGTCGATGCAGATCCCCTCGCGGCCCGTACCCAGCAGCAGCACGGCACTGGACGCGCCGCGCTGCTCGGTCAACGCCGCAGCGACCGTGCCGAGCCGCACCGGCCCGTTGCCCCGGGCGACCCGCGCCTCGCACGAGCTGGCCAGCCGCGCCGCGGCCTGACCGGTCACCTGCTCCGGCACCGGGGCCCAGGCCGCGGCCGCCGTGGTGCCTCCGGGACCGAGGAACACCCAGGCCAGCGCCCCGACGCTTACTACCGTCGCGCCGGCCACCGCAACCTGCCACCGGCGGCGGGACGTTCGTGGCCTGGCAGGGCTTGTGGCGGGCTGGATCGCGTCGAGCAGCACCACCCGCATCCGCTCCTGCCGGTCCGGGGTGAGCCGCTGAGGCGGCGGGTACACATCTTTCAGCTGCATCCTCATCACTTCCTCACACGCCTATCGTCATCGATCTCACGGCGCACCCGGGCAAGCCCGCGGGCGAGGCGGGACTTGACCGTGCCGGGCGGAATGCCCAGCACCGCGGCCGCCTGCGAGGCGGTCAAGTTCGCCCCGATCACCTGCCGCTGTCGGATCGGCAACCGGCTCAAGACCGGCAACAGCCGCGCCATCCACCGCTGCGCATCCACCCGCTCCGCCACGACGTCGATAGGGTCCGCGGCCGCGTCGGGCTGAGGAAGGCGCGCCAGCGCCGCGGCGTAGCGGCGCTGCGCCCGGTGCGCGTTGCGCAGCACATTGTTGGCCACCGCGAACAACCACGGCACCTCCCCGTCCGGGTCCCGTGGCACCGTGGCCCGCCGCCGCCACGCGGTCAGAAACGTCGCGGCCGTCAACTCCTCGGCCAACGACCACGACCCGGTGCGGCGAAAGCAGTGGTTATACACCGCGTGACAATGCCGCTCGTACAGCCCAGTGAACCAGTCTCGATCGGCAGCCGTGACCACAACCGGCCCCTCGCCCGCAAGACTCGCCACTCTCACACCCACTCCCTGTCCGGCGCCGGACTGATGGTTCCACTCGGGTGGGCTGCCCGTCTCCGGGTGTCGCCTGCCACCCGTCATGGGACCGGCTTGAGCCGGCCGGTTGTCCCGCCAAAGCCCGCGTGGCCGCTTCGGCGCGAACTGAGCCGGCGACCCGCGAGCGTGCCGGCGATCGCATCGGCGGTGATCTCGTCTGGTGGCTGCCGCGCGCGGCGGCGGCCCCACTCGATCATCTCGTGGATGACCAGGTCGGGCCGCCACGTCTCGATCAGCTCGAGCACATCCCGGGCGCGGTCGACGGCGCCCGCCCCGAACAGATGACGGGCCGCGAATCCGGCCGGCTGATCGGGTGGTAGCTCGCTGATCGTCGTGGCATGCGGCAAGCGGGGCGTAGGACTCGACCAACGTGACCCCCGAGCGATGCGCCGTCACGACGCGATGTTCAGCTCCGTCCGTCGCTGAAGCGCCAGCGAGTTTGGCCGGCGAGCGCGCCCTTGGCGAAGCCGAACGCGGTCGTGGGTAGGACCTCGTAGATCCATGCTTCGCCGGCTTGGTGGTGGAAGGCGCCGTCGTGGACGTCATAGTGCCAATCGCTGCCGTACTTCGACTCCCACTCGGCGGCGAGCTCGCGTAAGAGACCATCATCGGCGACCCGCCGCGCCTCGCCTTCGGCGACAACGTCAAGTCCCTCACTGATGGCGTTGCTGCCGGTGGTCACCGCGCAATGCGGGTTGCGGTCGAGGTTCCTCGCTTTCTGTTCGGTCGGTCCGGTACAGAAGAAGAGGGCCTCGCGGAACCACACCGCCATCAGCGTGGTCACGTGCGGGCGGCCGTCGCCGCGCACGGTGGAGATCCGGTAGATCTGTGCGTCGGCGAGCTGCTGGCGGCCGTCCTCCCACAGGGCGGCGATCGCCCCGTCCGTGCTGAAGCGGGCGTCCAGTTCCGCGGTCACGCTTCGCTCCGCGCTCATCGGACGGCCGATTCCGGGCGGTCGGCGAGCTGCTCGATCAGGGCCAGGATGCCGCCCGGGTCCTTGAACCACGTCCCTTCGTGCCGCCACCCACGGCGATGTCTCCGTCCATCCTCGTGCCGGGCAGGTCGTATCGGTCGAAGGTGACACCACGTTCCTTCAACTCGGCAACCTCCTTTTCGACATCCTCGACAGACCAGAACGCGCAACTTGCCGTCGAGTTGCCGGCGCCGTCGCTGAGACACATGGAGAACGTCGAGTGGTTGGCGCCCTCGTACAAGACACCGGCATCGCCCGCCTGCACTGGCTGCTGCTTGCACACGCCCTCGTCGAACGGTCTCCCGCACGCCCCGTCCGACACCGGCACGTACGCGGACACCTGCGAGTCACGCAACACGAGCCGCTCCTTCCCCGTCGAGGCTGACCGGTCCGACGCCGCCGTGCCGCGTAGCGAGGTCTGATGATGTAGCGGTAGACGAGCCGGCCGGGCGGCGGAAGCTCGGCCAGCACCGCCTGCGTATCCGCTTCGTCGGCATCATCGAGGACCCATCCCAGGAACTCCGGCCGGTCTCGGACCGGTCTTTTGCCGCTCGGTCACCAGGAACGCTCGCCACTGCGCCCGGGTGAGATGCCGTTCGAGCAACGGAAGAACGTGATGCTCCTCGTCCGCGAGGTGATCAGGAAGGCCGTTGGCCAGGGCGCCGAGCGCGGCCGCCGCGCCCGTTCCGTGGGTGAGCGCGTCGTCGAGCGTCGCGATCGCCGCCGACAGCTCGCGGTGCTCCTCGACCATGCGGTCGACCTGGCGCTGATCCTGCGCTGTGGCGAGCTGCCCGCGCAGGACGGGCCACAGGTCCTCGTCCTCGGCGACATGATGCCGGTCGAGGCGTGCCCGCAACTGCCCCCACGCCTCTTCGAGCCGGGGTGCTAGCTGTGCGGCGTCGCCGTCTAATGCGGCCGATTCCAGGCGTGCCAGATCGCGGCGCATCGCGTTGTGCATGGCCCGCATGTAGCGCACGTCCGTCGGCTCTGCGTCGCTGACCGATCCTTCGCTGCGCTGTCGGGCGCTGCGCACGGCTGCGACAAGACCAGCCGCGGCCAGCGGGAGCAGCACACGTTTCGGGGGTCGGCGCGAACTGTTTCGTCCCATCGAGCTCCCTCCCAGACGGACTGGCAACTCGCTGTGCCCGATCAGGTCTTGGCCGAAGGTGATGCGGTTGCCTTCGGGTCAGCAGCGAGCTGGCCGCCCGGTCCGGATCACGCACGACCTGAAGCCAGGCGCGGTCGGTGACCTGCCATTTGGCCGCTTCTGCCATCGGGACGTTGTCGGCCGGCCGACCCAGAAGCCGCTCGTACCAGGCGCGGGCCGTGTCCATGTCGGATACGACGACGACGCCCAAGAGGTCGGTGACTGACACTGCCTGGTGCCTTCGTCAACTGATCGTGCGCAGCTTGGGTGTGGCATTCGCGAGGGTGGACAGGGCGCCGGGGGTCCACGCTCCGGAGGTGATGACGGTGACGTGTTCGATCCCGAGTGCGGCGAACCCCTCGCAACGGCGGACGAACTCGTCGGCCGATTCGCCGCCCTCCAGGCGAGAGCCGAGTGTCTTCTCGATCGCGTCGAAGGGACGGCCGACGTCAATACCAGCGGCGCACCCCACAGCGCGACTCCCAGTACGAAGCTGCGGCCCAAGGTGGTCATCCGGAGCGTGGCTGCTGCGCCGCGCCACCGCACAGCCCGCCCAGGCAGATCGCCGCGTTGAGCCAGCCGACTGCGCCCTCGCTCAGCGAGAGGACGCGCAGGGCAAGTACGACGACTACTACCAGCAAGGCGCCTTGTACGAAGGTCTGGGCGACGGTGAGTACGACAACACCCGCGGGAGGTGCGATGCGTGCCAGGGCGGAGGCTCCAGCTGTGATGTTCCGGCGTGACCGGCCGGGCCCGCGCTGCGCGTGTCGCGATGCGGTCGGGACGGACAGGCGCAGCAACGACAGCGTGGCGAGCAGAAGGCAGCCGGCGGCGATGGCGATGGCGGATGCCTGGTTGGCGACGACGAGGATCGCTCCGGCGACGACCGGCGAGCCCCCGCGACGCCTGCATCGCGGGTCCCTTGACGCACGGTGAGCCGGGGTTCATGCTGCGCGAGGCGGACTCAGCGGGGGTGTCATCGTCATGAGACATCGCAATGGCCTCAATGTGTCACATCGGCGCAGCGCGATTGGTGCTGTTGCCGTCATGGGCATTCTCGTGCCACTGGTGGTCGGCACGACTGCGACCGCGCAGGCCGGCACGATCACCCCGACCGGCATCAGCGTGGGCGCGACGACGGCCAATACCGGCCTTGGTGGTGCCGTGCCGACGGTGCTTGTGCAGGCCGGCGCGCCGTTCATGCTCACGGTCAGCTTGTCGCCCGAGGGCGCCACCTTCACCAAGGACACGCTCCTCAACCTGACGCCGACCTTGGAGGACCCGTCGGTAGGCGGCAATCCAAGCGGCACATTCAGCCCCTCGTCGGTCACGTTCCCGGCCGATGTGTCGAGCCAGTCGTTCTCGGGTTCCTATTCCGCCGCTGACAACGGGGTCATTCTGACCGCATCGGTGGCAGTTCCGAAGGGAAAGACGAGCGGCGTCACGCCGGGCTCAACCGCGCCGTTCGATGTGCTCTTGACATTGCTCCCGTTGGCACAGCACGATCCGCGGCTCGCCACCGGGGTCGGCGTCGGTAACTCCTCATGCACCGCGGCCACCACTGAGCCGGAGTGCGGAATCATCGTGCTCCCGAACGACATCGAGTCGGATGCGGCGCTGTCGCTCGGTAAGTGCACGACCAACCTCGGCTGCACGAGCGGCAGCCAGGTCGTCCAGTTCATCGCTGATCTGGGCATGCGATACAGCCCGCAGGCTCCGGCCACGCTGATCGTGCGCTGCGACAAGCAGCTGTGCCGCAGTACGAACAACGGCATAAGGGCGTTCACGCTCAAGGTGAGCCAGTCCGCGACCGGCCCGCTGGATCGCGTCTCACAACCGTGCGCCACCAAGGGCGTCGCGGACAACGGGTTGAACAACGGCGACACGTTCTGCACCGACTATGTGCAGAGCCATCGTGACAACTCCGGTGATCTGCTGCTCTATCTCCTGTTCACGCACGACATGCGAGGCAGCACCTGATCACAAGCTGACCAGCAACCCGGCGATCGGCACAGCGACGACGCCGAGACGATCGAGGACTTCGTGGCTCTGGCGGCGCAGTTCGTGAGTTTCGGCGTCCGGCCGATGATCGGGAATCTGCGCGAGCCCCATCATCATCAGCGCGTGCTCGTGCCCTCCGTCAGCGCCGTCGGGTGAGCGCAGTCCGGTCTCGAGCACCCCGCGTGCCTCAGCTGGCCTGCCCGCGGCGAGCAGGGCGAACCCTTGGATGCGCAGCAGGGGAGCCAGCAGCGCGCTGGCATCCAGCGCCCGCGCGCGGTCCAGGGCGCCGGACACAACCGTCCTCGCCTCGTCGAGACGACCGCTCAGGATGAGGCACTCTGCCAGCGCGCCGTCGAGGCCGATCAGCTCGTGCGGCAGGCCGAGCTCGGCAAAGCGGACGCGGGCGTCGTCGAAGAGGTCGACCGCTTCGTCCCAGCGGCCGAGGCCGGACAGCAGCCGGCCGCGCTCGCGCAGGACGAGCGCGACCAGTTCGTGATCGTCGGCGGCGCGGGCCGCGTGCAGCGCCGTGGCGAGCAGCGGCTTGACTTCGGCGAATCGCCCCTGCCGAATAAGAAGATCCGCCCGGTTGTAGACGGCGTTCGCTTCGTTCGCAGTGTCGCCGACGCGCCGGAACATGTCCGCGGCACGGTGTAGCAGGTCCGCGGAGACGTCCCATCGGCCGTCCTGCATCGCGCCGATCGCGAGGTTGTTGAGACAGTGCCCCTGCATGCGCAGATCGCCGAGCTGTTCGTAGATCGCCAACGACAGCTCGCCGAACGGTTGCTCCTCGATGCGACCGGCGTGCAGGTACGCGAGGTGCATGGTGTTGTACGCGTACGCCAGCGACTCGCGATCGTCTGCCTTTCGGGCCTCGCTGGCTCCGATCGCGCTCCACCGCATTGCGTCGGTGTGCTTGCCCTGGAGGTATTTCCCGAAGGCGTAGCGGGTGGCCAGTCGAGAGCGGACAGCGTCGGCGTTCGCGCCGAGTGTGCCGTCCAGAACCGTCCGCCCACGACTGAGCAGGTGCAGCGAGGCGGAGAACTTGGCCAGACGCTGGACGATGCTGGCCTGTTTGAACATCAAGCCGGCGAGCAGGACGGGACTGTCGATGGCGAATCGCTGGGCCCGGCGGTATGCGTCGGCCGCCTCTGTCGAGAGCCCCGCAAGGTCGCGGACGTCGCCGAGTTGCTCGTGCACGACCGCGATCTGCGACGGCGCGATTCCGCGGAGCCTGTCTGCGCATTCCAGTGCGCGCTCGAGGAATTCCATAGCCTCGGCGTGCGCATAGCGCGCCCGGGCGCGGTCGCCGGCCGCTCGTGAATACGTCCATGCCTTCTCGTAGTTGCCTGCATGGAAGAAGTGCATGGATAGTTGGTCGGCCAGATCCTCGCGGCTGCTGCCGGCGCGTTCCAGCGCCTCTCCTACCTGTTCGTGCATCTGCCGCCTCAGGCGATACGGCAGACCCGCGTATGCGACGTCACGGATCACCGCATGCCGGAACCTTCCGCGGTCCTGGCCGTCGCGTTCGAGGAAGTCACCGATGCGGTTCAGCGCTTCGTCGTCGAAGGTGTGGCCCTGGGCCGCGAGCATGTTCCGCAGATCCGCCAGCGAGACGCTCACTCCCAGAACCGCCGCACATCGCAGCAGCGTCCGATCATGCGGATCGAGGTGATCGATCAGGCTCGTCACGACGCCCTCCACGGAGTCTGGCAGCTCGGACACCGACCCCGAACGGCTCGCAGCCAGCACGAGCTCCCGGAGAAACAACGGATTTCCGCCGGCTTTAGCGGCGATCACCGACATCGCGTGCGCGCTGAGCGGCGTGGCCCGTGCGGTCGACGCGAGAAGCTCGAGCGCTGCCGATTCGTCGATCGGCTCCAGCGCCAGCCGCTCCTGGCCGGCGGACGGATCGGGCACGAAGCCGGTAGGCCGCTCGCGCCGGCTGACCACGACAACCCATGGCTGGCGGCTCACGTCATGAGCCAGCCGTCGGAGCAGATCGGCCGAGGCGTCATCAGTCAGGTGGACATTTTCGAAGACGAGCAAGGTCGGCGTCGGCAGGATGACGCGCAGGAACTCGATAGTCACCTCGGCGAGTTTCGGACGGCGGAACTTCTCGTCGAGCTCCGCGGCTTCGCGCGACGGCGGCAGCTCGGTGCCGAGGACGACCCCGAGCAGCGGCAACCACGGCCGCAGATGTGGCGCGTCGTCCTTGATCCGATCGGTGAGCCGAGTCGCAATGCTCGCTTGCTCGGTTTCGGGACCGATGCCGAGTATGTCGCGCAGCAATGTGCGGAACGGGAAGTACGCCGTGCTGGACTGGTAGCTGCCGCTGGGCCCGTCCACGACGCACATGTCCCCGGCCAGCCGGCGGATCTCGTGGATCAGCCGTGACTTGCCCATACCCGGTTCGCCGATCACCTCGATCAACGTGCCTTGCCTGCGTCGGGCGGCGCCGAGGGCACGCGACAGCGTGGCGAGCTCCTGATCGCGACCGACGAAAGCTCCCTCGCCAGTGGTTTCGGCGCGTTCACCCGCGACGGCACCGAGCGCAACGGCGTGAACCGGCTGGGACTTTCCCTTGACTGCGAACGGAGGAAGTGTTTCAAACTCGAAGACGGTCCGAGATCTCGTCACAACATCTCGTGTCGCGAGGACCTGTCCGATGTGTGCCTTGGCCGTGACGCGAGCAGCGAGGTTGATCGCGTCGCCCTTGACCGAGTAGGTACGCCGGAAGTCGGGGCCGAAGTCGCCCGAGTAGACGGAGCCGCGGTTGACTCCGGCGCGTAGTGCGAGAGTGCCGCTGCGGTCGACGATCTGGCGCACCGCGCGGAGCAGGCATTCCTCGTCGTTGCCGTTGCTGCGAGGAGCGCCGGCCACCAGCATGATCTTTCCGCCGTCACGGTCGATGTCGGACTCGAGGAAGGTCACCTTGTGATCCGCCGCGGCGTGCTGGACGTTGCGGACCAATTCGTCCAGCGCGGTGGCCGCCGCGTCCGGTCCCGCCTCGGTCACCAGGGTGTCGGTGCCGGAGAAGTGGATGAACGCGACTGCGATCGGGCGGTGCTCGGACTCGCCGGCCGCTGCGAGTAGATGCTCACGGACGGGCGGTGCCAAGGCGCTCGCGAGGTCGCTGCCCCCCGCGACGGCTTCCGCCACGTCGTCGAGTGCCCGAGGCTCGGACCGAAGCAGCTGACCACCGCGAATCCGCCCGCCGAGCACGCTCGGCGCGAGGAGAGCCGCGGTCGCGTCGCTGACGGCGATCTGGCCGGCGGTCGCAAGAGACTCCATCTCCGCCGTCATACTTGCCGACGGACCGCTCACCACCAGTTCGCGGTGAATTGCCGGATCACCGACCAGGGAGAAATGAAACTCGCCGCTGTGGATTCCGACCGACATTCGCAGCGTGACTTGACCGGCCGTCACCCGAACACTGCCGAACTCGCGAAGGGTCTTGCGCATGCGATATGCGGCGCGTGCGGCATGTGCGGCATGATCAGCCCCGCGGAACAGCAGCAGGACCGCGTCCCCACCCCACTTGACGAGATCCGCGCCATCGCCGCGGGCCGCCTGGATCAGCATCCCGAACGTGTTGTTCAGGATGTCGCTCATTTCCTCGGCGCCGATCTTTCCCTTGCGGGCAAGGCGCTCGGTCAGCTTGGTGAAGCCGGAGATGTCGACGAAGGCCATCGACCCGGCGATCGCGCGCTGCCGCTGATCGGGATGTCGGGACAACCACTCGTTCACCAGTCGCGGTGCGTAGGCGTCCAGCGGTCGACTCGACCGATTCGCGACGCCCAGAACGCTCACATATACCCCTGAGACACAGCGTTCGCGTCATCGGCACACAGTGAAGGCGTGTCCTAATGGCGATAACCGGAGCCTCTATTGCGCAAGGCTAATCGGCTCGCCCTCATCGCTCAACGGCCATTTACGGATTGCGGAACCTTTTTCGCGGACTGCTCGGTCACCGGTCAACTCGACGTATCGGTCAAGCAGGCAGACTGTGCCGATTGCTACCTTTCACGCACGGTTCTCCAGGATGACTGGCTCATGCGGCAAGCGGCCGGACTGGTACATCGCGGCGCCTTGTCGCCGACGGATCGCCAACGGGCATAGACTCCGCGAATGCTGCTCGCGATGCGCAAGGACGCCAAGATCGCCGAGATCAAGAAGGTTCCGTTGTTTGCGCCGCTCGGAAAGGCGCAGCTCGCGCAGGTCGCATCGATTGCGGACGAGATCACCCTACCGGAGGGTAAGGTGCTAACGCGCCAGGGTGAGCGCGGGCGGGAGTTTTTCGTCGTCATCGACGGTGAGGCGGACGTCCGGCGCAACGGCAAGAAGGTGGCGACCATACGGCCCGGGGAGTTCTTCGGCGAGATGGCGCTGGTCTGCGACCGGCCTCGCAACGCGACCGTCACCGCGACGAAGCCGTTGCGCGTACTCGTGGTCAGGGACACGGAGTTCCGGTCGGTGCTCCTGCGCACGCCCCAGATCGCGTTGAAGGTGTTGGAGGCTTTCGCCGAGCGTCTGCCGCCGGGCGCGGCCTAGGTGTTCCGCCTTTGAGGTTGGGGACGCGGCTTGATGGGTCCCAGCCGCGTGGGGTTACCGCGGTCGTCTCCGAAGGACGAGGTTGGCGTCGAGTGCGATCGCCCCGCGCCGGCGCGAGTTGACGGCGTGTCCGCGCACCGGGTGCGAGCGTTGCAGCGCCCGAGCCGAAAGGTCGAACAGCGTATGAATTACGGTGCGGCGCGGGGGCTGGCGAGCCGAACCACCCGCAGCACCTCACGCAGGAAGACGGCGCCGAGCTCGCGCCGCTGATCGCGGCTTGGCTCCGTCGGCTCACGGTCATGCGGAACGAAGAAGGCGTGTCGGATCGCTGCCCGGAACTCGGGCGTGCGCGCGTACAGCCACCCGATCACGCAGCCCTGGTGCGGCCCTCGACTTGGCCGAGCAGGCCCTGCTTGCCGGCCAGATCGACGAAGCCGGTGTCGTACGGGTCGGTGCGCACCCACCGGCCCGCACCGGTCGCTGGCTCCGTGCCGAAGGCCCAGCGGGGCCGGCCGCGCCGGGTCTCGTCGATGCCCAGCACCGTGGTCG
>WNGE01010523.1_pt1 | contig 11488 bp, 10 predicted proteins | sample 5400651 | NCBI WGS metagenome assembly WNGE01 (sample SAMN13153370, study PRJNA577476) | soil metagenome | isolation source: 60 cm soil or saprolite under grassland replicate 2 | place: USA:California | collected 2016-06-15 | reverse complement strand
GTCCCTGAGGAAACTGTTTGCCTGAGTCATAATACGCGTTACATGCTTCAGTTGTAATCGTAAATCCTGGAGGAACAGGTAACCCTGCGTTTGTCATCTCAGCAACACCCGCGCCTTTGCCTCCGAGCAAATCGCGCATTCTGGCATTGCCTTCACTAAATAAGTACACCCATTTGTTTGGTGACTGTTTCACTGCCTCATCCAGGCCGGAACGTGTAATTTGTTGTGTCACAAAAATCCTCCCAAAGATGAAATATTATGCGTTCAACACTATTGCCCTTGCCCAACGTAATACATGGCGAGCACTCTGGATATAACTACTGGCCTGTTCGGCACTGATTATCTCATCGGCCTCTTCAGGTGGTGTTTCCGCGTGAAATGTCTCAGGATGGAACGGCGTCAAAATCGCCAACTCCTCTTGAATCTCCTCTGGCGCTCCTACCAATGCTCCCAGCGCTTGTAAATCGTGGTTATACATGCTTCTACGGCCAAAACGCAGCAAGCTTATCGATTGAGCGGCCTTTTCTGCTGCTTGATTACAAAAATCTGCGCATGCAAAGTGTCTTCCCAGACCCAACTCCACCCCAGCTGTTGCCATGTCCTGTGCGGCTTCGGCAAATAGTCCCAATGCCCCCTGAAGATCACCACCTGACAGAACGTCGGTGTCCTCGTCATCATCTCCAGGTCTATACAATCTCGATGGAGGTAGAACTGTTTCTTGAGTAAGGCTAACCCCCTCTATGAGTAAGCGCTCCAGTTCTGCATCGCTCTGGTGTGAAGCTTTTTGATCGTGCCAGGTTACTTCATCCTGGCTCGGGTCGTTGGGTTTTCCATTATTGGCATCCGTTTGTGGCATAGTAGGTAGAGTCCTTGCATGCTTCATTCGTAATTCAAATACCCTGCATATATTATTCCCCGTACAGCATCGTGTCAATGCTCATCATCTCGAATACTATTGTGTGATTGGAACTTCCTTTATCAATTTATCGTCATTACTATGTTAGCAGTAGTGAGAGTGGGGATCAAAGGAGAACTGATATGAAAATTCAGGATACCGGTAGCGCAGGTCAACAGGTTATTCCTTCTATTCCTGCTCGACCAAAGCGCAATCGCTGGTTGGCTGGTATTGGAGCAATCATTGTAGTTGTATTGCTAGTTGGCCTGAGTGCACTGGTATTTGCGCAGTTAAGGCAACATCAAGCTGGTCAAACCTCACCTACACCACCAACAGCGCACTGGAAACAGGTGCTTAAAGGCTATACGCTCACCTCCCTCATCGCTGCTCGCAGTGATCCTGCTATTGTCTACGCTTGCACCGTTCGAGAAACACCAAACGCATCTCCGCAAAGTAAAACAAGCGCTATCACCATACTTCGTAGCGCTGACTTTGGAGATCACTGGCAGGATATTGGTGGAAATGCTGTGGCAGGCGATACATGTCAACTTGCGGTCAATAGTGTGAACAGTAACGATATTTATGCTGTCACTTATGGAAATAATGCGCAAAACCCTGCGCTGTTGAAACACAGTCAGGACGGTGGGAAAACATGGGAAACGATTCTACCGGTAATGCATGTTTCTTCACTCCAGACTCCAGTGCAATGGGCAATTCAGCAAATGCAGGTTGAAGGCAACCGTCTCTTTGGTATACAGTGGATCGTGCCTCGAGCGCTTCCTGTTGGCCCACCCATACATTCTATTCCATACCCGTATCTCGTGCCAAGGCTGGCTACAAGCGTTGACGGTGGGCATAACTGGACAATCATTGATAATCAGTTTGCAACTCAAAGGCTTGGTGTGCATAGTTATGCTGTTGATTCCAACAATTCCAACACTATCTATGACCTCATTGGGTCTTCGTTGCTCCCCATCAACCTTAGAGAAGTTCCAACCTATGACCCACTACCAATTATTGGAATTAACCAGGAACTCTTCAAAACTACCGATGGGGGAACAACCTGGCAATCGGTACTCAAAAACATTCCCTATGCATCACAAGTACAGCTTGCGACAAGTCATCCGCAGGTGATCTATGTTGGAGGCGCCATTGGCCCACTTCCTCTTATACCAGGCGCTCCCCAGCAGTCGTATTCTGTTACAATAGGTTCTTTTCACTTGCAAATGAGTACAAATGGTGGCTCAACCTGGCAAAATGTATCCATTCCCTCTGATATGCAGAGTATTCAGAACTGGTTTGTCAGTCCTGTTGGACAGGTGTATGCATCTCCCACTATTCCATTCAGTAGCCAGCCTACAGTCATTCCGGGCACCATCCAACCATCAACGCATGTCCCCTTTCCAACCGCTAATCCCCAATCCGATGTGTCATCCCCCGTAGGGGCCGATTCATCGCGCCCATCGCCGATTTATCGGCCCTCGTCCCTTGTCGCCATACATACCCAGACTCTACCTGTAGCCCTTTCGCAATTCATTCGACGTTACGATCCCAACACAAACAGTTGGAGTAATGTCACCAGCCCCCCAACCCCTGGATTCATGCTACAACTCACTCCGGTGCAATCCAACACTGGTGTTGTCCTGTGGTTTGCCGGTCTCGCAGCTAATGGCGAAGTAATCTTGTATCGCTACGTTGTGTAGATCTAGAGAATTTTATTGCATAATAATCTTATCTCTGATCGTTTAAGATGTGTGAACTACTGAACTTCATCCTACGTAGCAATCAGGCAGTTATTCTCCTGGCTTAAGAGCAGAAAGGAGCAAATTCTATGGTTTCCAATCAGGCTGCATTTCCCTCGTCACAATATTGGAATTTGCAGGCAAACCCCCTGCGTACTGACATACGGTTACTCTTCCAGGCGGCCATGCTCGTCTTTGTCATCACCGTTGGCATCGGCATACTCAATGGACTGCATCTTGTAGGTCAACTGAGCCAGGATGTTTTACTCACGCATGTCCATGCCGGCACGCTCGGTTGGATAACGCTCAGCGTCTTCGCGGTTTGTCTCTGGCTCTTTAGTGAAGGGAAAGCGCCCACAGAGAAAAGCCGCCCCGTGCGCGTGATGAGCATACTTGCTGCTGTCTGCATCCCACTGTATGTTCTGGCCTTCCTCAGTGGCAATTTCATTGCGCGTGCGGTTTTCGGCTTTCCAGTTCTCCTTCTCATGATTGGCTTCTTCGGATGGATTGTAGCGAGGAGCTTCCAGATTCGTCTTACCGTGGCTCGTCTAGCTCTACTCGGTGCATTGTTTACGCTCATTGTTGGGAGCGTGATCGGCGTTTTGCTGCAAATTCAAATCGCTACCAACAATGCCTTCCTCCCATCGGGGGCTTTCGCCGCACATCCGGCAACCCAGGTGGTCGGCTATTTGCTCCTTGTAGGGATGGCGATTAGCGAATGGCGCTTCAAGCCAGATACCGGCAAGCTGCCCCGAGCTGGTGTGATACAGATAGCCCTCCCTTTCATCGCAGGCCTGGTGCTGACGATTGGTACCTTGCTCAACAATAATGCGTTGTTGGGTGTGAATGTACTGTTCGAACTGATTGGTATTTTTATCTACATTGTACGCTTTACTCCACCAGTCTTGAGGGTTAGCTGGGTGGCACGCACGAGCGATCGCTTCTTTGCATTCAGCGCCATCTTCATTGTCGTGAATGTGGCTATCCTCACCTACTTGATCATCACTACACTAACTGGCGTTTATGCGAGCTTCGAAGTGGTTCCATCCTGGCTCTTCTTTGCCCTGGATCACGCGATGTTCATTGGCGTCATGTCCAATGCGCTCTTCGGTTTGATTCAAATTGTGACCCAGGAGCGGCGCTCATTCTGGCCCTGGGCTGATGATATTCTCTTCTGGGGCATGAACTTCGGCATGGTTGGATTCGTGATCAGCCTCCTCCTGGATGCACGCCTGCTGGAGAGAGTCTTCACACCAATCATGGGCTTGAGCATCTTGCTTGCTCTACTGACCTATACACTCCGCATGCGCAGGCCCTCCGAACCAGAAGCGGTCGAGGTGACGGTTGGCGCTTAGGGCTTCTTATCATCCGTCTCGTCCAATTTCTCTTCACTCGCCATTCCCAGGAAGAATTTCCCAAAAAATTGGGAACGCATTCCCTACCGCCTGGGAACTATCCCGGGGTATAGTCTTTGCAGACATCGTGTTTGCCCGGCCTCGATCTCCTCCAGCAGGAGTGTCAGAGCTGGCGCTTGCAGACTTGCTTGTTACCTGGTTTCACATAACATGAAGAATGGAGATGTAAGTTTATGAAAACGGTCGATTTTGACGAAGTCGTTGAGCAATATCACCAAGCGCTAGGCGAGTTCGTGAAAGGGAACCCTGAACCCGTGAAGATGATGTCCTCCCATCGCGAAGACGTCACCCTCGCCAACCCCCTTGGCCCACCTGTGCGTGGATGGGAGCAGGTTGCGGCGGCGGGGGAGCGTGCCGCATCGGGGGTCAGAGAGGGCGAGCAAGTTGGCTTCGATATCGTAGCGAAGTACGTCACTCCTGAACTTGCCTACATTGTGGAGGTCGAGCGGTTCAAGGCCAGGCTTGGCGGAAGGCAGGAGATCGCCCCATTCGCTCTGCGGGTGACGACCATCTTTCGGCCTGAAGACGGCACCTGGAAGGTGGTGCATCGACACGCCGATCCGATCACCACGGCTCAGCCCATCGAATCGGTCATACAGAAGTAGATCAGTCGCCAACCGTCCAGGGCGGAGTGCATGTATAATAGTTTGTACGAAGTCCTTTCCGGTATAGAAGTACGTTTTTTGTCGTGTACCGATGAGAGGAGATGCCTTCCATCATCGGTGTTTGCGTTGAAAGGAGCAAGAGACCCCATGAGTGAACTCGACGATTTTCTCACCACGACCCTCGCCCGCCAGATCGAGGCAGAAAAAGCGCTTCACAACGGCGACCCGACCCAGCGCATGCAGATGTGGTCACCGCAGGACCCGGTCACCCTATTCGGAGCGGCGACGAGCAAGAGCGGATGGGACGAGGTCAGCCAGGTCTTCCGCTGGCTCGGGTCGCGGTTCTCCGACTGCACTGCGTATCGCTTCGAGCTCGTCGCCGCAGGCGTGAGTTCTGACCTGGCCTATACGGTCGGCTACGAACACACCTCGGTGTCCATGGACGGCGTGCCGGTCGAGCCGTATACCCTGCGCGTCACCCACGTCTACCGCCGCGAGAACGGCGAGTGGAAGATCGTCCACCGCCACGCCGACCCCGTACCCGATCCGGCCACGTTACGAGCCGTTTCCATCATGAGCAAGCCGGAAGCCTGATCACTGAGGAGTGGTCCTGTCGCTGCCTCCTGCTCCCGCAGCGCCGAGTGCCTCAGCTCCAGTGGTGCCGGCTGCTGCTTTGCAGGCCAAGCGCCTGCACGATGGTGGGCATTCCATGAAGCTTTGCGCGCGTCTCTAGGTATTCAAGCAAGCGGGCTCACTTTTTTTGAGGAAGAGCCGAATGAGAAAGGAAGCGATCAATGAATCCACCGCAAGAACCCCCTCAACCTCGTATTTGGCAACTCGGTTTGGGATTTGCCACCACCACCGTGCTCTCTGCCCTGGTCAAGGCCGGGGTGATCGAGCAACTGGGCGAGCAACCCAAGACACTGCCGGAACTGGTACAGGCCTGCGGGCTGAACGCCGACGTCCCCTATCGTACCCTGCGTTTCGCCGCGGTGATTGACGTGGTGACGCTCAACGGGGAGCCGTACGCCCTCACCGACGTGGGCCGGCTGCTGCTCAAAGATGTGCCTGGCAGTCTCTACATGTTCCTCTTGCTGATGGGCAGTGAGCCCTGGCGCAACGCCTGGAACAATTTCTCTCATACCCTGGCCACCGGCGACAATGCTTTCGAGCCAGTGATGGGAGTCGGCTTCTTCGAGTACCTCGACCAGCACCCTGAATACGGCGCGCCGTTCAACCAGTGGATGACCATCCGAACTTCCATGGCCGCCCGTGCCATTGCCGATGCCTATGACTTCACCCCGTTTGGGACCATCTGCGACATCGGTGGCGGACAAGGTATCCTGCTTCATACCATCCTGATCGCCAACCCGCACCTGCGTGGAATTCTCTACGACCAGGAGAACGTGGTGAAAGGTCATGTGCTCGCCGACATGGCCGCGCGCGTAGAAATTCAACCCGGAAATTTCTTCGAGCGCGTGCCTGGATCCGATGTGTTGCTGTTGAAAAATGTGCTGCATGACTGGAGCGATGAGAAATGCCAGGTCATCCTCAGCCATTGCCGGGAAGCGATGCAACCCTCTTCGCACCTGCTCATCGTTGAGATGGTCATCCCTTCTCCACCGGATTTGACGGGGGCATTCTACGACTTGCACATGCAAGTGCTGCTGGATGGCAGGGAAAGAACGGAGAACGAATTCCGTTTGCTCTTGCAAAAAGAAGGCTTGAAACTGAATCGGATGATTTCCACGAAATCGCCCATGAAAATCATAGAGGCGTCATTATGATGCTTGGCGCGGGCTAACAACGGGTTGCAGGCGAGAGAGCGTCATAGACAAGAGCACGCCTTGTTCCTAGAAGAGGGATTAGAGGAACTTAAGAGACTTGAAAATAAACAAAGCAAAAGCCGATTTTTAGAGGCACGGCTGTATTTGTAGCAATGCAGTTTTGCTTATTTGCAATTTTTGTGAAGGCAGGGGAGGCGGGACAGAATTCCCATTCTGTTCATTCCCTCAAACGGTAGTTTGAGATGTGAAGATCGCTTCCGATCGTAATGGAAGAGAAAATGGTTTTTGTAGGTACTGGAGGTAAAGCTGAATAAAACCAGTCATGGATAGATACTATCCATTGGAGCAGATTGTCGAGGCTCACAGATCTGTCGACCAAGGACACAAAAGGGGAAATGTCATCATCACGGTGGAACAGAACAATCACACCTAGGGTCTGACAATTTACAAGGTATCAATGGAAGAAGCCAGATGGAGAGCGGTTTGCACTGGCGCGTTCACGCCAGTGCTCTTGATTGGGGGCAAGTGCTCAGGTTTCAGGGCAAAAGCTGCTCACCTTTCAGGTCATTTACCAGCAATATGACCAGACCTTAGAGGCTGTCCAGCGCGGCGGCAGAAAAGATGAGGGGCTCATCTTTCACGTCGCAGGTCCAATAGAGGGCGGTTGGCGGGTCGTCGATGTGTGGGAGTCGCAGGAAGCAGTCAACAAGTTCTTTCAAGAGGTACTGGGGCCGGCGTTGCAAGAAGCAGGGGTTGCAGCTACGCCACCGCAGTTCTGGCCTGTCCACGACATGTTCAGTGGGCCAGAGCATCACCTGTAGTCTGCTAGCTAAAGGGTCTGGCCTATCCACACCGTTCTCAGGCTCTCAAGTTTGTGCCTAAGTCCGAGCCTCCGATGGGACAGGCTCATTCGTGACCTCTCAGGAACTCGGTGGCGTGCTGTCGCTCTAGTGGTGCAGCACCAGTTGATTGCCAAAGATCTAGAACATTGCATTCAGGAAACGAAAGGAGTTCTCGCACATGTTAACCAATTCTCCCATCTATGCATCCCTGCCAGCAGCGGATCTGGAACGAGCCAGGCGTTTCTACGCCGAAAAGTTGGGTCTGACCCCGGAGAGCGAATTAGAAGGAGGTCTTTTCTACCGCTGTGGCAAAGACAGCAGATTCGCTGTCTTCACTTCTCAAGGGGAGGCCAGCGGGACCCACACCCAGGCGATGTGGCTGGTTGAGGATGTCGAGTCCGAAGTCGCCGCTCTCAAAGCTCGCGGGGTCGTCTTTGAAGAGTACGATACGCCCTCCCTGAAGACTGTCAACAGTATCGCGACGATCGGGCCAAACAAAGGAGCCTGGTTTAAAGATAGTGAAGGCAATCTCCTCTCTTTGGTTCAGTTCGTCTAGGCCCTAGGGCAGGAAGACACCATTGTTCAGTGTCGAAGAATCCGGTTCCCCAACCCGTTTGGTGGTGGGGGAGTGATGTGATAGGATGAGGAGGCAAGGAATGGCTCATGTCTTTGATGGCCCTGTTTGCTCATCTCACGAAGGAGACGCGTCTTCGCCTTCTCCTTTGCACTCCTCGAGGCACAGTGGTGAGTTCATCACAGGATGTGAGCAAAGTTGATTATCACCAATAATATGAGAAGGAGAGGACGCGATGCTTAGCAACTATCCGATCGATGTCGTTCTGCTAGCCATGGACCTGGCGGCTGCCAAAGACTTCTATACAGACAAAATTGGCTTGCAGGTCCTTAGTGAGACCCCCGGTGGGGTGACGTTTCAATGTGGCGGCGATACCCATTTAGTGGTCACGAAGAGCAGCGTGGGGACCAGGGACGAGCAGACGCAATCGACCTTCCGCGTCGCCGATGTGCGTGCTGAGGTGAGCGAACTGCGCCTGCGCGGTGTGCAGATCGAAGACTATGATATGCCAGGGTTACAGACCAACGACGGCATCGCCGATATCGGGTTCGCGTGGATGGCCTGGTTCATCGATCCGGGCAAGAACTGCGTGGGCCTGATGCAGCTCAAGAACCCATAGAACCCTTCTTGCGCGCCACCGAACACGTTCATGCCACCAACCGAATTGCGTCAAAGTGATCGGCGTTGGCGAGGCATCTAAGGGGGCTTAGCGTATGCCTTGCCCGAAAAAATATGGTGACCCCAAGAAGGAGACGACCATGATGATCAGCAAAAATACCACCATCCTCATTTCAGGGGCGAGTATTGCCGGGCCGACCCTGGCGTATTGGCTCAAGCGCTATGGCTTCAACCCGACCGTGATCGAGCGCGCGCCGCAACTGCGCGAAGGCGGGTACCCGGTTGACGTGCGCTTTGAGGCCGTGCAGGTGGCCAAGCTCATGGGGATCTGGCCGCGTCTACAACAAGAGAAGACGACCATCGAGGAGATGTCGTTTGTCAATGAGCGCAATCAGCGCATCAGCCGAGTCAACATCCAAGCTGTGCCCAAGGCCTTGGGCGTGGATGTGGTGGAGATCATGCGGGGCGATCTGGCCAGGACGCTCTACGAGCTCACCAAGGACGAGGTGGAATACTGCTTCGGGGACTCCATCCAGGAGCTTAGGCAGGACGAGGCAGGCGTCGATGTGACCTTGGAGCGGGGCGGCTCCCGCCGCTTCGACCTGCTGGTGGGTGCTGACGGGCTGCATTCCATCGTGCGCACCCTGGTGTTTGGAGACGAAGCGCACTTTGAGCGCTATTTAGGCTACCAGGCGGGGGTCTTCACCACCGACAACTATCTGGGACTGGGCGAGGCCTCCATACAGTTGTATGGTGTGCCAGGGAAACTGGTCGCGGTACGCAGTACACGAGGAAACCAGGTACTGGCCGCGTTTTTCCTGTTCAAGCAACCCACCAAGTTACGCTATGATTACCATGATGTGGCGCAGCACAAGCAACTGCTGGCTGAGGTGTTTGCCGGAGAAGCCTGGGAAGTCCCTCGACTCCTGGAGCACATGCAAACGGCCCCCGACTTGTACTTTGATGCAGTGAGCCAGATTCGCATGCAGACCTGGTCCCACGGACGAGCGGTGCTGCTGGGAGATGCTGGCTATTGCCCGGCAGGCAAGGATCGACCCTGGCCATGATGGGAGCCTATATTTTGGCCGGAGAACTGAAGGTGGCGCTGGGCGATCATCAGCGAGCGTTTCACCAGTACGAACAGGCCTTCAGGCCCGTGGTCATACAGGAGCAAAAAAAGGCGGGACCAAGTGCCAGGATCCTGGTTCCCGCAACGCCTGTGGGCCTGTGGGTGAAAACGCACGTGTTCCCGAGGCTTTTGCCGCCTACGCTGGTGGCAATAGAGCGCGGGAGGAGATTGCTCCCCATGCGCTCCTCCAGGCCCAGCAGGATAAAGGACTATGGCAATGTGCTCCCGCCGTCTTAACGAAGGTGTGCCTCTGGAACAATAGACGGAAAAAGAGAACCTGGCATATAATGGAAGTCAACAGAAGCATAGCGGAGCAAGAACCAGGGCGTCACACAAGGATCATACCGATGAGCGTTCAACATGCGCCAACGAAAACCAGGAAGCGTTCCCAAGCACTCGATACGCGTTTGCACGGGCGCTGGCTCCTGCTCGCCCGAGGTCTTTGGATTACCCTGGTCGTCCTCACCCTGACGATCTTCGGAGCCTCCCTCCCGGTCTACGTGGCACAACTGCAAACTCCCTGTGCTGGAACAGCATGTTGGTACAGTCAACTCTCTCCTGGGCAAGTAGGGGCGCTCAACAGCATGGGCCTGTCACTCGGTGATTACACAGCGTACATGGTCGCGCTCACGCTTGCCTCGGTCGTAGTATGTCTGGTGGTCAGTACATTGATCGTCTGGCGCAGACCCGACGACCGCATGGCACTGTTAGTCGCGCTCCTGCTCGTGACGTTTGGCCCGATCATCGCGACGAGTGCTGTGTCAGCCAGTTCCTCTCCCTGGCGGGTGCCGAACGAATGCCTGTCCTTCCTCGCTCTTAGCTTGCTCGTGCTCGTCTTCCTCCTGTTTCCCAGTGGGCAGTTCGTGCCCCATTGGATGCGTTGGACTCCAGTCCTCTTTCTCGCAGGGCTCGTCCCCACGGCTTTCGTTGCGCCTCTCATGCCGAATACACTGGTAGAATGGCTTACCTATCTCGTGTCTCTCGGCGTGTTGGTGACGGTTGCACTCCTCCAACTCTATCGCTACCGGCATGTGTCCAGCCCCCTACAGCGCCAGCAAACCAAATGGGTGGTCTTTGGTCTCGCCGTGCCGGTCACTGTTGATCTTATCGTGACTGTGCCGTATCTGATTTTCCCAGTGCTCGCTGAGCGCAGTTCACTCTATCTGTTGGTTCACAATGTGGTTTTCCCTTTCCTGCCGCTCTTCCTCCCGCTCTCGTTTGGGTTCGCCATGCTGCGCTATCGTCTGTGGGAGATTGACATCATCATCAATCGCACGTTGGTCTATGGGACCCTCACGGCGATCGTCATCGGAGTGTATGTCCTCGTGGTGAGCATCCTGGGTACGCTGCTGCATACGTTTGGGGATTTCCCCATTGCGTTGCTTGCCACCGGCATCATCGCGGTCCTCTTTCAACCACTTCGGGCTCGACTGCAGCGTGGCGTCAATCGCTTGATGTATGGCGAGCGCGATGACCCGTATGCTGTTCTCTCGCGCCTGGCGAGCCGCCTGGATGCCACGCTGGCACCTGAGTCGGTCCTCCCCACGATTGTCGAGACCGTCGCTCAAGCACTTAAGTTATCCTATGCAGCCATTACATTGAAACAGGATGACGAATTCTCTCTCACCGCCTTTTATGGGCATCCCCAGGACAATCCACTCATCCTGCCGCTCGTCTACCACACAGAAACCATTGGCCAGTTACTGCTTGCTCCACGTGCTCCGGGAGAGGTTTTCACTGCGGCGGACCGCAGGTTACTCGAAGATATCGCCCATCAAGCTGGCGTCGCTGCCCAGGCAGTGCGTCTCACCACCGACCTGCAGCGCTCGCGTGAGCGCCTGGTCAGCACACGTGAAGAGGAACGCCGTCGCCTGCGCCGCG
>WNGE01007897.1_pt1 | contig 11489 bp, 8 predicted proteins | sample 5400651 | NCBI WGS metagenome assembly WNGE01 (sample SAMN13153370, study PRJNA577476) | soil metagenome | isolation source: 60 cm soil or saprolite under grassland replicate 2 | place: USA:California | collected 2016-06-15 | reverse complement strand
TGATGGCCGACTTTGACAAATCCAGGCGCTGGACGCTGGTAAAGGTGGGTAGCCTGCAGAGCCGCCTGACCGACCTGCTCGGGGTCAATGTCGATCTGTCCTCACCGGATTGGATGAGAGAGCCCGTGAAGTCAAGGGCCCTCGGCGAGGCTGTCAGTGCCTTTTAGGGACAGTGCGACACATCTGCGCGATATTTTCGCTGCCATCGGCCACATCGAAGACTTCCTGACCGAGATTGATTTCAGTGCTTACAAAGGCGACTTGAAGACCAAGTCCGCAGTTGAGCGCCAGATGCAGATCATTACAGAGGCCGCAAAAAGATTGGGCGACGACGCGGAAGCTTTGTGTCCAGGACCTGACTGGAAGGGATTTTGCCGGATGGGTGATATTTTGCGACATGGGTACCACAAAGTCGATGATGAGACAGTTTGGAATACCGTCAAGGATGAATTGCCGCCGATGCGCGAGGCAATCCTCAAGGCCCTGAAAGGGAACCATTGATCGTCAAGGTTTTCTATCACGACAAGTGCTTCGACGGCGCCTGCTCGGCCTCGCTGTTTACGCGCTTTTACCGCGAGCGTATTCGCCGGCACGCGGAGTTTCAATATCAGGGGCTGGTGCACCGCGCCGGACACCTGTTCAATCTTGAAGATTTCACCGGCGACGAGAATGCCATCCTGGATTTCAAATACCTTGCCTCGGAGAAGGTGACCTGGTGGTTCGACCATCATCAGAGCGCATTTCTCAGCGAAGAGGATTGCGAACACTTCGAGCGCGAGGAGAGTAATAAAAAGTTTTTCGACCCCGGCTTCCAGTCCTGCACCAAGTTTCTGGCGACGATTGCGCAGAGCCGCTTTGGCTTTGACGTGGCGCCCGTGGCCGAGCTGATCGAGTGGGCCGATATCGTGGACGGCGCGGCCTATGAGAGCGCCGAGGTTGCCGTCGCCATGCGCGAGCCCGCCATGCGCCTCACCATGACCATCGAGGCCACGCAGGACCCGGCCTTCGTCCCCCGGCTCATTGAAGTGCTGGCCTACCAGCCGTTGGCGGAGATCGTGGCGATGCCGTTTGTGGCCAGCCGCATTCCGCCGCTGCTGGAGCGGCACCAGCACTCCATCGACCTCATCCGCCAGCACAGCAAGTGCGTGGACCGGACGATCTTCTTCGACGTGACAGGATACGATTTGGAGGGCTACAACAAGTTCATTCCGTATTATCTGCATCCGGAGAGCGTCTACAGCGTGGGGCTCAGCAAGAGCAGCTTCCGGGTGAAGATTTCTGTGGGCTCAAATCCGTGGACCCAGGCGGAGAAGCTGATCAACCTGGCGAAGATCTGCGAGCGGTACGGAGGCGGCGGCCATGCGCGGGTGGGAGCGATCAGCTTCCCTCCCGGCGAGTTCCAGCGGGCAACCCAGGCTGCCCATGAGATTGTTGCCGAACTTCGCGCCTACTCTGCCCGGCACCACCAGCAATAATTTGCAGCGGACCAGCACCAGTGGCCGAGCGGAAGGCGTTCGCGGGACTCAGGCGACCTTGGCGAAGCCGGTCTCGGCGCGGGAGGCAATCCGCTCGGTCTCGGCCTCCTCCGGCGCGGCGGAGAGCACCTTCATCTTGCTCCAGTCGTAAGGAAACTCCTTCCCGCAATCCAGGCAGACTACATAGGTTCCCGTGACCCGGGCGGCCTCGTTTGGAGGGACGCTCCCCTTTTTTGTGGTGATGGGGAAGCTGTATCTCTTGTGCCAGCAACCGAAAAGCATGTCGAGCATGTCGCCGAACATCGTGTCCTCCTGATTTCCGCTGTGAGTGCCCGCTGCAAAACACCTCGCTTCGGGAACTTGGATTCCTGGGGCCTCAGAAAGGTTTCATTGAGGTACACAGAATGCCACCGAATCCAGTTTCAAAATGAGGCCCCAAAAAAGAAGTTCTAGCCGGCGGCAGGTTTCGAAATCAGTTTCTTTGCAGCGGCGCATTTGCGCGCGCAGCTTTCATTATCTCTTTAGATGTACGTTCCGGCTGTCGCGAAGCACGCAATGTGAGATTTTCCTTGGGTAATGCGGCGAAAGCACAGGAGGAATTACAATCGGCGTAGTCATGGCCTCCGACTTCGTCCATCTTCACCTTCATACCGACTATTCCATGCTGGATGGCGCCTGCGACACCAAGCTGCTCTGCAAGCGCGCCAAGGAGCTTGGGATGCCGGCCGTTGCCATGACCGACCACGGCAACATCTTCGGGGCAGTGCACTTCTTCAACGACGCCAAAGAGACCGGGATCAAGCCGATCCTGGGCTGCGAGCTCTATGTCTGCAAGAAGGAAGACCACCGCGCCGATCCCCAGGGAGACAGCTATAACCACCTGATCGTGCTGGCCGAAAACGAGCGGGGCTACAAAAACCTGACTAAGATCTGTTCGGAAGCCTCCCTGCACGGCTTTTATTACAAGCCGCGGGTGAGCAAGCGCTATCTTGCAGAGCACAGCGAGGGGTTGATCGGCCTCTCCGGCTGCCTCAAGGGAGAGGTAGCGGAGCTGCTCACTGAAGGTAAATACGAGGCAGCGCGCGCCGCGGCAAAGAACCTGGAAGAGATCTTCGGGCGCGGCAATTTCTTCCTCGAAATCCAGGACCAGGGGCTGGAGCAGGAAAAGCGGATTAACAAGGACCTCTTCCGGCTGGAGAAAGAGCTGGAAATCCCCATGGTGGCCACCAACGACAGCCACTACATCTGCGAGGACGACTGCCTGGCGCAGGACGTGATGATCTGCATTCAGACGGGCAAGTCGCTGGCCGATCCGAACCGCATGAAGTTCCAGAGCAACCAGTTCTTCGTGAAGAGCGCCGAGGAAATGGGCAAGCTCTTCCAGGGCTGCGAGCCTGTGCTGCAACGCACAATGGCCATCGCCGAGCGCTGCAACCTGACGCTGGCGAAGATCAAAAATCCGTTCCCCAACTTTGAGGTCCCCGCGGGCGAGACCATCGACAGCTACTTCGAACGCATTGCGCGCGAGGGCATGGCGCGCCGCATGAATCTGCTGCGCGAGTTGCAGGCGCAAGGCAAGCTGCGCCACAGCTTCGGCGACTATGAAGAGCGGCTCAACCGCGAGATCTCGATCATCAAGCAGATGCAGTTCCCGGGCTACTTCCTCATCGTCTGGGACTTCATTCGCTATGCGAAGGAGAACGGGATTCCGGTGGGGCCGGGACGCGGCTCGGCGGCCGGTTCGCTGGTGGGCTATGCCATGGGAATCACCGACATCGATCCCATTCAGCACGAACTACTCTTCGAGCGTTTCCTGAACCCCGAGCGCGTCTCCATGCCGGACATCGACGTAGACTTCTGCATGAACCGGCGTGGCGAGGTGATCAACTACGTTACGGAAAAGTACGGGCGCGAGCAGGTGGCGCAGATCATTACCTTCGGCACGCTGGCCGCCAAGGCGGCCATTAAGGACACCGGGCGCGTGATGGACATGCCCTACGCCGAGGTGGACAAGATCGCCAAGATGATTCCCGGCACGCCGGGCATGACGATCGACAAGGCGATGGCGGAGTCGCCCGCGTTTCAGGACGTCTACACCAACGACCCGGCGACCCGAAACCTGGTGGACACGGCGAAGAAGCTGGAAGGCATGGTGCGCAACGCCGGCGTACACGCCAGCGCGGTGGTGATTGCGCCGCAGCCGCTCGATGAGCTGGTGCCGCTCTACAAGACGAAGAACGACGAAATCGTCACCGCCTATGACATGACGGCCGTGGAGAAGATGGGCCTGCTGAAGATGGACTTCCTCGGGCTCACCACGCTGACCATCATCGACGACTGCCTCAAGCTGATTCGCAAAACCCGCGCCGAAACCGTGGAAATGGAGAAGATCCCGCTGGAAGACGAGGAGACTTACAAGAAGGTCTTCCACAAGGGACACACCTCGGGGGTCTTCCAGTTTGAATCCGACGGCATGCGCGACGTGCTGCGCCGCTACCAGCCCACGACAGTCGAAGACCTGACGGCGCTCAACGCGCTCTACCGGCCGGGGCCGATCCAGGGCGGCATGATCGATGATTTCATCGAGCGCAAGTGGGGGCGCAAGAAGGTGGACTACATGCTCCCCGAACTGGAGCGCCTGCTGAAGGAGACCCTCGGCGTCATCGTCTATCAGGAACAGGTGATGCAGATCGCCAACGTCATCGCCGGCTACTCGCTGGGCGAGGCCGACCTGCTGCGCCGGGCCATGGGCAAAAAGATCGCCGCGGAGATGGACAAGCAGCGCGAGCGCTTCATGCAGGGAGCGGCAGAGCGCAAGTTCCCGGTGGAGAAGGCGGGGCGCATCTTCGACCTGATGGCGCAGTTTGCCGGATATGGCTTCAACAAGTCGCACTCCGCGGCCTACGCTCTGGTGGCGTATCAAACGGCGTATCTCAAGACCCACTACCCGGTAGAGTTCATGGCGGCGCTGCTGACCTCGGTTACGGGCAAGACCGAGGACGTGGTGAAGTACATCGCGGAGTCGCGCGAGATGGGCATCGAGGTGCTTGCGCCGGACCTTCACGAATCGGCTGCAAACTTTACGCCGATTGTGGGGGACGGGGCGACCGGGGTTCAAGATTCAAAGATCCGCTTCGGGCTCTCGGCGGTGAAGAACGTCGGCTCTAACGCCATCCACTCGATTCTGGAGGCGCGCCGCGCTGGGCGCTTCCGCGACATCTACGACTTCTGCGAGCGCGTCGACCTGCGGCTGCTGAACCGGCGGGTGCTGGAGTCGCTGATTAAGAGCGGGGCGATGGACTCGCTCGGCCGCCGCGCGCAGCTGATGGCGGCGCTCGACAGGGCGATGGAGCACGCGCAGAAGTCGGCGCGCGACCGTGAGGCGGGGCAGCATGGGCTCTTCGGCGTCTTCCATGAAGACTCGTCCGCCTCCGCGGCTGAGAAGCTGCCCGAGGTGCCGGACTGGGAAGAGTCGGTGCGGCTGGCCAACGAAAAGGAGATCCTCGGCTTCTGGATCACCGGGCACCCGCTGGAGAAGTATTGCGAGAAGATGGAGGACCTGCACGCGGTAAAGACCAGCGACCTGCTGGCCATGAAGCGCTCGACGAGGAAGGATGAGGACATTCTCGTTGCCGGGCTGATCACTGGAGTGCGCATTGCCAAGACGCGCAAGGGCGAGCTGATGGCGGGGCTGACGATCGAGGACATGCACGGGTGGGTGGAGGCGGCGGTCTTTCCGGATGCCTACAAGCGGCTCTCGGCTCAGGTGAAGCTCGAGGTGCCCGTGCTGGTGAGGGCGGCCGTGAAGGTAGAGGAGGACGCCGCGCCCAAGCTGTTTATCAACGAGATCACGCCTCTGGATGAAGCGCGTGTTAAACTGCCGCGGTCGCTGCGGATTACGCTCCCACTGGCCGACGCTTCGCCAGAGCTGGTGGATGCACTGCACCAGCTCTTCCTGGGGAGCCCCGGCGATGCCAAAGTGCTGTTCGATCTGGTCCGTCCGGGAGAGTATGTGGTCGTTATGGAAGCCGAAGGATATAATGTCACGGCTGATCGGGCATTTAGGAATCGCGTGGGCGAGCTGTGCGGTCCCAACGCAATCAAAGTGATCGACTGAGTGGGGGAAGAGATGGAAGTTGGAGCTACCAAGGCAGACGAGCTGGAACAACTTGAACGCCAGATAGAGCAACTGGAATCGGCCTCTGGCGCCGATCCGGAGTCACGGAAGCGCCTGCACGCCATGCACGAGCGGGTCGAAGGACTGCGTAAGGCGGAGGCCCATAAGGTGGACGTGTGGGCCCGCGTTGAGCTGGCCCGGCATCCGCAGCGGCCGTACACTCTGGACTACATCCAGCACCTGTTCACCGATTTCTCCGAGATCCACGGCGACCGCGCCTACGGCGACGATGCGGCGATGATTTGCGGCATGGCGCGTTTTCATGGCGAAGAGGTCATGGTGATCGGCACCCAGAAGGGGCGCGACACCAAGCAGAAGGTCTATCGCAACTTCGGCATGCCGAACCCCGAGGGCTATCGCAAGGCGATCCGCGCCATGCAGATGGCGGAGAAGTTCGGGCGTCCGGTCTTCACATTCATCGACACGCCGGGCGCATATCCCGGCCTGGGCGCCGAGGAGCGCGGCCAGGGCGAGGCGATCGCATACAACCTGCGCGAGATGGCGCGGATCAAGGTGCCGATCGTCTGCACGGTGACCGGCGAAGGCGGCTCGGGCGGCGCGCTGGCAATTGCCGTGGGCGACCGGGTTTACATGCTGGAGAACAGCATCTACTCCGTGATCTCGCCCGAAGGCTGCGCCTCCATTATGTGGCGCGACGCGGGCAAGCGCGTCCTTGCCGCCGAGGCCATGCACATCATCGCCCCGGACCTGCTCAGCATGGGCATTGTGGATGCGATTGTTCCCGAACCGCCGGGCGGCGCACAGAATGACCACGTGCAGACGGCGGAGAACCTGGACAAGGTGCTCGTGGAGACGCTGACCGAGCTGAAGATGATGAACCCCCAACAGCTCGTGAACGGCCGTTACGAGAAGTTCAGAAAGATGGGGCGGTTCTTCCAGGAAGTCTAGAAACAAGCGAGCGCTGTTTTGAAAGTCCCCGTTCCTCTTCGGACGGGGATTTTTTGTCCCTGTTCAGGCGTTTCCTTGGCTGATTCCCGCAAAAATCAGGCTGAATCAAACCGGACGAAAAGGACTCTAAGAACTAAGGGCTGTGCTGGGCTCACGGTATGCTGCGGGTGCGTCCGGCATATCCGGAATGGAAATCTTGCGCGGGGTAGGCGGTGATATCGGACAGCTCACGCTCACCACCCCAGAAAGCCTAAATGCAGGCTTGCCGGGGCGCCCGGTCAGGGCCAAAGCAGCGCAGCCGGATGCAGCGGGTTGCAGTCCGTTGCGCGCGGGGCAGCCAGAGTTGATGGCCGCGCCATATAATGAAGCGGCGGGATGGTGCGAGTACGCGAAGGCGTATGCCGCACGTCCTGAAGGATGGCTTTTCGATGGGAAGTTTTGATGTTGCCCTGGAGCAGGGCACCCTCAGCCGCCAGGAAGGCGGGCTGCTGGTAAATAATTTCAGCATTCAAGTTGCGACGGTAAACGGCTCCGGGTCTCAGTCCGCAAATTCGGTACTACTGCGCGCCATCTTTCAGATGGGCGTTCCGGTGAGCAGCAAAAATCTTTTTCCCTCCAACATCGCCGGACTTCCGACCTGGTTCACCATTCGCGTGAGCAAAGACGGCTATGAGGCGCGCAAGCACGATTCCGAGGTGCTGATCGCCATGAACCCGGAGTCCGCCACAGAGGACGTCGGCGGGCTGAAGCCCGGCTCGGTGGTGCTCTTCGATGAGCCGCTCAGGCTCTCCGGGCTGCGCAATGACGTCACTTTCTACGCGGTGCCCTTCGACAAACTCGTTGCGCCGCTGGCTCCCGAGCCCAAGCTGAAGAAGCTGCTGCGCAACATGGTCTACGTGGGCGCGATGGCGCACCTGCTCGGCCTGGAGATGGCCGAGGTGGAGGACGCCATAGGCAAACAGTTCCGCGGCAAGAAGCGCGCCATGGACTTCAACGTCGCCGCTGCGCGCGCCGGCCACGAGTACGCCGCCGCAAACTTCATGCCCTGCCGCTACCGCGTGGAGCGTATGAATGAGACGGCGGGCAAGATCATCATCGACGGCAATGCTGCTGCCGCGCTCGGCGCGATGTTCGCCGGGGTCACCGTGGTGGCCTGGTACCCGATCACGCCGTCTTCTTCGCTGGTGGAAAGCCTGTCGGAGTATCTGCGGCAGTATCGCGTCGATGCAGACGGCCGCGCCACCTTCGCCGTGCTGCAGGCGGAAGACGAGCTGGCGGCGATCGGCATGGTGCTGGGCGCAGGCTGGGTGGGCGCCCGCGCAATGACCTCGACCTCCGGGCCGGGCATCTCGCTGATGGCGGAGTTCGCCGGGCTGGGCTACTACGTCGAGGTCCCTGCGGTCATCTGGGACGTGCAGCGCGTGGGCCCCTCGACCGGGCTGCCGACGCGCACCGCGCAGGCCGACCTGCTCTCGACGGCCTTCCTCTCGCATGGCGACACCAAGCATCCCATACTGCTGCCGGCATCGGTGGTCGAGTGCTATGAGTTTGCCATGGCGGCCTTCGATGTGGCCGAACGCCTGCAAACGCCCGTCTTTGTGCTCAGCGATCTGGACCTCGGAATGAACCATTGGATCAGCGATCCGTTCCCCTATCCGGAGAAGCTGCCGGACCGCGGCAAGGTGCTCAGCAAGGAAGACCTCGACCGGCTGGGGAGTTTTTCGCGCTACAAGGATGTAGACGGGGACGGCGTCGGCTATCGCACGCTGCCCGGCACACAGCATCCGAATGCTGCCTGGTTTGCCCGCGGCAGTGGACACAACGAGCATGCTCAGTATTCGGAGCGCCCGGAAGATTACGTCCGCAACATGGACCGGCTCAACCACAAGTGGGAGACCGCGCGCAGCGTGGTTCCGGCGCCGGTGCTGGAGCACAGCGTCACAGGACAAAACCAGGGAGCAGACGTCGGCATCATCGCCTTCGGCTCCTCGCACTGGGCCGTGGTGGAGACCATGGACCAGTTGCGCCAGGAGCAGGGAATTGCCGCCGATTATCTTCGCGTGCGCGCCTGGCCGTTCTCGAAGGAGCTCGACGAATTTATCGCGGCGCACCAGCGCGTGTACGTCGTGGAGCAGAATCGCGACGGCCAGATGCTGCAGTTGATAAAAATGCACGTTGCAGCCCACGAAGTCGCCAAGCTCCGCAGCGTCCGCCACTACAGCGGACTTCCGATCGAGGCGCGCTTCGTCACCGACACGATTGTGGTGCAGGAGCGCGATATACCCGTAGAAGTTCCGCAGGAGGATGCCATCGAGCGCAAACGGGGCGCGCTTGAGCATCAGGTCGTGCCGCAGGCGATGCAGGAGAAGAAATAATGGGCACCACACCACCAACCACGGCGACAGGCACTCCTGGGGCTGGTTCTCCAGGACCAAAGACCAACCGCATCGGCCTGAGCGTGCTCGACTATCGCGGCGGAAAAACGACTTTGTGCGCCGGATGCGGACACAACGCCATCTCCGAGCGCATCATTGACGCTTTCTTCGAGATGGGCATCGAGCCGGAAAACGTGGCCAAGGTCAGCGGGATCGGCTGCTCGTCGAAGAGTCCGGCGTACTTCATGGGCCGCTCGCACAGCTTCAACGCCGTGCACGGGCGCATGCCCGCCATTGCAACCGGCGCGGCCGTGGCCAACCACAAGCTGATGTATATCGGCGTCAGCGGCGACGGCGACACGGCCTCGATCGGGATGGGACAGTTCGCGCACCTCATGCGGCGCAATATCCCGATGATCTACATCATCGAGAACAACGGGGTCTATGGGCTGACCAAGGGACAGTTCTCGGCCACCGCCGACCTGGGCTCGACGCTGAAGAGCGGCAAGGTCAATGACCTGCCCGGCATCGACCCCTGCGTGCTCGCCATCGAGTTGGGCGCGACCTTTGTGGCGCGCAGCTTCTCCGGCGACAAGAAGCAGCTGCTGGCGCTGCTGAAGGCCGCCATCGCGCACAACGGCACCGTGATGCTGGACGTGATCTCGCCCTGCGTCACCTTCAACGACCACGAGGGCTCGACGCGCAGCTACAAATTCATGAAGGACCACGAAGAGCCCATACAGGAACTCAGCTTTGTGCCGGCGTTCGAGGAGATCCACGTGGAGTACGAGCCGGGCAGCGGAGTGGAGATCGAGATGCACGACGGATCCAAGCTGCACCTGACCAAGCTGGAAGAGGACTTCGATCCGACCAACCGGACCGTGTCGCTGACGCGGCTGGCAGAGGCCCGCGAGCACAACGAGACGCTGACCGGACTGTTTTACCTCGCGGAGAATCAGCCCAGCTTCACCGACCTGCTGCGCATTGTGGAGCAGCCGCTCGGCACGCTCCCGCTGGAGATGACCCGCCCCCCGAAGAGCGTGCTGGACGAGATCATGGCGGAATACCGGTAGAGCACGGAATTGCGTGAAGGGAATTGCGTGAATGAGGCGCGGATGGATCAGCGCCTTTTTTCTGCTGCGGAACAGATGTCAGGAACCAGCGACTTGCTTTTCCACTTCCATCAATAAAGCGATGACCTTATCGCTGATTGGGACCAGCCTGCTGAACTCTTGCCTGGCGCCAATTTGGTCTCCTGCATCTCTCATCCGTACAATGTTTTGCGCGATTGAATGCAATTCTTTATGCTCTCTTTCCAATTCCATCATCAACGGAAAGTGGGCGTATTTTTCCAGTCCGTGCATGTAAAGCCATCTGCCTAATTCGCAGTCCTGGGGCGAGATTACTACCTCGGCGGAAAGTCTTTTGCGGTCTTCGAGGGATGACTTGAGTTTACTTTTCCACTCCAAGTGATCCAGCCTCGCCATCGTAAAATCCAGCGTGCGCACCATGAATGCTCCTGAGCACACAAATGTCCACGTCGTCCGCACCAGATTATCCGAGGAACACCGGGCACTACGAGCGAAAACGCGGCCTTCTGACCCGGGTTGCTGGTTGCTGGCTGCGAGGTCAGAGTATCCTAGGCGCGCCCAGGAATGCTAGGGATTATTTGGCACCTGCGTTGCACTTCGCCGCCTCTCTGTTTCAGAACGGTCCCAATCTCGGTTCCTCATTTGATTCGCCACTGTTCCTCCCCTTTATAATCGCTTGTTCCTGTCATCGCGCTTGAGGAGTCCTTGTGGCCTACGACGATTTGCGTGAGTGGATAGCGGCGCTGGACAAGGCGGGCGAGCTGAAACGCATCACCGCCGAAGTCGATCCCATCCTGGAAGTCACCGAGATCACCGACCGCGTCTCCAAGTGGGGCCCGAAGAGCGGCCGCGGCCCGGGCGGCCCGGCGCTGCTCTTCGAGAAGGTGAAGGGGCATCCCGGCCACAAGATCTTCATCAACCAGTTCGGCTCGGAGCGCCGCATGAACCTGGCGCTGGGCTCGAAATCGCTCGACGATATTGCCGGACGCATTCACGAGCTGATGGCGATGAAGGCGCCGCATGGGCTGATGGAGAAGATCAAGATGCTGCCCAAGCTGGCCGAGCTTGGCGCCGTGTTTCCCAAGCGCGTCTCCAGCGGGCCGTGCAAAGAGGTGATCAAGCGCGACAACTTTTCGCTGCTCGATTTTCCCATCCTGCAGTGCTGGCCGCAGGACGGCGGGCGCTTCATCACCCTGCCCTGCGTGATGACGCGCGATCCGCGCACCGGCAAGCGCAACGTGGGGATGTATCGCATGCAGGTCTACGACGCGACCACCACGGGCATGCACTGGCAGCGCCACAAGAACGCCGCCGAGCACCAGCGCGAGATGATGCGCGCCGCCGTGGCCACGGGCCCGGAAGCAGGCAAGACAGGACCAGCCAAGTCGACGCTGGGAAAGACCTCTTCGGTCGACATCATGGCGCGCAGCGGCGGTGGGAGCATCGCCGTGCAGGGCAAGCC
>WNGE01007896.1_pt1 | contig 11491 bp, 11 predicted proteins | sample 5400651 | NCBI WGS metagenome assembly WNGE01 (sample SAMN13153370, study PRJNA577476) | soil metagenome | isolation source: 60 cm soil or saprolite under grassland replicate 2 | place: USA:California | collected 2016-06-15 | reverse complement strand
CCGATCGCCAGCACGAACAGCGTGACGGACACGATCCACGTGTCGGTCGTCGGCGTCCATTGGGTGAGCGACAGCAGCACGAGCGCGACGAGCACGAGCCCGCCGCCGATGACCCGGTTGGTGCCCGCGTGAGCGACGGCCTTCAGGCTGATCCGGGCACCGACCGGGATCCCGATCGCCAGGGTGACCATCAGGCTGCCCGCCTCCAGCGCCGTCTTGCCGAGGACGAACTGGAGATATTGCGTCAGACCGAAGATCACGCCGAACATCGCGAAGAACGTGAGCGCGATCGCTCCCGCGCCCGCGGTGAACCGGCGATCGCGGAACAGGGCGAGGTCGAGCATCGGCTCGGACGTGTGGGTCTCGCGCCAGGCGAAGGCGAGTCCGAGGACCGCCGCGATCGCGAACGCAGTCAGGATGACCGGGCTCGTCCAGCCGTTGGCGGGCGCCTCGATGATCCCGTAGACGAGGGACGAGACGGCACCGATCGAGAGCACGGCGCCTGGCAGGTCGAGCCGCGCGCCCGAGGGGTCGCGACTCTCTGGGACGAAGACGAACCCGAGCAGCAGGGCAACCGCCGCGACCGGGACGTTGAGCAGGAAGACGCTGCTCCAGGCGAAGTTCTCGATGAGCACGCCGCCGACGAGCGGCCCAAGCCCGACGCCGAGCCCGGACACGCCCGCCCAGATCGTGATCGCCCGTGCCCGCTCGGCCGGCGGGAAGACGTTCGCGATGACCGACAGCGTCGACGGCATGATGAGCGCGCCGCCCACGCCCATCGCGATCCGGATCGCGATCACCTGTGTCACGTCGGTGGCGAGGGGAGCGGTGAGCGACGCGACCGCGAAGATGATGAGGCCGACCTGCAGGGCGCGGGCCCGGCCAAATCGGTCCCCGAGCGCACCCATCGTGAGGAGGAGACCCGCGAACACGAGGACGTACGCGTCGACCATCCACTGCAGCTCGGACGCGGTGGCCGAGAAGGTCCGCTGGATGGTCGGCAGGGCGACGTTGAGCACGGTGTTGTCGAGGCCGATCAGCACGAGGCTCAGGCAGAGGACCCCCAGGGTCCACCACCGTCGCGCGTACACGCGCGAGGCCGCGTTCGAGTCGGTGAGGGCGTTCATCGGAGGCGCTCCGCTGGCACGAGCGGCGCCTGGCGGCGTCGGGTTCGCATTCGATACGATACGGTATCGTATCGCATAGATTTGTCAAGGCCGGGGGACGCACAACGTTGAAATCGGCCGAGCCATGGCGGGCGAACACGGTGGCCTGAAAATACCCGTGCCGCGAGTATCGCCGCTGACTGGGAAGGCGCAGAACACGGTCGCAGCCAACCCTCGGCGAAACGACAGCCGGCCGTCACGCGGGCGTACCATCTCCGCATGACCGGCGAGGCACCCCCGACGCGTGGGCCCATCTCGATCCTCACCTGCGCCAATTGCGGCGCGAAGAACCGGATCGCCCCCAGCGATCGCGGCGCACCTCACTGCGGCACATGCGGCAAGCCGCTGCCGTGGGTCGTGGACGCGAACGAGGCCACCTTCGAGGTGGAGACCAAGGCCGCGCCGACCGTCGTCGTGGACCTGTGGGCGCCGTGGTGCGGCCCGTGCCGGTTCGTCAGCCCGATCCTGGAGGAGCTCGCGCGCGAGCACGCCGGCCGCCTCAAGGTCGTCAAGGTCAACGTCGATGAGAACCCGGGCCTCTCTCTTCGTTACGACGCGATGAGCATCCCCACGATGCTCGTCATGCGCGGCGGCAAGGTCGAGGACCGAATCGTGGGCGCCCTGCCCAAGCCCACCCTATGGACTCGGATCGCCCCGTTCGTCAAGGCTGCCTGAGAGGACAGTGGTCAGGACTGGATCACCACATCGAGCGGCACGGCTCGCCTGAGCGCCTCGGACGAGGGACAGTGATCGACCGCCCAGTGCACGAGCGCCTCGACGTCGTTCGCGGGCCTGCCCGCGGCAGCGATCGCCACCGAGATCCGAGTGCTCAATGCACCGGCCGGAACGTCATCCGCCATGCCGAGGATGCCTCGATCGTCTGACTCACTGTCCACCGAAACCTCGACGGACCCGAGCTCCCAGCTCAGGACCGCCGCCCGAATGGCGATCAGCGAGGCAACGCACGAGGCGATCGCCGCGCGGAGCATCCAGCCGGGCGATGGCGCCGTCTCCGTCCCTCCGATTCCCTTCGGCATGTCCGTTTGCAGGCTCGACCCATCTGCGCCCCGAACCTCGACGCGCAGGCCCTCGACCAGACGCGCCACGGCCGCCGAATCCCGATAGCGGGCTTCGTCGGGGTGGTCGGTGAGATACCGGGTGGCGTTCGCAACGGCCTCGGCGATAGACATCGGGAGCCTCCTGCCCAATCCGGTCGGGCCTGTCTTGCCGCCTAGCAATGGCAGTGCTATTAGACGCCGTTTGGGCCAGCCGGACGTCTTCGGCACGGTCCAACTCCGCACGAGGTCATCCGAAAGAAGGTCGCGCGGCGCGACGAACCCGACGTATCAGCACCCCCATTGCTAACCGGTCGCTGAGACCGTAATCGGCCACCTTGACATCATCGTCACGCCTCGCGTAGATTGTCAATATGACATTGAAGGTCGGTACCGCGCTGAATAGCACGCCCGCGCAGGAGACGGCCGGCCGATCGGCACGCCGCCAAAAGCTCGCTCAGGCGGTCATCGACGAGCTGTCCTCGTGGAACCCTCGCGAGTTCATGGACATGTTCAAGCGCCTGCACAAGGGCGCACTGAGCCTCATTCACCTCAACGTGCTCATCGAGCTCGAGGCGAACGGCCCGATGTCCATGGGCGCTCTCGCGGAGATCCTGGAGGTCTCGGTCGCGAGCACGACCGGCATTGTCGACCGGATGGAGAAGCGCGGCTTCGTCGAGCGCCTCCACGACGAGAACGACCGGCGTGTCGTGCTTGTCCACCCAACCCAGGCCGGCCAGGACGTCTTCACCTCGATCGAGGAGCGACGCCGGCAGGGCCTGGGCAAGCTGCTCGAGAACCTGTCCGAGGACGAGCTGACCGGGCTGCTCAAGGGCCATCGCGCGCTCCGCGCCGCTCGTGAGCAGCACGGTGTGAAGTCGGCGGCAGAGGCCGCGACCGCCGGCACGGCGGCCGCGGGCCGGACACCCTGATGATCCGCCTGCTCCGGACCTATCTGAGGCCGTACGCCTCGCAGATACTGGCCGTCATCGGGCTCCTGCTCGTCCAGGCGATCGGCAACCTGTACCTGCCGACGCTCAACGGCGACATCATCAACGAGGGTGTCGTCAAGGGTGACAACGACTACATCATCCGGACGGGCGGTTTCATGCTCCTCGTCACGCTCGTGCTCGGCGTCGCCTCGATCCTCGCCGTCTACTGGGGCGCGAAGACCGCGATGGGCTTCGGTCGGGACGTGCGGAGCGCGATCTTCCGCAAGGTCGAGAGCTTCAGCCAGGTGGAGGTCAACCAGTTCGGCCCGGCGACGCTCATCACTCGCAACACGAACGACGTCCAGCAGGTGCAGATGGTCGTGTTCATGACCCTGACCCTGATGATCAGCGCCCCGATCCTGATCATCGGCGGGATCATCCTGGCCATCCGCCAGGACGTGCCGCTGTCCGGCCTCCTCGTCGTGGTGCTGCCGATCATGGCCGTGTTCATCGGCATCGTCATGTATCGAGCCATTCCCCTCTTCCGGCTCATGCAGGCCAAGCTCGACCGGATCAACCAGGTCATGCGCGAGACGCTGGCCGGCGTGAGGGTCATCCGGGCGTTCGTCCGCACCGGGCACGAGGAGCGGCGCTTCGACGACGCCAACCGCGACCTGTTCGAGACCTCGATCAAGGTGAGCCGGCTGTTCGCCGTGACGATCCCCGTGATGACCGCGATCCTGAATCTCTCGACCGTGGCGGTCATGTGGTTCGGCGGGCTCCGGGTGGACAGTGGCGAGATGCCGATCGGCAACCTGACCGCGTTCCTCCAGTACCTCATGCAGATCCTGTTCTCGGTCCTCATGGCCGTGTTCATGTTCGTGTTCGTGCCGCGGGCCGCCGTCTCCGCCGGCCGGATCCAGGAGGTCATGGAGACCGAGCCGCTCGTGCGGGACCCGGAGCAGCCGCTGCCGATGCCGGAGCGCGCCGGGGGCGACGGGCGGACCGGCGGCACGATCCAGTTCCGCGACGTGGAGTTCCGCTACCCCGGCGCCGAGCAACCGGTGCTGCACGAGATCTCGTTCACGGCCCGGCCGGGCCAGACGACGGCGATCGTCGGTAGCACGGGCGCCGGCAAGTCGACCCTCGTCAACCTCATCCCGCGTCTGTACGACGTCACCGGTGGGGCGGTCCTCGTCGAGGGCATGGACGTCCGCAAGGTGGACCGCCCGGACCTGTGGCGGAGGATCGGGCTCGTTCCTCAGAAGGCGTTCCTGTTCAGCGGGTCGGTTGCCGACAACCTCCGCTACGGCGACGAGAACGCCACCGACGAGGACCTGTGGCACGCGCTGGAGATCGCCCAGGCTCGCGACTTCGTCGAGGAGATGGAAGGCGGCCTGGATGCCCCGATCATGCAGGGCGGGACGAACGTCTCGGGAGGCCAGCGGCAGCGCCTGGCGATCGCCCGGGCGCTCGTCAAGAAGGCCCCGATCTACATCTTCGACGACACGTTCTCGGCGGTCGACTTCGGCACCGACGCGCGCCTCCGGGCCGCGCTCGACCGGGAGCTCGGCTGGGCCACCCGCATCATCGTCGCCCAGCGCGTCGGCACGATCATGAAGGCCGATCAGATCCTGGTCATGGACGCCGGTCGCATCGTCGGCATCGGGACCCACGCGGAACTGCTCGTAGGCAACGAAACCTACCAGGAGATCGTCTACTCGCAACTGACCGAGGCGGAGGCCGTCGCATGAGCGAGCAGCCACGCGGCGGCTCACCGATGAGCGGCGGGAACGGACGCGGTCCGGGCGGCGGGCCCGGGATGCGTCCGGGCACGGCCGGCCCCGGTATGAGCCCGGGCGCCGGCGCCCCAGGAATGCGTCCCGGCGGCCCACCGGTGGGCGGCGGCGGCCCTGGTGCGCGTCGCGGCCCGATGGGCATGATGATGCCGAGCGGCGAGAAGGCGTCCGACTTCCGGGGCTCGTTCCGCCGCCTGATCGGCCGGCTGCAGCCCGAGCGGAGGCTCATCGCCCTGGTCATCGTCCTGGCTGTCGTCAGCGTCGCCTTTTCGGTCATCGGGCCCAAGATCCTGGGCAACGCCACCAACGACATCTTCCAGGGGATCCTCAGTAAGAACCTGCCTGCCGGCGTCAGCCAGGAGCAGGTCATCGCCGGGCTTCGCGCCAGCGGCAAGAATCAGCTCGCGGACATGCTCTCTGGCGTGCATCTGACCCCCGGCGTCGGGATCGACTTCGCGGCGCTTGGCCAGATCCTCCTGGTGCTCGTCGGCGTCTACCTGCTGAGCTCGGTCTTCGCGTGGATGCAGGCCTACATCATGGCCGGCGTCACCCAGCGGACGGTCTACCGGCTCCGCCGGGATGTCGATCGCAAGCTCGGCCGCCTGCCGCTCAAGTACTTCGACGGCCATCCGCGCGGGGACGTGCTGAGCCGCGTCACGAACGACATCGACAACATCGGCCAGACCCTCCAGCAGAGCCTGACCCAGCTCATCACCTCGCTCCTCACGGTCGTCGGCGTTCTCGCCCTCATGCTGCTGATCAGCCCGATCCTGGCCGTCGTCTCGCTCCTGGCGGTGCCACTCTCGATCATCGTCACGGTCCTCATCGCCGGTCGGTCGCAGAAGCAGTTCATCGCCCAGTGGGCGTCGACCGGCGCCCTCAACGGCCACGTGGAGGAGATGCACACTGGGCACGCCATCGTCAAGGCGTTCGGTCGCCAGGACCGCGCGATCGCGATGTTCGAAGCGGAGAACGACCGGCTCTACGAAGCGAGCTACCGGGCGCAGTTCATCTCCGGGATCATCCAGCCGGCGATGAACTTCATCGCCAACCTCAACTACGTGGCGATCGCCGTCATCGGCGGATTGCGTGTCGCGGCCGGACAGATCACCCTCGGCGACGTGATCGCATTCATCCAGTACTCGCGGCAGTTCACGTTCCCGATCGTCCAGACTGCGAGCATTGCCAATGTGCTCCAGTCCGCAGTCGCGTCTGCGGAACGGGTCTTCGAGCTCCTCGACGAGGCCGAGGAGATCCCCGATCCGGTGGCTCCGCGCGTGCTGGAGAACGTGGCCGGCGCGGTGGCGTTCGAGGAGGTGTCCTTCCGCTACGAGCCGGACAAGCCCCTGATCGTCGACCTGGATCTCCACGTCGACGCCGGCGAGATGGTGGCCATCGTCGGGCCGACCGGAGCCGGCAAGACGACGCTCGTCAACCTCCTCATGCGGTTCTACGAGCTCGACTCGGGGCGGATCACGGTCGACGGCGTCGACACTCGGGACCTCACCCGGGACGACCTCCGCCAGACCTTCGGGATGGTCCTCCAGGACACGTGGCTGTTCCACGGAACGATCAGCGAGAACATCGGCTACGGGCGGGAAGACGCGACCGACGAGGAGATCGTCGCGGCGGCCGAGGCCGCTCACGTCGACCACTTCGTGCGGACCCTGCCGGACGGCTACGAGACCGTCATCGACGATGACGCGACGAACGTCTCAGCCGGCGAGAAGCAGCTCCTCACGATCGCCCGCGCGTTCCTGGCGGACCCACGGATCCTCATCCTGGACGAGGCGACGAGCTCGGTCGACACGCGCACGGAGGTCCTCATCCAGCGTGCCATGGCGCGCCTCATGGCGGGCCGAACCACGTTCGTCATCGCCCACCGCCTGTCGACGATCCGCGACGCCGACACGATCCTCGTCATGGACCACGGCCGGATCGTGGAGCAGGGCACGCATGACGAGCTGCTCGCCCGCGGCGGCTTCTACTACGACCTCTACAACAGCCAGTTCGTGGAGGCCCTCGCCGAGGCCTCCTAGCAATGTATGGGCGCAAGTGGCCTCGCTCAAAATACTCGCCCCGAGTATTGACAATGGGCCTTGTCAAGAGGCCGCCGTCGAGGTAGAATATTGATCGAGCGGCGTGTCAAGACTTGACACGCCAACAACTGTGTCCGGCTCGGTGTGGGTCGGCGCGGAGCTCGGGCCGCTGGGCGGGCGGCCAGCCAGAGGACAGTTCCGCTCCACGCGGCGAACGGTTTCGCGCGGGCGGTATTCGGAGTGACCTTGATCCAGTACGACCATATCGTTGACCCTACAGAGGAGACCCCCACCACGATCGACCTCGAGTCGGTAGCCGCCGAGAGCGATCGCGACGGCAATCCTGAAGACATCGCAGATGAGGTCCGGCCGCAGGCCGACGTCGAGCCCGAGACCGAGGATTCGGTCCGGCTGTACCTGCGCGAAATCGCGCGCGTGCCCCTGCTCAAGGCCGAGGAGGAAGTCGTCCTGGCCAAGGGCATGGAGCTTGGGCGGCAGATCAAGATCGAGCCCTGGAAGGCGATTCTGAGCCTCCACGAGTGGACACTCCACGCGACCGAGACCAAGACCCGCACGGCGAAGCCGGAATACGCCCTGCCGTTCGGCTACGAGGCGCACCGGATCGTCCGGGACGCGGTCGCCGACGAGGCTGCAATGGACCTCCTCGTGACGGCGCCGCGGTTCGGGCTGACCGGCGCGGCCGACGAGGCCCAGAGCGACCAGGCTCGGGAGATCGTCGAACGGGCTCGCACGGTCCGTGCCATCTACAACGAGCGGCTCGACGCGGAGTCGTTCCTGACCATGCTCGACTGGATCCAGGTCACGGTCGAAGCCGGGAGCGCCGAGGTCAGGGCCATGCCGGCCCTCCGCCAGATGTACGACTGGTCACGTGACGAGGTCGCGCATCCGGCGCTCGAGCGCTGGATCGAGGCCGGCCACGATGCGGACCTGCTCGCCGAGATGGGCTTCCGGCCCGACGGCGTTGACGCGGCCGATGCCAACGGCGTGCTCGTCGATCTCGGGCGGCGGTCGCGAGACCACCTGACGTCGGCGAACCTTCGCCTCGTCGTGTCGATCGCGAAGAAGTACATCCGCCACGGCATGGGCCTGCTGGACCTGGTCCAGGAGGGCAACGCCGGGCTGATGCGTGCGGTCGACAAGTTCGAGTACGAGCGCGGCTTCAAGTTCTCCACATACGCGACCTGGTGGATTCGCCAGGCGATCCAGCGCGGCCTCGCCGACCAGTCCCGCACGATCCGGATTCCGGTCCACATGATCGAGACGATGAATCGCGTCAAGCGGGTCACTCGCGACCTGACGAGCGAGCTCGGCCGGCAGCCGACGCCCGAGGAGATCTCGACGGTCCTGTCGGAGGACCCCAAGACGGCGTTGACCGCGGAGCGCGTCGAGGAGATCCAGAAGCTGGGCCGTGAGCCGGTCTCGCTCGAGACGCCGGTCGGCGAGGACGACGGCACCGAGCTCGGTTCGCTGATCCCGGACAGCGCCGCGATCTCGCCCCTCGACGCGGTCACCGACGTGCTCCTCAAGGAGCAGCTCGAGCGGGTCCTCGACAGCCTCGACGGCCGCGAGCAGCGGGTCATCCGGCTCCGCTTCGGGCTGGACGACGGTCATGCCCGGACGCTCGAGGAGGTCGGCCGCGAGTTCGGGCTCACCCGCGAGCGGATCCGCCAGATCGAGTCGGGTGCGCTGCGCAAGCTGCGCCACCCGTCGCGCAGCCGCAAGCTTCGCGAGTTCGCGGCGTAGGTCGAAGGCTCGCGGGCGGCCAGCGTCGCCGGCGGCCGGCCCTCCTCAGAAGGTGAAGAACGGATCCGGCTTGCCGGTTTCGGCGTAGCTCTTCAGCCGCAGGATGATCTGGACCCAGACCGGCGTCACGCCCGGGATGACCGGATTGTCCGCGTCGTAATCGCGGTGGCTGAAGAGCAGGCGCGTCGTGGAGCCGGGCGGAGCGTCGGGCGGAGCGTCCGACAGGTCCCAGCGAATGGTCGTGCCGGCCCACGGTGGCGGGAAGGCGCCCGTCCGCCATTCGACCCGCGCCTGGTCGTCGCGGGTCACCGTGAACTGGAACGGCAAGGGGGCGTCCGGAAAGGACACCTCGAGATGCTTCGATCCATCGGGGCCGGTCGTGCGAGACGACCACCAGCTGCGGATCCCCTGCTCGGTCGAAATCGCCCGGTGGACGGTCGATCGGTCCGCCGCCATGTCGAACTGGATGAGGATGTGATAGTCGCCCATCGGGTCGTCCTCGTTGCGGTTGTATTTTAGCCCCACCTATAGTATTCGCTCTGCGGGACTGTTTCAAGTCCGGCTAAAATAGCTCGATGGACGCGCTGCACGTGGTCGCCGAGCCGCACCGCCGGGAGATCCTGCGCATGGTCTGGGACCGCGAGCTGTCGTCCGGTGAGATCGCGTCTCGGTTCGACGTCACGTTCGGGGCGGTCTCACAGCACCTCGGGGTGCTGCGTCATGCGGGCTTCGTCCGCGTTCGTGTGGACGGGAACCGACGGTTCTACCTGGCCGACCGGGCTCGCCTGGGCCCGCTGGGCCAGATGCTCGAGGCGATGTGGGCCGCGACGCTCGACCGGCTGGCGCAGGCGGTCGAATCGGGTGACGAAGAGGCGCCGAAGGCGCCGTGACGGACACGATTGCCATCCGGGTCGATCGCCACGTCAAGGCGCCACCCCACGCCGTCTACGCTCACCTGACGGACTCGGCCCTCTGGGCCCGGTGGCAGGGCGCCGAGGCCGACATCCAGGCCGTACCGGGCGGACTCTTCCGCGTGAAGATGGTCAACGGACAGGTCGCCGAGGGTCGCTTCGTGGATCTCGTCCCGGATCGGCGGGTCGTCTTCACCTGGGGCTGGAACGGCCACCCGGCGGTGCCGCCGGGGTCGTCGACGGTCGAGATCGAGCTCATCCCCGATGCCGACGGCACGCTCGTTCGCCTCACCCACCGCGGGCTGCCACCCGAAGATGTCCCCGTCCACGAGATCGGCTGGGGCCACTACCTTCCACGGCTCGCGGCCGCTGCCGAGGGTGCGGATCCCGGCCCGGATCGAGGTCCCGGCGAGAGCGCGTGAGATGCCTTCAGCGCGCCTCAGCCGTGAGGATGCTGGAGGTCGATGACGAGCCGGCTCGGATTCTGCAGCACGAAGACGCGGTGGCAGCTCGGGCCGGTCAGCCCGGCGACCCACTCGCTGACGGCCTCGAAGTCGCCGGCCTGCGTGAATTCCGTCAACGACGGGAAGCCAGGCTTGAAGTCCGTCAGGCCCGTGTAGGTCATCTTCCCCTCGGGCGTGATGGCAGTCGCGCCATGGAGCACGAGAACGAGGAAGGACGACCCCTGCACCGGCAACTGCAGCCCGCTCGGATCGTGCGTGAACGGCGGCGTGCCGGCTCGCAGCGTGACCTCAGGGGTTCCAGTCCGCTGGAACTCGAACACGATCCGGTCGTAGCCGCTGGATCCGGCACCATGGTTGCCCACCCGGACGTCCGTGATCTGCGCCCGATTGACGGTGGCAGGCATCAAGACCGGCAGCGCGCAGTCGAACGGCACCAGGCCGACGGTTGGCTCGGGCGCGGTCGGAGCCGGCGACGTCGCGGTGGTTACAGAAGGGCTGGCCACCGGGCTGGCGGTGGCGGTCGGCGTGGGTGCGGCCGTCGGGGGCACAAGACCCGCCTCGCAGCCGGCAAGGACCGCCAGCAATGCCATGCCCGTGACGACGGTCCGCTTCATGCGTGTGCTCCTCCCGGAGTGGTGAGTTCGACGATGGCGATCGTGGGCGTGTCTTCCGACTGCTAAGGACGCGCGCCCGCCGGCCGGTGTTGCATGGGTAGCCTATGCGAGGGTTGCGCCGGAGTTCCAACCGGGCCGGTCCTGCGGACGAACCTTCAGGGAGGTGGAGAACGTGGAGACGATTGCCGTTGTTCTCAGCGTCGGCGAGGAACATGTCAGTGCGTTCGAGGAAGGCTTTCGGCGGCAGGAGTTGCCGATCTGGCAGGACTTCATCGGCCGCGGGATCCTCGTCCGAGCGTCGCTCAGCAGGCTCGACATCACATCACAGGCCGTCGACGCGGCGACCCAGTACCTCATCGTTGCCGTCTTCGCGACCGGCGAAGGCCACACCCTTCACGACCACGATCCGCGGTTCCAGGCCTGGAACGAGACCGCTGACACGTTCCAGGTCGCCGAGGCACTTGCCTTCGGCGGCGAGACGCTCATCCACGTCGACGCCGGCCCTGAGCCGGTTGGTTAGCCCTCAGGCGGCTGGCGGGGCCCTCTGGCGGTTGGCGCGCCCTCGGTCGGCTGCCGGGCGCCGTCTTCGGCTGGCGGGCCCTCAGGCGGTTGGCGGGTCCTCAGGCGGTTGGCGCGCCCTCGGTCGGCGGCCGGGCGCCGTCTCCGGCTGGCGGGCGCTCAGGCGGTTGGCGCGCCCTCGGGCGGCGGCCGGGCGCCGTCTCCGGCTGGCGGGCCCTCAGGCGGTTG
>WNGE01007894.1_pt1 | contig 11492 bp, 10 predicted proteins | sample 5400651 | NCBI WGS metagenome assembly WNGE01 (sample SAMN13153370, study PRJNA577476) | soil metagenome | isolation source: 60 cm soil or saprolite under grassland replicate 2 | place: USA:California | collected 2016-06-15 | reverse complement strand
GCGGGTGGTCAGCCTGGCGCACGGGTTGTTCTCGGCGGCGGTGGTGGCCAGCAGTCTCGCGGTCGCGGCGCTGAGCCACGCCGGGCGCGGGCGGGCATGGTCGCTCGTGGTGGCCGGCGGGGTGCTGATCGCCGTGGCCGTCGTGACGACCCGGCTGAGCCGGCCGCCTGCCGTCGAGCGCGAGGCAGAGACAGGCGGGCGGCGAGCCACCTGGTCGTGGCCGCTACTCGTGCTCGGCTCGCTGGCCGCGCTCGCGTACCTGGTCGAGAACGCGTGGCAGTCGTGGGGTGCCATCCAGCTGCATGCCACGGTCGGCACATCGCTGAAGGTCGCCGCGCTCGCTCCAGCAGTGTTCGCGTCGGCAGCCGCGAGTGGCCGGCTCGGCGGGCACCACCTCGCGTCCGTCGCGAGCCCCAGCGGGCTGTTCGGTGCAGCGGCCGCGGTGGCCGCGGCCGGCAGCGTTCTTGCGGCGCTCGCGCACACTACGGCGTGGGTGCTCGCCGGCATCGCAGTCGCCGGCCTGGGCACGAGCGTGTGCGCGCCCATCCTGATCGGCCTGGCCGGACGGGCGCGCCCCGACGCTCAGGGCGCGGCGACCGGCACCGTCATCACGCTCGCTTACCTCGGCTTCGTCTTCGGGCCGGCCCTCATCGGGCTGGCCGCCGGGGCATCCACGCTGCCGACCGCGCTGGTCGGCGTGGCGGCGGTCGCTGGCGTCCTCGTCGTGGCCAGCCCGTTGCTCAACCGGCTGTTCAGGGCGCGCACGACGCGCTGGGCGCCGACACGCACTGGAACAGAGTCGGGTTGATCAGTGACGGCGGCTGCCGGAGCTGGGTGGCCTGCTCGTAGTCGTAGGCGTACCCGACGAGAGTGGGTTCGCTCCACGCCTGACCGAGGAACGCGATGTTGAACGGACGCCGGTTGCTCGCCTGATACCCGGCCGGAACCGTGATGGACGGGTAGCCGGCCTTGGCCCCGATGCCCGCGCTGCCGCTGTTGGCGAACAGCAGCGCGGTCACGTTGTTCGCCTGCATCACGGCGTCGATGCGGTCCTTGCTGTCGACGAGATCCTGCGCCCGGTCGGCGAGGTACTTCGCGGTGTCCGCGCTGTCCGGGCTGAGATCCTTCGCCTGCGAGATCAGCGCCTGTATCTGGCCGAACTTCAGCGCGACCTGCGAGTGCGCGTTGTTGAACGCGATGATGTCCGCCAGCGACTTCATCGGCGCGTCGGCGGGCAGGCGCGACAGGTACGTGTTCAGGTCGCGCTTGAACTCGTAGTTGAGCACCGTCGAGCCGCCCGGAATCGTCCCGGCGGTGTCGAGCGTGACGGGCACGAGCGTCGCGCCCTGCGCCGTGAGGGCGGCCGTCGCCGCGTCCCACAACGCGCGGTTGTCGGACCCGGCACCTGGCACCTGGCTCGCGACGACGCCGATCCGCGCGCCCTGCAGCGCGGTCGTCCGCAGATCCTTCGCGAAGTCGTGACCGACGAGCGGATTCGCTGCCGTGGCAGTGTCGAGCGGGTCGGTGCCGTCCAGCGCGGTCAGTTCGACGGCCGCGTCCGCGACGGTCTTGGTGATCGGACCGGCGGTGTCCTGGCTCGCCGCGATCGGGACGATCCCGGTGCGACTGACCAGACCTACGGTGGGCTTTATGCCGACGTCGGAGTTGGCCGCCGACGGGCTGAGGATCGATCCGGACGTCTCGGTACCGACGGTGAGGGGCGCGAAGCCTGCCGCGGCCGCCGCCGCGGGTCCTGAGCTCGAACCGCTCGGCGTCTGCGACGCGTCGTACGGGTTGAGCACCTGACCGCCGAGTGAGCTGTAACCCGAAGGCATGCCGTTGGTCAGGAAGTTGGCGAACTCGGTCAGGTTGCCCTTGCCCAGGATGACCGCTCCTGCCTTGCGCAGGCTCGTCACGAGCGGGGCGTCGACCGATGGCCGCGAGTCCACGAGCGCGACCGAACCCGCCGTTGTGGGCATGCCCGTCACGTCGACGTTGTCCTTCACGATCACCGGGATGCCGACGAGCGGGCCGTGCGCTGCGTGCGAGCGCAGGATCGTGTCGGCCGCCCGGGCCTCGGCGAGGGCGTCCGGGTTGATCGCCCGCACCGCGTTCAGAGCCGGTCCGTGCGAGTTCAGGCTGCGGATCCGGGCGAGGTAGGCGTTCGTCAGCGCGACGCTCGTGATGCTGCCGGAGTCGAGCAGTTGGTCCAGGGTCGCGACGCTCGCGGTCTCGAGGTTCGGACTGGCCGAGTCGGCCGGGCTGCGGGCCGCATTGACGAAGACCGCTGTGGCGAGCGCCGCGATGACGGCGCCCAGCGCGACTACCTGGCGCCGCCACCGGCGTCCCTGCACGACGATGTTGATCCGCATGTCGCCTCCATTCGTGAGTCCCCGTAGTCAGGGTCTGCCCGATGGAAGCCAATTGCCAGGCAATGTCGGATAAATTGCGCGCTGATTACCGCCGCATCACGGTGATCGCTCGCGTATAAATCGAGGAGGTTGACCCCAGCCCGGACCGCCGTCGCCGAGGGAGCCCGTCAGATGACCGCTACGTTGCGCGCGCCGGTGCACGGCCTGCCGCCCGGGCCGCGTCTGCCGGTCGCCGTGCAGACAGTGCTGTTCGGCAAGTACCGACACCGCTACCTGCCCGCGATGCGGCGCCGCTACGGCGACGTGTTCACGCTGCGGATCGCGCCGCACTCGCGCAGCCTGGTGATGCTCAGCCGTCCGGACGACATCCGCACGGTCTTCACCGGCCAGCCCGCGACGTTTCACGCCGGCGAGGGGAATGCCCTGCTCGGCCCGATCATGGGCCACCACTCGGTGCTGTTGCTCGACGAGTCCGAGCACATGCGGGTGCGGCAACTGCTGATGCCGGCATTCCACGGCGCCGCGCTGCGCGGCTATCAGGGTCTCGTCACCGAACTGGCTCGCGACGAGATCGCGCGGTGGCCGTCCGGCAAGCCGTTCCGGCTGCACGACCGGATGAGCGCGCTCACCCTCGAGGTCATCCTGCAGGTCGTCTTCGGCGTCACCGACGAGCGCCGGCTCGCCGAGTTGCGGCCGGTCGTCGACCAGGTCGTCACGATCAGCCCAGTGGTCATGATCGGGTGGTTCTACCCGAAGCTGCAGCGGTTCTGGCCGTGGCGGCAGTTCGCGGGCATCCAGTCACGGTTCGACCGGCTGCTGTATGCCGAGATCGCCGATCGGCGGCGTATCGATCTCACCGACCGCACCGACGTGTTGTCCCGGCTGCTCAAGGCATCCGACGGTCTGACCGATGCGGAACTGCGCGACAACCTGGTCACCCTGCTGCTCGCCGGGCACGAGACGACCGCGACCGCCCTGGCCTGGGCGATCCACGAGCTGGCTCGCCGGCCTGCGCTGATGCAGCGCGCGCAGCAGGCGGCCGACGTGGGCGACGACGCCTATCTCGAAGCGATCGCCAAGGAGTCCCTGCGGCTGCGCCCGGTGATCTACGAGGTGGCCCGCCGGCTGACCGCTCCGGTCGAGGTGGCCGGGCACCTCCTGCCCGCCGGCGTCACCGTGATGCCGACGGTCGGGCTCGTCCAGTCCGACGCCGAACATCATGCGTCGCCCGACGAGTTCGATCCGTCGCGGTTCCTCGGTGTGCAGCCCGCCGCGAACACCTGGATCCCGTTCGGCGGTGGTGTGCGCCGTTGCCTCGGGGCCGGCTTCTCGCTGATGGAGGCGACCGTTGTGCTGCGCGAGATGCTGCGCCGCTACGACATTCGGCCCGATCGCGCGCGACCCGAGGTGGCCAAGGGACGCAACATCACGCTCGCGCCGTCGCGTGGAACGCGAGTGCTCGTCGCCCCGCGGGTCGTCACGGGGCAGCCAGCGTGAATGCCTCGGCGTCTGCCTCGGGGAGCCAGGCGCCAGGCGCCCGGCGGCGGCTCGCGCGAGCCGTCGAGCTGTGGTTCGGCGACTCGCCGGTGATGATCGCCGACGAGTTCCCGGACCTGGGCATCGTCTCGCCGCGGACGCTCGGCGGTACCTACGGAGCCCTGCACATAACCACGTCCGATGTGGACGCGCTGTGGCAGCGCGCCATCGACGCCGGCGCCGAGGTGTTCCATCCGCTCGGCGACATGGCCACGCATCTCCATGACGTGCCGACCGACGAGGTGGCGCGGGCCGCCGCCGAGATGTTCGGTGGCTAGCCGCCGGCTTGCGGCAGCCCGGCGGCGACCTCGTCGACGTGACCGGCCAGCACGACGTCCTTGTCGGTCACTCCCCCGGCGCTGTGTGTCGACAGCACGACGTCGACCCATCGCCAGCGCAGCGCCAGATCGGGGTGGTGGTCGAGCTCTTCGCATATCGGGGCGAGGCGATTGACGAACTCGACCGCCGTCGGGAAGTCGGCAAATTCGATCGAGCGTCGCAATTCCTTCGCGGTACCGGACCAGCCGGCATGCAACCCGTCTAGTCGCTCGTCAACGGCTTGCTGGGTGAGCAACTCTGTCGCCATGATCGACTCCTTCCGCGAATCGCACTTACCACGGTAGTGCCGGCCGCTACGCTGCCCCCGTGACTGCCTCATGAGCGACGACCGGCTGGTGTGGATCGACTGCGAGATGACCGGGCTCGAGCTGACCCGCGACGCCCTGATCGAGATCGCCGTGCTCGTCACCGACGCCGAGTTGAAGCTGCTCGACGTCGGCATCGACATCGTGATCCACGCCCACGACGACATCCTGGACACGATGGTGCCCTACGTGCATGAGATGCACGCGTCGTCCGGCCTGACCGATGCCGTCCGGGCCTCGACGGTCACGCTGGGCGAAGCCGAGCGCATGGTGCTCGAGTACGTCAAGGCGCACGTGCCCGATCCGAAGACGGCACCACTGTGCGGCAACTCGATCGCCACCGACCGCGGCTTCATCGCCCGCGACATGCCGGCGCTCGACGCTCACCTGCATTACCGGATGATCGACGTGTCGTCCATCAAGGAGCTGGCCCGCCGCTGGTATCCCCGCGTCTACTACGCGCAGCCGGAGAAGGGGCTCGCGCACCGGGCGCTGGCCGACATCCACGAGAGCGTCCGGGAGCTCACCTACTACCGGCAGACGCTGTTCGTGCCGCTGCCCGGCCCGTCGAGTGATGAGGCGCAGGCCGCCGCGAAAGCCGTGCTGGGCGACTCGGCCGACACGGTAGACTGACGCGGCTCGGCGAGCGGGTCGTTCCGCTCACTCGCCGGACATGGTGGGTGTAGCTCAGCTGGTAGAGCATCTGGTTGTGGTCCAGAGGGCCGCGGGTTCAAGTCCCGTCACTCACCCCAACAAACACGGGGGCCTCGGCACCCGACCCACGCGGCCTGTAGGCCCGTACAGCAACGAAGTACAGCAGTGGCGGCGCCCGCACATAGGCTGCCCTGATGGCAAGCGCTCCGGTTGAGATCCTTGGCTGGGACGAGGACAACAACTACTGGGCTGCGAAACGCCACGGCGAACCGTCGTTCACTGGCGTTCAAGATCTCGGTGACGCTTATATGGCGTGCAGCACGCGCGACGCCAACGTGATCATCTCCGACGACGTCTACGAAGAGATGGTCGCGTCCGGTGACGCACCACGGGAGCGTCCGAGCTGGGTTCATTCGCCCCGGCCCGAATCGCCCGGTCGTGCCACGGACACTGCAAAATAGAGGATTCGCGCACGCGGGCTCCGACAGCGACGATTCAGCAACCACGACCTCACCGGTCAAGGTCATGCCAGGCTGTCGCTGAGCCGCCCTCAGCGCCTCCCGCGTCGCCGGTGACGACACCTCGGTGTAGATCTCCATCGTGTCCGCGATCTGCGCGTGTCGCAGGATCTGCATCGCCACGCGTGGGCGCACGTCCAGGTCCGCGAAGGTTGCGCACGTGTGCCGCGCATCGTGCACCCGGATCCGCCGCTCGCCGGCCTTCTCGCAGCGGGCATGGAAGTAGCGGTTGAAGTTGCGCGGCTCGATCGGTGTCCCGTACCGGGTCGTGAAGATCAGTTTGAAGTCCTGCCAGGCAGGACCGGCGAGCGGCGCGGCTGTCGTCTGAGCGGACTTCCGAAGTTGCAGCGCCGTGGTGCAGATATCCGGCATCGGCAAGGTGGCCTCTGACGTCTCGGTCTTCGTGTCGCGTAGTACAGCGTGCCGCGCACCCGTTGCAGCTGTCGGTTCACCCGGAGTTCGGCGCGATCCAGGTCTGGACGTCACGTGCTTGAAGCCGATCGATGCGCTCCCGCCGAGCGACTCGGCCTGATAGAGCCGGACGAACACTGCGTAGGTCTCGTATGTCAACGGCACGCTGTTCGGCTTGATGATCTCGTCCAGCCAGTAGTTCAAATACTGAGCAAGCGACGGGGTCGAGGTCGGGACCGGGCCGGCCTTCGCAGCGTTATGCAGGTTGAGCCACTTGCCGTGCACGATCTCGCGCGTCTTGCCATAGACACTTGCGGTCCCGTAGACCGGTTGGCGTCGTGACCCATGCATAGGCGGCCTAGCAGTTGCGGTAAGGGAAAATCGACCCCTCGCCGCTTCCTCGCGTCCGCTTCGTCATCACGATTCGGAGTCCTCTGCGAGCCGAGCGATGTAGTCGTCGGCCCACTCGAGAAGAATCCGCCGGCTACCGCCGTCTTTGATCGGATGTGCCGCTGAGGTGCGATCAATCGCGCCGTGCGAAAAGTCGTCTAATTCGTCCCTGGACAAGCGGGCTCGATGCGCCTAGACCTAACTGTCATTGGGGAAGGGCTCAGCGCATGGACTGGGCGAGATCCGAAGGTAGCAGACACGCGACGGCATGCCGGGCGCATGAGAGTTCACCATGCGACGGCGGTAACAACTGTCGGGGCCCCCCGGATTGATCGTTTTGACGTGACGGACTTTGGCAATCCGAATTGATCTCAGCGGGGGTTGACCAAAAGAGTAGTGGCCTCTCGCGCGTGGCAACCTGCCGTGTGGTTGTGCTGCGCGTATCCGCACATCGATTTACCCGAATGTTTCGGCTTCAGACCTCGTGCGGCTAGTGGAAAGAGATAGAAGCAAATCGTGAAACGACTGCTAGTAGTGCTCTGCGCAGCAGTGCTCATGCTGGCAAGACAGTTCATTCGGACACCACGCTGGCCGCGCACGAGACGAATGCGCGCAGGCAGCGCCGACCGAGACTTCTCCCGCACGCGGGGTGAGATGACCACATCTGAGCCAGCTTCGGATGCGATGACTCGCCCGAGAAGAGGCCTGCGTGGCACTGCGTGCGCTGGCGTCCTTGTCCGGTCGTGGGCGCCATGAGAGTCAGCGCACGAGCCCGCGCGCCGCCGCGCGCAGCAAGGCGTGATCGGGCACGTGGCCAGACCAAGCGGGGGAGACACAACTCTTGAGCCGGGTTCGTCGCTCTGTGAATAGCGCGCGACGCGGCTCTGTATTTCGAATTTCTTCTTGGGGAAAGAAATGAAACGATTCGTCATCGCCCTGGCAGCCGCACTCATGCTGCTCGGGGTCACAGCAACGTCCGCATTCGCAGAAAGTGGGCACTTCATCACGAGCGGCGCCAACGCGCCGGTCTGCACCGACATCGGCCTGCAGGTCCAGTGCACCGGCAAGGTGGCTGGTCTCGGCGGGACAACATTCGAGATCACGGTTGTGGCGGAGGGCATCGCCTCGGTCGTGTGCATCAATCCAGGCGGTAACCGCGCCCCGGGTCAGGACACTGCCATCACCGTGTCAGGAACTACGACGCCGCTCCCGACACCGCGTAATGGTCAGTACGTGTTCGACATTACGACCGACGTGCCGGGTCCCCTGCCGCCGACACCCACATGCCCCAACGACATGTGGACACCTGTAATTGTCGACGTGACATTCACGACCGCCACCCTCACGCTTCTTGAGGACAATGTGGTGTCGGACATGATCACCGTGCCCGTCTCGTAGTAGCCGCGAACAACATCGCCGATGAACCGATGAGGGGCCGAGCTCACGGGCCGGCCCCTCGTCGCCCTGAATAAGTAGGGTCGACATCCCTTTGAGAAGCCGCGCTGTTCCCGGCACGAGCGTGCTCACTGTCTGCGGCTATGAGCGGCCGATCCGGTAGGCGCGCTCAGCCGCCTAGCGCGCCGAGGGCGGATCACTGTCGCACGTCACCTGGCGGACAGATCCGCCTCAGCCACTCTGCGACCTCGGCCCGTGCTACTGCGGCGCCTGCGAGCAGGACTTTGAGGCACCGCAGCCCGACGACTGAGCCATTCGCGCCTGCGCTGGCTGATCACTACCTCTCCAAGGCTTCGCAGCGCTCGCCGTGCTGCTCCGCATCACCGGAGAACGCATCGAGGATGCCCACGGCAGAGTTCTCGACTGGTACGAGCGGACCACGTGAACGCCCAACGCCTGGCTCGGAATCGGCCGCCAAGCCGCCCAACAACGACCGGGAAGCAACGCCGTAGCATGACGTGCGAGTACACCACCGAAGTGCAGCAACCAGCCCGGTTACGACCGACGTCGCACAACCCACGACGGGCGCATGTCCTCATTACCCCTTGCAGCCAGGTGTGGGTCCAGAGGCCGCGGGTTCAAGTCCCGTCACCCCAATCGGTTCGGGTCGCCCGGACTTGTCGATAGGAAGCAGCGGTGACCACAGAGCGGATCGGCCCACCCCTGCGCGCCGGCGAGCGCGAGACGCTGCGCGCGTTCCTCGACTATCACCGCGCGACGCTGGCCATGAAGTGCGACGGTCTCTCCGACGACGACCTGCGCCGGCAGTCCATGCCGCCCTCGACGCTCTCGCTGCTCGGCCTGGTGCGGCACATGGCCGAGGTGGAACGAACCTGGTTTCGCCGGGTGATCAACGCCGAGGACATCCCGCTTCGCTGGTCGGACGACGGCGACTTCCAGGCGGCCTATGACGCGAGCGCGTCCAGCCGGTCGGAGGCGTTCGAGGCCTGGCAAGCCGAGGTGGAGCACTCGCGCCGGATCGAGAGGGAAGCCGAATCGCTCGACGTCATCGGCTACCAGGCAAGTTGGGGCGAGGACGTGTCGCTGCGACTGGTGATGTTGCATCTGATCCATGAGTACGCCCGGCACAACGGGCACGCGGACTTCCTGCGCGAGGGAGTCGACGGAACCGTCGGCGCATGAGCTCGGCCCTGCCTCGTGCTGGCCCAGGACGGCGGGCGCATCATGCTAAAGTTGCCACCCGGCCCACCTCGGTGGGCCGATCGTTTGACCGGCGCCGCTAGCTCAACTGGCAGAGCAGCTGACTCTTAATCAGCGGGTTCGGGGTTCGAGTCCCTGGCGGCGCACAAGCATGTAACCCAGTAATCCTGGGCGCTCCAGCGTTGGATGGCATCCCCGCTAAATGATCTTTGTCCATGAGTTTGTCCACGGGTAGGCTCCGGACCATGGCGAAGGCTGCCGCCGAGCGACGCCCGAAGGGCAGCATCCGGCTGCGCGGAGGTACCTATCAGGTCCGCATCTACGCCGGCGTCGACCCGGTCACCGGCAAGCCGCGCTACCTGACCGAGACAGCCCGCGACGAGAAGGAGGCCCAGCGCGTCCAGCGCAGACTCCTCACCGAGGTCGACGAGAAGCGGCACGCTCGCACAAACGCGACCCTCGGCGCGGCTGTCGACGCGTGGCTGCGCGTGCACGAGGCCGAGGAGAACACCCGCAAGGGTTACGAGACACACGCGCGGTTGTACATCAAGCCAGCACTCGGCGATGTCCCGATCGGCAACATCAATGCGCAGTTGCTCGAAGAGTTGTACGCGCAGCTTCGCCGGTGCCGCATCAGGTGCGACGGCAAGGTGAAGATCGATCATCGGGTCGACGGCCAGCACGTGTGCCGAACCACTCGGCACAAGCGTCCACCAGGTCGTCCGCGCGCCGACGGACATCACGACTGCAAGAAGGCCGGGTGCGTCGAGATCGAATGCCCACCGCACGTGTGCCAGCCGCTGTCGGCCTCGACGATCCGCCAGATCCACATCGCCATCAGCTCCGCCTTGTCAACGGCAGTGCGCTGGGAATGGATCAAGTCGAACCCGGCGACTGTCGCCAAGAAGCCGCGCCAAGCTGCGCCCGAGCCGGACCCGCCGAGCGCCGAGGAGGCTGCGCGCATCTTGGCCGCATCGTGGGAGCAGGACGACACTTGGGGCACCTTTGTTTGGCTCACCCTCGTCACCGGCATGCGCCGCGCCGAGCTGCTCGCGCTGCGCTGGGACGACTTCGATCTGGCGGACGGCATCGTCGAGATCCGGCGCAACTATGTCTGGGTTAACGGCCGCAGCATCGAGAAGGCCACGAAGACGCATCGCATGCGGCGCATCTCGCTCGACGAGGCGACAGTCGAGGTCATGCACGCTCATCACGAGCAGTATGCGGCCGCCGTTCGCGAGCTCGGCGAAACGCCGACGAGCCGCGCATTCCTGTTCTCGCACGAGCCCCTGTACGACCGTCCGTACCACCCCGACGCGGTAACCCATCGCTACACGAAGATGTGCGCGCGACTCGGCATCGACAGCCACCTGCATGCACTACGGCACTGTCGGCAACCGAACTTCTCACGGCGGGCGTCGATCTGCGCACCGTCGCCGGCCGCCTCGGCCACGCGGGCGGCGGTGTCACGACGCTCCGCGTCTACGCGGCTTGGGTAGGCGCGGCTGACCGTAGTGCCGCAGAGATCCTCGGCGGCCGACTGCAGCGCCCTGCGACCCGCGGGTAGTCAGTCATGTCCGGCGGCGGCAGTCCGGGCTCGCGTCGGACGCACGGTCGCGGCGAGCATGCGTGGTTGTCGACCTCGATGCTCACGGGCACGGCCCTCGCCGCTCGCACTCAGAAACCTGTCGGTGCCTGGTGTCACCCTGATCCCGTGAACGTCATTGACGTAATCGACGTCAGCCGGGACCTGTGCGGACGCCAGCTCAAGCGCTGGGTTGCCCGTGCCTTCTTTTGCGCAATGCTGCTCTGCCCGAGCGTGGGCATCGCGGCATTGACGTGGTACGGCACCCACCGCGGTCAGCAGATCCAGCAGGAGATCGAGCGGATCATCGTTCCGAGACTCACCGCGGCACCCGATAGTCACCCATGACCGATCCGCAGGGAGGGCGGCCGCCGGTCGACAGCATCATCCGCGGCGTGCACCGCCAGAACAGCCGTGCGCCTATCGCGTTGCCGAATGAGCATGGCGCATTCGGGCCACGTTCCCTCTGCGGCCATCTTCCCGATGGTGATCGATGCCAATGCACCACGCGACGAGCTGCGGTACACAGTCCGCACAGACCGGCGCACCATCCATTCCGGTGAAGGAACGGGCCGCAGCATGAGTGGCCGCATCAATTACGCAGCCGTTGTCACTAAAGGCGTCGAATTCCAAGTGGTCAACGACCTGCGACCGGCGGATTCGGTGAGTCGGCTGATCGATGCCGGCAACAGCTGGAGTTGTGCGGCGGCGAGCACGGGCAGCCCGAGCCAACGCGCCGTGAGCACCCGCAGCAGGTGCCCGTGCG
>WNGE01007893.1_pt1 | contig 11492 bp, 15 predicted proteins | sample 5400651 | NCBI WGS metagenome assembly WNGE01 (sample SAMN13153370, study PRJNA577476) | soil metagenome | isolation source: 60 cm soil or saprolite under grassland replicate 2 | place: USA:California | collected 2016-06-15 | reverse complement strand
CAAGACGTACCAGGACGCGCAGGTCAACTACGCGGCCGCGCCGGTCATCCAGAAGTACACCGGCGTCCTCGCCGCCGCCGACGTCTACACAGCCAGCACCGCGTTCATCATCCTCGAATCGATCCGCCTCGACCTCGGCTTCGGCATACAGGTCCACCCGTGATGGGAGCCGAACCCGGCCCGGGTGCGGCCCTGCCGGCGCAGGAGCTCGGCGGGTCCTTCGCGCTCGGCCGGTGGCGCGTGTACCGAGCCGGGTACGGCGCGATGCAACCCGCCGTCGACGGGGTCTTCGGGCCGCCGCGGGGTGGCTATGAACGGCGCGGTGATCCGGTGTTCAGGGTGGCGTGATGCGGTAGCCGACGCCGGGTGTGGTGGTGATGATGGAGGGTTTGCCGAGCTTGCGGCGCAGCCGTCCGATGGTGACGGTGACAGTGTTGGTGAACGGGTCGGCGTGTTCGTCCCAGACCTGTTCGAGTAGGTCCTCGGTGCTGAGGTAGGGCGGGGCTGGCACGGAGTAGCGCTTCGAGGAGGGCGAACTCCTTGACCGACAAGTCGAGGAGTTGGCCGTCGCGGGTCGCGGTGCGGCGGATCGGGTCGAGTTCGATGCCTGCCGCGCGCAGTGTACGGGCCCGGGCGGCGGGTTGGCGGCGGGCCAGGGCGTGGATGCGCAGGACGAGTTCCGGGAAGTGGAAGGGTTTGGTGAGGTAGTCGTCGGCGCCGACGGACAGGCCGGCGACGCGGTCAGCGGCGGTGTCGGCCGCGGTGAGCATGAGCACCATGGCTCGCTGGTGATGTTCGGTAATCAGTTGGCAGAGTGCGTCGCCGTGGATGCCTGGTAGGTCGCGGTCGAGTACGACGACGTCGTAGGTGTTGACGTCGACTTTTGCGGCGGCGTCCAAGCCGCCGTACGCGATGTCCACCGCCATGCCCTGGTCGCGCAGGCCCTCGGCCACGATGGCGGCCAGCGCGCGGGCGTCCTCAACCACGAGCACTCTCATCGTGATACTTCGGCAGGTACGGCCGAACGCGGCAGGATGACGGTGACGCGCAGTCCTCCCTCAGGTCGGGCGTGCAGGTTGAGGCTCCCGCCGTGGGTGGTGGCGATGGTGGAGACGATCGACAGGCCGAGACCGGAGCCGTGAGCGGTGCCGGTACGTTGGGTACCGAGCCGATGGAACGGCCGCGCCAGCCGGCTGACCTGCTCGCGGTCGAGCACGGTGCCACCGGTCTCGACGAGCAGCCGGGCGTCGGCCTCGTTGCCCGCCACGCCGACGCGGATCCAGCCGCCGGCATGGTTGTGGGTGACGGCGTTGTCGATCACGTTGTCGACCATGCGGGCCAGCAGCGCTCGGCTGCCACGGATCCACACCCGGTTATCGAGCTGGCTGGTAACCGTCAGGTCTATCGCGGTGATGCCGGCGGCCCGGGCGTCGAGGGCGTCGGACACCAGGCGGGCCAGCGGAACCTCGGCGAGGTCGTGCGGCATGCCGTGCTGGGTGCGGGCCAGGGTGAGCAGCCCGTCGAGCAGGTGCTCGATCTGGTCCAGTTCGGCGCGTAGCCGGTCGGCCAGGGCGGCGGTCGATGCGGGGATGGGTGCTGGCTTGGCCATGGCAACGTCCAGCGCGGCGCGCATGGTGGCCAATCAGAGCGAACTGGATCAGGGCGAGAGCGGGGAGCGAGCTACCGGCTCCCCACCTCGTGCAGCTCGCCGTCGCTCGTCCTGCCGGGTAAGGCTCCCGATGTCGGCTCAGTTCGCGATGTCCGCGTGCATCTCCCAGACGAGGACTTCGGCGGGTACAGCGGCGGTGATCCGTTGGCCGCCGCTGGCGGTGAGGCGGACGGCGTCGCCCGCGGACAGTGCGCCGGTGCCTTCGAGGTCGACGGTGCCGCGGGTGACGAACAGGTGCAGGTACGGTGCTTCGGGCAGCTGCACCGGCTGGCCCGGGTTGAGCCGGGCGGCGTACATCGCGGCGTGCCGGTTGCGGATGCGGATGGCGGCGGCGCCGTCGTGTTTGGCCATGCCCGACGCGACGGTGACCAAGCCGCCGGACAGCAGTTCGTGGTCGATCTCAAGCTGCCCGTAGCCGGGGGTGACGCCGGTTTCGTCGGGCACGACCCACATCTGGATCAGGTGGACCGGGTTGGTGTGGGGCTCGCCGCCGAGGCGCCAGGAGTCGTTCTTCTCCGAGTGCTGGATGCCGGTGCCGGCGCTCATCCGTTGGGCCAGGCCGGGGTAGATGACGTCGGTGTGGCCGACCGAGTCCTGATGAACCAGGGCGCCGTCCAGCACCCAGGTGACGATCTCCATGTCGTGGTGTGGGTGGGTTTCGAAGCCTGCGCCCGGTCGGATGATGTCCTCGTTGTGGACCAGCAGGAGTCCGTGGTGGGTGTTGTGCGGGTCGTAGGGCTGCCCGCCGATCCAGAACGAGTGCCGGCCGCGCAGCCAGCACAGGTTGGTCTCTGAACGCGTCTCGGACCGGCGCACGTCGATTCCTGGCGTAGTGGTGGTGCTCATCGCGGTTGTCCTTCCAACTCGGCCCGGTGGGAGACGGCGAAGGTGCGCGGCCGGAGGACCCGCCCGCGCACCTTCGGTCGGTCGCCTGGTTACGCCGCCGCCGGCGCGTTGACCGCAGAGGCGAAATCCGGCTGGACGCCGACTTGGGCGAGCATGACGCTGACGCCGACGTAGCAGTTGAACTCCTTGATCTTGCCGTTCTCGACGTACCAGAAGTCGGCGGTCGGGATGTCGAGCCGGGCGCCGGTCGGCCGGATGACGCCGGCGGGCGTCGGGAACGGGCCGGTGACGGTGCCCTGGATCGACAGCTCGACGGCGACGACGTTGCCCATCACGTGGAAGCGGTGCAGCTCCCGGTGCAGGTCGGGGGCGAGGTTGCCCATGAAGACGACCAGGTCGCCCAGGTGCTCGCCGCGGTAGGTCTCGCCGGCGACGACGTTGTTGAACACGCCGTCCTTGGCGAACAGGTCGATGAAGCCCTGGACGTCGAGAACGTCGCCTTCAGCGGCGTGGTAGGCCGCCCGGACCACGGTCTCCGCATCGGTAGTCATTGCCTTCTCCCCTCATCAAAGAAATCAAACGCTTGATTGACTTTATGACGGAGGTACTTGATTAGTCAAGCAAGTGTTTGAAATTCTCCGGCCTGTCCGGTTTCGGGGCTGGTCAGGCAGCGGTAGGAGACCCGTGGAAGGCGCCGGCGAGCACAGGGATCACCAGATCGGTGAGCCGGGCTTCGGGCTGGGACGCGAGTTCGGTGCCGATCGGGGCGAGGGCGAGCCAGTTGAGCATGCCGGCGGCACACCGGATCCGGAAGATCAACTCTTCGTCCGGTATTCCGGGGAGATTGGCGGTCAGGATCCGCAGCGCGATCCGGCGGGATTGGTCGAACTTGCCGTCCAGGCGATCCCACCCGTGCGGCGGGTCGATGCCGACGCGGGCCACCGTACGCATGACGGCGAGGTCCGGCCCGCCCGCGGCGAGCGCACCGATCATCGGCCCGGCGAACGCGGCGGCCAGATCGTCGAGCGTTGCCGGGGTGTCCAGGGCGTTCATCGCGTGGATCTGGGCGTCCAGATAGCGTTCGAGCGCGTATTCCACGGCCGCGTCACACAGCGCCTTGAGCGACCCGAAGTGGTAGCTCGCCGCCGCGACGTTCGCCCCGGCGCTGTCGGTGATCTCGCGCAGCGTCACGCCGTCCGGGCCGCGTTGAGCCAGCAGTTCCAGCGCCGCCGCGAGCAGCCGGTCCCGGGTGCGCCGACCGGTCTCGCGGCGCTGGTCTTCCTTGTCGGCTGGCATAGGCCGCACTCAAGCACCGGCTATCCACGATGTCAAACAAGCGCTTGAATTGGTCTCGGAACCGGACTCGCGCGGACATCCCCGCCAGGGGGCAAGGTCATGACGGGCTGAGTGCTCTGTCCGCAGTTTCCGACTCGTCGGTGGTGAGCCGGCGGGCGACCGCGACGCCCCAGGGGATGCCGAGGAGAAGCACCAGCGTGATGCCGAGCGGGAGCGGGGCGGGCCGGGCGGCGCCGAGGGCCAGGCATGCGACGGCGACCACGGCGCACACCCACACCAGCGGTCGGTACAGGGTCCGGTCTTCGTGCCAGGCGCGCAGGCACGCGGCCAGGATCATCGTGGTGGCGAGCACCGCGGTAGCGCCCGCGCACAGCATCCAGGCGGCGGGTGCCGGCGTCCGCGCGTCGCCGGCGTGGTCGATGAGGCTGACCATCGCCGCGCCCATCGCGGCGATGCTGGCGGTCAGCGGCAGGTGGGTGAGCATCCACAGCAGGTTGGCCGACCAGGTCGGGCGGGGTCGGCGGTGGCCGGCGAAGTCGAAGTAGGTCCACCAGGCGCCGAATCCGATGCCGACCGCGACCAGCCCGACCGCCAGGGTGACGCCGTGCAGGGGCCGGTCGGACAGGCCGCCGACGACGCCGGTGAGGGTTTCGCCGAGCACGATGATGGTGAACAGGCCGAACCGTTCGATGAGGACGTCGGTCACGGTCGCCGCGGCGGCCTGCGCGGGCATCGCCGTCAGCGTCAGCACGCCAAACCCGGCGAGGTAGGCGAGGTCGACGGCGGCCCACGCCCACACCCGGGTACCGGCAGGCAACGCGGCCGAGCCGGCCAGCAGCACCGCGCAGGCGGCGGTGCCCACGACGAACAGTCGACTGGAGCGGCGGTACTCGGGGGTGTCGCCGCGGGCGGCCAGCAGCCACAACAGGGTGAGGACCGCGAACAGGACCGCCGCGGCGATCGCGAACGCGCCGCCGCGGGCGCCGCCCGCGGCGGGGATGGCGGCGGCCATGGCGACCAGGATCAGGATCTGTAGCAGGAAGGTGCTGCGGGCGCGGGCGTCCTCGTTGCCGTGCAGTTCGTGGTGGAGGCTGCCGTTGATCCAGGCGATCCACACGAGCGTGAAGACCACGGCGTACTGGCCCAGGCCCGGCCAGCTCAGGTGGTCGGCGAGGTGGTGGGCGGCCTGGGCGACCAGAACCACGACGGCCAGGTCGTAGAACAGTTCGAGCGGGTCGACGACGCGCTCGCGGGGCTGCTCGCCGTGCGCGCGCGGCGGCTGCCACAGCCGCCGCCACGTTCGGGCCCACCGCCGCCGACGGTCTCGTCCAGCCGGAAACGGCGCTTCCCCCATGTGAACCGATCCCCGTGTCGTTCAGGGCGCCGACGGCCGGGTCTCGGTCCAGTTGACCATGAGACGGCGCTCGGCGAACAGCCACCGGCCGCCCTGCTTCACGAACTGATCGAGGTAGCGGATCGACGCGACCATCGTGGTGCGGGCGCCGTCCTCACCGATGGTGAGGTGGTGGGCCAGGCAGTAGCTCTCCCCGCTGGCCCGGTCGCCGTCGACATCGATCGTGCACTGGCCGTTGAGGTGCATGGTCACGGCGTAGGTGTTGAGGTTGTCGAACACCGGCGCCAGCGACTCCCGCCCGTGCAACTCCTGGGTCGGCTGGTCGGAGAAGTAGTCCATGAACACCAGGAAGCGGGTGTCCTCGGTGAACAGCGCCATCTGCCCCTGCGCATCGCGGCGGTCGGCGCAGTGGGCATAGGCATCGACCAGCTCCCGGATGGCCAGCCGGTCGGCCGCTTCCTGCGGTGAGATCGTGGTGTGGATAGTCATGACGCCCCCACAACAACTATTTGACATCTGTATAAAAACAGATGAGGGTGGCGGTCCGCAACCGAATGGGAGACACCGGGTGACCGAACGCATCGACCCGCGCATCACCCGCACCACCGACGCCCTCGAACGGGCCGTGGTGGAGCTGGCCGGGACGCAGCCGGTGTCGCGGATCAGCGTCGCCGCGCTCGCCGACCGGGCCCAGGTGACCCGGGCGACGTTCTACAACCACTACGACACCCCGCTGGATGTTCTCATCGGTGTGCTGACCGCCGACCTCGACCGCGGCCACCAAACCGAGGAGCAGTGGCGTGCCGAGGGCGTATACACCGCGGCGCAGCTGCTGCGCCTGACCACCGCGCAGGTGGTCGACCATGTGGAACGGTTCCGGGCCGTGTACCGGCACGCGCTGGCCGATCCGGCCGACCGCGGCGTGTACGACGCGCTGGTGGGCCACTTCACCGACTACGCCCGGGAGTTCATGGCGCGCACCACCCACCCGGATGTGCCCCGCGCCAATCATGTTGTGGTGGCCGCGTTCGTGGCCCACGGCTTCGCTGGCGCGATCCGGGCCTGGCTCGACGACGACACCCTGACCAAGAACGACCTGGTTGACGCGGCCGTGGCCTGTGCCCCGACCTGGTGGAGTTGAGGAGTTCCGACGTCAGGCGCCGTAGGTGGGCACATTCGCGCCGTCAACGGGTGCGGCGGCCACACTGTTCGGTGCCATCGTGCCGGCGAGGATGAGGTCGATTCCGGCGAGGAACTCGGGGCGGTCGTCATGTCCGTCGGCCCGGTCGAGGCGTGGCGAGGATGATGCGGGCTGATCGCGATTCCTCAGCCGATGCTGGGCAGCGGGCCACCGCGCGATCCCTTGATCCTCTATGACAGAAAATGATCACGCGGCGGCTGTATCGGCGACCGGCGTCGTCACGTGCCGCTGTCTCGTTCTACGGGTGAATGCCAAACGGCCCGAGGACGCCGGCGTCGATCCGCGTGGAGTTGACCAAGGCCGCTGCGTTCGCGGTGGTGAACACGTCGGCGGCGGCGAGCTGTCCGGTGTACTTGGCGATGATCGGGGCGGCGGCCTGTTCGGCGGCGGCGTCGAGGTAGGACTTGAAGATCGCCCAGGCGTTGCCGGTGGGCCCGTACTTGGCGAAGAACGGTGTGGGGTCCAGGGTTCCGAGGGTGGTGCGGGTGCTGGCGTCGAGGTCGTGCACGTAGGCGCGTTGCAGGGTGGCGTCGGCGCGGGTACCGAGCCGGCCGAGGTGGCCGCCGATCAGGGTGTGCCACGGGAGGTCCAGCACGAGGTCGTGGGCTGCGATCCAGGCCGGGATGTCTTGGGATTCGGCGAGGTTCTTGAACGGCACCCAGCCGGGGAAGACGACGTCGACCACCATGAGCGTCGCTGCGGATGGGACGTGGATGAAGATGTTGTCGGGGCTGTGGTTGGGGCCGTGGTAGGACATGTCCAGCCGTTCTCCGCCGACTCGTAGCACGTAGTGCTCGTCGACGGTGATGTTCGGCAGCGGCCTTCTTCCCCTGCGCGCAGGAAGACGCGCACCAACTGGCCCGGCACACCTTGCCGGAGCTCGACGAGCACGACCTGTCCTACATGGACGTGTACCGGGCCGATGCCCGCCTCGTGGTTGCCGGGAAGGAGACCGCCGCGTTTACGCGGCGCGCCAACCCACCCAGGCCGATGGTTGGCTAGGCGACCGCGGTACGCCTCGGGGTCTCCCGGTGTTCGGGCATCAATCCGCAGCGAAGGTGGCTTCCGGTCGGCGCCGTATCGCCGAAGTCATCACGGCCGACAGCACTGCGGTGATCAAGGCCATCAGGGGCACGGCCGTCGCGGTCCAAGCCGCGGCCAGTACCAGCACAGCAGCGAGCGGCGATGCCACGAGGGCCGGTCCGCGTACCAGCGGGCTCACGCGGAGCCACCAGACCGTCAGGATCCAAACGGCGAGGGGTACGCCGACGGCCAAGCCCTGCTGAAGGTGCGTGAGGCGGGTATGGCCGCTGACCGCGTCCACGGCGAGGGCGAGCCCGCTGCCGATGGCGGCGGTGGCGGCGAAGACGAGGTAGTGACCGTAGCCCCAGATGATCGTGGTGGGCATGGAGCGCAGCATGCCGTCGGCGGTGCGATCGAAGTAATGCCACCACAGGCTGAAGACCAGCAGCAGCCCGCTGGCGGCCAGGATGAGCAGGTGCGCGTCGGCTCCGTCTCGTTCGTCGGCGGCCGTCTGCACGGCGACGGTCGCGGCGAGTACCGCCTCGCCGAGCACGATCATCGTGAACAGCCCGTACCGTTCGATGATGTGCTGCGGGTGAAAGGGCGTCACCTGTGCGCGTTCGGCCCAGATCGGGCTTAGCAACTCTGCAACGGCCAGACCCAGTCCGACGTAGAGGTACGCCGGTTGGTCGAGTGCGAGGCGGGCGACCCATCCGACCTGCACCAGCGTGTAGCCGACGGCGTACCGGAGGGCCGCCTTGCGGTGTACCGGGTCAGCTTTGGCTGCCCGCACCCACTGGGTGACCATGGCCAGCCGCATGATCACATACCCCATGGTGATGACGAGGTAGTCGCCGGACTCGAAAGCACGAGGTACGCCCGCCGCCATGACGAGCGCCCCGGCGATCTGGACCAGGGTCAGCAGGCGATACAAGTCGTCGTCGTTGTCGTACGCGGAGGCAACCAGGTGAAGTTCATCCAGGCCCACCAGATCGCGAAGAACACCCAGAGGTAGTTGCCGACGGCGTGGGCGAGGTGACCCTGGCTCAAGTCGTGGTGCAGATGGGAGGCGGCCTGGGCGACGGCCGCGACGAAACAGAGGTCGAAGAACAGTTCCAGCGGCGTCGCAGTCCGGTGCGGCTCGTCGGTACGCCGGGCGATCATCTTGCGCCGGTTGATGAGGCCCGCCTTCTCCGGTACGCGGCGGACGTGCTTCGTTGTCGTCCCGTACATCGGCCTTCTCAGGTTCTGGCGCCGAGCAGGTCGTAGGCGGCGACCCAGAGCGTGTAGGGATTCGCGAAGTCGGGGTAGGTGTCTGTGATCCGGTCGATGAGTTCGGCCGGGGTGGCGCTGCGGTCCAGAGCTGCCGCGAAGTCGGTCAGGTAGCGGCGGCATTCGCGGACCTGCCGGCGGGCGTCGTCGTCGGCTGCCTGTGGGTTGCGGTGACCAGCGATGAGGGTGCCGGCCTCCAGCGCGTCTACGGCCTCCAGCGCACGTGCCCAGCTCGCCCGCGATTCGGGCGTGGATCCCGCCAGCCACATGTGGGTCTGGTTGTAGACGACGTCGCCGGCGACGACGAGGCTCAGGTCGGGCACGTGCACGACGCTTGAGTTCGCGGTGTCGGTCACACCGACGGGAATGATCGTGGCCGTCGTACCCCCGATCACGATCCCAGTGCCGTCCAGCGGCTGTGGCCCCACCGGCTCGTCGGTCAACTGGTCGGGGAAGAATCCACCCCATACCCGCAGGTACCCCGGTGAGATCTGTTCTTCCATCCCGGGGATGGACTCGGTCAACGCGACCGGCTTGGCCTGCGGGAAAGCCGCCAGGATTTCCGTCAGTCCGAGGAAATGGTCGGCGTGGGGGTGGGTGATGTAGACGTACCCCAGTTCGCAGCCGTGCGACGCGACCCACGCTGCAAGGTTTCGGCCCTCTTCGGTGGTGATGAGGCAGTCGACGAGCAGAGCCTCGTCATCCGCCCAGATCAGCGTCGAGGTGGACGGCGGCCAAGTTGCCGGGCCAGCAGCCTGTTCGAAACCGGGCACCGCACTCGGGATCGGTTTGGGATCCACCATGAACACGTCAAAGTCAAGGCTCATCGCTTCCTCCGCACTCCGTGCGTGGATCATCATTGATGGGGACGCGCCAATCCTCGTCGTCGAACACGGCGACCAGCTCGAGACGAAGTCGCACGTCACCTAGCGGCATGCTTGGCTGATCAACCACGGTCAGCTGCAACCTCAGCGTTCCTCCGGAAAGGTGTCACCGAACATCGGTAGACCGCTCAACGAGTTGGCGCGAGTGACCTCGGCTTCGATGACGTCCCAGTGCTCCTTCAGAAGCCCATCCTCCATGCGAATGATGTTCACGACGATCCAGGGGATGCCGGCTCCGTGGCCTGAAGCGACCCCATAGCATCACCAGGTCGTTCGTCGCCATGATCAGTTCCGGCTCGTAGGCAAACTCGGGTCTGCGCTCGATGTTCTGCGGCTAGATCCAGACGTATTCCTCAGCGATGGCGCCGTCGCGCCACCTCGCCACCGTCACCACCCGGCTACCGTCCTCGAATTCGCCGACCACGCAGGTCCACTCTCCTGATCCGAAGCGGATGGGATGAGACTTGACCTGGACGGGCGCGCCACCAGTGCTCTCGACGAACGCTCGCATCGCCTGGATGTGCTCACGTATGCCATGCGTCGGGGGCTGCCCATGCACCTCTACGAGAACGTCATCGGTGTGGTGGCGAGCGAAGACGCCCTCCCAGTCCGCTCGGTTCCAGCCCGTGAAATCGAGCTCGTCCATGTTTTCGAGATTGTGCGTTACCGTGTCGTCGGCCATGACTGTTGCCTCCTTCTAGGTCCTTCTAGATCGGGTCTCCGCCTCACGCTGCTGTCGCAGTAGTTCGAACGCGAGCGAACCGGGAGGCGCGGCCGCTTCGGATCGGGTCGCATGTGCCACGATCGCGTCCACAATGAAGCGGTCTCCGGCGGGCCTCGGGAAGGCGGCGAGCACCTCTTGCCGCAATCTGTCCGCGAAGGCGTCCGTGATCCGGCCTGCGTCTATGAAGACCCCCTTGTGCGTGAGGTAGGTCAGCAGACCGCGACGGTCGGCGATACCGACAGACGAGTGGAGAGCGATCGCCTCCCAGACTTGGTCAATGTCGGGTTCGGCAACGCCGTGCTGCTTGAGGACGGCGGCAGCCAGATCGGCGCCTTCGACCTCGAAGCGAGCCTCACCTGCTGCGTGCTCACCGAGTCCCAAGTCATGCATCACGGTCGCGGCGAAGAGCAGGTCCTCGTCGTAGCCCGCGTCATTCAGACAGCCCTCTTCGGCGGCCAACAAGCGGGCGAACAGAAAGCTCCGGATGCTGTGATCGAGGATCGTCTGACTCTCCGAGGCGCGGGCGATCGCAAGACTCGCATCGGCGAGCGGCCCGGCGGGGAGCACGAGGATCTCGTTCATGGCGCAAACGTATGGACATCGCGAGAAGGTCAACAGTGGCCCGAGGGCCGCTTACCGCTACGATCAGGCCATGACGCCCAAGCGCCCCCATCGGGTGGCCGTGCTCGGTCTCCCCAGCCTGATCCCACTGGAGCTCGGGATCGCGACGGAGGTCTTCGGCCGCGAGCCGCACTACGACTTGACGGTGTGCGCGGAAGGTGGGGTGGCACGGGGAGTCGGGCCCGGCATCACCGTCACCACATCGGCTGGCCTCAACGTTCTCCGCGAAGCAGACACCGTGATCGTGCCCGGCTACGAGGACCTCGACGCCACGCTGTCGGCAGCGGTGCTGGACGCCTTGCGACTGGCGCATGGTCGCGGCGCTCGCCTCGTCTCGATCTGCACGGGCGCGTTCGCCGTCGCCGCTGCCGGGTTGCTGGACGGACGTCACGCCACGACCCATTGGCTGTGGACCGACGAGTTACAGCGTCGCCACCCCTTGGTCGAGGTGCTGCCCAACCGTCTGTTCGTCGACGACGGCGACATCCTCACGTCCGCCGGCATGACGACCGGCATCGATCTGTGCCTCCACCTCATCCGACGCGACCACGGCGCCGCCGCGGCCAACTCGGCGGCACGGGTCCTCGTCGCGCCGCCACAAC
>WNGE01009733.1_pt1 | contig 11498 bp, 11 predicted proteins | sample 5400651 | NCBI WGS metagenome assembly WNGE01 (sample SAMN13153370, study PRJNA577476) | soil metagenome | isolation source: 60 cm soil or saprolite under grassland replicate 2 | place: USA:California | collected 2016-06-15 | reverse complement strand
CGATCGGCCCCGCAAAGTCCTTGAGGATCGACGTGAACGACTGCGCGGTTCGCGTGTGCGGCAGGAACGTGTTGAAGCAGCCGGCAAAGGGAATGCCCTGCAGGTCGACTCCACCCTCCAGCAGGTCGTTCGTGGAAACGGTCGTCGAGTTGCCGGCGATCTGGTCGCGGCAGACCCAGCCCCCGCACGGAATGTTTGCCGAGTTCACCGTTAGAGCCGCAAAAGCAGGAGCCGGATTGAGCTCGTAGTGCTCAGGCCCACCGGCGGGGTTGCAGATCGTCCCATCGGGCGGTTGCGGACCGGGGTCGGCGGCGCAGTGCCACTGATAGATGGAGAAGCCGGCAAGGCTTCCGCCATTGGTGAAGTCGACCGCGACCAGCAGGTCACCCTCACTCCGGTTCCCGGTGAAGGCGCCGCTGCAGCCTGCTGTGAGCACGACCGTGCTCTGGAGGAACTCGAAATCCATGTGGCTGTCTCCGTTGTTGACCAGTCGCTCAGCGCCGAAGTACAGCTCCGGATGCCCATCGACCCGGGTGTGGCTCACGGCGTAGACGTTGCTGAGGTCGGTCTTGGCGGGGACGGGACCGGGGCTGAAGCTGTAGGAAGAGATCGCATCGCCGTTCTTCCCGCCGTTCAGCGTGGTGGGATCGTTGGCCCCACAGGGCGTCGTGTCTCCTGAGATGGGATCGGCGATGAAAACCGCGGAGATGATGCTTGGATCGGCCGCGGCTGCGGGCGTCAGGGTCGGCGCGATCGGCGGAGCGGAGCCCGCGGCCGGCCGTCCGCAATTGAAGATGCCCCCCGTTCCGCCAAGGTCTACCGCGCCGGCAGGGCACGTGCCGGTTGGTCCGGCGAGTCCGGAGTTGGCCCAGTCGTAAGTTGCCCCGCTTGCGGGGTTGAAACGGATCAGCCCATCGATGGCGAGCCAGCCCGAAGGTGCGCCCAGCACCTGGAGGGCTGTTGCCCCGATGCCAAGAAAGGCAATGGTCGCCGAGAGCGCAACTCTGACCCGGCGACCGGTCTTGGGCTGGTGTGGGGTGGCCAAAAAAACGTGCCCAGCTTAATGGTGCCGACCCCGATATGGATCGCTGTTGCCGGCGTCAGGTCATCGTGCGGCGGTCACCCACCCTCCTGCGCACTTCCGCGCGCCGCTCTAGCCACCGCCGCGGTCCACTCCGCCGCTCGACCGACACCGCCACGATTCGCTCGCGCCGGTCGGCCCCGGCGCGTCTGTCCGCCGCGCGGCGGTCACCCTCGCCGCGCCTGGACCCTTGACGCTGCTCGTCCGCCGTCTCCTCGACCGCTTGCATCTGACGTCCCCTCCTCCTCAGGCTCAACTTCTCTGGACTACGCGAACCGGCTCCGGAAACAGCTCGACGATCTCGGCCGGCATGGGGAGGCCGAGCTCGTCCAGCTTGTCGAGCACGCGGGGGCGGATCCCGGTCGGTGAGAAGCGCCCCATGACCCGACCATTGGCATCCATCCCGGTGCGAATGAACTTGAAGACCTCTTGCATCGTGATCACGTCCTCTTCCATCCCCGTCAGCTCGCTGATCTGGGCCACCTTGCGCGTTCCGTCGCGCAGCCGCTCGAGATGGACGACGACGTTGATCGCGCTCGTGACCTGGGCGCGGATGGCGCGCACCGGCAGGTCGTAGCCCGCAATCAAGACGAGCGTCTCGATCCTGGACAGAGCGTCCCGCGGCCTGTTCGCGTGCAAGGTGGTCATCGAGCCGTCGTGACCGGTGTTCATCGCCTGAAGCATGTCCAGCGCCTCAGGGCCTCTTACCTCGCCGACCACCAGCCGGTCCGGCCGCATGCGCAGTGACGAGATCACCAGGTCGCGGATCGTGATCTCCTTGCCTTCCGGGCCCCCAGGCCGCGACTCGAGTCGCGCCACGTGTCGCTGGCGAAGCTGAAGCTCGGCGGCGTCCTCGATCGTCACGATTCGCTCGTCGGTCGGGATGTAGCCCGACAGCACGTTCAGCAGCGTGGTCTTGCCGCTGCCCGTGCCGCCGCTGACAACGATGTTGGCCCTCGCCATGACGCACGCCTTGAGGAAGCCGAAGGCCGAATCGCTGCAGCTGCCGAGGCGGATCAGGTCCGCCATCTCGAGCGGCCCGCGCTGAAAGCGGCGGATGTTGAGCATCGGGCCATCGACCGCCACGGGCGGTATGGCGACGTGCACGCGGGAGCCGTCGCTCAAGCGGGCGTCGCAGAGGGGCGATGCTGCGTCGACGTGGCGGCCCACCGATTCGACGATGTGGTGGATCACCGCCATCAGCTCTTCTGCGCTGGAGAAGCTGATCGGGGTCAGCAGGATCTTGCCGTCGACCTCGACGTAAATGTCGCGCGGGCCGACCACCATGATCTCGGTCACCTGCGGGCTGTGCAGCAGCGGGGCGAGCGGCCCAAGCATGGAGTAGTCGGACGGAAGGACAGGCTGCGCTTGTGCTGTGCTCATTGGATCAACCTCACAGCGGACGGAAACGCCCGCAAAGTAGGATCGGCGGTGATCGACACGGCGCCATTGCCGGTGATGGTCGCGGTCCAGGCGATAACGCCTCCGGCGATCGTCGCCTGGTACGAGTTGCTGCCGTTGATCTGGACGTTCGCCGCGGGGAAGTAGACGATTCCGATCAGGCTCGTGAAGCCGTTGCCGTTGATGGTGTTGGAGCATGTGTTGGGCGTGGCGGACTGAATCGGTCCGGGCTCGAAGATCAGCGTCCTGCCGTACTGGTACCCGCTGAACAGGTAGCTGTCCGCCCCACCGTGAAGGTCGACGCATCCACCGCTGGGTAGGTAGAAAACCACCGCCCCTGGCGTCCATGCCGACGGGCACGCGGTGTTGTTGCCGAGAGTGGTGGTAACGCAGTGGCCCTCGTTGGCCAGGTCGCCCTGCGGCGGCACCCCCGACGCAGGGTTGGTGTTCGGCAGAGTGCTCGCGAGAGGCAGACGCTGCGTGTCCGGCGGTGACTGGCCGGAAAGGCAGTTGTTGATGGTCACACTCGAGCTTCCCCCGCTGCCAACGTTCGTGCAGTAGGTCAGTCCCGTGCAGGTGCTGTTCTGGGCCAGGTAGACGAAGTAGTCCTGCGCGCCGGGGACGCTCGTCACCGACACCCGGATGTTTCCACTGCTCGCCAACGTCACGGTCCTGCACATCGAGGGCGCGCTCTCGCGCAGGTAGCACGTCGATGCAACTGGACCACTGCAGGTGGCCACGCCGTTGGGTTCCCACCGCACGGCCGTCACCTCGACCGAGTACGTGCCCGACGAGAGTCCGCTGGAGCCGAGGGCAGTGAGGCTGAACGAGCTGCCACACCCTACCCCGTTCATGTCCCAGAACTGGTGAAGCGCCCGCGCCATGGTGACGACGATCGTTCCGCCGGCAAGCGTGCCGCTCACGGCCTGGGCGGCCACTGGAATCGACGTCGCGTTCAGGGCAGCGCCCGCCGAGGTCACGGTGAATGCCTGGTCGTTAAGGCGCACGATCGAGTTCGCAGGCACCGCAACCGTGAGGGCGGTCACCGGAATCGACGTGATCGTGCCCATCAGCGCGGCGGTGGTCGCGGTCAGGTTGGGCTCGTCCGGCGGTCGCAGCTCGTTGCTGGTGAATCCGCCCAACTGGGTGTACCCGGCGGTGAAGTTGTAGACGCCGCCGCCCAGGAAGTAGCAGCCGGCGCCGCCGCCCAGGTGCGGGTCCGAGTTGTACGTGCCGGCCAGCTCCACGCTGCCGCTCGACGACGCCCACGAACGAGACGTCGTGTCAATTGGCGGTGTCGGGTATCCCGGATCGGGAGAGTTCAGGCCGTTGACCTGGGCGCCGGTGACCGTCCACTTCGGCGTCGTGAGCGGGTTTGGCGGCGCCGGGCAGATGTCGATGACGTTGCCATTGACGGTGCCGCCGGCCGAACCGCTCTGCTCGAAGATGTTGCCGTTCGACCAGATGTCGCCGACGACGGTCGTCGTCGAGTTGCCCTGGAAGATGAGAGAGCTGCCGCCGCTCGGGCAGCCGTAGGGCGCCAGCGTCTGGATGGCTGCGCCGTTCGTGCCGGCCCTGCGTGCCACCGCGGTTGCGGTGGCGCCGACGTTCATGGCGCCCGCTCCCAGCACTCGCATGATCGTGACCGGGATCTGATGGGCCGCGGTGGCCGTGAACGTCGTCCCGGCAATCGAACGGTCGGCGACGGTCAGGATCAGCACCTGGTTGCTCGGGTCGCCGAAGGTACACGTGACGTTCGCGGTTCCGTAGCCTGAGCAGGTCGGCGGGGTGTAGAGTCGCTGGTTGTTCGCGAACTGGGTGGTGGCCGCCTGCTCCGCCAGGATGTAGCTCGTGCTGTTCATGTAGTTGTAGGCCGCAGCGAGCGCCGCGGCGTCAACCGCCCCCTGCATGCCGCGCCGGTCGAGGTATCCGCGTCCTCCATCCACGGCCAGGCCGAGGAAGCCGAACAGCGCGACCAGGATCAGCGCGACGAGAACGATTGCCTGGCCTTTCTGAGCACGAAGACCGGCGGTCATCAATACTCCACCGCGTAGGTGGCGGCCGCCGTGATGATGATGTTGTTGGCCGTGATCTGGCGAATCAGGGGCGTGAAGGGCACGAAGTTGTAGCGGATCGTCACCTGCAGGGGCGCGTGGTTCCTTGCCGGATTGGTGGCGCTGCATGATCCCGTTGCGTTTCCCCACATCTGGCCGCCGGGCGCGTTCTCGAGGGTTGGCGAAAGCACCTCCACCGTCGAGGGCGGGTTTGGCTCGGTGATGTAGATCCAGCCCGTGTTGGAAGGCGGCGTGGTGGCGGTGATCGGCCCGTTCGGGCAGGGGTTGGCGAGGACCATGTCCACCGCGTGCTGCCTGACCGCGGCCTCCACGTCGGCGTTTGTAGGCAGCTGCGCCGAGGAGCGGATGGCGCTCCGCGCGCCTTCGTTGACCGCCTGGTTGAGCGTCACGTAGTAGTAGATGACGCGGCCGAAGTCGACGATCCCGAACAGCAGGAGGAGAAGGACCGGCGCGATGATCGCGAACTCGACGATCGCTTGCGACCGCTGCGCAGCGTCCCGCTGACGGATGAACCTGCGCACGTCAGTAGCCCCCGACCGTCATGTGCGTGTTGGACACCATGTGGATGGAGCTGCCCAGAGCGTCGGCCAGAAAGCCGGATGTGAACCCAAAGCTCATGATGAGGATCACGTTCACGTCGATGCCCTTGTAGGCGTTGTCGACGGGCGCTGATGAGAAGTCAGTGCCCGGATCGTTCGCGAAGCAGATGAAGAGCAGCGGCTGGTTGAGGCTCGATGGATACCACGAGGGGTCGTACGGCGGGTTGTAGAGCGAGTTGCCGTCAGTCGGTGACGGGCACGTCGTGCCGGGATTCTGCAGGATCGAGGAGGGCAGCCCAGACTTGAGGAGAATCTGGTCGACCGACGCCTGGATGGCCGAGTCGGACAGGTATGGATTGGTCGACGAGCTGGCGTCGAACCAGGTCGCCTGGCGGGCGCCTTCTCGCGTCGCTCCCGCAATGGCGACCGCGAAGTAGAAGGCACGGCCCAGGTCGACGAGTCCGAAGACGAGCAGGATGAGCACGATCGCGGAGACACCGAACTCGACGGTCGATTGACCGCGCATGCGGTCGTGTCTTCGCCGCATGTCTATCCAGCCGCCAGGTACTTGAGCGCAAGCAGGAGGGCCGGGCCGAGGATGATCACCCACAGCGTCGGGAAGATGCATCCGAGCATCGGGATGAGCATCTTCAGGGAGGCCCGCGCCCCCTTTTCCTGCGCTGTGAGGAGGTGCTTGGTCCGGATCTCGTCCGACTGGGCGCGCAGGATTCGGGCAACGCCGGAGCCCAGCTGCTCGGACTGGACGATCGCCTGGACGAAGTTGTTCAGCTCCTCGACCCCGAGACGCTGGCCCATGTCGCTCAGCGCGTCCAGACGCGGGCGGCCGAGACGCATCTCCTGGATCATGCGGCCGAACTCCTCGGCCAGCGCGTGGTCGAACTTCTCGGCCACCCTCTCGATCGAAGCCTCGAAGGTAAGCCCGGCCTCCACGCACACGACCAGGACGTCGATCACATCGGGCAGGTCGTTCTGAATGTCGGTCTTGCGGCGCTTGATCCGCCGGCTCAGCCAGAACATGGGACCGTACAGACCAAGGGCGGCGCCGATCGCCGCCGCGACCGCAAGCACGATTGGGCTGCCCTTGAGCAAGCCGATCAGGATCCCCAGCGAGCACAGGAATGCGGTCAACACGTAGCGGAACGCCACGAAATCAGTCGTCCCCATGCCCCCGGGGCGCCCGGCCAGCTGCAGCTTCAGGAAGAGCTGCTGGCGCGCATTCGCAGGCATGCTCTGCTCGATGAATTTCCCGATCCGCTTCAGCGCCGGGCGGATGACGCGCTCGCCGAACGGCATCTGGAGCTCTTCCTCCGCAGTCGAAAGCGCCATGCCGGTCTCGTAGATGCGAAGGCGGCCCTCGACCACGTCCGCGTTGCTCGGCGCGGCCGGCATCAGGCTCCAGATGATTGCGAACATGCCGAATGCGGCCACCGAACCAAGCAGGGTCGCCACGTACAGGGCTGTCACCGCTACACCCTGAAAGACGTGATCCGTCTGATGAAGAGGTTGCCGATGAAGATCGAGATGAGGACAAGAACCAGCATCACGCGGCCCAGCGGCACGTCGAACATGATTCGGAAGTAGCTCGGCGTGATCACGTCGAGGATGCCCGCGACGGCGAACGGAAGCAGAGTGATGATCCAGCCGGACGCGCGCATCTGCGCCGTCAGAGCGGAGATCTGGGCCTTCATCTGGACCCGCTGCCGGATGGTGTGCGAGATGCCGTCGAGGATTCGGGCGAGGTTTCCGCCCACTGTCGACTGGATCGAGATCGCGGTCACGATCAGGTCCAGGTCTTCGCTTCCGACCCGCCTGACCATGTTCGCCATCGCCTGTGGCGTCGGGCTGCCCAGGTTCATCTCCCGGATCGCCCTGTGGAGCTCATCAGAGACCGGCGGCGACGCGTTGCGGGCGACCGCCTCGACGGCCTGTGGCAAGGAGAGCCCCGCCTTCAAGGCGTTGGAGAGGAGGCTGAGCGTGTCGGGGAGGCGGCCGTTGAATGCCTTCAGGCGCCGGCCCTGGCGGAACTTGACGTAGCGCATCGGCAGCAGGTAGGCGCCAACGCCCGCGATCACAAATTGGGGCGCAAAGCCAAATCGCCACAGCCCCAGCAAGACTCCGACGACGAGGAATCCGAGCTGGATCATGACGAACTCGGAGGTCCGAAGCCGGATGTCGGCCCGGCCCAGGTGCTCGGCGAGCGTGAGGCCGCCGTTGAGTCGGCGCCTGCGGTTGGAGCGGTCGGCGAGCGCCTGGAAGGGTTGGTTGATCCGGTACCGCAGGCTCGCGTTCGGCGCTCCGCCACGGAACGGGTCGGCCAGGTTCCTCTGGGCGACGGGCAGCGCGATCGCGCTGCAGGCGAGCAGCACCCCGACGGCCGCAATCGCAGAGATGATGAAGACGGGGCTCACGTCATGCCTCCACCAGCGCGGCGCGCTCGGCCGGCTTGAAGATCGACTCCGGCAGGGCCTCACCCCGCTCCGCAAGGTGCTCGAGGTGCACCGACCTCTTGCCCGTGGCCGTGTAAAACCCGACGGCGTTGCCTTCAACGTCGGTCCCCGTGAGCTGGAAGCGGAAGAGCTCCTGCTGCTGCGTCTCGCCGCTGGTGATGCCTGTCACCTCGGCGATGCTCACGAGCTTGCGGGCTCCACCGCGCACACGCTCGACCTGGACGATGACATCGATGGCGGACGCGATCTGCTTCTGGATCGCCCGCGCGGGAAGGTCGGCGCCGGCCATCAGAACCATCGTCTCGAGCCGGCTGAACGCGTCGTACGGAGAGTTGGCGTGGACCGTGCTCATCGAGCCTTCGTGCCCGGTGTTCATCGCCTGGAGCATGTCTAGAGCCTCCCCGCCGCGGCACTCGCCGACGATGATCCGGTCGGGCCGCATGCGGAGGGCGTTGCGGACCAGGTCCCGGATCTCGATCGCTCCCTTGCCCTCGACGTTGGGCGGCCGGGATTCGAGGCGGATGACATGCTCCTGGCGGAGCTGCAGCTCGGCTGCGTCCTCCACCGTCACGATCCGCTCCTCGGGCGGGATGAAGCTCGAGAGGATGTTGAGCAGCGTGGTCTTGCCGGACGAGGTGCCGCCCGAGACCAGGATCGTCAGGCGGGCGCGCACCGCGGCGCGTAGGAACTGGACCATCTCTGGCGTCGCGCTGCCGATCGTCAGCAGGTCCTCGGGCCTCATCTTGTCCTTGGAGAACTTGCGGATGGTCATGCAAGGACCGTCGAGTGCAAGCGGCGGAAGCACCACGTTGACGCGCGAGCCGTCCCGGAGTCGTGCGTCGCACATCGGCGAGCTTTCGTCGACGCGCCGACCGACGGTGCTTACGATCCGGTCGATCACCTGCCGCAACTGACCCGCGTTCTCGAAGACGATCGGGCTGAGGCTCACCCGGCCCCGCCGCTCGACGTAGATCTGATGAGGGTGGTTGATCATGATCTCGGTGATCGCCGGGTCCTCGAGCAGCTGCTGTAGCGGACCAAGGCCCAGCACGTCGTCAAGCAGCGAGTCGACCAGGTGTCCGTAATCGAGGCGGTTGAGAGTCGCGCCTGACGTCCGGATGTAATCGTCGGTAAGGATTTCGATGCGCTTGCGTACGCCCGGACGGTCCGTGATGTCGACCTCGTCAGCGTGCATTTCAATGAGCTGCGTGTAGATGGCCGTCTTCGCGGCCGCGAAGGCCGGCGACGGTCCTGCCGGCTTGCTCACGGCCGGCTTTGGTGCGGGAACCGGCTCGGCCACGGGCTCGGGGCGAGTGCCTTCGAGCACGCTGAGGCCGCGCTCATCCAGCTGCCTGCCGTCACCCTGCTTGCGGGCCTGGAGCCTGTCTTTTAGTGCCATAGCCACCGCGCATCGCGCCTAACCATCAGATTGCCCAGGCGGCGGAGCGACCGCCTCGCCACCCTGCGCACGCGCAGGTCTGGGTCCTGGAGGAGCATCTCGATCTGGTCGAACGACGACTCGGCGTGCAGCACGGTCAGCGATTTGATCGCCGAGATCCGCACCCGCCAGTCGCGGTCGTACAGGGCCGTGCTCACCGCGGGGATCGCCGACGCGGCGTTGATCCAGCCGAGCGCTCGGCAGCAGATCACGCGCTGGCGATGCGTGCCTGAGCCGAGAAGCGCAACGAGCGGACCGATCGCGGTGCGACGGCGGCGGAGCCCGGCCGCGATCGCGACCGCGCCCAGCGCTCCGGGACGCCGGTCGCTGCACAGAGCGGTCTCGACAAAAAGGTCCGGGGCCGCCTGGGCGAGGGCGAGGATGAACACGCGGCGCGGTCCGCTGCGCTGCACGGCCCCAAGCAGCGCATCCGCGGCCTGCGTCCCGCCGATCCTGCCCAGCGCCCTTGCCGCCGATCCGGAAACTCGAGCGTCTTTGGCGCGCAGAAGTGGCGTCAGCCACGGCACGACGCTCTCCATTCGCAGAGAGCCGGCCGTCCGGCAGCAGCGGATGCGGCGGTCCACGTTGCGTGCGGACAGGCCGTCGATCACCGCGTTCATCGAGCCGTTCTTGTGGAAGGCGGTCACCAACCGCCGCAGCTCGATGCTGGTCATCTTCATGCGTGCGGTTGCCTGCGCCAGCACGAGCGCAGCGTCGAACCCAGTGGCGTCGAGGTCGAAATGAAGGCGCGTGCCGTGACCCGCCTCGGTTGTTGAGCACCACGCTGAGCCGGTCGTCCGGCGTGCCGATCTGGAGCAGGATGTCAATCGCGTCGGCGGCGCTCTTGAGCGCAGAGAGCTCGGGTGCGACGACCAGGACCATGTGCTGGGTGAGGTCGAGCAGGGCCAGGGTCGAGTCCGAGATCGTGACCCCGAGGTCGACGACGATGTACCGAAACGTCCTGCGGAGCACGCTGATCGCCCGGTTGATCAGCTCCGGCGTGACCTCATCGCCCTCCTCGGGCTTGAGCGCGCCGGGAAGGATCATGGGCCCACCCGAGTGATAGAGGACGGCGCTGAGCAGGACCTCCTCGAACGCATCTGCCGGCACCTCCGACATCCGCGCCAGGCACGTCGTCGGGATCAAGCCCGCCAGCAACGCGGCGTGGGAGTACGGAAAGTCGAGGTCGAGGAGCAGGACCTGACCGGGGTATGCACGCGAGAGCGAACCGACCAGGTTGAGGGCGATGCACGTACCGCCAGATCCGCCCTTGGGCGAGTAGACACCGACGACGGTCGCCTCGCGAAGCAGCATTCCCCACGTCGCCTGCGTCGCCGTGTCCGCGAAAGCCTTGAAGCGGTGGTCCGCGACCTTTCGGAGCTCCTCCAGCGCCGCGCGGTCCCTTCCCCCGAGAACGGCGGCGAGGTTCTGGCGGTCGAGCGCGAGCAGGATGCACTCGGTCTGGGCGTACACCGACGCCTGCTGCGGCCTGTTCAGCACGCAGGCCGCGTCGCCGAAGAAGTCGCCCTCCGACAGCACGGCCACGGTGACCTCGGTCGGAGGCTTCTCGACCACGAGCCGGCACCGGCCGCGCTCGATGAAGAAGATGGTGTCGCCAGGCTCGCCCTGGTAGAGAACCATCTCGCCCGCGCCGATGCGGATCCGGCGCACCCGCCTGGCGACGGAGCGAAGCGTGCTCTCCGACAGGGTGAAGAAGACCGGGGCGCGCTGCAGCACGGCGAGCCTGGCCACCATGTCCTCATACGAAGGCCAGCCGTTGTCGGGCCGCCTCTGCAGCACGGGCTCACGGAGTACCGGCCCCGCCGATGCGAGCACGGGCCGTCCCGGCTCCGGCACCGGTACCTCCTCGCCGTGCACCTGCGGCCTCATGAAAGCCTCCCCTGCCATCTGGTCGATCAGGCCCTCGTGAATCCCCATCGGACATCGACCAGGGCCGCCCCGATCGCGATCGGCGCCTCCAGGGTTGAAGGGCAGGTCGGATCGGGCGCTGTGACCGGCGCTCCGTAGTCCTTCTGCGAGATCAGCGCGTACTTAACGGTCCCCACCGTGAGCAGCCAGTTGAGGTACTGGGCGTCGCACAGGGTGAGCAGCACCGTGACGCTCGAAGACACGCCCTGCGGCTGGCCCTGCTTCGGCAGAGTCGAGGCCGGACCGACCCTGATGATGTAGACGTGGGTGAACACGGTGCGGGTCACAAACCCGTCGTACTGCTTGCCGAACAGGTTCTTATTGAGCGTCGCGATGATGTCCAGGTAGTCGCCCTGCGCGGGGTAACCGGCAACGCCCATTTGCTCGCTGGTCGGCAGGCTCATGGCGAGGTATCCCTTGGGAATCGGCAGGAACGCGTCGACCAGCCCGGTGATGTCGTCAGGGTTGGAGGTGACCAGGTTGCGAGTGATCACCTCCCCCTTGTAGATGGGCACCACCGAGTGGTAGCCCTTGAGGTCGGCCACGGTCACGAACCCGATCGCGGCC
>WNGE01007888.1_pt1 | contig 11498 bp, 8 predicted proteins | sample 5400651 | NCBI WGS metagenome assembly WNGE01 (sample SAMN13153370, study PRJNA577476) | soil metagenome | isolation source: 60 cm soil or saprolite under grassland replicate 2 | place: USA:California | collected 2016-06-15 | reverse complement strand
TGCCCGGCCCGGCGGCAGCCGCAAGTGGAAGCTCGCTTCCGCCCACGCGCTCGGCTCAGCCGCTCTGGCGCTTCTGATCAACCAAGTGATCGGAAAGATCTGGCACCGGCAACGGCCCTTCGCCTCGCATCCATCCGCCCACGTCTGGGGCAGCCGCTCCCACGACCCCTCCTTTCCAAGCGACCACGCAAGCGCCGCCTTCGCGATCGCCATCGCCGTCTTCCTCTTCGACCGCGTCGCCGGTGCCATCTTCCTCGCCGCAGCGTTCATCATCGCCGCCGGCCGCGTCTTCATCGGAGCCCACTACCCCGCCGACGTGCTCGCCGGCTGCCTCGTCGGTCTCGGCTCTGCGCTCCTTGTTGCGCGAGTAGCAAGACCGATCATCGAATGGCTCGTCCGGCTCGCCGAACGCGCGACCGATCCACTGCTGGCGCCGATCTGGCGCATCCGCGCCCACACTGAGAAACACCCAGCGCGCCTGTGATGTCTCTCGAGGCTCACTCCCCACCGCCAGACTTCACCCGCGCCGCGCACGCCCCGGGGGACTATCTTGGCGGGATGGCCGCCCCCTCGCCGCACCAGCCGGTGAGAGCTAAGCCTCTGCTGCGGGGTGTGCTCCACCAGGCGGCATTCATGGTCTCGCTCGTGCTCGGGACGCTGCTGATCGTCGGCGCAGAAGGCGCGCCCCGACACACCGCGGCCGCCGTCTTCGCCGGGCTCGGTTGCCGCCTGCTTTGGCGCAAGCGCTCTATACCACCGGGTGACCTGGACGCCGCGCTTGCGGATCTGGATGCGGCGGATCGATCACGCGGGCGTCCACCTCCTGATCGCCGGCACCTACACACCGATCTGCCTGCTCGTGCTCGACGGAGCCTGGCGTCTTGTCCTGCTCGCGATTGTCTGGGTCGGGGCCGCCGCTGCGATCGTGCTCAAGCTCGTCTGGGTCGCGGCACCGAAATGGCTCGCAGCGGTGCTCGGGATCGCGCTCGGCTGGGTCGGAGTAGCCGTCTTGCCGCAGCTCGCCACCCTGTGGGGTAAAGAAATTCGGTTCGGCTCGCGGCTCGAGTGGTTGTTCAGGTGCGGCGACGCGGGGGTCAGGGGAACTGGCAGCCTGCCAAGGGGGATCCGGCGCGTGGTTGGCGCGGACGCGGCCGCGGTCAGCGGTGGCTTTGACGTCGCGTTTTGAGCACTTGGTTGTGGGGCGAGCGCTGGCTTCCCGTTGGGGTCCGTCGCGAGCGTGCGATCGATGTGATGGCGGGGGGCGCAACGATGCTCGAGTCGTCGGGAGGACACACGGCCGGGCCGAGCGTCTCCGCGCTGGCAGTGGGCGAGAAGCCAGCCGAGGCTCGGCAGCAGCGGCCAGGGAGCGGTTGTCGTCCGCTTCCACCTGGCGGGCCTCTCCATCCGGGGCCAGCCCGTCTGGCTCCGGCGCGTCGGCCTCGAGGCCGTCGTCTCCCGGCGCAGAGCTGAGGCCACCGCCGAGCAGGCTGTGCGCCTGGGCGCGGTCGTGTACCGCGGCCGCTTCCCACCGCGCCTGAGGATCGCCAGCTGGTGACGCAGGACGACGATCTCGAGCTCCCGCTCACCACCACCGCGGGCGAGCACGCCGACGAGGCAGCACAGAAGCCGGTACAGCAAACACATCAGCACGACGCGCAGTCTGAACCGCTTCGACGGCGATCCCGAGCACGGCCGTCCCGCTCGAATCGAATTTCTTTACCCCAGAGGATTCCCTACAGAATCACGCTCATAGACGATGTGGAATGCGAGTTCCGCGCTCTGCTACGGCATCGACGCGTTCGAGTACACCAGATCAGGGCGATCGACTGGGACGAAGACGACATCTACCTCGTTCACGATCGCGGCAAGATTCACATTCAAGCCGACCGTGCGTTCGAGGATCTCCTGGTTCGTCTCCTCGAACTGAATCCGGCGATCAAAACAGATAAAGGGGTACGGGCCCTGCTAAAGCGGCCGTCTGACGCTGCAAACCGCGCACAGTAGGCGACGCTCGCTGCAATGAAGGCGGTCTACTTCGCGAACGCTGGCCCGAGGGAGCCTGTCGACACGTGGGGCCGAAACGGATTCGAGTACGTGTGGGCACTCGATGTTTCGCGCGGTCGCGCCGACGATGTCGGTACAGCCGCCTGACCGAGTGGGAGCGTTGATCCACACTTGCCGAGAGCGGCAGGTTTCGGGGGACATTCGTGAACACTGGCCCAGTCCTGGTTGCTGGTCGTGGGGTGCACAAACCCGATCACGCTGCGAGTTCGTATTCGTGCAGTAGCCCGCCGAGAAGATCGCGCCGCCGGACTTGAGGCCTGCGAGCCGTCGGTGCGGGTGGAGGATCGAGTCCGCCGCGGCTATCTGGCGGTCGGAGCTCGAGACCTCGGTGTGGCCGCTGCTGGTTGAAGTGGCGGACGTAGACGTGGAGGACAGGCTCGAGTTGGCGGCGGTCGCACGCCACTGGACGTACCCGCACACCCAGCAGGGTCGGCCGCCGCTCACCCGGCAGGTGCGCGAACTCGTGCTCCGGCTCGCGCGTGAGAACCCATCGTTGGGCTACCAGCGCATCGTCGGCGAGCTGCGTGGACTTGGCATCAGCGTCTCCGCGACGTCAGTCCGCTCGATCCTGGCCGCAGCACATTTCCCGCCGGCGCCGCAGCGCGGTGGCCTGAGCTGGCGGCAGTTCCTCCGCCAGCAGGCCGACGGGATCCTCGCCTGCGACTTAGTTGCGAAGCCCAGCGCGATCTGGTATCCGCGCGCGCGCGCCAACCTCTAAACCAGCGTCAAAACCAGCGCAACCGACCGGCGCGGCCCCCTGAACCGGAATTTTGAAACCCTTCACGTCTGCGACGCCAGTTGTTCTCTGAGGGAGGAGGCAGCGATGCCGAAGAACATCGTCGACCTGTCGGCGCGCTCGTCGCTCATTCGCGATGAGCCGTGGCATCTCCATTTTTGGGAATCCACGCCTCGGGAGGCACTCGCCTTTCTTCGCGATCCGCGTAAGGAGCTCGAAAAGATTCGTATTAGGCTGCCGGCGGATTGCCGTATCGAGACCGTGATCACGAATCACGACTGGATGGGTACGAACGCGTTTGCGGGCGGTGGACGAGCCGCTGACGACGGGCCGATTGTCGTCTGCAATGTCGGCGGCGGCGACGTCGCCATCGCGTTCTACCGGGTGACGATGTATGCGCACAGGGCCTCGGATGTCGGCAAGTTCAAGAAGGAGCTCCTGCATGGCGCCGACGAGGAGGCGGTCGTCAAGCCTCGGGGCACGCGGGGCTGAGGGCGGGAGGGACGCGGTGCGGATCGACGGTTCGCCGTCGACCCGCCCGCAGCGGTGATCCCGGAAGCGGCGGGGGAAGGACGGTGGACCATCCGTCTCGCGGGGCTTAGCCTTCGCGGAGCAAAGGAATCGACCTCCCGCCTCTCGAGGGAGGGGGGACCTCACTCAACTCAGCGACCAAGCACGGGGGTTGAAGGCGTTTCGGCGGGGTCGTAGAGTCGCGTCAACAGAGCAACGAGCGCGATCTCGAGCGGGGCTCGGAGTGCGTCATCTTGTTGCTGCGGCCGGTGGCGATCATCGACGTCTGGGTCGGTTGGCGTGTCTCGTTTGCCGAGTGAGGAGGACTGCGTGCCGCGTTGCCGAGATGTCTATCTGAAGATCGAGCGGATGCCGGGCTACAGCCCGCTCGCGTCCGACGACGCTGAGCGGAACCTTTTCCGGCGTGACTGCATGTTCAACCATGGGCACGAGGACGGGAAGATCCCGGACTCCGAGGTTGCGCTCAGCCGGCTCGACGCGATCGTGTACCGCGAGTACCTCGATCCGGGTTACACGACGCCGAATATGGCTCCGCTCATCACGGCCGACGTCAACGAGCCCGCGTTCGACCGGCGCATCCCCGGGGCGCTCCTGTACACGGAGCCTGGCGAGCGGCTGTTCGTGCACGTCCTCAACGCGGACGACCAGCCGCACAGCTTGCACGTCCACGGGCTGATCTACGGCATCGACTCCGACGGCTCTTGGCCATTCGGCGTCCGTGGACTCGCGGAACCCGGCCCGAGGAGCGACACGATCTGCCCCGGGCAGACATGGACCTACGTCTTCGACGTGACCGACCACACGATCGGCGCCTGGCCGTTCCACGACCATCACATGAACGTCGGCGAGAACACGAACCGTGGGCTCTTCGGCGGGATCGTCGTCCGCGACCCGCACGCGCCGAAGGCCGACTACGAGGTTCCGTTCTTCATGCACCGGCTCGCCGGCCCGTCGCGGACGCCGCTGTTCGACAGCGGCCCACTCGACCCGGGTGACACGTTCATGCACACCTTCGCGGCGGAGGGAACGTACGACTACCACTGCAATTTCCATCCGATGGCGGGGAAGGTGCGCGTCACGGCAGCCGGTCCAACGACTTCGAGGACGATTCAGATCTTTGACGGCCCGGGACGCTTCGACTCGGACGACGTCACGATCGGCCCTGGCACCGTCGTCACCTGGGTCCACGCCGGCACCTTCCAGCACACGGTGACAGACTCGAGCGCCGGCGGGCGTCAACAGGTCGCGATCAACGGCCGAGCGTACGTCGGCAACACACCCACGGTCGTCGCCGAGACGGGTAAGCGAATTCGCTGGTACGTCTTCAACCTCGATCTCGGTGAGACCTGGCACAACTTCCACCCGCACGGCCAGCGCTTCCGAGTCGGCGAGGAGACGATGGACGCCCGCAGCATCGGCCCGGCGGAGTCGTTCGTCGTCGACACGATCGTGCCGCCCGTGATCCTTCTACCCGAGTGCGAACACCCTTCGCACTACGGCGAGGCAAGCCACGGCTACGGCGGGTCACACGGTCACGGCCATGAGGGATCGCACGGCCACGGCGAATCCCACGGCGATGGCGAGTCGCACGGCCATGGCGAGCACAGGCACGGCGATGAAGGCCATGAGCCCGGCCCTGAGCCCGAGCACCCGCACCCGAAGCCTCCATACGAGCCGGAACATCCACACGGCCGGAAGACGGAGCTCTGCGGCGACTTCCTCGTCCACTGCCACGTGGAGATGCACATGATGCAGGGAATGGCGGCGCTCGTTCGCGCCGTCCAGGAGGTGGAGGTCACCCCGGCGCTCGAGGAGAAGCTCGGCTTCCACCTGCCGGTGTGCACCGGGAAGAACGAGTGCCCGGAGATCGACCACCACCGCATCTGCGGTGGCCCTGACGAGGGGATGTGGGAGAGCCTGCCCGACTCGCCGATCTTCGTCGTCCACGCGGCGATGCTTCGCACGGGGAAAGTGCTCCTTTTCTCGGGGACCGCCGAGGTCGGCTATGCGAACGAGTCGCGGGTGTTCGATCCCGGCACGGCAACGTTCAGCGCCGCACAGCCATTCGACGAGGATCTCTTCTGCAGCGGGCACGCCTGGCTCGACGACGGAAGGCTCCTCGTCGCCGGGGGAGCGCCGAACGGAACGGTGGACTCGACGCACATCTTTGACCCGATCAGCGAGACGTGGACGGCGGCCGGGGTCGCCGCCGACATGGCGCGCGCCCGGTGGTACCCGACGCTGCTGACGCTCGGCGACGGGCGCATCCTTGCCGTCTCCGGCCTCTTGGGCGTGGCGCCGATCGAGATCTACGATCCGGGCGCAAACACGTGGACAAGCGTACTTGCGGCAGACCGCGCCTTCGGCGAGCTCTACCCCAGCCTGCACCTGCTTCCGAACGGCGACGTCTTCTATTCGCGGGCGGGCTGGGCCGCCGCCGCGGGCACGCAAACGGCCTACCTGCGCTTCACCGGCCCCAGCTCCGGCTCGTGGACCGACCTGGGGCAGCAGCAGTTCTACGATCGCCAGGAGGGGACCGCAGTCATCCAGATCGACGCGACGGTGAGCCCGCCGGCAGCCGCGATCCTCATCATCGGCGGCGGCGTGTCAGGCGCCGCGACAGCGCGCAACCCGCAGAGCTGCGAGCGGATCGACGTATCCAGCCTCTCCCCAGCGTCGGCATGGCAGCGTATTCCCCCGGCCGACATGAACTTCCCTCGTACGAACGTCAGCGGCGTCCTGTTGCCGGACGGAACGATCCTCGCCGTCGGGGGGCAGCGGAACGGCAAGTGGTCGGCAGACCCACAGCCGGTCCTACCCACCGAGATCTACCACCCAGCGACGAACACGTGGACGCTCACCGCCCCGATGGCGCATCCTCGCCAGTACCACTCCGTCGCGGTGTTGCTGCCCGACGGACGCGTACTGACCGCGGGCGGGATCGATCCGACACTCGGCCCAGCGCCCGCCCGTGATCAGCGTTACCTCGAGGTCTTCACACCGTCATACCTGCTCGCCGGACCACGACCCGTCATCACCGCGGCACCCGCGAGTGTCGCCTACGGCGCGACTTTCGACATCGAGACACCAACCCCGGGCACGATCGATTCCGTCGCGCTGCTCCGCCCATGCGCGATGACCCACCACACCGATGCCGGACAGCGCTACATCAAGCTGCCGATCACCGGTCGAACGCCCGATCGGATCCACGTCACAGCACCGGCGGACAGCAACATCGCGCCGCCCGGGTACTACATGCTGTTCATCCTCGACGCGGGCGGCGTGCCGTCGGTCGCGCACTTCGTCCACCTGCCGTAGCCTCGAGCGGCCCGAGATCGATAGCTTCGGCTTTTCCTGATTCGGGAGGTTGTCGTAGTCGGTCGTTCGTCTATCTGGCGCGTAGGGTTCGTAAATTCAGGCGTGTGGGTGCACAAATCCGATCCGACGCGGCGGGCGAGCCTGAGGGGTTTCAAAACTACGGTTTCGCCTGGAAAACGAGCAACTCCCAGGGATTGATCGGCTTTTTGAAACCCCTCAGGTCCTGCGGCTCCCGCCGGCGGCAAATCCGCAGACGGAAATCTGCCAAGCTGGTTCAGCGCTCAGGGTGCCTCCGATTCGTTCCGCGTCTCCCCCGGAACGATCGGACTGCGGCGCAAGCCTCAAGCGCCGCTGCCCTGGGCGCTACCGCCACATCGCAGGAATGCCTAGTGCGATCGCGTCTACCGAACGAGCCCGAGCTGCTCCGGGTCAACCGGCTTCGGGGGAGAGGCAGCTTGGGCTCTTCGTCCCCAGGGCACGCTGCAGGGGCCGCAGCCGCCGCGCGCCCCTCCTCCCTACGCCTCTGGGCGATGCCCCTCGTGACTATCTCGCGGTGAAGGGTGACAAAACTCGGCTTCCGCGCTGAATCTTGACACCCTTCACCTTCCGCTGCTCAAGGCCGAGAGGAACACCCACCGACGGGCGCCGCATCTTGACTGTTCTCCATGTCAGAGCTGAGCACGGCCTGACCGGCGCACCAAACATGCCGACGAGGTCCTGGACTTGACTTGCCACCGCGGCCGCACCAGTCGAATCATGGGCACTCACGGAGGGCCGTCTGCGACGATTGCCAGCAACCGCGATCTCTTAGGGGGCAAAGATGAGTCACGAGCACGGGCACACCGGCGGACATGGCGAGGGCAGTACCACCGGCGTCCACGGCATGTTGCTGTTCGGCGAGGAGGTGCTTTACCTGTCGCATCTCCCGATGTTCGCCAGCCCGCACAACTTTCAGGTGCTCCTGGAGGTGGGGCTCGATGATGTCGCGCGTGAGGCGTTTCTCGCCGACCGTCGGGTCGCTGGCGATGGGATCCACACGTTCGTCCCCGAGCCCTTCCCGATCGACGAGCTCGTCCCCCGTGCTGGCGGCCAAGCACGGACTTCGATTGAGGGCACGATTTTTCGCGGTCACTTCGAGCGCGGAGGCGAGCCGATCGCCGAAAGCGTCATCGCAGAAGTTCGTCAGCTCGTGCATTTCAGTGAGCTCGAAGTAGGTGCGAAACGCACCGAGGACCGGCAGCTCACCTACCTCTGCTTCGGGCGTCCCGGGCAGCTCCACCTCGCGCACGAGGTCACGGCGAGGCCAGACTTCGACCATGTGCTTACGGCCCGGTTGGTTCCCGACACGGTAACCAACCAAGCCGGACAGTCTTTGCCCGACGATGTGGCCACGATCGGGTTCGATCTAGCCCAGCGGGTTCTCTTCGGTGAAAGGAGCGACACCTCCGAGAAGCGTCTGGCTCCCGATGAAATTGCCCACGGCTTGTTCTTCCAGACGAGCTCGCTAACCGGCGCCCACGGGTTCGCCGTCCAAATGAAGACCGAGAGGGATTTGTATCTCGAGGTCGATGAGTTGACCTGACAGCGTGTGCCGCATTGGGCCGAGTTCTCGGTGCGCGCGCACTACGGGACCTTAGTGTTGGCGCCGCCGGCCCATCACGCCGGAGGTCGAGCTCACCCCGGCCCAAGCAAGCCCACGTTCAAGCCGACGAGTTACACCTGGCTACGGATCGACATTAGGGCAAAAGTCGGCGATGGTCGCGCTTGCGTGAAGGGTGTCAAAACCGCGATTCCGCCTCTGCAAACGACCATCCAACGTGGATCCGGGTTTTGAAACCCTTCAGGGATTCTCCGCTGTGAGCGGACAGCAACGGCGACCTCCGTCTATCCGGCGACGACCACTTCTCGCGGGCAAGATCGCCGAACCCGCTTGACCCCCAACCCGAGGCTTTAGACGTCTCCAGCGTGAGAGCCGTGATCGCCGAGACCGATGGCACACGCTTTCCCACGGTCGGGCACGTGGACGACCTCGGAGGAATCGCCGGCGGACGCTACGGCACCCGCTCTGATCGTGCTCCCTGGTCTGCCGCAAAGGCGGCGTACGCTCGCCCTGCCGCAACGGCCACGAGTTCACGATTTGCCTGCAAATCCGCGACGACCGAGTTTGCGCACCCTACGCGCTAAGGCGTGGCCAGTGTCGCGCGTCGCCTCAGCTGGCAGCCACCGCTTTGTGCGAAGTATGGCTGCACGGGCTCCAATATGCCGTAGGTATGGACCCCAGAGCCTGCTGCCACGGACATCAAGGGTGGACGCGTTTTGAAACCCCTCACCGTCGACCAAACATAGGCAGAATCGAACGCCGCGACCGATTCGGCGGACGAATACCACCGAGCCGCATCCTGAACCACGGTTGTGAAACCCCTCAGGTCCAAGCGGCGGGGGAACAGAGGTTCCCCCGCCGATCGCCTTAGTAATCCTAGGCGCAGAGGACTTCGACGGTGAAAACGCGGGCGGCGCCGATATCAGAGCTGCCCCTCGCCCGCCAGCCAACCGGCACTCCGTTCTCCATCACCGGCCTGCTGTAGACGGTCGTCAGCTCCTCTCCGTCGGCGTCGCTGGACCAGCTCGTGCCGCCCGAGATTGCGCGCTCGCCCGGGTGGCATTTGACCTGGATCACCCGGCTCACGTACAGGCCGTTATGGGCTACGGGCCCTGCCGGCACGGCGATCGAGCTTTGGCGCAGCGTCATGTCACCTACGAACCCCTGCAGTTCGCCCTTCTTGAAGTCCCACTTTCGCAGCGAAAAGTCCCGGACCTTATTCGAGGTCACGGAGTCCTTCTTCAGCTGCAGCGTCCCCACAGAGTCCGTTGGCAACAGCTGCGACACGGTCGCATAACTCGCCGGTGCCAGCGCGACCGTCAGTGCGATGCAGGCGATGACCATCGCAGCAGACGGCCGCCGCAGACGCACATGAGGCATCTTCATTGCATTACCCCCCGGTGTTGGACTGGACGGGAGAGGGGGCTTTCGCGAAGAACGTCAGAAACCCTCCCTCGCCCGATGGAGCGGGCGTGGGTGAAGACTTAGAACTGGGAACTATTGGCGGTCCGAGATCGAGCGGGAGAGTGCGCTCAGCGTCGGCAGGGCGGCGTCAGTTCGTGTGGCTATCCGCCCCACCCCGATCCCGCGGAGGCGATTGGTGCGGTCGGAGCCACCCGGAGCGGCGTCTCGGGGCGAGGAGCGTGGTGCGTCGGCGACAGCGGTGACCGAACGAGAACAGGCCGAGGGGCAGGAAGAGCAGCGGCAGCGAAGGGCGTGGGTGCACAAACTCGATCGTCATGCCGCGACCTCGATTCGTGGAGCAGACGGCCGAGGAGGTCGCGCCGGCGGACGTGAGCCGTGTAGAGGGTCGCTGTGGGCGGAGGATCGCGTGGGGTGCACAAACTCGCTCCCCGGACTCGAATGGTGCGATTTCCAGCGGGATCGTATTTATGCACCCCACGCGCCTTTCCTGCAAATCGATTGGTTTCTCCGCTTGTAGCACCCTTTCTTTGAACGACCCTGAGCCGCCCCGAAATGCCTCGAACCTGTCCCCAGAACCTAGCCCCAACGGCACCCGCCAGGGCCGGCGGTCACGGCGCCGATCGGCGACCTTGGGGGAGGCTGCAGGAGCGGGTTCCAGGCGGTCAGGCCAAGCAGTGGTGGTACCCCACCGCGCACCCCGACGTCCACGAGGCGTTCTCGTATATCGCCTGCAGCCTGGTCTGCCTCACGCAGCTCGATCGCGAGGATCGACGATCTACTCAATGAGCGGTCGCCGGGATGGACGCCGATTGCATTGGCTCTTCGCGCACGAAGTCGCGGATCAGATGCAAGACGGCTTCTGGTTGCTCGATAGCGAGCATGTGTCCGGCGCCCGGGAAGCGAACGAAACGGAGGCGATCCGGTGGAAGTGCCGCAGCAAGCTCTTCCGCATCTTCGATCGTCGCGATCGGATCGAGCTCACCCGCGAGCAGCAACACCGGGCAGCGGATGTCGGCTAGGTGTGGCGTGAGATCGAGCGTCAGGATCTCGCCGCGCCAAAAGTGCTCTCCGACCTCCGGCCGGTGCGTGCCTCGCGCCCGAATCTCCGGTGGGCGCGGCCGCTGCGTGTAGTAGGGGCCGCACACGCGAAGGTACTCCTCACGATCCTCCGCTGTTGGCTCGGCGAAGAAACGCTCGGCTACCGACCGCACGTCGGGCCCGCCGAGCCGATCAAACATCGCGAGCGTCCGTTGAAGGTTGATGCGAGCTACCGTGCTCGAGACGATCAGCTTCGCCGGATGATCCGGGTGTCGCAGCGCGTAGTCGAGAGCGACGAAACCGCCAAACGACGTGCCGAAGACGATCGGCCGCTCGATCCCCAGTACGTCGCACAGTGTTCGCAGGTCGTCCGCCCACTGGTCGAGGTTCCAGCGCTCCCGTGGCCCGTCGTCGCTGCGGCCGTTCCCCCTGTGGTCGTAGTAGACGAGTTGCGCGATCTCGGTGAGTGACGCGTACATCGCTTTGAACGGCGTGTGGTCGAAACCAGGGCCGCCGTGAAGCAGGATGATCGTCGGGCGCTCGCGCATGGCCGTCCCGTCCGGAACGAGCTTCGCGCCGTCGATGTCGACGAACAACCGAAGATCACCCACCGATACGAACACGATGAGTGAGCGTAACCCGCCGCATGGAGTGCCCCCGGTTGGGTGGACACCTGAGCGCTTGGTCGGCACAGTCCGATCGGGCGGGAAGGATGCGCCGCCATGCCAAGGGGATCGAACTTTCATAAGCCGTACCCGCCGGAGTTCCGGCGTGAAGCTGTTGAGC
>WNGE01025153.1_pt1 | contig 11499 bp, 9 predicted proteins | sample 5400651 | NCBI WGS metagenome assembly WNGE01 (sample SAMN13153370, study PRJNA577476) | soil metagenome | isolation source: 60 cm soil or saprolite under grassland replicate 2 | place: USA:California | collected 2016-06-15 | reverse complement strand
TGGCGGTCGAGTGGGCGAACTGTCCGGTCTTCTCGTCGTAGTCGTATTGAAATCCCGCAGCTTTGGTGGCCGCTTCAATCGCGGCTGGCCCGCCAACCAGGAAATGCCATCCCCGCTCGGCGCCCGGGCGGTGATAGCGCCGCAGCAACTCCTCTTTTTTCTTGGCCGCCGCCTCGGGAGTGTCTTTGGGATCGAAGCTGATGGTGATGACTTCGAATTCCTTACCCACATCGAACTTCAGCACGCGCAGAGCGCTTTCCAGGCCGGCTAGCTCTTCGCCGCACAGCATCGGGCAGCTGTAATAGACGAAGTTGAGGATCAGCGGCTTCTGGCCGAAGTAATCGGCCAACTGCACCTTGCGGCCCAGGTCGTCGGTAAACGTGAGGTCGGGCGGAATCTGCTGGTTCAGGTTCTGCTGAATGCCGACGTTCTTCAATCCCGGCGGACGCACGTTGGGCGGAGGCGACATAATGCTGTCGCCCATGCCCTGGCCCCAGGCGGCTCCGCCCAGGAACGCCAAGCCGAGCGCCAGGCCGAGAAAGCCCACCGCCATCGAGTTCGCGAACTGCTTTGCGCTGCGCACAGCAAATGTCCTCTTCCGGCTCGCCGGTTGCCCGGCTCCGGCCGGAGCGGTCAATTGCCCGAAGTGGCGGCTTTCGTCGTCCGCGCTTTGGGGGTTTGCTTCCTTGCCGGCGCTGAGGCCTGCGCCTTGGAGTTCCGTGCCGAAGATGCTCCTTCCGGACGGACCGGCAAGCCGCGCTCGACGATCAAGTCCATGGCGCGGTCGATCGGAATCCGTACCGTACCTTTGTTCTTATCCACCCAGTCGTAGGTGGCGAGCTTCCGGTCCTGGTCCTCGATGAACGGGCCAAGCTGCGTCCGCTCGTTTTCTTCGAGGCGCGGTTGCGGGAAAGTTTGCGTGTTCTCATGCGTGACCGAGCGAGTGTCGGCCTGCGGCGTCGCCAGCGGGCTCAAGGGAGGCTGGTGCGCCGTTTCGTAACGGTCGAGGAAGCGGTACATACCGAACATGATGAGATAGACGACGAGGCCGAGCAGCGCCAGACCCGCCAAAAAATAAAAAGGACCACTCGGACTCAGATCCGCGTGTTCGAAGCCGTCGTGCCTGGCCGTCGACTGATGCGGCGCCGGCTGATTCGTGATCTTGTCCTCACTCATGCGCCGGCTCCAATACGTCCTGCGCAGTCGCGTCGTAAGCGGGAACCAGCGGCCGCGAACTCAGGTTGTGGCAGAAATACGCGATCCAGATTCCGCCCATGGCGAAGGGGATCACGAGGTCGGCCAGGGTGACGGTGAAGGTCTCGAAGAAAGTGGGCTCGATGTGCCAGAACAGATCGATGTAATGCGCGACGAGCATCCAGGAGGCCAGCCAAACCAGGCGCCGGATGTCACGCTTGAACGAGCGCGACAGCAGAAGGAAAAACGGGACGAAAAAATGAAAGACAACCAGAAACAGGCCGACGAACTGCCATCCCCCGTGCAGACGACGGAAGTACCAGGTAATCTCTTCCGGCAAGTTACCCGCCCAGATGATGAGCCACTGCGAAAATGAGAAGTAGGCCCACACCATGATGAACGTGAGCAGGAATTTGCCGTGGTCGTGCACGTAACTAGGCCGCAACAGAACCGACATGGGCTGATAGTTGTAGAGAATGCGCTCGATGAGGATGGCAAAGCAGAGGGCCGACACCAATTCGCCCGCCACGAACAGGAGACCATAGATGGTCGAGACCCAACTCGGGTTGAGCGACATGACCCAGTCGATCGAGGCGAACGAGATGGTGAGCGTGTAAAGGATGATGCCTGGGGCGCTTACGATCTTGAAGCGCGCACTGGTGTCGGCGAATGGCGGATTGTCGTGTTGGAAAGAAAACTTGCTGAGCAGGTACTGCAGCACGAACCAGATCGCAAAGTAGATCACGGCGCGGATCACGAAGCTGCGGTAGTTCAGGTAATCCCGCAGGATATACGAGTGTTTTTCCAGATGCTCGCGAATGGCGGGATCGGTGATGGAATCGAGTGGTATCGCCCAGGGGTAAAGTCTGCGCACGCCGAAAAGCCCTATGGGAATGAAGAGTGCAATCAGCAGCGGCAGGGTGCGCATGGAGGCCCCGAGGATGCGCCGGATCACCGTGCCCCATCCCCCGCCGGTCATGTGGCGGACCATGAGGATGACCATCGACCCAAGGCATATGCCCAGCCAATCCATGTAGGAGAGCAGGTAGCCGCGGAAGAAGACCGTCGGGTTCTTAAAAGCCAGGTAAAGCGCGATCACACTCGCGGCGCCACCGATGGCGAGCGATCGCATCTGGATGGCCTTGATGATGGGAGGCGTCGTGAGATCGAGCGGCGCTGCGCGGGTCGCGCTCATTCCGTCTCCCCTTTCCCGGCTTTCGCGGGGTTCGGCACCATCCGCGGCAAAGTCGCACCCGTGCCAGGTTCTACGAACTCCGGAGCGTTCGAAGGGATGCTCTGCCCCGCGGGAACATCAGCCGCGGTGGCGTTTTGGCTCAACTGCAGCGCCCGAATGTAGGCCGCAATACACCAGCGATCATGCGCGGAGATCTGCGCGGAATAATCCAGCATGATGCCGAACCCGTTGGTCGCTACGTCGAAAAAGTAGCCGATCGGGGCCTTCTGCAAACGCTCGATGTGATAGGAAGGCGGTTTGCGCGCGAAGCCCCGCGATGGGATGATGCCGTTCCCGTCACCTACGCGCGAGTGGCAGGGCGAGCAGTAAACGTTGAAACGTTCGCGTCCACGCTGGAGAACTTCATGGGTGACCGGGAAAGGCATGTAGTCGCCGTCGTTGTTCCCGATCTTGCCGGTATAGAAGTAGGCGTCGGCGCGCTGCTCGCCGCGCGCCACGGTGCCTTCGACCGGCAGACGCGCCGCCCGCTGGTCGGGAAAGAAATCGCTCTTCGCCAAGGGGTTGTAGCGCGGTTGCACGTGCATATCGAGACGGCAGCCGACACTGGCCATCACGGCCAGCAACGCAAGCGGCGCGAGTTTTCGCGCGAATTTTGGCACTATCGCCATGCTCTTAACCCGGGACCTCCGAAATGGAGCGGGCCTGCAGGCTTTCAAAGAATTGGCGTGTGCCGTTCGGGTCGTATTTGGGATCGGAGGCATACACCATCAGGAAAAACCGGTCCTTGCTAGCCAGAGCAAAGCGCGGCACATTGAAGACCGGGTGGTAAGGCATGGGCAAGCCGTTCAGCGCGAGCATGCCGAATACCGCCGAGATGCCGCCGAACAGAATCGTCATTTCGAACGTCACGATGATGAACGACGGCCAGGAGTGATAGGGACGGCCGCCTACGTTGACCGGGTAGGCGACCACCGCCATCCAATACTGAATCAAGTAGCCCGTGAGGCCTCCGATGACGGCACCGATGAGCGTTACCAGGGGCACGCTGTTCTTGTGGAATCCGATCGCTTCGGCGAGTTCTTCCACCGGGAACGGGCTGTAGGCGTCGATCTTGCGATAGCCGGCCTGATGCGTGTGCCGCGCCGCCACGACAAGGTCCTGGGCCGAGGCGAACTCAGCCATGATTCCGTAAGTGGGAACGACCTTCATTCGGCCTTAACCTCCGCTTCCGGCAGAAGTGTGCGCATTTCGAAGATAGAGATCATCGGCAGGATCCGAACGAAGAGGAAGATTGCGGTCAGGAACAACCCGATAGAGCCGAAGTAGGTCATCCAGTCCCAACGCGTTGGGTAGTACATCCCCCACGACGACGTAAGGAAGTCGCGCGACAGGCTGAGCACGACGATGACGAATCGCTCCAGCCACATGCCCACCAGGATGACGAACGAGATCAGGAAGAGCCACACCGGGCTCGAGCGCATCTTGCGAACCCACAGTACCTGCGGGATGAAAATGTTGAAGACCAGCAACATCCAGTAAACGACAGCGTAGGGGCCGTGCAGACGATTCCACAGCAGAGTCTGGTCGTAGTGGTTGCCGCCGTACCAGCCCGAGAAGGCTTCGATCGCGTAGCCGTAGGCCATGACCTTGGCGGAATTCTGGAGGTGGCGGTCGGTGATGAAGTCCTCTAGGTTGTAGATCTTGCGGATGGGGATCGCCAGCATCAGCACCATAGCGAAGCCGGAGTAAATGGCGCCCGCGACAAAGTAGGGCGGGAAGATGGTCGTGTGCCAGCCGGGGACGATGCCGATGGCGAAATCGAAACTAACCACCGTGTGCACCGAGAGCACCAGGGGTGTGGCCAGTCCGGCCAGCAGCAGGTAGGCCGTCTCGTATCGGGCCCAATGGCGGGCGGAGCCGCGCCATCCCATGGCGAGCAGGCCGTAGATCATCTCCGTGTACTTGTTTTCGGCGCGGTCGCGCAGCGTGGCCAAATCCGGAATGAGTCCAATGAACCAGAACAGGAGCGAAATCGTGAAATAGGTCGAGACCGCAAACACGTCCCAAATCAGCGGGCTGCGAAACTGCGGCCAGTAGTTCATGGTGTTTGGGTAGGGGAACATCCAGTAGGCGAGCCATGGACGGCCGGTGTGCACCAGGGGAAAGATGCCCGCGCAAGCCACCGCAAACAACGTCATGGCCTCGGCGAACCGGTTGATGGAGTTGCGCCAGGACTGCCGCAGCAACAAAAGGATGGCGGAGATGAGCGTGCCCGCATGCCCGATACCGATCCACCACACGAAGTTGACGATCGCAAAGGCCCAGCCGATGGGGATGTTGATGCCCCAAATGCCAGTGCCTCTGATAAACAAGTAGCCGAGCGCGAACAGCAACATCATCGTCATCAGGAAGCCGGCTCCGAAGCCGACCACCCACGCGAGCGAGGTCGGCCGCGTCAGCACGATGGAGCTGATCTTGTCGGTTACCGAGGCGAACGTATAACCGGGCTCGATGACGGGCGCTTGCTTGTTCGCAACTCCGACTTCGTCCAGACGGTCTGCCATCTCGTGCCTTGCGCTCCGCTTACACTTCCAGTTCAGGGTTGGGGTTGCGAATCTCGGCCAGGTAGGTCGTGCGCGGTCGGGTATTCAGGTCGGCCAGCAACCCGTAGTTTCGGTCGTGCGCCTTGAGCTTCGCCACCCGGCTGTTGGGATCGTTGATGTTGCCGAAGACGATCGCGCCCGCAGGACAGGACTGCTGGCAGGCAGTCTGCAACGAGCCGTCTTCTATTTTGAACTCGCGATTCTCGCGTACCGCCGCGGTCTCAGCGTCAATGCGGCGCCGGGTGATGCGCTGCACGCAGTAAGTGCACTTTTCCATAACGCCGCGGCTGCGCACGCTAACGTCGGGATTGCGCATCAGCTTGTACTGCGGCGTCTCCCAATCCTGAAAGAGAAAGAAATTGAAGCGCCGCACCTTGTACGGACAGTTGTTTGAGCAGTAGCGTGTGCCGATACAGCGGTTGTAAATCATGTCGTTCAGGCCTTCGCTGCTGTGGACGGTCGCGCCAACCGGACATACCAGCTCGCAGGGCGCATTCTCGCACTGCATGCAGGGCACAGGCTGGAAATGGGCCTTGGGCGCGTCGCGGTCGCCCTGATAGTAGGCATCCACCCGAATCCAATGCATGTGGCGGCCACGCCGCACTTGCTCTTTGCCGACCACGGCAATATTGTTCTCCGACTGGCAGGCAACGATGCAGTTGTTGGGATAGAGCGTGAGAGCTGCCGGCGGTTCGCCCTCCTTAGCGAACGTGGGTTCCTTGCGGTATTCCTCGAGCGTCGCTTCTCTGACTAGCGGACGAGTTGCGCCGTCGCCCGTATCCATGGTCTGGTAGCCCTGGGTGGAAGCAAGCTGATAGTGGTCTCCCGTCTTGCTGAGCTTGCCGCCGGTCGCGAACCAGAGCGCACTCGTTGTGCGCAGCGCGTAGGCGTCGAATCCAGCGCCGGTGCCGGCGCGTCCCGCTTTGCGGCGGCCGTAGCCCAGATGCACGGTGACAGAATGATCCGGATGGCCCGCTTGGATCCAGACCGGGCCGGTGATCTTCCGTCCGCCTAACTCGAGCGTGACCACGTCCATGGTCTTAATGCCTTCGCGGTCGGCCATCCTCGGGCTAATCAAGACTGCGTTGTCCCAGGTCAGTTTCGACATGGGCTTCGGCAACTCCTGGAGCCATCCGTTGTTGGCAAATTGGCCATCGTAGACGGAGGGATCGCGGCGCAGATTGACCTCGAGACTGTTCGCGTCGGCGGCCGCTGCGGCGGGGAGTGAGGGGACCTTCAGCGAAACCGCCTTCGGCGTGTAGGCCGAGCCCTCCATGAATCCATCATTTAGCGTTTTGCGCCACCATGCCTCGAACTCCGGACCAGCGCGCTGCTTCTGCCAGTGGCCGCGAACGATATCGTAGCCCGAGGCATCGGAGACGCCCATCAGAGTCGACAGCATTTCGTGAGCGCTCTTGCCGGCAAAGAGCGGCGCGATCAGCGGCTGAACCAGACTCAGCGTACCGTCATAGGCGCGGCCATCGCTCCAGGCTTCCAGATAGTGCGCCTCGTTGACGTTCCAGTGGCAGAGTTCCGCCGTCTCATTCTGGTAGAGACCGTGGTAAATGCGAACGGCGACTTTGGAATTTTTCAGGCAGTCGCCGAAGCCAAGATCCGCGGGCGCATCGTAAACCGGGTTGCCGCCCATGATGACGAGCAGATCCACATTACCCGCGCGCATGTCGGAGACCAGGTCGCGGAGAGATTCCGTTTGGTTCACAGGATTGGCGTTCACCGGGTCGGTGTAAAAGACGGTCTTGCCGACATTGCCGAGCGCTTGATTTATGACGTGGGCAAGCGCGTGAACAGCCGGTGGTTGATGATCCCCGGCAATCACGATACTGTAACCTTTGCTTTTCGCCAGATCCCCAGCCGCGATACCCGCGAACTTTTCATGTTCTGGGCTAATCTGAGGACGGGGTAGAGGGACACCAGCAATGAGGCCACCGGTCAGATGGTCGTTGACGGAATACATTAACCCATACGCGAAACCTCCGACCTCGCTCGCACGCAGCGGCAGGCGGTGATCGGCTTTCGCTCCGGTCGAAGAAGGATTGCTCTCGACTACATATAGCCGATTCATTTGCGCGTCGGGATTGCGCTTCTTGGCGAAATCGCGGACGTAGCGCACATTCCCCGGAAAGCCTGCGTAGAGAAAATCGGCGTCAAGGGAAACAATCACAGCCGCATCCTCGAGCCGGTATTGCGTCTCGACCGCTTCGCCAAACGCCAGCTTTGCGCCTTCAAGGGCATTGTCGCGGTTCGCCGGTTCGTAAACGTGCCACTTCGCCTTGGGATACATCGCCAATAGCGTGTGCATCTGGTCTTTCAGCGTGGGCGAAGAAATGGTCTGCGTGAGAATGCGAATACCCGCGCCGCCTAGTGCCTTCTGCACGGTGAGAGGGCCTTTGATCTCCTTCACCAACGCCGCCCAAGGCTCCACGTCGCCGAGGTGAGTAATGGCCTGGGCGCGGTCGGGGTCATACATCCCCAGGATCGAGGCCTGCGCGAATATATCGGTGCCGCCCAGGCTCGCCGGATGCAGGTTGTTGCCTTCAATCTTTGTGGGACGGCCGAGATGGCTTTCGACCAGCAGCGTATTCGCATATCCGCTGAGCGTGAACGCGGTGGCGTAGTACATCGGGACGCCCGGAATGACCTGCTCAGGCTGGCGGACGTACGGGACGATTTCCTGCAGGGGCAGCTTGGTGCACCCGGTCATGCCCGCCATGGCGAGGGAAGCGCCCATCAACTGGAGGAAGCCGCGGCGGGAGACCGAATCGAGCCACTCCGAGGCGCCCTTGGGAAATTCGCGGTGCAGCATGTCCTGGAATTCGGGCGACCCCGCGAGTTCTTCCAGGCTGCGCCAGTACTCCGGACCCTTTGTATGCTCGAGTTGGCGCTCGACAGCGGCCCGGTCGAGCTTCTTGCCGGGACAGACCTCTTCGCGTTTTGATTTACCGTTTTCCATTTCAGCGATGACAAGTGTTACAGCTCGTGATGTCCTCGACGGTACGCAGCTGGTATTTCTTTACCAGCGCTGAACCGAGCGAATCCTGGTCGGTATAACTGATGCCGTCGACCTGCACCGGCAACGATGTCGTGGGCGGTTGGTAGCGCATGTTGAATACCTGCTCGCGCGGCCGCAGAAATTTTTGCGGCGTGCGGTGGCAGTTGAGACACCACTCCATCTGCAGCGATGCCTCCTGGTAGGTGAGCGGCATCTGGTCCACGGGCCCGTGGCAGTCGTTGCAGCCAACGCCCTTGGCGACGTGAATGCTGTGGTCGAAATAAACGAAGTCCGGCAATTGGTTGACGCGCACCCACTGCAGCGACTCGCCGGTTCGGTAGCTGGCGCGAACCGGCTCAAGCATGGGAGCGTTCGTCCAAATCTGCGAGTGGCAGTTCATGCAGGTCTTGGTGGGCGGAAGACCCGCGAAACTCGACTGCTCCACCGAAGTGTGGCAGTAGCGGCAGTCGATGCCCGCCGCGGTCACGTGGTGCTGGTGGCTGAAAGGCACGGGCTGCGACTTCCTCACCCCGGCGTAGGTGATGTACGGGGAGCGCTGTAGCTGCGCCAGAATCCAGAATAGGGCGACCGCGACGAAGACCGGGCCGAACAGCGAGGCCCGGGAAATTGCATTGGTGCTGCGGGGAAAGATCTGCATGGAATGTCGCGTCGATTGCTTTGTGGGCCCGGTCTGCGCCGTTCCCGGCTGAAACTGGTCGCGTGAATTATGTCACCTGCTCATGTGACGCAGGGCACTGAAACATGTGAGTATAACAGTTGAGCGGCTTTTGGGAACAGTTGCTGGAGCTTTTCTTTGTTCAATTTGGGAACTTTGAATGGGGGCGGGTTAGTGGTGGAATTTTCCGGACTCCGGGCCGAAAAATGGTCAGCGCAAATTCATAACCAGCAGCTTCGGCTCGGTCATCTCCTCAATCGCGTAGCGCAAACCCTCGCGCCCAAGTCCGGAATCTTTCACCCCGCCGTAAGGCATGTGATCGATGCGGAACGTGGGAACGTCTCCGGCAATGAGCCCTCCGACCTCAAGTTCTTCATAGGCCTGGAAAATGAGCTTGGCGTCGCGCGCGAACAGTCCCGCCTGAAGACCGTAGGCGGAATTGTTGACTTCGCGCAGGGCGGAAGCGAAATCGTTGTAGGGCTCGACCGTCACCACGGGCGCGAAAATTTCCTGGCAGTTCACTTTCATGTCGGGCTTGGTGCTGGTGAGCACGGTCGGCTCGAGCATCGGGCCTTTGCGCTTCCCGCCGCACAGCAGGCGCGCTCCGCCGCGAACCGCTTCCTGCACCCAATCGGCTGCGCGGACGGCTTCACTCTCGCTGATCATCGGGCCTAGATCGCTGGATTCGTCGAGCGGATCTCCCATCTTCAGCTTGCCGACTCCCGACAGGAACACCTCCGTGAACTTTCCATATACGGAATGTTCCACCAGGATGCGTTGCACGGAAAGGCATGCCTGGCCTGCATAGGCGAAGCTTGCGGTGACGCAGCGACCGGCAGCGTAGGTAAGGTCGGCGTCGCTGTGAACGATGACGCCGGAATTTCCGCCGAGCTCAAGAACGACTTTTTTCTTCCCCGCGTTGGCCTTGATCGCCCAACCGACGGCGGCGCTGCCGGTGAAGCTGACGAGCTTGATGCGGTTGTCGCGGACAAGCAGCCCGGAGTCTTCGTTCGAGAGCAGCACGACGTTGAAGCCACCGTCGGGCCATCCCGCCTGCTGAATGACTTCCGCCAGCAGCAGCGACGTGAGCGGAGTCTGGGGCGCGGGTTTGAGCGCAATGGAACAACCGGCGGCGATGGCCGGCGCGACCTTGTGCGCCACCAGGTTCAGCGGAAAATTAAACGGCGTGATGCCGGCGATCGGCCCCAGCGGGAATCGCTTCACAATGCCCCAGCGGCCGGCGGTGGATTGCTGCCAGTCGAGCGGCAGGTATTCGCCGTAGCCGCGGACCGTTTCCTCGGCAGCGATGTTGAACGTAAAAATCCCGCGCTCGACTTCCATCCGAGCGGACTTAATCGGCTTGCCGGCCTCCTGCGCCAGGGTGCGCGCGAACTCGTCTTTGCGCGCCTGAATGCCGGCCGCAATCTGGCGCAGCACGCGCTGGCGCTCGAAGGCCGGCAAACGCCTCGTCGTCCCGAAGGCTTTGACCGCAGCGGCGATGGCGGCTTCGGCGTGCTCGCGGCGTCCCTGATAGACGTGCGCAATCACCGCGCCGTCATAGGGCGCGCGAATCTCGACGAGGTCGCCTTCTTCCAGCCACTTCCCATCGACAAAGAAACCGTGGGTTGCAACGGGAGTCACCGACATCTGTGCCATGGGCCATCCTCCCCGAGCGCGTTGGACGATTATAGAACTTTGTGAGCGATGCAGTTTGACCAGCAACGCCACTGGAGCGACGGGCGCCCCCGCCCGTCACGCGTAGATCTGGCAGTTGATCGGGCAAGTTGCGCCACTACTTGTCGGGCTGCGGCTTGAAGCGGTCATCCACCTCGACCTGGTAGCCGGCCACCAGGCGATTCGTCTCGTTGGCCATGCCGACCACGGACATCAACTCCTTGAACTGAGCGTCGGTCATGCCCTTGTTGCGAGCCGAGGCGGTGTGCGACGCGATGCAATACTCACAGCCATTGCTCGTCGACACGGCCACGTAGATCATTTCCTTCGTCAGCGGGTCAAGCGCGCCCGGCGCCATGATCTGCTTGATGTCTTCCCAGGTGCGCTTGAGGAGGACGGGATCATGCGCAATGGCCTTCCAGAAATTATTGATCCAGTCGGTTTTGCGCGTCGTCATGATGTCGTCGTAGATCGCCCGCACTTCAGGGCTGGCGTTTTTGTATTCGATAAGCCCGAACAGTGACATGAATTCCTCCCAAAAGGTCCCAGTTCTCAGGTGTCAGGAAAATCTCGAACGGTGGTGTGATCTCGAATTTCCTGGGACCTGACACCTGACACCTGAGACCTGTGCTACCACACCCAATCCAGAACTTTATAGTACGCGCCCGCCAATGGCAGGAACCACGGCTTGCCGTTGTAAAGCCCGAGCGGCGCGCCTGGGAACGGAATCTCCGCAAACGGATTGTCCGTCTTCCCTTCCGCGATCCACTGCGCCATTTTCTGACCCTGCCAGCTCGCCATAGCAACACCGTGCCCAGCGTATCCGACAGCAAAGTAGATGCCATCCATCCGCCCGGCGTGAGGCATGATGTCAAAGCAGAAATCGAGCGTGCCACCCCAAACGTATTCCACTTTCGCATCGCGCAACTGCGGATAGACCTCAATCATTCCCCGCCGCAGAATTTCCGCGCTTTTGCGGATAGTTTGATCGGTCTCCGGAAAGAAGGCGGCGCGGCCTCCGAAGAGCATGCGATTATCCGGTGTGAGGCGGTAGTAATAGAGATAATTCTTGGAGTCGTAAATCTGGCGGTTGCGCGGGCTAAGTTCGCGGGCGAGCGTATCCGGCAACCCTTCCGTCGTGATGATG
>WNGE01023251.1_pt1 | contig 11500 bp, 10 predicted proteins | sample 5400651 | NCBI WGS metagenome assembly WNGE01 (sample SAMN13153370, study PRJNA577476) | soil metagenome | isolation source: 60 cm soil or saprolite under grassland replicate 2 | place: USA:California | collected 2016-06-15 | reverse complement strand
TGGCCGGAGAAGCGCTCGATCTCCTGTCCGGTCTGCGCGTCCCAAAGACGCGCCGTGCCATCTTCCGCGCCAGTAAGTACATACTTGCCGTCCGGAGAAAATGCGACCGTGCCCACGACACCGCTAGGTCCGGTAAACACGCGCACCTGTTGGCCAGTCTCGGCATTCCACATCCGCGCATTACCGTCGAAATTACCGGTGAGCACGAATTTGCCGTCCGGCGAGATGGCGACGCCGAGAACCTCAGTCTGATGCCCGACGAACTGTCGCAGCTCTTGGCCGGTCTGCGCATCCCACAGCCGGGCGGTCTTATCATTGCCACCTGTCAGCAGATACCGCCCATCGGGCGAGAAGGCTACCCGATTCACGCCCTCCTGACCGGTAAGCTTGCGCAGTTCAACGCCAGTTCTGGCATCCCACAGCCGCGCGGTGCCATGCGAACTGCCCGACAGTATCACGCGTCCATCCGGTGAATACGCGACACCGTTGACAGCTTTCATATGCATCAATATCGGCAGGGTCGGAGCGGCCTGAGTATCCCACAGCAGCACCGTCCCATCCAAGCTGCCGGTAACGACAAATCGGCCATCTGGCGAGAAGCCGCCGCTCTTCACCTCGCTCGTATGGCCCACAAAGCGCCGCAGTTCCTGGCCGGTCCGCAGATCCCACAGGCGGGCGCTGCGGTCGTCGCTCATCGTCAGAATTAGGCGGTTATCCGGCGGTACCTGTACGCGCTCGATCGATAGGTTGTGGCCGGTAAAGCGCCGCAACTCGGCGCCGGTTTGCGCATCCCATAGTCGTGCCGTCCCATCGGCGCTGGCGGTAACGACATATCTTCCATCGGTGGTGAAGGCGACATCGCGCACCCAGTCAGTGTGTCCTTCAAACCGCCGTAGCTCTCGTCCAGTGCTGGCATCCCACAGCCGCGCAGTTTTGTCGAAACTAGCTGTAGCTATGAAACGCCCATCGGGTGAGAATATGCAGCTATACACAGCGTCGCTATGTCCGGTCAGGCGGCGAATTTCGCGACCAGTTTGGAGATCCCATACGCGCACAGTTTGATCGACTCCGGCGCTGAGAAATGAGCGCTGATCCGGCGCGAAGGCGACGCCCGAAACCGGCCAGGAAATTGTTCGCTGGCCTGGCATTGATACTGGCGCTCGCGACCGGCGCCACTGCGCTGGCCGCCCGGCCGAGCGTTGAGACGTTCGAGAGTACGATCACAGACAATCTGCTCGGCCGTTGCAACGGCTTCGACATCATCGAGAACGCAGACATCACCGGCCGGGTTACGACCTTCTTCGACAATGCGGACACCCCTGTACGTATCCAGATCTATGCTACCTACCGAGGGACGATGACCAATTCGGTGACCGGTAAGACTGTGGCCGATGGGCCTGATGCGCGCACATACGTTGATGATCTGAATGGCACACTAGCAATACACGGCCTGGTGTTCAGCATTAACATTCCAGGCGAAGGAGTGGCCGTGCTCGATGTTGGGAACGTCATTTTCCATCCGGACGGCAGCGTGACCGTGGATGGAAAGCATCAGGTAGTTGCCGAGGGGATTGGGGCGCTGTGTGGGGCGCTGGATCGATAGCGATCCGTGTATCCCGCGACACCTGGCCGGCGGCTTCGCCGATCACAATGAAGATGGAAGCAGCGGAAGAGGCTCGTAGATTCCTCTGCTTCCATCTCTTCCGCCCTTCCCCGTTCAAACCGTCCTGGGCTCCTCCTCGCGCAACCACTCCGCACACTGGTCGGCAACCGGCATACGCCGTGAGCGCACGAGCAGGCCCAACGGGCCGGCATCAAGAACGATGATGCGGCTCATCGGCTGTCTCTGAATACAGCGGGCGATCCGAGGTTCGATGCGCGTCCAGATCCTCGGCAAAGCCAAACCACCAACTGTCGTCGGTATCCTCAGCATCCGCAGCCCAGGCATCAAGGAGATCAATGGCGGCCTGGTTACGCTGCTGTTGGGCCGCGCGTACCGATTCGGCCGCAGTCGTCAACACTGTCTGAAGACGGCGCTGGTCATCCGGTGAGAGCTGCTCGACCAGGCGCAGGACTTCTTCGAAGGTCGGGGCTGTCACGATTGCACCTCCAATCCTGTGGTGTTGCAGGCAGTATAGGCAGAGAGCATAGCAGTGTCAAGCGATGCAGAACGGGAGGCTCACACTGAGCCTCCCGTTGCTTTGCCCTTACTCCGCCGCTTCCCCATTCAATCCGCCGCCACCGGTTCCTCTTCGCGCCGGAACTGGCTCATATACAGCTCGTAGTACGCGCCGCGCAGGGCCAGCAGCTCGTCGTGGGTGCCGCGCTCGACGATCTGGCCAGCTTGGAGCATCAGCACCTGGTCGGCGTGGCGAATCGTGCTCAGGCGGTGGGCGATCACAAAGGAGGTGCGCCCTTCGAGCAGTTTGTCGAAGGCCTGCTGGATCAGCCGCTCGGTGCGCGTGTCGACGCTGCTGGTGGCTTCGTCGAGGATCAGGAACGAGTCCTGCAGCACGATCCCGATCTGGCGGCGCAGGCTCTCGCGCGTCACATCGCGCACGTCGATGCCATCGATCTTCACCGCGCCGCTCGACACATCGTAGAAGCGCGGCAGCAGATTGATAATCGTGGTCTTGCCCGCGCCGGTCGGCCCCACAATCGCGATTGTCTGGCCCGGCTCGGCGGTGAATGAGATGCCATGCAGCACCGGCACGCCTTTCTGATACTCCGCCTTGGCGTCGACAAATTCGACCTTGCCCTGGATCGTCGGCATGGTTTGGGCGCCAGGTTTATCGGCCACATCCGGCACGATACCGAGCAAGCCAAAGATCCGCTCGCCGCCGGCAATTGCGCTCTGGATGTTGGTCCACATCACCGCGATCTGCTGGATCGGCATATTGAAGCGCTGGACATACTGGAGGAACGTAAACACCAGACCCAGGGTGATCACCGACGTACCGAACAGCGGCTGGTTGCGCAGCACCTCCAGCCCGCCGACGACCACGACGATCGCGATCGAAACGTAACCGAGTCGCTAGCGCCATGAATGGCACCACGCTTAGGCTGAGCAGCGCGTAGGGCACATTCGCCCCCAGCATGGCCACGACAATCAGAACGATTAACAGGACGCCGCTGAGAACATTCAATAGTGCGAAGCCCAGCGCCTGCTGGATCGTATCGGTGTCGCTGGTGATCCGGCTCATGATATTGCCGGCCTCGTTGCTGGCATAGTAGCCGAGCGACAAATGGTGAATCTGCTCGAATAGATCCTCGCGAATCCGCCGCAGCGCACGCTGGCCCGACCAGTTCATGGCGTAGAAGGCCAGGCCGCTGAGGATCGAGCCGCCGACGAACAGCGCGACCAGCAGCCCGATCAGGCCTGCCAGCCCCGCCAGCCGGGCATCGAACGACATATCGGCGCTGACCGTCGCGTACCAGCAGGCGCTCGGCCGCGGCAGCAGGTAACAGTCGACCACCTCACCAAACAGCACAGGCGAGGCCACCTGGGTCAGCGTGCCAATCAGGATGAACGCAAGCGCCAGCGCAAGGCCGCCCCAGTAGGGCCGAAAATAGTGCCAGAAGCGCGCGAGCGTGGCGCCGATGTTCTGAGGCTTCTGCACTTCAGTATTGAGCAGACGTGCGGGCCCGCCAGGTCCTCCCATCATAATGGTGTACTCCGCTAAGTGCGAAGATAGAAGATAGAAGATGGAGGATAGAGCGCCATCTTCGATCCTCTATCTTCTATCTTCTATCTTCAATCTCGATCGCCGCGTCGCCAACCAGCTGCGAGTGATAGATCTCGGCATAGATCGGGCTGGTCTCCAAAAGCTCTTCATGCGTGCCCTGCGCGGCGATCCGGCCTTTATCGAGCACCAGAATCTGGTCGGCGTTGAGTACCGTGCTGATGCGCTGGGCAATCACAAAGCTGGTGCGGCCATGCATCAAGTTGTCGAGCGCCTTTTGAATATTGTGCTCAGTCACCAAGTCCACGCTGCTGGTCGAGTCGTCGAGGATCAGCAGGCGCGGGTCGAGCAAGAGTGCACGGGCGATTGCAATGCGCTGTTTCTGGCCGCCCGATAGTGTGGCGCCGCGCTCGCCGACCGGGGTGTCGTACCCCTGGCTGAAGCTCATGATGAAATCGTGCGCCGAAGCGGCCTTAGCGGCTGCCTGAATCTGCTTGATCGTCGCGTCTGGGCGCCCAAAGGCGATGTTGTCGCGGATCGTACCGCTGAACAGATTGGTTTCTTGCAGCACAATGCCGATCTGCGAGCGCAAGCTGTCGATTGTGACGTCGCGGATGTCGTAGTCGTCGATCAGGACCGCGCCTTCGCTGGTGTCGTAGAAACGCGGGATCAGGTTGATAATCGTACTCTTGCCGCTACCAGTCGCGCCCAGCAGCGCGATTGTTTGGCCCGGCTCGGCGAGGAAGCTTACATCACTCAGCACCGCATTACCGCTATTGAAGTAGCGGAAGGTCACATGCTTGAACTCGACCCGGCCCTGGATTGGCGGCAGAACGATCGCCCCCGGCTTTTCAGTGATATCGCTCTTGGCGTCCAAGATCTCGAATATCCGGCTTGCCGACGCCGCCGCCTGCGACATGAGCGAAATAATGAAGCCAAGCTGGCCCAACGGAAAAAAGACATACACCAGATATAAGCTGAACTTCTGGTATTCGCCGAGGTTCAGCGTGCCGCCCAGAATCTGTCGCCCGCCAAAGTACAGGATCGCCGCCTGGCCGATCTGCGCGATCAGGAAGATCACTGGGAATAAGAACGAGAACACCCGGCTGACGCGCAGCTGCTCCTCCATCAATGCCGTAGCGGCAATGTCGAAGCGCTGCTCTTCGTATTTCTCGCGAGCGAAGGCCTTGACCACCTTGATACCGGCCAGGTTTTCTTGCAGGATCGTATTAAGGGTTGAGAGTTTGATCTGCACGGCCATGAACAGCGGCTGGCTGATCCGGCCGAATGCCATGAACAGAAGCACCGCGATCGGCAGCAGCGGCACGACCACCAGCGTGAGCGACCAGTTCGTCAGCGCGAGAATGACCAGCGCGCCGATTAGCAAGAGGAATGCCTGCGCCGCTAGCACCAGGCCCTGAGCGATGAACATGCGCAGTCTCTCGACGTCGTCGGTCGCACGAATCATCAACTGGCCGGTCTGGTTCTGGTCGTAATAGCTGAACGATAGACGTTGCACTTTGGCAAAGATGGCGTTGCGCAGATCGAACGCTAGCCCCTGCGATGTTTTTTCGGCCTGGAATGCCTGTACGAACGAAAAAACACCGCGCAGCGCCGCGAAGATCACAATCAACAGCGCCGCGTTGATCAGCAGCCCCTCGCCGCTTGCGCGGTTGGCGGCGGTTGTGCCTTGCGTTACGGCATCGATCATATTCTGAACCAGCTGCGGTACCGCCAACTGCGCAAGCGTCGCAACGGCGAGCGCGCCATACGCGAATAGGGCGCTGCGTCGTTGGTTTCCTAAGTAACGTATCGCGCGGCCCAGGCCGCCGCTTGGGCTTCCTTGCGCCGCAGCACCCGGGCGCTGGGTAAGCTGTGATTGCACGTCAATCTTCTCCTTTACCTCACAGGACGCACGTGGTGACCCACAAAACACGGATTTTTTCTTCTTCGTATCGAACATTTTTCGTTCTACGAACGTAAAATGTTCGATACGCGAGATTATTCATCGGTCGTTTTAACTCTATATAAACTATGCGAACATAAAACACAATTGAGATACCGATATATCGTGACATATCGAATGTTAGCACTATAGCGATATATCGTCAATACGACCAAAGACCTATTTGATGATTGGAGATTAAAGATTCAAGATTGCGACGCCGCGATCGATTTCGAATCTCCCATCTCCGAGCGGATCGAAACGTATTTCTTAGGCCTTACAACGATCGCTCGGGACATGCGCGTATTGCTCGCACGGCCCGTTCCAGAAGGTCCAAAAACAGCTCTTGTTCTTCAGGTGTCAGCCCGCGCAATAGCAGTTCCATTTGGCCAAGCTGATCGTGCGAGATGTCTTGCAGAAGGTCCTGTCCCGCGCTTGTGAGCGAAACGAGCGCCACCCGGCTGTCTTCGCTGTGCGCCTCGCGGTGGATCAACCCGGTTTGGACCAGCCGCCGCGTCAGTGCGGTGACCGAGGGAGGGGTGAGGTGGAGCTGCTCCGCCAGATCCTTCATCGCCATTGCATTGGTGGTTGTGAGCAAGCGCAGCGCCCGCACATGCGTGAACGACAGGTTTAAGTCGCTCAGGCGCAGAAATGTCGTCCCGAGGCGCCTGTCGCGCATCTGGTCGAATAACTGCAACAGGCGCTGTGCATTCTTTGAAAACTCGGTCATATATTTAGTTAGAAGAACTAACGAATTGGCATGATACCATAGGTTCGCGGGTTGTCAATGAAATTTTATCCAACCTGGATTGTGCATATTTATACAAATCGTCGAAGTTTCTTCATAAATCTGTGGTATGCTGCTTTGGCGGTTGTTCATTTTTCGCTCGTAGAGCGAAAAATGAACAACCGAAAGATGATAAAGTACCGCAGGAGGTAAAAATACGATGGATCATATTCTCGAAGCAAAGAAACGGATCGCGCTCGTCGCGCACGACAATAAGAAGCAAGACCTCTTAGAGTGGGCAACCTGGAATCGCGAGATTTTGTCGCAGCATATCGTCTATGCGACTGGAACGACCGGCAAGCTGCTGGAGCAGGAGTTGGGGTTCGACATTCTGAAGCTCAAGAGCGGGCCGCTTGGCGGCGACCAACAGATTGGCGCAAAGATCGCCGAGAGCGAGATCGACTTCCTGATCTTTTTCTGGGACCCACTTGAGCCGCAGCCGCACGACCCGGATGTGAAAGCGCTCATCCGTATCGCAGTGGTCTGGAATATTCCGGTGGCTTGCAATCGTGCGTCGGCCGATTTCATGATCTCGTCGCCATTGATGTCGGGCGAATACGAACATCTCACGCCCGACTATGAGGCGCACATCCAGCGGGTGATCGGGCGAGCGTAATCGGTGCCATCAAGTCTCGTTAATGATTGTAGTGCGTAGTGCGTAGTCGCAGGACTTACATACTACGCACTACGCACTATCGAGTCTGGGCCGGCGGTAAAAACGGCGAGTCGCTATGGCATCAGATCACCGTAGATGTCCTGGTCGAGGCCACCGTCGTGCGGGCACTGATCGCCGCTCCATGCGCCAGTCGCCGAGTTGAACGTTCGGCATTGGTAGACGTCGGCGGTCACGTCGTCCTCATCTTCCGTCACTTCGCGTGGGTCGGTGCCTTGCCTGGTATTGCGCCAATCGGTCCATGTACCGAAGGCGAAGTCGCCGCGCGAGGTGATCCACAGGTAGTCGCCGCCGAATGGCAATGATTATGATGAAGTTTTCATTGATTCTTTACATCGTTAACAATATTGGATAACTTTTAGATCACCGGCTCAATCTTCCGATAACAAACAGATCGCGCACTATCATTACGTTTTATGGTCTGTTCCTCTATCATACCTCTTGCAAGCAACGCAATAATCTGAAGCATTAAGGCTTAACAGCCCTAATCAAATGGAGGAACCTGGCCATGCATACCAATAAGAAGGTTCGTGTCGCGATCATCGGTGTTGGAAACTGCGCCTCGTCGCTGGTCCAAGGAGTTGAGTTTTACCGCAATGCCGAGCCGGACACATTCGTACCAGGCTTGATGCACGTCGACCTAGGCGGCTACCATATTCGCGATATCGAGTTCTCGGCGGCCTTCGACGTCGTCGACAGCAAGGTCGGGCTGGATCTATCGGAGGCGATTTTCGCCGACCCGAACAACACGATCAAGTTTGCCGATGTGCCGCGCCTGGGCGTACCGGTCAGCCGCGGCATGACCCACGACGGCGTCGGCAAGTATCTTAGCACCAGAGTGAAGAAGAGCCGCGGCGCGACCTCCGATATCGTCAAGATCCTCAAGGATACCCGCACCGATGTGGTGGTCAACTATCTGCCGGTCGGCTCCGAGATGGCGACCAAGTGGTATGTCGAGCAGGTGTTGGAGGCCGGCTGCGCGTTTGTCAACTGCATCCCGGTGTTCATCGCCTCGCAGCCGTACTGGCAGAAGCGCTTCGCCGACCGCCGCCTGCCGATCATCGGCGACGACATCAAGAGCCAGGTTGGTGCGACGATTACGCACCGCGTGCTGACCAACCTGTTCCGCGATCGCGGCGTGCGGCTCGATCGCACCTACCAGCTGAACTTCGGTGGTAACATGGACTTCTACAATATGCTCGAGCGCGAACGGCTCGAGTCGAAGAAGATCTCCAAGACTGGCGCGGTCACCAGCCAGCTTGGGCACCCAATGCCCGCCGACGACGTGCATGTTGGGCCGAGCGACTACGTGCCGTGGCTGACCGACCGCAAGTGGTGCTACATCCGCATGGAAGGCACGACCTTCGGCAACGTGCCGCTGAATGTCGAGGTGAAGCTTGAGGTCTGGGATAGCCCGAACAGCGCCGGCGTAGTGATCGATGCGGTGCGGCTGTCCAAACTGGCGCTCGATCGCGGCATTGGCGGCCAGCTCGACGGCCCGTCGTCGTATCTGATGAAGACGCCGCCTAAGCAGTACACCGACGACGTGTTTGACATCCCGAAGGCCATGTATCAACCTATAGTGCGTAGTGCGTAGGCGTTCTGGCTACGCACTACGCACTACGCACTAGATTGGAGTTTCACATTTCCGCGGGCGCTTGTGCGAGTGGGGCCGCATGGCGTACGTGCCGATTGAAGGTCGTGAGCACTGCGAGCGCTAAAAGACAGACGAACAGCAAAAGGATCGTCGGGACGACCTGGATTGTCTCGATCAGTACGCCCGTCAGGGCCCAACCGAGCGGCTGGAACCCGAATGCGAGCAGCCGGAAGACACTGTTGACGCGCCCTTGCAGTTCGTCGGGGATCAGCGCGAGCCGGTAGCTGAACTGCACGACGTTATAGATCGGGCCGGTTGTAAAGATTAGCGCGGTGATGATTCCCAGGAAGATGGGGTTCGGCGCGATGGCGTAGAGTGGCCAGAGGAGCACCTGGCTCCACATTGTCGTGACGATTACCTGACCAAAGCCGAACCGTTTCTGGATGGTGGGGCCGAGCAGCGCGCCGAAGATGCCGCCACTACCGCCAATCGTCAGAATAGCGCCAAAGGCGAATGAGGAGGCTGCCTGCTGCTTTACCAGCACCAGCAAGATCGGAATGAGACCCGCGCTGACGAAGTTGTTCCCACCCGTTAGGAACGCCATATAGCGGATCAGTGGCTGGCGCCAGAGCCAGGCAAGCCCTTCACCGATCTCGTGGCGAAGCTTACGGCGCACAGGTGCACGCGTGCCCTGGAACTCAGCTCTGATAAACAACAGCGAGATCACCGACGCCACATAGGATACCGCATCGGCCAAGAACGGGAGCGCGCGGCGCAGGCTGTACAGCGCGGCGCCAAGCAGCGGGCTGAGCAGCGCGGTGATCCCCATGGTCGCCTCGTTCTGCGCCGTGGCGGCGGGCAATTGCTCCTTGGCAACGACGCGCGGCAGGCAAGCCACCTCGGCAAGGTTGAAGAAGACATAGAGTGTGCCCTCGATCAGCGCGTTGAAGTATAATTGGAACACTGTCAGTTGCCCGAGGATCAGGGCGATCAACACGCTAGATAAATTCAGCGCGCGACCGATGTCGCACAGAATCATCACTCGCTTGCGGTTCCAGCGGTCGATCAGGGCGCCGACTACCAGGCTGAGGAACACGTACGGCAGTGTTCCCAGCCCGCCAATAAACCCGACCTGCGCGGCGGAATGAGTCAGGTCCCATACCAATAGTGGCAGGGCAGTCTGCGAGATGCCGGTGCCGGCCGACGAGATCGCCTGGCCGCTCCACAAGAGAATGTAGTCGCGGTTGCGCCAGAGCGGGATGCGGCGAGCCTCGGGTTGGTCGGTCTGTGTTATGCTTGATTGCAAGCGTCACCTCCCTATTACAACTCGTCGAAAATTCCTATAGTTCCTCCAGTTCCTTGCGTTCCCGCTCAAGGGAACTGGAGGAACTATAGGAAATAGCCATATTCCTATCGCCTATCGCCTATTACCTATCGCCCGTAGTCTGCATGTAGGCCGGCGACTTGAACATGGCCACCAGGATGCCATAGACCGCCCCGGTGGGGTCGTATGGCTCGGCGAGGATATCGTCGACGAGCGCGCGGATACGCTCCTGGTAGATCTTCGCGCGCTCGGGTGAGAGGCGCACATGCGGAAATGCGTTGTCGCAAAATGGGTCATCTGCTATGCTTACCAGTGCATCGGCCAGCTCGTCGCGCGCGGTAGTGATGATGTCGAGATCGACCGATCCAGCGCCGGCGATCTCGTGTGGCAGGTCGTAGACGAAGATCCGCGCCGTGCGGGTGTAGTAATTCGCGACGATACCCCGCGACAGGCGGCGCGCGACAACTTGCGCCAGCCCGGCCGCCTCAAGGATGTGCAGATGGTGGCCGATCGCGCCAGGCGTCGCCGCCAGCCGATCGGCAATCTGCTTGGCCGTAGCGGGCTGGTTTTGGATAATGCCTAAGATTCGCGATCGAGTCGCGTCGCCGATCGCTTTGAGCTGCTGCTCGGTGGAGATGATCCGTCGCAGCGGCAGGTCGGGCATTGTGACAGGAACACTATCCGGCAGAACCGGGATAGCATCGCGCGCGTCCTTATCCGTGTCGGCCATAGATGCTCTCTTCCTTCGTCACTGGACTTACGCCGTGGACGCGAAGATTGGACCACCACGGATTAAAAATCTCTCGTATCGAAGGTTTTTCGTTCTGCGAACGAAAAACCTTCGATACGGACAACAAACATCCGTGTTTTGTGAGCGATCGCGTAAGTAGTGCCAGAATCGCAGCATGTGCTGTAAGTTTAGCACATGCTAATAATATAGTACGTCGAGCGTGAGTTGTCAAGAATCAAAATTGGTAGACCGTCACTACCCCCAGCCCTGGGAGCCCAAATAACGAACTCCTGGCGGTCGCCGCCGCCGCGGCCAACGATATCTGGGCGGTTGGCTACGCTGGGATCAGCGCCGACGATGGCCAGACACTGACGCTGCATTGGGATGGCGCGGCCTGGAAGACTGTCGCGCGGCCGGATTTGGGCGCCGGAACGCTGAACGCACTCGACATAATGCCGAGCGGCGAGCCCTGGGCGGCCGGGACCGACACCACGAACAGCGTGGCGCAAACCCTGGTCGAGCGCTATCAGATGACACGGCCGCTGCCAAGCGTGCGGTTTGCCGCCGCGAGCGCCAGCGTCATTGAGGGCGCCGGCAAGGCGACCATCACGGTACAACTGAGCGCTACGTCGGCGCAGCCGGTCACGATGCAGTACGCCACTTCCAACGGCACGGCAGTCGCACCGAGCGACTAGGCTGCTACGAGTGGCACACTGATGATCGACGCTGGGCTGACGAGCAAAACATTTGACTAACGATCG
>WNGE01020756.1_pt1 | contig 11500 bp, 14 predicted proteins | sample 5400651 | NCBI WGS metagenome assembly WNGE01 (sample SAMN13153370, study PRJNA577476) | soil metagenome | isolation source: 60 cm soil or saprolite under grassland replicate 2 | place: USA:California | collected 2016-06-15 | reverse complement strand
TGGCAGCGGCTAACCACGGCGCACGCGTACGAGACCCCACCGGAGATCGAGGAGGCCGGGTTCTCCGACGATTGGCGCTCGGTCATGGACAGGTCGCACGAGATCAGCGAGGCGCTAGGCGCGGAAGGACTCGACGATGCCGCTCAGTACGCGGTGGCCATGGCCTACCGGATCCGGTTCGTGATGCAGATGAACGCCCGTGAGGCCATGCACGTGATCGAGCTCCGGTCCACGCCGCAGGGTCACCCGGTGTACCGGCGAGTGGCGCAGCAGATGCATCGGCTGATCGACGAGCAGGCCGGCCATCACGCGATCGCGGCCGCCATGGGATACGCGGATCACTCGACCGTCGAGCTCGAGCGCCTGGAGGCCGAGCGCCGCACCGAGTCCAAGCGCGCGTTGAGCGACGGTCGCGGCTGACCCGTCCATCGGGTACCCTGGCGGCCCCATGGACCGTCAAGCGACGTTCCTGCTGGCCTTAGGCCTGTTGATCGCCGCCGCGGCGTTCGTTTCCGCGAGCGGCTGGATCCTGTTCATCTGGGACCGGCGGGCAGAGCCTTCCCGCGGGACGACCGCCGGAACCGACGTCGCGGTCACCCCCTCGGCCACCCACGCGCACCACGAGGTCCACGAGGAGCGCTAGGTGCTCGAGCTCCTCGACCTCCGGGACCGGAGGGAGCGGCTCGAGCCCCGAGGCCTCGAGATCGATCCCTCTGTAGCCGACGCGGTACGTGGCATCATCGAACGCGTCCGCGCCGAGGGCGACGAGGGCTTGTTCGATCTCACGCTGAAGTTCGACGGCGCGGACCTGCGACAGACCGGCCTCACCGTCTCCCCCCAGGAGTTTCAGCGAGCGGAGGAGACCGTCCCGTCGGAGCTGAAGGCCGCCCTCGACGCCCTGGTCGACCGGCTCACCGACCTCCACCGCCGGCAGCTCCCGATGGAGTGGTGGGACGAGCGCGAGGGCGTTCGGTTCGGCGAGATCGTGCGTCCCCTCGCCAGGGCCGGCTGCTACGTGCCGGGTGGACGGGCCGAGTATCCGTCCTCGGTGGCTATGACCGTCGTCCCGGCGGTCGTCGCGGGTGTCGAAGGGGTGGTGGTGTGCACGCCACCCTCGCCGGACGGCTCGATCCACCCCGCGGTGCTGTATGCGGCGGCCCGGGCCGGCGCGACCGCGGTGGCGAAGGTCGGCGGCGCCCAGGCCATAGCGGCCCTCGTGTTCGGCACCGCGTCGATCCAGGCCGTCGACCGGATCGTCGGGCCGGGCAACGTGTACGTGACCGAGGCCAAGCGGCAGGTTGCCGGGTTCGTCGGCATCGACGGGCTGGCCGGTCCCACGGAGCTCGCCGTCGTGGCCGATGCCTCGGCCGACCCCGCCTGGGTCGCCGCCGACCTGGTGGCCCAGGCGGAGCACGATCCCGATGCCCTCTCTGTCCTGGTCGCCTTCGACGCGGAGGTCGTGGATCAGGTGAAGGAGGCGCTCGTGGCCGAGGTGGCCAGGGCCGGCCGGAGCGACGTGGTGAAGGCTGCACTCGCGCACGCGCGCACGGTACTGGTCGCAGACGACGACCAGGCCGTCGAGGTCGTCGACGGCCTGGCTCCCGAGCACCTCCATGTGGTGTTGGCCGACGCCGCCCCGTTCGCCCAGCGGATCAGGAACGCCGGCGCCATCTTCGTCGGGGGGTTCACCCCGGTGCCGTTCGGCGACTACGGCGTGGCGTCGAACCATGTACTTCCGACGGCGGGCACCGCGCGGTTCGCCTCGGGGCTCCGAGCCTCCGACTTCGTGAAGGTCTCGTCGGTGGTGGAGGTCTCCGATGGAGCCGCCGCGCGCCTGGCGCCCGAGGTGGCGAGGATCGCGCTCGCCGAAGGACTTCCGGGCCACGCGCGGGCGGTGGAGATCCGCGCCGAGGGGCGACGGCCCACGTGACGCCGGCGGTTCCCCGTCACGGTCTTCGAGACCTGGAGCCGTACCAGGCGCCCCAGCTCGAGGCGGCGGCGCGCCTCAACACGAACGAGTGCCCGTATCCGTTGCCCGAGAGCTTCCAAGACGAGCTGGCCGAGGCCGTGCGCCGGCTCGAGCTCCACCGGTATCCGGACCGGGAGGCGCAGGAGGTCCGTGAGGCGCTGGCCAAACATGCCGGCCATCCCGTCGAGGGAACGTGGGCGGCGAACGGATCGAACGAGGTGATCGAGCAGCTCTTGCTGGCCTACGGCGGGCCCGGCCGGCGGGTCGTGGTGTTCCAGCCAACGTACGTCCTCCACGAGCGGCTGGCCTGGGTAACCCACGGCGACCTGTTCCCCTTGTCTCTTGACGAACCGTGGGCCATCTCCACGCGTGACGTCGATCGAGCCCTCGCCGCACAGCCTTCGGTCGTCTTCGTTTGCTCGCCGAACAACCCGACCGGGAACGCACAGCCGGTCGGGGTCGTCGAGAGGCTCGCAGCCGGGGGGGACTCGCTCGTCGTGGTCGACGAGGCCTACGTCGAGTTCGGCGGGCGCTCGGCGGCGGGACTCGTGGCCCGCCACCCGAACGTGGCCGTCGTACGCACGTTCTCCAAGGCCTTCGCCCTGGCCGGGGCTCGGATCGGCTACTGCCTGGCGTTCCCTGAGGTGGTCGACGACCTTCGGAGGGTGCGGCTCCCCTACCACCTGTCGGCGCTGACCCAGGCGGCAGGGCTGATCGCCCTGCGCCACAAGGAGGATGCCTTGGCCATCCTGGAAGCAGTTCGACAGGAGCGCGACCGCATCCTGGCCAAGCTTCCCGCGCTCGAGGTTCGAGCCTTCCCGTCCGATGCCAACTTCGTGCTGTTTCGGCCGCGGAGACCGGCCCAGGAGGTGTGGCGGGGGTTGCTCGACCGAGGGGTTCTGGTCCGCGACGTAACGTCAGTGGTTCCTGGGTGCCTTCGGGTGACCGCGGGCACGCCCGAGGAGGTAGGCCGGTTCCTGTCGGCGCTGAAGGAGGTCCTGGGATGAGGTCGCGCGACGCCATCGTCGAGCGGAGCACCACGGAGACCACCGTTCGCGTGGAGCTTCGCCTGGACGGGTCCGGCTCGGCCTCCGCTGACACCGGCCTCCCATTCTTCGACCACATGCTGGAGCAGCTCGGGACCCACGCCGGGTTCGACCTCTCGGTCACCGCCAAGGGCGACCTCGAGGTGGACGGCCACCACACGGTGGAGGACGTGGGGCTGGCCCTGGGGCAGGCGATCGCCCAGGCTCTGGGTGACAAAGGCGGCATCCGTCGGTTCGCCTCGATCACCGTGCCGCTGGACGAGGCCGCCGTCGAGGTCGCGCTCGACCTGTCGGGCCGGCCGTTCGTCGTGCACGACGTCGACGTCCCCGCGGAGGCCATCGGGACCTACGACTCCGGGCTCACGGAGGACTTCGTCCGGGCCTTCGCCGCCGCGACGCAGATGACGGTGCACGTTCGGCTGGTGCGAGGGCGATCCCCCCACCACGTGGTCGAGGCCGAGTTCAAGGCCCTCGCTCGAGCGCTGGGGGACGCGTGCTCCTCGACCGGGCGCGGCGGAACGCCCTCGACCAAGGGGGCCCTGTGACCATCGCGATCCTGGACTACGGGATGGGGAACCTTCGCTCGGTGGCTCGGGCCATCGAACGGGTGGGGGGCGTGCCGGAGGTCGTCGACGGGGCCGGCGCCGCGCTGGCCGCCGACGCGCTCGTCGTGCCCGGCGTCGGGCATTTCGGCGCGTGCATGCGCAATCTGCTGGATCGCCGGCTCGACGGCGCCGTCCGGGACTTCGTGGCGACCGGACGGCCGCTGTTCGGCGTGTGCGTGGGGATGCAGATCCTGTTCAAACGAAGCGAGGAGGACCCCCAGGAGGGCCTGGGGATCGTTCCCGGCCGGGCCAGGAAGTTGCCCCCGGTGGTGAAGGTTCCGCACATGGGATGGAACACGGTGGACTGGGTCTCGGAGCACCCGTACGTGCGGAACCTCCCCAGCCGCAGCAGCTTCTACTTCGTCCACTCCTATGCGGCCGACATCGTGGCCGGCGTGACCGTGGGGACGGCGGAGCACGGCCGGCCGTTCTCCGCCGCGATCGCGCGCGAGAACGTGTTCGCTACCCAGTTCCACCCGGAGAAGTCGAGCGACGCGGGCCTGGCTATCTACGAGGCCTTCGTGAAGGAGGCGGCGGCGTGATCGTCATCCCGGCGATCGACCTCCGTGGGGGACGATGCGTGCGGCTGTTCCGGGGTGACCCGACGGCGGAGACCGTGTACGACGCCGACCCCGTCGAGGTGGCCAAGCGGTTCGAGGCCGACGGTGCTCGACGGCTGCACGTCGTCGACCTGGACGCGGCGCTGGGGACGGGGTCCAACGCCGAGGTGATCCTGACCATCTGCCGGAACGTCGCCGTGCCGGTGCAGCTCGGCGGGGGCCTGCGAACGATCGACGCGGTCGAACGGGCCCTGGAGGCCGGCGCGGCCCGGGCCATCCTGGGGACGTCCGCCGCCCTCAATCCTGGATTCCTCGCCGAGGCGGTCGAGCAGTTCCACGACCAGGTGGTGGTGGCCATCGACGTGCAGGACGGCCACGTGATGGTCGAGGCGTGGCGGAAACAGGGACCTCGATTGGAGGAGGCCATCTCCTCGCTCCGAGACGCCGGCGCGCCGCGGTTCCTGGTCACCTCCATCCAGAAGGACGGGACGATGGATGGCCCGGATCTGGCGCTGTACGAGCACGTGCTGTCGCTGACCGAGCTGCCGGTGATCGCGAGCGGCGGCGTGCGGAAGGCCGACGACGTGTGGGCCCTGCGGGACCTCGGCGTGGAGGCGGCGGTCGTAGGCAAGGCGCTCTACTCCGAGACGTTGCAGCTGGGCGAGGTGGTACGAGGATGACCCTGGCCAAGCGGATCATCCCCTGTCTCGACGTCGATGCCGGCCGGGTGGTGAAGGGCGTTCGGTTCGAGGACCTCCGTGACGCGGGCGACCCCGTGGAACTCGCGGCGCGGTACGACGCGGAGGGTGGCGACGAGCTGGTGTTCCTCGACATCACGGCGACGGTCGAGGGTCGGCGGGCGACGTTCGACGTGATCTCGAGAACCGCCGAGCAGGTGTTCATCCCGCTCACCGTCGGTGGAGGTGTGCGCGGCGAGGAGGACGTTCGGGCATTGCTCCGGGCCGGCGCGGACAAGGTCTCGCTGAACACCGCCGCCGTTCGCGAGCCCGCCCTCCTGTCCCGATGCGCGGACCGGTTCGGTACCCAGTGCATGGTCGTGGCGATCGACGCGAAGCGGCGGGACGGCCATGGGTGGGGGGTCGTTGTCGAGGCGGGCCGCACGCCGACCGAGCGCGACGCCGTTGAGTGGGCGGTCGAGGCCACGGAGACCGGCGGGGCCGGCGAGGTCCTGCTGACGTCGATGGACCGCGACGGGACCGGAGAGGGCTACGACCTGGAACTCCTTCAAGCGGTGTCCACAGCAGTGGCCGTGCCGGTCGTGGCCAGCGGGGGAGCGGGATCGATCGAGCATTTCGCCCAGGCCCTCACCGAGGGACGGGCCGATGCGGTGCTCGCCGCGTCCCGGTTCCACTCCGGCGAGCTCTCCATCCGTGAGGTCAAGGAGGGTTTGGCCCGAAAGCGGATCCCGGTGAGGCTGTGATGGAACGGGTGGAACTCGACGGGCTGACATTCGACGATCGAGGCCTGCTCCCGGCCATCGTCCAGGACGCCGAGAACGGAGAGGTGCTGATGATGGCCTGGATGAGCCGGGAATCGGTGGAGCGGACCCTGAACGAGGGCAGGACCGTGTTCTGGAGCCGTTCGCGAAACGAGCTGTGGCGCAAGGGCGAGACCAGCGGCCACGTCCAGCACGTGGAGGAGGTCCGGGTGGACTGCGACGGTGACGTCCTGCTCGTCCGGGTCCACCAGATCGGCCCGGCCTGCCACCTGGGCCAGCGAAGCTGCTTCCACCGGGGGCTGTGATGCTGCGCCTGGTCATCCCCAAGGGTTCACTCGAGGAGCAGACCCTCCGGCTGCTCGAGGCCGCGGACCTGCACGTCCGCCGGGGTTCGCCGCGGGACTACCACGGAACGGTCGACGACGAACGCATCGGAGGTCCTCGCCTCGCTCGAGTACGCGAAGAGCGGCGCCGGCCGGGGCGTGCGGATCGTGCTCGCCGTTCCCGGTGACCACCCGGCGAATAGCGCGAAGGAGCTCCCGGCCGATTCACGCATCTCCACCGAGTACGTGAACCTCACGCGTCGGTACTTTCATGACCTCGGCATCCCGGTGCGCGTCGTTTGGTCGCACGGCGCGACCGAGGCGAAGGTCCCCGAGATCGTCGACGCCATCGTGGACGTGACCGAGACGGGCAGCACGCTCCGGGCCCACGGCATGAGGGTCATCGAGACGCTCCTCGAATCGGAGGTGCTCCTGATCGCCAACCGAGCCTCGGCGGGCGACCCCACGAAGCGTGCGGCCATGGACGACATCACCACGCTCCTCCTCGGCGCGCTGCGGGCAGAGGGTCGCGTCCTGATCAAGCTGAACGTGAGCGAGGAGCAGCTTCGGGCGGTGCTCGACGTCGTCCCGTCGATGAGGTCGCCGACCATGTCTCAACTGTCCGACGGGGGCTACGCCATCGAGACCGTCGTCGACAAGGCCACGGTCAACACGCTGATCCCGCTGCTGAAGTCGAAGGGCGCCACCGACATCCTGGAGCTCCCGATCTCCAAGATCGTGCCGTAGGTCGACTTGACATGGCGGTCGGGGCTCCGGCAAACTGCCCCAGCGATGTTTGAATGGCGGTTCAACTACCTGACGAACCCGCCGCTCGGCGTATCCGGGACGTAGGAGCGACCGGGCCGGCCTTCTTCGGCTGCCGCCCATCGACACAATTCGCAGCGGGCGAACATGGCTCGCCCATCCCCTTTCCACCTTGACCGGAGGACGTCATGCGCGATCTCTCATACAGCGAACGCCTCGGAAGGGAGGCCGCGTGCCTGAAGAGCCACTGGGACACGAGTCCCAGATGGCGAGGCATCGAACGAACCTACACCGCCGAAGACGTGATCGGGTTGCGCGGCACGATCACGGTCGAGCACACGCTGGCTCGCCTCGGGGCGGACCGGTTGTGGACGCTCATGTGGCGGACGCCCTTCGTCGCGGCGCTCGGCGCGATGACCGGCGGCCAAGCGCTCCAGATGGTGAAGGCCGGCCTGGACGCCATCTACGTCTCCGGCTGGCAGGTCGCCGCGGACGCCAATCTGGCCCTCCACACCTACCCCGACCAGAGCTTGTACCCGTCCAACAGCGTGCCTGCGCTCGTCCGGCGGATCAACAACGCGCTGCAACGCGCCGACCAGATCGCTTGGGCCAACGAAGAGACCGACACCAGGTGGATCGTGCCGATCATGGCCGACGCCGAGGCCGGATTCGGCGGCCCCCTGAACGCCTTCGAGACCATGAAGGCCATGATCGAGGCGGGTGCCTCCGCCGTGCACTTCGAGGATCAGCTCGCCGGTGAGAAGAAGTGCGGTCACCTCGGCGGCAAGGTGCTCGTTCCGACGGCCCAGTTCATCCGGACGCTCACGGCCGCGCGGCTCGCTGCGGACGTGCTCGACGTCCCCACCATCCTGGTGGCCCGGACCGACGCCGGTGCCGCGACGCTCGTCACGAGCGACGTGGACGAGCGGGACCGTCCGTTCCTCACCGGCCAGCGCACGGCCGAGGGGTACTTCCTCGCCTCGGACGGGCTGGATGCTGCCATCGCCCGAGGCCTGGCCTATGCGCCATACGCCGATGTCCTGTGGTGCGAGACCTCCACCCCGGACCTGGATGAAGCAGAGCGGTTCGCGGAGGCCATCCATGCGCGATTCCCGGGCAAGCTGCTCGCCTACAACTGCTCGCCGTCCTTCAACTGGAAGCGGCATCTGGACGCGCCGGCGATCCGGCGGTTCCAGGACGACCTGGGGACGATGGGCTACGCGTTCCAGTTCGTGACGCTGGCCGGATTCCACGCGCTGAACGCTTCCATGTTCGAGCTGGCCCGGGGCTACCAGGAGGCCGGGATGTCCGCGTACGTCGAGCTCCAGGACCGGGAGTTCGAGCTCGGAGCGGAGGGCTACACGGCCACACGCCACCAGGCCGAGGTGGGGACGGGATACTTCGACCGCGTGTCGAGAGCCATCGGTGGGGACTCGCCCACCCTGGCCCTTCCCGGCTCGACCGAAGCGGCTCAGTTCGAAGCGGAGGCGGCCACCCTGACGCGCCCGAGCGGTAGTCTCGAATGGCGGAGGTGAGGCCATCATGGCGGACGGAACGCGCTTGTCGGGCCGCAAGGTCGCGGTGCTCCTGGCGGAGGGGTTCGAGGACCTCGAGTTCTGGGTGACGCTCATGCGCCTCCGCGAGGAAGCTGCGGACGTCACGGTGGTCGGGACCGCAGGCGGCCAGACGGTCCGGGGAAAGCACGCACTCGAGGCGACCAGCGACGTCGCGGCGAAGGACGTGTCCGCCGACGACTTCGACGCGGTCGTGGTGCCCGGCGGGTGGGCTCCGGACAAGCTCCGTCGGTACGAGGAGGTCACCAGCCTGGTGGCCAAGGCCTACGGCCAGGGCAAGATCGTCGGGCTGATCTGCCATGCCGGGCTGGTCGGCATCTCCGCCGGCATCGTCGGCGGGCACCAGGCGACCGGGAGCCTCGGCATCAAGGACGACCTGGTGAACGCCGGCGCAACCTGGGTGGACGAGCCGGCCTTTCGCGACGGCGCCATCGTGTGGGGGCGTGTGGTGGAGGACATCCCGGCGTTCTGCCGCGAGCTCGTCGCCGCCATCGAAGAACGGACTTCGTGAAGTACCTGAGCGAGCCGCCGGCATCGGCGGAGCTCGTCATCATCGGCGGCGGGGTGATCGGTGCGGCCACAGCGCTCCACGCGGCTCGGGCCGGCCTGAAACCGCTCCTCGTCGAGGCACGGCCGGCGCTGTGCACGCTCACCACGCCGGTCGCGGCGGGCGCCTTCCGCCTCCAGTTCGACGACCTGGAGGAGCTGACGCTCGTCCGCGAGTCGGCAGAGCTGTTCCTGAACTTCCGGGAGGCCACCGGGCAGGACGAGTACGACCTTCACGTCCGCCAGCAGGGCTATCTGTGGCTCACCACCGACGATCGCACCGCCGAGCGCCAGCTCGCGCTGGTCGCGAGACTGCACCAGTGGGGGCAACGCGACGTCGAACTGCTCCCGGGCGACGAGGTGCGCGGCCGGTTTCCATACGTGGGGGAGAACGTTGTCCAGGCGAGGTGGCGCGGCGGGGACGGGTTCCTGGACACGACGCAGCTGACGTTCGGCCTGGTCCATGGTTCGGGAGCCAATGTGATGCTCGACTGCGCGGCGACGGGCTTCATCGCATCGGGTGGCAGGCTCACCGCCGTCCGAACGACCAAAGGGGTCATCCCCACCGATGTCGCGGTGATCGCCGCGGGGCCCCTGTCGGGACCACTCGCCAGGGCCGAAGGAATCGAGCTCCCGATCGTCACAGTCCGGCGTCAGAAGCTGATCCTGCCCGAGGTGCCCGAGGTGCCGGCACACGCCCCGATGACGATCGACGAGGACACCGGGGTCCATTGGCGCCCGGCGCTCGCCGGCGCGTGGCTCCTGTTCACCGACCCGGCCACCCCTGAGAGCCCGCCCGCCGACAACGTCCCCGTCGACCCGGCCTTCGCCTTCCAGCTTCTCGATCCAGCCAGCTCGTTCTCCGTGGCGAGGGTGGTTCCGTTCTGGCGGGAGGTGTGGGATCGGGGAGCTGCCCCGTGGCTCCTTCAGGCGGGGCAGTACACGATGACGCCCGACCATCGGCCGCTGATCGGCCCGTCGTTGATCGAGGGACTCTGGGTGAACACCGGATACAGCGGCCACGGCATCATGCTCGGCCCGGCCGGGAGCCGGCTCCTGGTCGATCTGCTCACCGGGAAGGCCGGCGAGAACCCGTTCGCGCCGGGCCGGGCGTTCGAGAAGCGCGAACCGCCCGCACTCTAGTCGGATGCCCCGACGAACGGGCCGGGTTCCCTGATCACCACGAAGTCGGCGAGGCCGTCGTGAGCATCGAACTGCAAGGCTCCCAGGAGCACGAAGTCGGCGAGCTCGCCGGGCAGAGGAGGGTCCGCATCGGGATCGCGGAGCCCAAGCACCAGCTCCAGTCCGGCCGCCGCGGCCGCGCGCATGAGGGTTCTCACCGTGGGCATTCGCCAACCGGTCTCCAGCTTCGCCACCGTTGGCTGCGAGGTCCTCATGCGGGTCGCCAGCTTCCGCTGGGAGAGCCCCGACACCTCCCGGGCAACGAGGATCACGTAGCCGGCACCGGTGGGGAACGGGCGGTTAGTCGACACCATGTCCATTTCGATATCGCCCTTCTCCGAGCGGTCCTGGCAATTGCTCTGATGCCTCGAGAGGCATGAGTATCGACCTGGATACCCCCGTGGCAGCTGGATGCCAATTCCGATATCCCTTTCGCCCGTGGACCGTAGCTCACGCGGCTGACATCAGCCGATAGAGTCGAGGCCATGCTGCACGGAGCCATCGCCGCCTCGGTGACGCCGCTCGCCGACGACGGCACGTCGCTCGACGAGGACGCCATCGGCTCGCTCGTCGAGTTTCTGGCCGCCGGAGGGATCGACGGCGTCTTGGCCTGCGGCACCACCGGCGAGGGGATCCTGCTGTCGCTCGAGGAGCGGAAGCGCGCCATCGAGCTGTTCATCGCCGCTCGCCCGCCGGGCTTCGCCGTGGCCGCGCACTGCGGAGCGCAGACCACCGCCGACACGGTCGCGCTGGCACGCCACGCGGGCGCAGCCGGAGTCGACGCCATTGCGGTCATCGCCCCGCCCTACTTCGTGCTCGACGAGCCGAGCCTGGTCGAGCACTTCCGAGCTGCCGCGGACGCATGCGCGCCCCTGCCGTTCTACGTCTACGAGTTCGCCGCGCGAAGCGGGTACGCCATCCCGGTTACGGCGATCGAGCGGCTCCGCGACGCTGCTCCGAACCTGGCCGGGCTCAAGGTGTCCGACGCGCCGTTCGAGCGGGTGGAGCCGTACCTGCTCGACGGCCTCGACGTGTTCATCGGATCCGAGCCGTTGGTCGTGGAGGGCCTGGAACGCGGCGCGGCCGGTGCGGTCTCCGGCCTGGCCGCGGCGTTCCCGGAGCTGATCGCGACCCTGGTTCACGAGCGAAGCCGTGACGCGCACCGCGCCGTGATCCGGATCCGCGAGGTCCTTGACCGGCTCCCGTTCCATGCGGCGCTCAAGGCCATCCTGGCCGAGCGTGGCCTCCGCGTGCGGGCGGACGTACGGGCTCCACTCCGCCCCCTAACCGAAGAGGAGCGGCGGGAGGCCGTGGGCCTGCTGGCCGGGGCAGCCGATCTCTCCGCGGCTCGGCAGGCCCCCCACCTCCCTTGACACCCCCCGCAGGCCCGGCTGACTTGCACCTGCAAATCAAACCCAGAAAATCGGGACATGATCCGCACCCCGACGCAGGGCACGTGGCCCGCCCAGCA
>WNGE01011735.1_pt1 | contig 11500 bp, 9 predicted proteins | sample 5400651 | NCBI WGS metagenome assembly WNGE01 (sample SAMN13153370, study PRJNA577476) | soil metagenome | isolation source: 60 cm soil or saprolite under grassland replicate 2 | place: USA:California | collected 2016-06-15 | reverse complement strand
ACCAATCGCATCATTGTTAATGCTGTTGACGATCGTGACGACCAGGGTAACTTTGATGCCCACGCTGGCAAGGTTTTCAATAGCCTGCTGTTTTACGTCAAACAGATTACCTACCCCGCGATGCTTGTTCTTTTCTTCGCCGACGCCGTCAAACTGCAAATAGACGCCGTGTTGGCCCGCGGCCTTTGCGGCTTTGCAGAACTCAATATCTTCAGCAAAACGGATTCCGTTGGTCGCAGCCAGAATGCGATAGAAACCAACCTTCTTCGCATAGGCAACGGCTTCGAGGTAATAAGGCGAAAGGGTCGGTTCGCCGCCAGAGAAAAGAATGATGACTTGCCGTCGCGGTTTGAATGAAACTGCGCGATCGAGAATCGCCTTTGTATCTTCGAACGTTGGTTCGTGGACGTAACCAACCTGGTTCGCATCCATGAAGCATGGATTGCACATCATGTTGCAGCGGTTGGTTAGATCGACCGTCAGTACGGCGCCGCGTCCAAACTTGATTGAAGAGGTCCCGTGACGATGCACATTCGCGTCTTCAGCCGCGCGAAAGTCGCGGCCAAAAAACAACGATTCAATTCTTTCCAGGAATGCCGGATCAGTCGAGAGAACATCTTCAAACTCACCGTGCTTCGGACAGGTCTTGCGCATCACGATGCGACCGCCGTCTTCGATGATCTGCGCCTTGATCTCACCAGGGTGCGCGTTCATCAAGGTCTCGAGCGCCGTCGTGCCGTCGATTACTGCCGTGCGCACTTCCTTGACGCAGCGCGGACAAAGCGAATCTGTTTCTCTGGGAAAACCCAGCGGTGGGGCGGTTCGTTCGTAGGACTTTAGCAGTGGCCCGGGGGCCCAATTTGGTCGCAGCGCTTCGCCTTCCGGAAGCCGCTTGTTTACTGACTGAAAAGCCTTCCAGGCAACATCGGAAAGCGTCGATACCACTCTCGACCCGGTAACGCCGGCTAATTTACCTTTGTCGGATTCGCCTCGGCGGAATTGATCGCTAAACAAACAAGAATTCTCCTCGGTGGCGCTTCGACCGCGTTAAGACGCGCCGAGATTATGAAAAGCTTGAGAAATCGAAAGATCCTCGCCGCCTGCGACACGCTGTTCAGCAGCGTCAATCATGATAAGTTGCCACCATGTCAAAGGCAAGGCAAAAAGTCTGGGTGTTGCCTGTGCGACCGTAAACTCCGTCAATTTTTAAAGAGAGTGGTAGATGGTTGCCGCAATTAGCATCCTTCCTTGCTTGCTTGTTCTGGTGTATTATCTGCGCCGCTAACCTTCGTCTTCGGTTGATTCCTGCGGGCGCCGGTGGAAGTCTTCCAGCAAACGGCCTTGCCAGTCGATTGACTAGCAAGCTCCGCGCTCCTGTTCCAGGCTGAAAGGAGTTACTCCCTATGTTGTCCTACTTGATTTTCCTCTATCAATGGGTTTTGAAACGATTGCCCAGGGCCTTTTCGATTCCGCTGGTTATTTTTCTGGTCCTCTATTTTGCTTTCGCCTTTCCATTGTTGGTAATTCGGGTTGTTCCAAAAGCAGAGAACTATATCGCCGAACAGTTGCGGACGAGCTATTCGATTCCTCGGCCAGCATTTCTTCATATTCCACAGGACTATTCCGTAGTGGGAGGAATCGTTTCAGCTTTGCTGATTATTGGCGTGGCCTTGGTTGGAGTTCTACTGAGTTACGGTATCGCTGCAATTATCTATCCCCTGCTGCGCGGGAAGCCGATGAAGGGCTTGAAGCTTCATGAGCCTTCGCCGCTTCCAGGAGCTCCGAGCGGGCGCGACGATGAGACGAACCCGCTGGCTCAGTATGAAAGGATTGGGATCATTCTAGCTGGTGGAGGAGCGAAAGGAGCTTATCAAGCAGGCGCGATGCAGGCGATTTACGAATTTCTCGAAGCGCATCAAGCACTGCACAAAGTCCGGATGATCGCGGGAACCTCTATAGGATCGTGGAATTCGCTCTTCTGGTTGGCGGGAATGGTCAAACGACCTGACGAAAAGACTCCCAGCGTGCTCGAACAGTGGTGGCACCAGGTGGACGTGAAGAGCGTTATCAGGCCTGAGTTCTACGTACCCATGCGGCAAAACTATCTGCTGTCGGCACAACCCTGGGAAGAAACATTCGCCAGACTTTTCAAAGACAATGCGAAGGCCAACGAGGTCTTGTCATGTCACATCAATCACGCAGCGCCGGGCGGCGATCATAACGCGTGCATGGACGCGATGCATTTCTATCTGACCCGTTCGAACGTGGCATTGGGAAAGCTCGAGTTCACGACCAATCGCGATGATTTGAGTAACATCAACAGGAATTTGCCTGTCGGCCTGCGGCCACGACAGAGAGCGACACCCGATGTCTGGAAAGCGGCGAAGTCGGTCGATGATCTGCATGATGCCGTGTTCGCCTCGATGGACATTCCTCCGTTGTTCAAGAACGCCCTAATCGACGATGAGTTGTTCGAAGACGGCGGTGTAGTCGACAACCTGCCGATCAAATTCGGGACTGAATTCGAGAATTGTGACCTGCTTTTCATTCTGCCTTTGAATGCCAGCTTGTAAAGAGACTGTTTCGGGTCATGGACGTGCGTCAGGGTGTCCTGGAACGGAATTCGTTCAAGATGGTCTATCTCTACAACGAGCTGGCTGCTTTGCGCGATCAGGCCGCGAAGTACCAGGACATGGCGGAGACCTACCAAAGCGCCTTAGGCGCAATTCAACGTGAACTGGAATCTAAGGAAATTAATATTGCTTCACTGACTGAAAGAATTTGGGGCACACTCGAATCACGATCGGCAAACGGCAATCGACAGATCATCAAAGAAGCGCCGCCTGTTATGCAGACAGAGCCATTAGCCACTGAAGGATCGGCAATCAAGCGCGCTCTGTATCGCAAGCACAAGATGGTTCAGGTCTTTTCTATCTGCCCGGCTCCGGAATTAGTAATCAGCACCGCGGAATTCTGGAAGACGGCAGAATCGGGACAGGCTTTTCGCCTGATGTACAAAACGACGGGAGATGAATTGAAGCAATTCTTTTATCGCGACACTCCGGCTCCCGATTGGATCCGCATGGCGCGCGTCAGTCCTGAAGGAGAGGTCAGCTATCTGATGGATTTTTAACTGAAATGTAAGTTGTGTTACTCGTGGTCCTGGTTCTTGCTCCTCCTGCTTGCGTTCAGAATGTCATCGTTTCCTGTGCGATTATTCGCGCTACGTCCGGATTAGGGCACGGGTCACGCATCTGGTAAGCTTCGTTCCCGAAATAAAAACCGAATTTCCAGCGGGACTAACGAGTTGCTTACGAAAGGTGACCCGCAGACGATGTGATCCCCTTCGATGACTAAACCCAAAGAACGCACAGCATCTGAACTGTCCGAATGTGTGGGCGGGCGCATAGTCGGTGACGGAGATATTGTGATCCGAAGTATTGCCAGTCTGGAAGCGGCGAACGAAGGCGATATTGCTTACTTCGAGGATGAGAAGTTCTTTGAAGCAGCGAAAAACAGTAGGGCATCTTGTCTAATCGTTCCTATTGGCGCCGCGGTAGATTCGCGCTGCCGCATTGAAGTCAATAATCCGAAGCTGGCTTTCGCCCTCATTGCGGAAATCCTGCACCCTTCAAAGAAACGCGAGCCTGAAATTCATCCGACTGCTGTAATCGCGGCCAATGCTGAGATTGCTCTGAACGTTTTCATTGGCGCATTTGTTTGTGTCGGCGAAAACTCTGTAATAGGAAGCGGCACCCAAATACGTGCCGGCGCGAAAATCGGTGATGGCGTCACGGTTGGCGAAGACTGCGTGATTCATCCGAACGTCTTTCTCGAAGACGGCGTGACAATTGGCAATCGGGTCATTCTCCACGCCGGCGTCGTCATTGGCGCAGACGGCTTTGGTTACGTGAGGGGCGACGTCGGTTATCACAAGTTTCCGCAGATAGGCACGGTAGTAATTGAAGACGACGTTGAGTTGGGCGTCCACACTTGCGTCGATCGCGCGGCGCTCGGCCGCACACGCATTGGTCAGGGAACTAAAATCGATAACATGGTCCACGTTGGTCACAACTGCGACATCGGCGAGCGGGTCATTATCGCGGCGCAAACCGGTATTAGCGGTAGCGTGACGATTGAGGATGATTGCGTCATCGGCGGCCAGGTTGGTTTTGGCGATCATATACGCGTGCAGAGCGGCGCCGTCATAGGCTCAAAAGCTGGAATACTTCCGGGCAAAATCGTTCGTCCCGGAGTTTGGTGGGGCATCCCAATTCAACCGCTCGATGAATACAAGCGGTTGAACGCGCACATGAATCGCTTGCCACAACTTCGCGAGGAGCTAAAAGAGCTTAAACAGCGCATCCGGCAATTGGAGTTACAGTCTCGGAACGAAAATGGTTGACAACGGAGCCCGATTTACGCGAATCTGAGGGCAAGCTTCGCCTGCAGCGAAGTCATCCCCCCAGAGAATTGCCAGTCATGAAAACCCCTTCAGCTCTGATCGCGCTGGTACTCTTTGTTTTTACAGGCGCTCGTGCGCAATCACCTGAATCCGCCGATCCAATTAGTCGGCCACGTTCAGTGATTCAGGCAAGGTCCGCTAGCTCTTCCAAACCGCCAGTCGAGGTTCAATCCGGTCCATCACAGAAACCATCGGCACCAGTGCAAACTGGAACAGCCACCAGCGAAAAAATAACTGCAACCCCGAAACAGCAACCGGATGAACTCGCAACGCCGCGAGATGAAGCCGTCGCGATTTCTCATCGCCTTTCCCCAACCCGCCTCCGTCTGCGGATCAGCGAAGCCGAACGCTTGATGAAAGCTCGTCCTCTACCGACTGCCCTGACGGTACCTTCATTGGATTACGTGACGCTTGCAGCGCTATTGCCTGAGACATCACAGGTTCATCTAATCCGCATCGCTAAGGAAACTTTCTTAACCAAAGGCTCAGAGGTTTCATCGGTAACGTCGCATGGCTTGCCGGTTCAGATCCATGTCTTGCGCGCAAATGGCGTGAACACCGCCGTCACGATTTTCGATGACCAGAATCTCTCGCTATTGCCGCTGGTCGTGGAATTTCCAATCGAGCGACATGGCGTCTTTCGCGAGATGGCCTACTATACTTCGGCGCATCCCGCTTTGCTTTCGCCGGACCTCGTCAAGTCAGGCCAGATCTATGTTTCAGCGATGGTCGACCTGGCCGCGAAGCGTTTACGCGAACGTGGCGCGCCCGTGACCCAAAACATCATCAATGTTGCCAAGCGCCTTTGCATCGTCGAGCACGTCGATCACGATCGCTTCCGCAACGAAAATCGGATCGCGCTGTTCGAAGAGATTTATTCGTTGTACGCGCTGAACGAACTGGATACTTACCGTTATTCAGTCAGTTCAGCCGGCGCCGGTGGAATGGTGCAGATGATTCCGTGGGCCTATCAGCTCGAGCGGCAACGCCATCCTGGCGTGGGCTTGAACCCCGATTTCGTCTTCGGGATGCGCAACCATGGCAATGCGCTGGAAGCGATGCTACTTTACATGCAGGACACCTGGAACGATTTGATTACGAACGAAGACGTTCAATCGGCGATGACGGCAAAGCAGGCGACCCCGACTGAGCTAATGGCCGCCGCTTACAATTCAAATGCCGCGAAGCTGCCCGGTTACATCCGGCGAGCCGGAGCCGGATGGCGCACATTGATCCCGCGCGAGACACAAATCTACCTACAAATCTATCAGTCGCTTGATAGCTTGATGCCGATCAAGAAGCGCGAATAGCGCGCTATTGCATCAACCAATCATTTCGGTCTATAAGAGCGTGCCGTTAAGCTAGTCCCCAGCAACAGGCCCGCTGTTTTTCTATGCCTGCGGGCTGAAACCTTTCAGGTCAAAGGCTTCATGGGTTTCCAACAAAGCTCAATCGGAGAGAAAAATGAAACTAAAGGTTCTCAGGCTCCTGGTTGCCGCGCTGTCATGCGCCAGCGTCATGATGGTTATCACTAGTGTCCGCGCTCAAAAATCGGTGAGCAATAGCGAGTTTGCGGTTTCGCTTTCGAGTTTAGGCATGGTCGCGCTCGCGCAAACGCCGGCCACGACTGCACCGTCTCAGGAAAAGACCGTCGATCAGACGCGCAAGAATATTCAGGTGCTCAAAGGCCTGCCTGAGTCGCAGTTGGGCACGGTAATGAATTTCGTAGCTGCGTCACTCGGCCGGCGCTGCGATTTTTGTCATGTGAATAAAGGCGGCAACAACTGGGTTTGGGAGGCCGATGATAAGGAAGAAAAAATCACGGCGCGCTCGATGATGAGAATGGTTTTGGCGATCAATAAAGACAATTTCCGCGGCAGCACAGCGGTGAGTTGTTATACCTGCCATCGTGGCCGCACTTTGCCGCTGAGTATTCCGTTGTTGCCTTTGCCAACGCCGCTGCCGCGACCATCAGCTGCTGGTCAACCAAGTCCCACGCCCGCGTCAACTCCGGCGGGTCTGACCGCGGATCAGGTTTTGGCGAAATACACCGATGCCCTTGGCGGTCAGGCAACAATCGACAAAATGAAGACCCGCGTGATGATCGGGACCTATGCAGGGATAAACGGCCAGGAGTTACCCTACGAGGTTTATATGACGGCGCCGGACAAGTTCTACAGCAAAGTAACTACTCAACAGGGAGTGACCGAGAGAGGGTTTAACGGCACGGCTGCTTGGGAAAAGAGTGCGCGAGGAGTCAATGAACTCATGAATCCCGTACTCGATGACTTGAAGTCGATGTTTCTCTTCTTCCGCAACATCAAACTCAGGGAGCAGTTTACGGGAATACGAATGGGAGGCAAAGAGAAGATTGGCAACCGCGACGTGTACGTCATTGCTGGCCGAACAGCCGACCAGAAGGCCGAGCGTTTGTTCTTCGATGCCGAGACTGGTTTGCTGTTGCGTCGTATCGCCTATATCCAAACGCCGATAGCTGTCATTCCGGAGCAGATCGATTTTGAAGATTACCGCGACGTGGATGGTGTGAAGCTTCCTTTTACCGTGAAGGTAGCTTCGGTTGAGCCAGGTCTTGTTTCAACCCGCAAGTACAGCGAGATTAAACTGAATGTCCCGGTGGATGATTCGAAGTTCAACATGTCTCCGGCCCCTGCAAAATCGTTCCCGGCGCCTGAGTTGAGTAGTGTTGATGATAAGGAGCTGCAACGACACCTGGGCGAAAGTGTGACTATGCATGGCAGGTTTTCGCTGCGCGGGAAAACCGGACCTTTTATCCTGGTTGGCACTCGGCCGATTTATCTCGAGGCGGTCAGTTCATTTATTTGGAGTGATACCTACGCAAAAATGGAAGGCCGAAAAGTTCGCGTCACTGGAACGCTTCGCTTTGCCCATTATGAAAACGGTTCACAGAAATCTCTACCTGCTGCGAGACCATCGGACCATTTCTATTTCGAGGCAGAAACGGCGCGGATCGAGCTAACTCCGTTATGACCGCGTTTCATCGCTTATTCGAGGTAGACGCAAACCGGCGCACCGCAAATCAATGACGCCTGATGAAATCAACGGCCAAATGGCCACCAGAAAAGTCAGCGTGCTGGGACGTTTAGTTCCGGCATTTTCATACGCCATTCCACCGCCCGCGGCAGCGATCAGCGCAGTTCTTCTCATGGATGTCATGCGCGCAATCAGAATGGCCGAATCTGTTGGCCTTGCGGCTGTTGCCGAAGGCATAGCCGAAGCTAACCTTCCCATACTGATTGCACTTTCATTTGCGATTGCGGTCGGCGTGATCGGCATCGTGGTCGCCATAATTCGCCTATTCGTGACGACAACTACAGCTTCGCCGTCCGCCTGGTTCTTGCTAATCGCCGGCGGCCTGGGCCTTACGCCGCTATTGTTATTGTGGAAAGCCGAATCGCTCTTGGTAGAAGGCATGTCAGGAAAAAATATTGCATCCATGGCATCGAGCATCGAGTTCTGTTTGACGATAACAATCGTTATTGCTGTAGCCGTCGACTTGATTCTGTTGGTTGCTTCGCTTGTGCGTCTGCCCGCCATCCTGCGAGCAAAGCGGAACTATGCGCCCTTGATTGTTCTCGTGTTGATGTTAGTAGCAATGATTGGAATGGCAATCGCTTTTCAGACGCGAACTTCCTGGCTACACCAGGTTAGACTGACGGAAAGATTTTGATGTTTACTCGCATTCTCGCAACTGCTCATTCAGATGCTTCAGCGCCAGCTCGAGCTGCGCACGATAACGCGCATTCTTCACTACCTTCAAACGACTGACGGTTTGCGCGCGCGACAGCAAGAGTGATTGTTTGCGCGACTTTTTCTCTCGCTCATGCGGAGACAAGCGAGACTCGGCGGCCGCGTCTCTGGCAGCTTCCGCGGCTCCCAACTGATCTTCAACCGATTTACTTTCCCACTCGCGCGCCATAAGTCAAAACAATCCACGCACCCAGCCGCCGTCAACCTGCAATGTCACGCCGGTAATGTACGAAGCGCGCTCGGAAGCAAGGAATGCAACTGCAGAGGCAATCTCTTCGGCCGATGCCATCCTCCGCATCGGAGTTTGGGCCGCCCAGGAATCAATTAGCTCCTGCTTGGATTTGCCCATCGCTTTGCTTCGCGCTTCAGCCAGTTCGTCCTGACGTTCAGTCAGGGTATAGCCGGGTGCGACATTATTTACGGTCACACCCTCAGCCGCAACTTCATTCGATACCGTCTTGGCCCAACCGGTCAATCCTGCGCGCACCGTGTTTGAAAGCAGCAACCCATCAACCGGCTGCTTCACTGAGATGGAGGTGATATTTATGATGCGACCCCATTTGCGCTCGCGCATCCCGGGCAGAACAAGCCTGGCAAACCTGATCGCCGAAAGGGCATTGAGTTCGAAAGCGTGCCGAAACATGTCCATATCGGTATCCGCAAATGTGGTCGCGGGTGGGCCGCCCGCGTTGGTCACGCATACGTCGATGCGGCCGGCACGTTCCAGGGCCAGATTAACAAACGCTTCCGCCTCTCCGCCGTTAGTTACATCGGCACGAATGCCGGCGACGTTAGCGCCCGTTTCTTCATGAATGGCCTGCGCAGCTTCCGAGGCGCGCCGTTCATCGCGAGAGCAAAGGAACACCCGAGCGCCTTCACGCGCCAGCTCGCGGGCGGCGGCGTAGCCAATACCGCGGCTGGCAGCCGCGACTATTGCAACCCGGTCTTTTAATCCGAAATCCATTCGTCAGTTCCTTTCAATCAAGTCAATTAATCAAAAGCGGATCATCTAAATCGGCGCATGACACCTTGCTCGACACGTGAAGTTCGAATGGCAGGAAGGCGCATTTAGTATTAGTCCTTCACAAGTAAGCAAAACGATCGTATACATTAATAATCGGAAGCAGACCTTCCAGAAGGAGCTTTTGGATCCTCTAGCAGGCTGCTGAAAAAGCAGCGTTTGAGAGCGGTTTTTCTTTCATAGCAGCCATTTCGTTCGATCCAAATGTTGATTTGCGAGTTTTGCGTGTCTATGTGATGCCGTTTTGATTTAGTTTTTCATCGCCGCGCCGCTTTTGTTGGCGGGCAGACACACTACTCCCTACACGGTTACCAGCTTCCTCATTCTCACCAAGTTGTAAGCTGCCGTCGCGAAGACAAAGATCCAATTCACACGTTCGGTGCCGCGATGGCGCAGCTTACGCAGCAAGCCAACGCTCTTCAGCCAACCAAAGATCTCTTCGATTCGTTTGCGCTTTTGTTGGCTGACTCGATAGCCCTCGTGGCGCGTCGTGCGCCGGTCGATCGCCGACTGGCGATTGGTGTTGTTCTGGGCCACGTGCGGCGTCACTTGCAACTTGCGCAAGTCGCGCACGAAATCATGCACGTCATAGTTCTTGTCACCGCCCAACGTGACTCTGCCGTCGCCGCTGATCTCGGCCGCAAACTCCAAACCTGCGTCGCGCTCAGCCGTGCCAGTGGCCGGCGTCACGCAGGCGGAGACCGCCAGGCCGTTGCGATTCTCCATCAGCAAGTGACCCGCGTAGCCCAGCTTCGCCTCTTTGCCTTTGCCCTTGCGACACAACAAGGACTCTGGATCAGTAGTGGATTGATGCGTTTTGTTCGAGCGCTTTTGGCCGCGAAAGTTCACGTCTGGATTACCAGGATCATCCGCGAGCGGCTCGTCCTGCTTCTCCTTCGGCTTGAAACTTTTCAGACTCGCCGCCGCTTCCAGCAAAGTGCCGTCAACTGTGAAATGTTCGTCGCTGAGCAGTTCGTAGCCGCGCGCCTGCTCCAACACCGCCGCAAAGAATTGCTCGGCGATGTCGCCACGCAACAGCCGCTGGCGATTCTTAGTGAAGGTCGTGGGATTCCACACCGCGTCATCCATGTTCAGGCCCACAAACCAGCGAAACAACATGTTGTAGTTCAGCTCTTCCATCAGCAATCGTTCGCTGCGCACGCTGTAGAGCACTTGCAGCAACAACGCCCGCAGCAATTTCTCCGGCGCGATCGAAGGCCGCCCCATCCGCGCATAGATCTTATTGAACTGTGGCGACAGTTGCGCGAACACCGCATCCGATATCTTGCGGATCGCTCGCAGTGGATGATCCTTTGGCACTCGTTGTTCCGGCGACAAGTAGCTGTACATTCCTGCTTGCTGAAGATCGTCTCCACGCATTTCGTTTATCTGCTCCTGGTAGCGAGGTTGTACTATCGCTACTATTACGTTGGACCAGGAGTAAAAGTTACTTTTTCAGCAGCCTGCTAGAGAAGGATGGAATCGTGTACGATTTGCTTTTCCCGCAATGAACGTCAGGTGTCTGCTTCACGAACTACATCTTAATCTTTCGCATCCGATCCCACACCGATGAATCGGTAGCCTATTATCATTCGTCCGTTGCGGGGATAGGTTCGACCGATCGTGTTTCAAGTCCTGCAAGACAAGCAGCAAGCAATCCCGCCGGATCGTCGTCATAGAAAACTCGGGCCTTCGTCTGTTTCTGAAACGTCTCGACTAGCTGGGCGACTTCGTCAGCCACTCCGCCGCTGCCGGTCAGACAACCGATAATCTTTCCCTCGTCGTACGCAATTGTGAATTCGTTAAGCGAACCGATGCCGCCGGCAATGATCAGCACGATGTCGCACGAGCGCACGAGCACGACGTTGCGGCCTTTCAATCCAAAGCCGGTGTAGATAATTGCTGCGCAAGCGTCGATTGGCAAGCGGTATCGCGCCACATGTTCGTGTTCATCGTGCGCCGGAGAAATGCCGATGTGGAGTGCGCCCGCATCGCGCGCGGCCTTGCCGGTTTCGTAGACCAACCCCGTGGTGGCGCCTGTCAAAACGATTACGTCTCGGGCTGCGATGGCTTGGCCCAAGGCCACTGCTTTTTGATTAAGCAGCGCCGAAGAATCTTCCGCGGATCCCATTAGACCGACTTTGATCTTCATGTCTATGCCAGATCCATTTCAGGTCTTAGCGCCGGGCTACTGCCCGCCAAAGTCCTTCTTACCGGACGAGATA
>WNGE01011426.1_pt1 | contig 11500 bp, 10 predicted proteins | sample 5400651 | NCBI WGS metagenome assembly WNGE01 (sample SAMN13153370, study PRJNA577476) | soil metagenome | isolation source: 60 cm soil or saprolite under grassland replicate 2 | place: USA:California | collected 2016-06-15 | reverse complement strand
CAGCGCTGATCGCAAAGTCAAACTCGCCAGGTCCCGGAAGCACAATCCTGAAGTCCGGGGTCAAAACCGAATCTGATGATTCCTCAAGGCGGTAGTGCGTTTCCATGGCGCCGGTGCTCATGCCCAGCAACAGATCTTTGCCGGTCTGAGATGCGCTCACCGAAACCGTGGTTCCAGGGCACACCCTCACTTCGCCTCCGCGCGTCAGCCGTAATATGGCAGTCTCTTCTTTCGCAGTAATGGACGCTCCGGATGCGACCCGGCTTCCCGCTTCAACTAGTGTTCCGCCGCTGCCCTCGGAGTAGGGCACGGCGACCGGCTGCACTCCCGCGGAAAATGCTGGAACTGATGGCGGCTTGGCTGTCGTAACGTCGTCCGCTCGCAAGCGTATGTTCACCCGGTTGGCTAGCGCATCCCAGGTATAACGGACTGGGCCCGCCAGATCTATGACAATCCGCGTGACTGGCGGATCGGACTGATTCTGGCTGATGCGAATGCCCTTGATCTGCTCGTTGCGGAATGGAATGCGCCTACGAACGGTAATCTGCATGAGGCCAGGCACATCAATCACTAGGCGCAGCGGAGACTCGACGATTTGTAGTTGTGGCGTAACCGGACTGCTCGAAGCGATTGCGAGTGTCGCTCCGCTATCGCCTGGAACCATGGTCACCGACCTGACTTCTGCAGGCTGGGTGCGTGCCATGGCAGACACCACGGCGCAGACCGCCAGAATTGGAACGCAGAGCTGGGCTCGGGCGCGAGGCAAAGTAATTCCTGAGTTGCGGGAGAACTTGCGATGAGGGTAGCACTAGTAGAGTCGTTTATAAAGCCGTGGAATTGACACTTTTGTCATCAGTCCTTGGTCGTCGGCCGTCTGCCAGGCAGAATTCGACTGACTAATCCAAGAATCGTCGATGGTAGCTGGCGGCTGGACTTAACGACGGCGTCTGTTGCCGAGGACCGAGGGCCGAAGACCAATGACTGCTTTACGCTTCCGACAAGAACTCGTACTCATCAATCACGGCGGCAACCGGAACTTTCGCGTCGGTCATGCCCGGCTCGACGCGCACTACTTTGCCCTGGCAGCGCACGCGGATGCTTTCAGTCAAAGTAATTTCAGGGGGGAGGGTCAGGGTAAATTCGATTTCTGAGCCTGTGGTCAGCGGCGCGTCCATATAAAAACAAATACCGCGGGCACTCACGTCCCGGGTTTGGGCTGAAAATGCCGTGCCGGTGTTGCCGCTGTAGTTCACCGAAACCGGCAACCGGAGCGCGAATCGCCGGGTAGCTCGCTTTTCTGCCTGCTGAACTTCAACGGTCATTGGGGGAGACTCCTTAAAAAACCACTGTAAGGATGGAACCTCGGGCGCGCCATGTCAAGCGGAAGTTAGGACGATGGCCAGAAGCCAAAACCCGCCGCGGATTTCGCGGATCTATATTAAGTTATTGCTCCGCTTGAACTTAGCTGGCATTCGGGTGTCAATGCACTTGATTCCTGGAAGGTCTTGGAGTTGGTTCATGTAATCTGATTAGAATGGGTCGTGGCTTCGTAACCTGGAAGGTTTCTGAAGCCAAGAGCCAACAACCAATAGCCAAGAGCCGGTTTTAATGGTTTTCGTCCTCGACAACTACGATTCCTTCACCTACAACCTTGTCCAATATCTGGGTGAATTAGGGGCGGAAGTGGCTGTTCGCCGCAACGATCAGGTCACAGTCAAAGAGGTCGAGGCACTGCGCCCCGATCGCATCCTGATTTCGCCCGGTCCCTGTACACCTCATGAAGCCGGCATCAGCATGGATTTGTTCCGGCACTTCACCGGCAAGCTGCCGGTCCTGGGAGTCTGTCTTGGTCACCAAGCCTTGGGCGCAGCGTTTGGTGGCAAAGTGGTTCGCGCCCCTCACCTCATGCACGGCAAGACCAGCCAGATCACGCATGACGGCCGCACGGTCTTCAAAGAGCTGCAATTGCCGTTTACCGCAACCCGATATCACTCGTTGATCGTGGAAGAAAACGCGCTGCCGTCTGAACTCGAAGTCAGCGCATGGACTACCGAGTCCGACGGTTCAAGAACGATCATGGGATTACGGCACCGGGAATATCCCGTGGAGGGCGTTCAGTTTCATCCCGAAAGCGTGCTGACCGGAGAAGGAAAGAAGTTGATCAAGAATTTTCTGACGCTTTAGGAAGATCAAAACCGCCACGGATCTCGCGGATCAGCGCGGATAATCCAATAACGAACTCAAAAAGGTTTTAGTTTGATCCGCGAAATTCGCGTCTTCCGCGGCTGCTTTGTCTTTCACTCCCGCGCCCAGTTAGCTTTTGCTTCCATTCCTTGACGCCGCCCGTTCCGCCAGCGCCTGGTTCACAATCCGCAGCATATCTTCTCGCGGCGCAGGCTTTCCTGNNNNCTGATGCACGAACATTTCGCTGCCGGCGATCACTTCTGCGCCTCGTTCCTTAGCCAATTTCAGGAGGCGCGTCTCGGCTGGGTCATAGACCATGTCGAAAACGTATTTGGCTTTGATTTCTTCGGCATTCAGCGGCGATTCGCGCGTATTGCCCATCCCAACCGGAGTCGCATTAATGATGACATCGAATTCCAGCTTCTTGAGGTCAGGCCGCTTAATGGTTCGTGCCCGCGCCTGTCTTGCCAACTTCTGCGCTGCCACCAGACTCCGATTGAGAATAGAGACCTGCGCTCCCCGCTCTTTTAAGCCGAATACCGCCGCCCTCGCTGCTCCACCCGCACCAAGAACTAAGATCTTCGCATCCTGCAGAGCCATTCGCTGCTCTAGCGGCCGCACAACACCGGACGTATCAGTGTTGAACCCGTAGAGCTTTCCATCTGCCGATCGAACAATCGTGTTACACGCGCCGATCTTTGCGGTGAAAGGATCCGTATTGTCGAGGTGCGACAGGATAGCCTGCTTGTGCGGCATGGTAATAGCCAAGCCCTGAATCGGTATCTCTTTCATGCAAGCCAGCAGGTCTTTTAGCGATCTGGCATGCAGTGCCAGAAAGACTCCGTTCACGTTCTCTCGTCGCAAGGCGGCATTCATGATTGCCGGCGAAAGCGAGTGCTCGATGGGATCGCCAGCAACCCCAAAAACTTTGGTTGCCGCGTCCACCTGATCAATCCGGTAGGTGTTTCTCAGCTCTTGGGCGGTGACTTGTCCCGGCGCAGTCTTCTCGTCAGCTGTAAGTGCACCGAAAGTGAACGCACTCCCCGCCCTTGCTCCCAAAACGCGACTGATGATGCCTTGTTCGCCCATGCATAACCCGACCAGAGGATGGGAGTCCTGGTGGCGCTCAAGAAACTTCATCATGGTGACGTTGTCGGAAAGGCTGGTTGCGGTGCTGACAATCTTGTAGAAGTCCGCGGGATACACGCTCATCTTCTTCAGCGTTTCATCGAGCTTTTGGGTGCCGCGGAAGTCGTGAAAGGAAAGCACCACTGCCGCTTTTCCTCTCAGCTTGTCGAGCTGGGAAGGCTTCAGACGAGTCGCGGTCTGAAGTTCCAGATCCACGAGTTGGCAACCCGCGTCGGCTGCCTTCCCCAGCAACTCCAACTGCGAAGGGATCGGACCTCGAAATTTACCCCCACTCGCAACCCGACGACAGGTCGCAATCACCGCCACGTGCGGATGTGACTCGGTAAACTCACGGACTTTGCCGAGCGCCAGACCGGGCTTGGGAAGATAATCTAACCTCAACTCAATGAAAGGGTTATCTCGGGCCAGCGCCTCGGCCTTCTCGATCATTTCATTAGCATCGGTCCCGGCGATGGCGACGCAAACTCGCGGTAAGCGTAAGTGCAACAATCTGGAGCCGTAATGGTTGTTTTCCGCAGTCATTGACCGCGCGATATTACAAGGACGTAACTCCAGATGCAACAATCATTGTGCTTTTTGCTTGCAGCAAACTTTTTAGCAGTGGCTCTCTTAGACCTGCGTAACCTTGACCGTCCCTCAAAGCCTTGTTAACTTCCTCGATGGAAGATTCTTTATTTTAAGCAACTTAGCGTTGCCGCATGTTCAGGAAAGCCTGAGGAGGAAAGAATGAAGAAGTTGGCGATATCCGTAATTTTTGTGCTGCCGGCGCTTTGCTGGGCACAGCAGGGTAGTCTTAGCGACGCGACTCCCTCAGGGACTGTTTCCACCTCAGTCAACTTCCCTATCGAGCGACTGCAAACGCCCACCAATTCCGATGTTTATTGTGCCGGTTTCATAGGTAAGCCGGTTACGGAAGGCAAGTACGTGACTGGCGGACTGGAATCGCCCCACACCACGCGCTTCGTCACAGGCGATGCTATTTACCTGAAAGGCCAAGGCTACGAAGCCGGCCAGGAATACTCGATCGTCCGCGAAACCAGTGATATTAATCAGTACGAGGTATTCGCAGGACAGTGGGCCGCGGTTGCCCGTGTGCAATTTAGCTGTGACACGATTGTTCCCGGAGATCTCGTAGTGCCATTTGTTGAGAAGCCTCTGACCGCGTTTCATCCGCCAATGCGGTTTGACCGCTTTGCCCCGCAGAATGGGCAACTCAGTGGCCGCGTTCTGATGGCAAAAGATTTTGATTCGGAGCTCGGCACCGGCGGCAAGATCTATATGAATGTCGGAGCCAGCCAGGGTCTTAAAGTTGGCGATTATTTTCGTGCCGTACGCACCTACAGCGCTGATCTTGCGGATCCAGTTGACTCGCTTTCGTTCAAGGCCTCAGCCGCCGATCCTACACAAAAGAAATACGCTGCTGTTGAGCCCAATTGGATGACCAAGACGAATGGACCGGCCATTCATGTTGCTGACATGCCCCGCCGTGCCGTAGCCGAAATCGTCATAGTTGGGACCACTCCCTCGACTTCGACCGGAATGATCGTGTTTGCACTGGAGCCACTGCTGGTTGGTGACAAGGTCGAGCTGGATTCTCAATAATCGCGGATCTCTTATTCTTCTAAGGCTGGTCGGGCGCATACCCTTCCAGCCTTTTTTCTTTCATACAACAAGGCGGGCGAGAATGAAAACCGTATTGAGGGTCCCTAATCGAAAATTAAGCTGCAAGTCTGGCCTAGAGCGGCCATTCTCGTGCCAAGTAGAGGTCCGTATTCACAAGGATGCCTTGACGCTGTAGGGGTGGGCTAACTATTGAGTAGCAGACTAGAATGATCGACATCCCGGAGAACGACCAACCTCAATATGCGTGCGAATTTCCTAATCGGCTACGGAATCATTTTGTTATTCGCCGCTGTGTGCGCACTCGCGCAACAACCACTGACAATATCCGACAAAGAAAATCTGCCAGCCGCGTCTCTTTGGGAACCATATCGGCACACGCTCGAGGCGTCGGGCGGAATCCAACCGCACCACTGGAGCCTTTTGAGCGGCTCTCTCCCGCATGCCCTGGAGCTGCATGATGACGGCGAGATAGCTGGAAAGACCGATGAGTCCGGTAAGTTCGAGATCACGCTGCTGGTTCGCGACAGCAACAACCCACCAAACGAAATAAAGAAGAAATTCGTGCTCTCGGTAGAAACGCCGTTCACTGCCGAATGGGACCATATAGCGCAAGTCAACGGACAAAGAATCGAGGGCTCGGTAAAGGTTTCGAACCGCACCGGACGAGACTTCGATTTGACCTTTATTGTTCTTGCCGTGAACGAAATCGGCAGAGCGACTGCAATTGGATATCAACACTTCCCGCTGAAGAAGGACACCAGAGACTTCAATATTCCATTCGGCGAAACCGTCTCGCGCGGAGTCTATGTAGTGAACGTGGATGTCGTAGGGGAAGAACCTGTCTCAAACCGCATATTCCGCGCACGCCAGGTTAGCGGCAACCAACAGGTGACGCAAGGGCCGTAGGGAAGTGAGACGGGGTAGTCGGAACTCAGAATGTTAATCGCAGCGCCAGTGTGCCGGAAGCTTGAAAGGCCGCTCTTCAATGGGGGAGGAGCATGTCGAAGACCAGCCGCTCCCAAATGGCTCATGGCGCTGCGCTTGGTGCCGCGCGGATCGTGCCATCCGCAGGCACAAAATATAAGAGTCCCGCCGGTGATGTTGATCTCATTCGTCTCGGCCAGTAGCTCGCTTTAGACCCTTGCCGACCTGCATTGGTTCGCTATCCTTGCGGACTGCCAACCGGCGATCGTGACTCGGGCTCCGGGCTTACCGCCAACCGGAAAAATCAGTTCAACGCCTTCGGGACTCTATCCTGCCTTCGACGATGTCTCTTGTTCTCCTCGACCAGCGCTTTGCTATAGAGCCTTACTAGCCCTCCGTCGGTCATCCTGCCTGAGCTGCACGCCAGATGTATTGGTTGCCCAATCTTCTTACGCTTCGCTCTTGCCGTCTGCCGAAGGTGACCTTGCTTGACCCCCGGACGCCGCACCAACCGGAAAAACTTCAGAAACTGTCAAAGAACAATTGTGTTTTACACCTTCTATTTTTTGGGTCAATAGAAAAAATGAATTTGTATGTGCTTTGATTTCAATCGAGTGCAGACCGTTCACAGGGGTATGCAGCGGGAGCGGTGCAAACGAACTTAGCGGGGAATCAAGCAGTTGCGGGACGCCGCGAACCTCGGCGCATTTGGCGGAGTCTTCCTAACGAGTCATCGAATGACGATCGCAATTTTGAATTGTGAAAATCGTGAGAGCGTACGCGCCAGTCGCGGTGTTCAGGATGCGCGACAGTCCACGGACTTAAGTAACTTCGACGGCGAGTCGAGCTTTCCTAGAATGATTTTCATGAGGGCTACTCTGTTCGTAGCAATGTTTCTCGTCACGGTTGCCGGTGTCGCAACGGCGCAATCGGCTTCGTGCCTTGATGTCGGAGACGAGTCCCACCACCAGCTCCTCTTTCAAAACCAGAACGTCCGAGTGTTTGTGCTGGAACTTCCGCGCTTGGCGGCGACTCAATCGCACTGTCACAACCGGCCGTACCTTGATATCGTCGCGACTGAGGGCAAAAGTTCAGACACGCTCGAGGGCAGGGTGGGCGTTAGCCGCGATTGGGACGGACCCGAAGCCCACTTTATTTACTCGCCAATGCAACATGTAGTTCGCAACGAATCGATGATGACTTACCGCGAACTCATTGTCGAGACCATGCACCCGGCGAACTATCAACCCTCCGATGGAAACTACGACACAGACTTGTTTCCCGCAGATCTGGGTACCGTAAAACCAAGTTGGACCGTGTCGTTCACTCGCGGGGCCCTGACGGCGTCGAAGAGCCAATTGGCGCCAGGCGCCGAAATCTCGGTTTCCAGCACAGCCCACGTCCTATTGGCCCTGACCGACCTAGAACTCAGCACCGAAGGGTCGGGCAGCTCTGCTCAAAGCTTGCGTCTGGGCGCGCAAGAGGTCCACGTTCTGCCTGGCGGCGTTTCCCTCCGCTTGATCAACGCCGGGAAGAGTCCCGCGAAATTCATCCTTGTAGAATTCTGACGACTCGTTTCGGGCGAAAAAGCATAGCCAGACCCGGCGTTCTATAATGTCTCCGCATAGGGGTTCTGCAAGGAGGAACTCATGTCGCAGGTCATCCCGGATAAATTCCGCGATCTTTTTTCGAAGCGCGCTTTCGCCAGCCTCGGCACTGTCATGCCCGACGGTTCACTCCAAGTCACGCCAGTCTGGTGCGACATTGAGGGCGATCTCGTCATTATCAACACTGCTAAAGGCCGCCAGAAGGACAAGAACATGCGCCGCGATCCGCGCGTTGCACTGGCCATCATTGATCCGGAGAACCCCTATCGCTATCTTGAGATTCGCGGCCGCGTGGTTGAAATCACCGAGCAGGGCGCGGACGCGCACATTGACAAAATGGCGAAGAAATATCTCGGCGCGGACAAGTACCCCTATCGCAAGCCCGACGAACAGCGGGTGATGTACAAAATCCAGCCCGAACGCACCAGTATGATGGGGTGAAGAAGCGGCTCTTGGCTGTTCTTGCCGAACCTTAAGCGAATACAAGCCGCGAAGCGGCGCCAGAATGCAGCCCAGGGCGTTAGCCCTGGGAAAGAGGCGACACAACAAGGTCTAAAAGGGGCGAAAGAGACGTCAGTCACAGTCGCACTTGCGCACCAGGGCACGTCCAATTGATAGAGCAAACCCCCACCACATCGCCAACCCGCAACGTCGATCCTCAATTGGACCTGGCTTGGGTCCGTTCCCGGTTCCCGTCTCTTTCGCGCCAGATCAACGGACACCCTGCCGCCTTTCTCGACGGTCCCGGCGGCACCCAAGTTCCGCAACGCGTAATTGACGCCATTTCCGGATATCTCTGCGAAAACAATGCCAATACCTGCGGCGCCTACGCCACCAGCCGCAACACCGACCGCGTGATCGGCGAGGCCCGTTCGGCCATGGCCGACTTCCTCGGCTGCGATTCCGACGAGGTCGTCTTCGGCCCCAACATGACCACGCTGACGTTCGGCATGAGCCGAGCAATCGGCCGCGAACTCGGCCCCGGCGACGAAATCCTGCTTACGCATCTCGACCACGATGCCAACATCTCTCCCTGGCGCGCACTTGAAGAACGCGGCGTCAAAATCCAGTTCGCCGACATTCACGAAGAAGACTGCACCCTCGATATGCAAAACTTGGCGAGCAAAATTAATTCACGAACAAAGATCGTTGCAGTCGGCTACGCCTCGAATGCTGTCGGCACCATCAATGACGTGAAGACGGTCGTCCGCCTCGCTCATGAAGCCGGAGCCTTGACTTACATTGACGCTGTCCATTACGCTCCCCACGGCCCGATCGATGTCCGCGATCTGGACTGCGACTTTCTCGCCTGCTCAACTTACAAATTCTTCGGTCCACACATGGGCGTGCTTTACGGAAAGCGTGAGCACCTGGCGCGGTTGCAGCCGTACAAAGTGCGTGCGAACACCAATGCCGTTCCGCAGCGCTGGGAATGGGGCACGCTCAATCATGAATGCATCGCCGGGATTACGGCGTGCGGGGATTATTTGGCGGAGGTGGGGAGGCAAACCACAGCTGCTACAGTTCCAGAAGACGTAGGGGCGGGTGCCCTCACCCGCCCAACCCTGACCGGGCCGTATGGGACTGCGCGGCGCGAGGCTCTGCAACTTGCATATCGTTTCATTCGTGCGCACGAACGCACGCTGATGGAGAGAATGCTTCGCGGACTGGCCGAAATTCCCGGCCTCCGCCTTTACGGAATCGGTGACGTGTCTCGTCTTGACTCGCGTTGTCCGACGTTCGCGATCCGAATCGAAGGCCGTACCCCACTGGAACTGGCCACCAGACTAGGCGAACAAGGCATCTTCACCTGGGATGGAAACTACTACGCGATCAACTTGACAGAAAGACTCGGGGTGGAAAAAGACGGCGGATTTCTGCGGATTGGCTTCGTGCACTACAACACAGAAGAAGAAGTGGATCGCGTTCTGTTGGGGTTGGCAGACTAGCTACTTTCCCGATGCCTGATCGCCTTTCTTCACCTGGATTTGCTCACATCCAGGCCGATACTTCAGCTCTACTTCTCGGCAGCGAGTAAAACTGCCGGAGACGCTGCAATTCTTCATCACCACCGGCGCTGTCAGACAACTCGGGCTGACCACAGTGCGGAATGCGCCGATGCTGCGGGTAGCGCAACCTGTCAGCGTCAACACTAAACATAGTGCTAAAACAAAGGTGAAGTTCATTTCCCCACTTCCCAACGCCCTTCATAAATCATCGGATGCAGATCTCACTTCTCCACAACCCGGCCTGTGCATACAACGCACCAAGGGCGTAGCCGGTCATCCGCATCCAGACACCATTAGCGTTACTTCCACCAGCGGTCGTGAAATGCAATTAACGCGCTTAATGCCGTCGTGATCGCCGCATTCACCAACCGGTCATAGACACTGCGACGAACCTCACTGCGCTCAAGCGTATTGACGCGGGCCTCAATCAGACTCATCCTCCCGGGCTGCCCACCGCCCACCAGCATCTCCATCTTGGCTTCCAGGCGGGCCAACTTCTCCAGCACCTCGCATTGGAAGTCGTTGTCCGTGACGCGCACCACTAGTGGATGTTTGGCGGACTCGTGCATTCGGGCATCATCAGTTCATGGGGTCATAAAGTGCAGCTCTTAGCTTTTAGCTCTTAGCCTTTAGCTCCCCAAATGCTATCCGCCCGAAGCGGTCGCTAAAAGCTAAAAGCTAAGGGCTGGGTTTAATACGGATTGCCACTCTGCCAATCTATCCCATTGCCAGCGCATTGTAGTGAGATGTTCAGGTTCTTGAGCCACCCAACCGCCGAAAAGACGTTGAACGGCCCAGGCGCAGAAACCACTGGGCCGCAGAATGTGCTGTCGCACCGGACCCCGCCGCCAATCACGTAATCGAGGCCATCCAGCAGTAATGCCTGATCGTCATCCACTTGAACATAAGTTCCGAATGTCCCTCCAGAGAACGGAACTCGTGCCGCAACGTTGAACAAACGGGTCTTCTGTGCATTGACCTCGATAAAGGGCTTCGTTCCGGCGGCGACAGTCGGCCGGCCTCGCGGATTGACCAATGTGATGTCTCCATACAGGTTGGAACTGGACGTATCACCGACGTAAATGCAGGTGTCATTCATCCAACACTCAACAATGGACCCCGAAAAATCGACCGTGAGATTCGAGGCTCGTATCGAAACTCGCGCGAAGGCCTTGAGTTCTCCCGGAGGGACGATCACCTTACCGGACTGAGACGATCCCACGGGATTCGATGGCGTGAAGCGCGCCGCAATCACCGCTTCCTGCAACCTGCCAGATGCGCTGCTCACCGCGTATCCTGTGGGATGTGCATTTGCTGTGGTGAATTGCAAGGTGCCCGGCAGGCCATTGCCTGTGCACGTGCCGCCTGTCACGAGCACCGCCTCTGCCGTGCCTGTGCCGGAAATATAGACGTAATATTGCGGCTCGGAACCGCTCACTCCCGGCGGACATGTCGTCAGTGTCACCGTTTTTGCTCCTGCCGCACTCAAATCCGTGCTGGGGTTTTGCGTCCAGGAAAAATCTGTTGCATATTTAATAGCGAGCATCCCCGGAGTGAGTCCCGAGCCTCCTCCACCTGTACCGCATCCCGCCCAGGTTGAGTCGCCGTGTAGGCAGGACGCATTGTTCGCGGTACCGCTTCCCAGTTCGCCGGCCGGAACCAATCCGCCAACCAAATCGGCCTTCGATGCAAATCCAACATCAACGTAATGCTTGCTCGCAGCCTGGTTCGGCGCGGCCGGATCTCCGGGAAGCGTCAGTGGACCAGTCATGGTATCGCCAGCCTTGCTCACGAAGTTCCCGCTGCCGACGTTAGCGACCGACGCATCTACATAAGCCTTATTCACCGCCTGTCCGGATTGCGATGGAGTCGGCAGAACCGGCGACGCCGTGAATTGCTTCGTGCCGGTGATAGTCTCAACTCCGCTCAGGTGGACAACATTGGCCAGTTGCGCATTCACGTATTGCTGTGTCGCCAGTTGTGACGCACCCGTGCCCGTTCCTA
>WNGE01012968.1_pt1 | contig 11503 bp, 9 predicted proteins | sample 5400651 | NCBI WGS metagenome assembly WNGE01 (sample SAMN13153370, study PRJNA577476) | soil metagenome | isolation source: 60 cm soil or saprolite under grassland replicate 2 | place: USA:California | collected 2016-06-15 | reverse complement strand
GCTGGCCGAGGTCATGATGAACCCCGTGTACGCGGAGGTCCCGGGCTATCGACGTGGGTACCTGATGTTTCCCGAGAACCGCGAGAACGAGGTGCTGATCGTGGCGGTCTTCGAGGACCGGGACGCCTACGTCCGGAACGCCGACGACCCCGCACAGCACCAGCGTTACCTCGAATATCGGGCCTTGCTCGAAGACGAACCCGAGTGGTCCGACGGCGAGTGGATGGAGGCGCCAACGGGGAGCGGATAATCGGGAGCGCATAGTACTCCCACTGTTCAGGCTGATGGCCCATGCGTAGCGGGCGCCGTCATCGCCGTAGCGGTTTCCCGGGCCCCAAACTGCCTCCGGGTAACCGGGACTGTCCGCCTGTGGCCGTTAACCTGGTGTGCGTCTTCGCGAGGCCGGGCTCACTGGCCGTAGATCCTGGTGTCGGGGTGGAACGCCGCCCAGTCGAACCAGAAGCTTTCGGTCGAGATCACCCGGTTCAGGGACTGTCCTTGCAACGGACCCGCGAGGGCGCGGCCGAAGATGTCCCAGCGGCTCCCGGTTTGGTCATCCACGATGTTCGTGGAGGTGGCGTGGAAGGAGAGGATCCGCCCGTCGAACTCGCGATCGAACACGCCTGTCGACCCGACGTCGCGAGAGTCGGCGATGATGGCGCTGTCCAGATGAGACAGGGTGCCCGATTCCCAGAACACGGCGAGCTGGCGGCCGCCGACAACGTCCTGGACGACCGACCACCCGCCCCGCGGTTGGTGTGCATGTCGTGCATCTCCAATCGCGTCGGCGGGTCCCTGGTGAGCGACTCAACCTGGACCGGAGTCCCCGTGGGGGAGTTGCTAGGGGAGGCCGGGGTTTCCGGCGGGGCCTCCAGGCTCCTCGCACGCGGTGCCGATGGCTACTTCGAGACCATCCCTCTCGCGGCGGCGATGATGCCGACTGTGCTGGTGGCCCTGGCCATTTCCCGAGGGAGCCGAAGAGGCCATGATGGAGACCGAAATGAAGCTGGTGGCGTCTCCCGGTGCAACGGATGGGCGGCGGGGCCGGGGCGTCTTCCCGACGAGCTCCACATCGACATCGGCGGGATTCGCCGGCGGCGCGTCCGCGCGTTCTGGAACGGCTGCGCCTACCTCGTTTGAGTGGACGATCTCAGGGTCGTCCCGGCGCTCGGCGTGTTCCTGTTCGCCGGGTTCCTCACCCTGGCACTCGCGGCCAAGCCAACGACGTGATGCCTGGGCGGAACCACGTCTGGCTGGCGATGCGCCCTTCAGCCAGCGATCGCAGGAGCAACCGTCTAACCAGCCCGTAGCCCCTCGCGACGCGCTGGTCACGCCACGTCGCGGTCGGCGGGCTTCTCCCTCATCCAGGCTCCGTGGGCACAGCGCTCAGCTGAGTAGCGGAGGAGGGGACGTCTTGGAGCGATCAGACAGACCAGACGAGGATCAGATCGGCGCCGCGGTCCGGACCGTTGCCCAAGTCTGGGCGAAGGCACTGGCCGACAGTCTGCGACCGCTGCTCTTGGCGGCTGCGGACCGACCCGATCCGGACGCCGCGAGGCTTGACCTCCCGGTGACCCTGTCGGTGCACCAGGCGGCGAATGTATTGGGGCTCAGCCGGGCCGCCACGTACGAAGCGGTGCGGCGGGGCCAGCTTCCCTCGCTTCGGATCGGGCGCCGGATCCTGATACCGACCCGGAGGCTGATCGACATGCTCGAGCACGGGCCAGGGCTGGGGGACCGAAGTAGATAGGGATGTCTCCTTCGTTGCTCGGGTTATCATGTGCTCGGACAGTGCTGCCCGCTGGTGGTTCCCCTAGCACACGTCGGCCGAATCGTCACGGTGATGCACGGTGGGCTCGGCCTCGCTCGATGGGAGAGGACGCGGTTTGCCTGAGGTGATGAGAACGAATGTGGACCATCCCTGGTGGCGCAGATCAGTCCGGCAGAGGCAAGACTGCAAACGGATTGCAAACGCCCGGTGTGTAACAACCCGTCAGGAGGCGGCACCAGGCGACATCGGGCCCGTTCTGAAATTGCACGTCAGGGCCTCGTTTGGCACCCGCGGTCATCTGCCGACAGGAGACTTGGGAAGCTCATAACCGAGAGGTCACGGGTTCAAATCCCGTCCCCGCAACAAGCAAAAGCGCTGGTCAGGAGGGGTGTCACGGATCTCTCCGGAACGCACAAAGGCAGGCATCTGAGCCAGTAGCCGATGTCTTAGGACCTTTGCAACGCGCTCGCAAGCAAGGCGAGCGCGAGATTTTGTCGGCTCCGCCGGGTTCGACTCGCCTCACCTCCACTGCGGTCGTGGCCGACCACTGGTCATATCCAGCGAAGGGGTCCCGCTTCAGTCGCCTCGGGCCAGGTCAAGGGCCTCTTCGATTGTGAGGCTGCTCCCGTTGGCTGACGCCTCGGCGAGGTCGGCCGCCGAGAGCTCGGCCCGCGCCCGGTCGACGAACTCGCGGCCGGGCGTCTCCTCCGAGTAGACGTTCACGATGCCCTCCTGCGCGGCATAGCCCTCGGCCGCGGCCGCCATCGTCGCCGCGTTCATCGGACGACCCTCGACCGCTTCGCAGGCGGCGAGGCCGATCATCGAGAGTCCGATTCCGCGGACGCTGGCGATGTCGGTGTACGCCCGAATCGAGTCGAAGAAGGACCGCCGTGCGGCCGCGACGTCCCCGATCCGCAGCTGTGCCGAGGCCAGCTCGTCGAGGATGCGCGCCTCCTCGGCCCGGTCTCCGATCGCCTCGAACGCGGCGAGCCCCTGCCGGTAGAGGTCGACGGAGCCGGTCAGGTCCTCCCGGGCAAGCGCCAGCTGAGCGAGCCCGCCCAGGGACACGCCCAGCCCCTCCTCGTCCTGGAGCCGGCGCTGGATCGCCGCCGCATGGGACAGGCTCGCCGAGGCCGCATCCACATCGCCCTCGGCGGCATGCAGCAAGCCCGCGAAGCTCGAGGCGAACGCCTCGGCCCAGTGGAACCCGGTGGTCCGCCCCCGCTCGATCGCTTCGTCAGCCCAGCTGAGGCCTGCCGCGTTGTCGATCCCGAGGTGACCCAGGCCCAGCATCGACGCGGCGATGCAGACCTCGCGATCGGCGCCCGCTGCCGTCGCGATCCGGTGCGCGTCCGACCATTCCTCGTTCGATCGCTCGATCTGACCGAGCACCCAGGACGCCAGGCCGGCGGTGATGAGTGCCCCGGCGCGACCCACGGTCGGCTCGGCCTCGGCCGCGTTCAGGAACGACGTGGCGTACTCGCGGGCGGTGAGGTTCTTCCCGCGGATATGCCAGTACATCCAGAGGTCGCCGCAGAGCTGCATGCCCGCTTCGCCGGCCAAAGCCTCACCGGCCCGCACCCGCGCGAGGAGCGCGTCGAGCGCCGCCTGGAGGTTGCCTTCCTCGGTCATGCCGCGCTCCACGGAGCCGATCTGATCGTCCCCCTCGATGCCGTCACGGATCGAGCCGCCCAGCTCGGCGTATCGCGACGCGTGTCGGGTAATGACCTCGGCCGCCTCGCCCGACGCCTCCAGCCGTTCGCGGGCGAACTCGGCGATCGTCTGGAGCATGCCGAACCGTCCCGATGCCTCGGCCCGCTGCACGAGGGCGTTGTCCACGAGCGCAGACAGATCATCGAGGAATGACCCGCCCGGATCCGAACACACGGGTTCGAGGTCGTCGAACGTGCAGCCGCCCGAGAAGACCGCCATGCGGCGGAACAGCTGCTGCTCCGACTCGGTGAGGAGCGAGTGGCTCCATTCGATCGTCGCTCGCAGGGCCTGATGCCGGCCGGGCTTGTCGCGGGGGCCGGACGTGAGCACGTCTAGCGCCTTCTCGAGCCGGCCGACGAGTGCGTCCAGCGGCACGGCACGGAGCCGTGCCGCGGCCAGCTCGAGCGCCAGCGGCAGACCGTCCAGGCGCCGGCACACGGACGTGACCGCGGCCGCGTTCCGCTCGGTCAGCTCGAAGGACGGACTCGCCGAGCGGGCGCGTTCGACGAACAGGGCAACGCTCGGGTAGGAGCGCAACGAGTCGGGGTCGCCCGCACCGGACGGAGGGGGGAGCGGGAGCGGCGCCAGCGCGTACACCCGTTCGGCGGCGATCCGCAGCGGGGTCCGGCTGGTGGTGACGATCCGAAGGGCCGGACACTCCGTCAGCCGGGCGACCTCCGGCGTGGCCGCGACGACCTGTTCAAGGTTGTCGAGGAGCAGGAGTGCGCGCTTGTCGGCGATGAGCGCGACGATCCCGTCGCGGAGCGTCCGTCCCTCGGCCTCCTTGACGTCGAGTGTCTCGGCGATGGCGGGGACGAACCCATCGGGCGTGTCGACCTCGGCCAGCGGGACGAACGCAACACGGCCCTGGAACTCCGGTGCGAGCCGCCGCCCGAGCTCGGTCATCGCGCTCGTCTTCCCGACGCCCCCCGGTCCGGTGATGGTGACCACAGGGTGCTGCGACACGAGCTCGGTCAGCGCCGTCAGGTCTTCGTCTCGCCCGAGCAGCAGCGTCGTCGAGGCCGGCAAGTTGCCCGGGAGGGTGGCGAACCGCTCGCCTTTGCCCTCGAGGGTGCCCGGGTCCGGCACCACGATCCCGTCTGCGGACGCCGCGAAGATCTCGAACGGGCGCCCGACGTTCTTGAGCCGGAACCTCCCCAGGCTGGTAAAGGTCACGTCGGGACGGTTCTGGACCAGGTCGTGCACCGAGTCCGACACCATGACGCTTCCCGCCACGGCGAATGATTCGATCCGCGACGCGATGTTCACGGCGTCGCCGACGAGCCCCGTGGGCTCGATGATCACCTCGCCCAGATGGATGCCGATCCGGACGGGCACGTCCTGGGCGCCGAGCTCCCGTTGCATCCCGATGGCGCTTCGCACCGCATCGATCGCGTTCGGGAACATGCTCAGGCTGCCGTCGCCCAGTCGCTGGACGATCGTCCCGCCGCCGGCGTCGTGGTTCGCCTGGAGCGCGGCCGCGTACCGCTTCCGCTTGTCGATCGCCGCCCGCTCGTCGATCTGCATGAGCGCGGTGTACCCGACCATGTCGGTGAACATCACGGCGACGAGCCGGCGGTCGAGGCCCTTGCTCACACTCGATGCACGCGGTCCGGATTGGGGTGCGGAGGCGCTCACGCGCTAAGCGTACAGAGGTCGGGCGTATCACTCGGAGATGATGGGTCGAGAACTGCGTCGTGGAAGCCAACGAGGAGGAAGACCCGCTGACAGCCGTCGGCGCGTGGGCTTCGTCAGCTCGAGTCGTCCTGGCCGTCCGGGGTGATTTCGACTCTGGCGTCGTCGAGCCCGACGACACCGATCCACCCAAGATCTCGACTGGTGCCTTGCCCTCCAGCTCCATACAGAGTTCGATGAAGAAGGCGATGGCAGCCTCGAGGTCGGCGACAACGATGCCGACAGTGGTCTTGACCCGCTTTAGTGGACTCGGACTCGCACGCAACTTGGCGCATCCATTTCTTCCAGCGTCACCGAGACGACCATCCCAGACGATCGGGCCCAGCCCGGGAGTTCCTCAACGATTGTCCGCCGGACTCGCCGCGGAATCGTCGCCACCGTCAAGGCAGTAGCCGAAGCGCCGCCACGGTTCGCGGGGGGAGGGCAGTGGCAGGCTAAGCACGGATCCATGAAGGGCTTTCACGAGGTGCGGATCACTGGCCCAGGGACTCGCCGGTAGGTTGTTCTGCAACATGGAGCGGACCCGTCCGGGGCCGAGCATCGTGCTGATCACCGGGATGAACAAGCCCCCCTTCCGGGTTCTCGGGGGCGGACTACGCGAGAGTTCGAGCACTCGGCGGCGAATTCCTATCACGACGACCAAGAAGCGTGGCGCGATGACCCGCCTGCTTCGGCCCATGCATGCCTTGCTACTGCAAACGGATTGCAAACGCCCCGCGTGTAACGCACAGCGTAACGCACAGCGTGTAACGAGCCGTAAGATGGTGTCACCCGACGACATATGGCCAGTCCCGAAGGTGCACGTCGCGGCCTTGTTTGGCCCTCACCGACCCCCGCCGTCACGACGCTTGGGAAGCCCATAACCCAGAGGTCACGGGTTCAAATCCCGTCCCCGCAACGAAGAGAAGCCGCAGGTCACGGACCTGCGGCTTCGTTCATGGGGGGCCGGACCCTGGTCAGGCGTTATCCGCGCCCCCACTTCGCTACTCCCGACCACCCCTGGATGCAGAAGTGCTGGGTGATCTGCTCGTGGTGGGGGAGCGCCCGGACCTCGGCGAGACTCAGTTCGACCGGGTTCTCGACGAGGCCGTGAATCCGCAGGCGATGGCCGGCGGCCGGCATCTGACGCCACGGTCAGTCCAGCGCGAATGATCCTGTAACGATCTCGCCTGCCGGTTCGTACGTGCCGATCACGACCCCAGTCGTGGAGACAGTGCTGTCGACGAGCCTCAAGGCGGAAGGCAAGGTGCCATCCGAGAACAGGCGTTTGCCCGACCCGATGACGAGGGGGAACACCCACAGGCGGTACTCGTCGATGAGGTTGTGGCGCATGAGCGTCTGGATCAGGTTCCCGCTGCCATGTACTTGCAGCTCTGGCCCATTCTCCTTCTTGAGTGCCGAGATGCCTTCGGCCGCGTCTCCTTCGATCAGGACCGACTGCTTCCACTCCAGAGCGGGGCGACTTCGCGACACGACGTACTTGGTGGCATCGTTCAATGGTTTCGCGCCGGCTTGGTCCGTGGCGTGCGGCCAGTATGCGGCGAAGAGGTCATAGGTCTTGCGCCCAAGAACGAGGTCGAACGGCGTGCTCATCGCCTCGCCCATGACCTGACCCATCTGCTCGTCCCAATAGTTCACCGACCAGCCGCCGTACGCGAAGCCGCCGCTGTCGTCCTCACCAGGTCCGCCGGGGGCCTGCATCACCCCGTCGAGCGTCAAGAAGGTGCTCACGATCAGCCGTCTCATGTGGCTTGTCCTTTCGATCGGGTCCGGCTCGAGTCAAGCACATCACGGGAAGAGACTGCACAGGTCCTTGCTCACGAGGAGTCCCGGCCCGACCGCATCCACAGTTGGAACCGGCGCATCTAGGCGCGCATCCGCCCGCGCCGCAGAGGCCGGCATGGACGGGAGGTCGACGCGGACGGTCGACCCCTCCTCCTGCCCACGGTCCTGGGCCAAGGGACAGGGCTCGGGCCAAAGGAACGCGGTCCGAGAGCGCGTGCGAGACCGGCAACCGGGTTCTTCCTCGGCGGCCGTGGGAACCCGCTTGAACAGGCCAGAAAGGCATACAAGCATCGCAGGCCGCGCGCTCCTACGGCCAACCGGCACCTGGCGCCGGCGCCCGGGCAGCGAGCACTCGGCCAGTACGTTCTCCGGCCTGCATGTGTTCGGGGCCGCCCCACTCCTGGGCCACGATGAACAGGGTCCTTCCGTCTTCGCCACCGAGCATGCACGCGAAGCAGCCGCGATCGATCTCGATCGTCTTCAGTACCTCGCCGCCCTCGGCGACGCGCACGCAGTGCTTGTTGCCGACGTCGGCGTACCAGACGGCGCCGTCGGCATCGAGACAGATCCCATCGGGATGGTCGCCGGGGGTATCGGCCCACGTCCGCCGCCCGGCGAGGCTTCCATCTTCGGCGATCTCGAACGTCGTGAGCTTGCTGGCGTAGGACTCCGCGACGATCAGCGTCGAGTTGTCGGCGGTCACGGCCATGCCATTCGGAAAGGCGATCCCATCTGCCACTTGCCGAACCGAACCGTCCGACCCCAGCAACACGATGGTCCCAGGCGCAAAGTCGCCGCCGGGGAAGTCGAAGCCAATGTTGTTGATGTAGGCGCTGTCACGGCCATCGACCACGATCTCGTTCCACGGGTGCCCTTGCCCGGCCAAACCGCTCAATTCGGCGTGCGTCACGAGCGACCCGTCGGGTTCCTGGCGCAGAAGACGACCGTCGCGTGCCGACATGATCAACAATCGCCCGTCCGGCAGCCAGTCGATCGACATCGGGAACGAGGGGAAGTCGACGCGGGCCATCACCTCGCTGTGGCCCCCGAGATCGACGGCGATGACCTGCTGTGCGCCCCAGTCGGCGAACCACAGGCGCCCGTCGTGCCAGCGCGGCGATTCGCCGAACGCGATCCCGGCCATCAGTTGTCGCAACGGCGGAGTCCCGCTGCTCATCACAACCTCCCACTCGCGCCCATCATGAGCGCTTTCCTTCTTGAACCCGTCGACGCCGCCTCCTCTGTCCCGACACCTCGCCCACTTTCGGCTCTTCGGGGGCTGGCAGGAAGACGGTGGATACCATGCGCCGCCGGCGGCCCTTGCCCGGAGCGTTGGCGAGCCTGGGTTGAACGAGGATGCGAAGCTCCCGCAGGAATTCGGCGTACTCCGCGTCGGAGAGCCACATGGCAGACGCGCCGAAGGTGACGCCATCCCGGCTGAGATCGGGCGTGCCGGCCGCGAGGTAGCGGTCGAAATCGGCGAGCAGGCCGGCGACGAAGGCCATGAAGGCCTGGGAGTGCTGTTCGGGGGTCATCGCCGCGGCGTCGGCCGGTCCAACCTGCGCGGCCAGGAGCCGAAGCGTGTAGGTGCGCTCGACGGCCCCCCGAACGCGGCGCTCGGCGACCACCTGGATGACCCCGGCCTTGGTGAGAAGGGCGACGTGCCGGTAGAGGCTCCCGGCAGGGATGTCGTCGAGCTCGGCGGCGAGCTGGGTGGTGGTGAGCGCGCGGTCACCGAGGAACGCCTTGACGATGCGAAGGCGCACCGGGTGCAACAGGACATCCGCCCTCGTCACACGCGAAGTGTAGCGCTACGTTCACAGAGGTGCTAACGTTCACAGATATGAGAGTGTTGAGGGCAAGGAGGCCGAGATGGCACAGATGAACGCGGCGTTCGCACCGATCCTCGTTCTCCTGGTGGCGATCGCCTTCGAAGCCTTCTGCCTGGTCGACCTGGCTCGGGCCGAAGAGGTGCGCTACCTGCCCAAGTGGGGTTGGGTGATCGTCTCCCTCATCTCGATCCCCCTCGGCGGCATCGGGTACCTGGTATTCGGCAGGGTCGGCTGACCCCAATCGCACCGTCGGGCTCGCCAAGGCCTACGGCACGGTGATGGCGCTTCAGGAGATGGATCTCGAAGTAGCTGCCGACTCGCGGACGATGGACAGCCCGAGGCCCGCGCCCGCTCCGTCCCCGTTCTCGGCTCCAGAACCGGTGAAGGGTTCGAACGCCCGGCTCAGGAGGTCCGGGGGGAACCCAGTCCCCGAGTCCTCGACCTGGATCACGACCGCATGGCCCGGTCCGACCAGGCGGCGCTCCGCCCGAGCGGTGACCAGACCGCCGGGCGGCGTGTGGCGGATGGCGTTGTCGAGGAGGTTCTCGACGGCCTGGCGAACGCGGACCGGGTCCAGCGACGCGGTTTCCTCCGCCGAGTCGACCTCGATCCGGACTCCAGCCGCCCCGGCCCTCCGTTGGTGGGTCGCGCAGACGTTCACCAGGAGTGGCCGCAGGGCGACGTCCTCCCGGTGCACCGGCAGCGAGCCGCCTTCGGCCCGGGTCAGCACCAGGAGGTCCTCGGCCAGCCCCACCAGCCGGTCGGTCTCTCCCGAAGCGGCCCGCAGGGCCCGTTCGAGCTCCTCGGGCGTGCGGGCCCGGGCCAGGGCCAGATCGAGCTCCATCTTGAGGACCGCCAGCGGCGTCCTGAGCTCGTGGCTGGCGTCGTCCACGAACCTCCGCTCCCGTTCGAACGATCGCTGAAGCCGGTCGAGCATGGAGTTCAGCGTGCGGGCGAGGCGGGCGAGCTCGTCATCGGTGGCGGGGACCGGAAGACGCCGATCGGGCTCCGACAGCGAGATCGCCGCCGCCTCCTCGCGCATCCGCTCGACGGGGCGAAGCGCGAACCCGGCCACGATCCACCCGGCCACCGAGGTGAGGGCGAGGGCGACCGGGCCGCCGATAGCCAGGGCCACCAGGAGGCGGTCGAGGTCGTCCCTCCGGTCGCCCAGGGTCGCACCTACGATCACGAAGCTCCGCGCTCCAGCGACGTTCGCCGGTACCGCCAGGAGGCGGACGGGGTCGGTGTCGATCAGCGGGACTTTCCGGACGAAGAAAGCGGGTCCTTTGATGGCCGCCAGATCGCGCGGGGAGAGCAGCGGCACTCCGGACGGACGAAAGGTCGAGCGAACGACCCGCCCGGCGGGGTCGAGGACCTGGGCGAACGACTCGTCGGTGTCGATGAGCCTCCCCGGCGAGCCGATCGAGTCATCACCTCGGGTGATGCCGTCCACCACGACCTGGGCCCGGGACCGCAGCCCCAGGTCGAGGGACCCCATCAGGTCGCTGCCGATCCGGAAGTAGAGGAACGCCCCGAGCCCGCACAGCACCACGGCCATCCCCAGGGCGAAGGCGAGCGCCAGGCGAGCCCTGAGCGGGAAGCTCATCCCGCCGCCCCATCCCGGAGCCGGTAGCCGACCCCGCGAACCGTCTCCAGGCTCTGCCGGCCGAACGGCCGGTCCACCTTCTCCCGGAGGTAGCGAACGTAGACCTCGATCACGTTGGAGTCCCCGTCGAACGCGAAGTCCCAGACGTGCTCGAGGATCTGGGTGCGGGTCAGGACCTCGCCGGCATGTCGCATGAAGTACTCGAGGAGCGCGAACTCCTTCGGGGTCAGTGGGACCGGGAGATCGCCTCGCCGAACCTCCCTGGTGGCCGGATCGAGGCTGAGATCGCCCACCGAGATCGCGGCCGGGCGCTCGTGCGGCCCTCGGCGGATCACGGCCCGGAGCCGGGCCAGGAGCTCGGGGTAGGCGAAGGGCTTGGTGAGATAGTCGTCCGCCCCCGCGTCGAGGCCCTCCACCCGGTCGGGGACCGCGTCCCGCGCCGTGAGCATCAGGATGGGCGCCCACCGGCCGGCCTCCCTCAGTCGCCGGCAGACCTCGAAGCCGTCGAGGTCGGGGAGGAGCACGTCGAGCAGGACCGCGTCGTAGGCGTTCTCGGTGGCGAGCCAGATCCCGTCCTCACCGGTGGCGGCCAGGTCCACGGCGTACCCCTCCTCCTGAAGCCCGCGCTCCAGGAGGGTCGCCATCCGGCGTTCGTCCTCGACCACCAGAACCCTCATGATGTCCGACCGTCCTCGCGCCCAGGCTGCGCCCGGAGATATGAGACCACGCTGAGAGCGGGCGGCGGGGGCGGGCGGAGGCCTCTCATCGCCCTCTCAGGATGCCGGTGGCACGATCGGGATGGAAGCGATCCCCTGGCCCGGCGAAGGAGGGACTCATGCGCTGGAGCTCGTTCGGCAAGGTCACGACGGTCCTGACGGCCGCGGCCCTCGTGACCGGCGCCTGCACGTCGTCTCCGCGCCGTGCCGCCGTCGCGTCCTCGCCCAGGAGCCCCGAGGCGGTGGCCTCGGCCACCGCCTCGGGGTACCGCCCCTTCATCGACCCATCGAAGTTCGGCTCCACGATCGACAATCCGTTCTTCCCGCTGAAGCCCGGAACGACCTTCGTGTATGAGGGCGTGAAGGACGGCGACAGCCAGCGGGA
>WNGE01007878.1_pt1 | contig 11503 bp, 12 predicted proteins | sample 5400651 | NCBI WGS metagenome assembly WNGE01 (sample SAMN13153370, study PRJNA577476) | soil metagenome | isolation source: 60 cm soil or saprolite under grassland replicate 2 | place: USA:California | collected 2016-06-15 | reverse complement strand
CCCGATGCGCAGCTCGCATGGGAGGCGCCCATGGCCTGCGGCTACGGAGCCTGCTACGGCTGCGCGGTCGAGATCGACGGCGAGCTCAAGCGGCTGTGCGTCGAGGGACCGGTGCTTTGTGCTGCTTAACGCTTCCGGATGTCTCGACGCGCTCACAGCTCCCGATGTCGCGCGTGGGCTTGACGCCTTCGTGACGAAAACGGTCACGCCGCTTCCGCGCGAGGGCAACACGCCGGTGCGGATCGCCGAGACCGATGTGGGAATGCTGAATTCGATCGGCCTCGCCAACCCGGGCATCGACCGGTTCGTCACGCGCAACCTGCCGCCGCTGGAGAAGCTCGGCGTCCCGGTGTGGGTGTCGGTGGGAGGTTTTGAGACCGACGATTACGCTGACATCTGCTCGCGGCTGGACGACCACGCCGTCGTGAGTGCGATCGAGCTCAACGTGTCCTGCCCGAACGTCGACGCGCCCGTAGAGAGCGCGACCGAGATCGTCGCCACCGCACGGCTTGCGACGCGCAAGCCGCTCTGGGCAAAGCTCTCGCCCGCAGTTCCGGACATCGGCGAGGTCGCGCGGGCGGCTCAGGCCGCGGGAGCCGACGGCCTATCGCTCGTCAACACGATGCGCGGCCTCAAGCTAGATGCATGGACGCTCCGGCCGGCGCTCGGCCCCGGCTACGGGGGACTCTCCGGTCCGGCGCTCAAGCCGATCGCGCTCGCCGCCGTCGCGAGCTGTTATCGCGCAACCCAAATGCCGATCGTCGGCATGGGCGGGATCCAGACCGGGATGGACGCGCTGGGGTTCATCGCGGCGGGAGCCCTGCACGTCGCGCTCGGCACAGTCCTCTTCGCGGACCCGGGTGCGCCGGCGCGAATCCGCGCCGAACTGCACGCCGCTGCTGCCGACCGTGGATGGAGCGCATACGAAGATGCATATGCAATCGCTCACGAAGAGTCGTTGTCCGTTGGGACAACTCTCGATGGAAGGTCGAGCGTCTGAGCGTCAAAACACCTGCTCAGAACCCTAAAAAGTAACGGCTTGACCGCCGAGTGTCGGTTGTTAGACTCCCGCGCTCATGGTGTCGTCCAAGACCCAGGCCGAGGCACCGATTCGCTCGCTCGATCAGCGGATGGAAGCGTTGAAGAGGGCGAACGACATCCGCGTGCGTCGAGCGAGGTTGAAAAAAGACCTGAAGGACGGGCGCGTCCAGATCGAACAGATCCTCAGCAACCCGCCCGAGTACGTGTCGACCGCGAAGGTCTTCGACATGCTGATGGCGGTCCCGAAGTTCGGGCGGGTCAAGGCGGCGCGCTTCCTGAACATGTGCCGCATCAGCCAGTCGAAGACGGTCGGAGGTCTTTCGGACCGCCAGCGCACTGAGCTGATTGGCCTCTTCAACCGGTAAGAGCGGCCTGGTCGTCGTGGTCACCGGCACGTCGGGTGCCGGCAAGGGCACGCTCGAGAAGCTGTTGCTGCAGCGAATGCCCGAACTTGAGCTGGCCGTTTCGGCGACAACGCGCGAGCAGCGGCCCGGCGAGGAGAACGGCCGCGAGTACTGGTTCGTCAGCCCCGAGATCTTCGAGCAGCGCGTCGAGAACGAGGAGTTCCTCGAGTACGTCGACCTTCCCTGGGGTGCGCGGTCGGGCACGTTGCGCTCGGAGATCGACCGGATACAGGGGCACGGGAAGGTGCCACTGCTCGACCTCGAGACCGACGGCGCGCTGCGTGTGCAGGAGACCATTCCGGGTGCCGTGACGATCTTCGTCGACGCTCCGACCTTCGAGGAGCTCGAGCGCCGACTCCGTGAACGGGCGACCGAGAGCTCCGGCGAGATCCAGGTCCGGCTCGAGCTCGCTCGCAAGCAGCAGGAGCAGAAGGACCGCTTCGACTACATGATCGTCAACGACGACGTGGAGCGGGCGGCAGAGGAGCTGACGGCGATCGTCCGGAGGGAGTTGCAAACGACAGGTACCATGAGCCGTCCATGATCCACCCCCGCATCGATGAGCTCCTCGACAACGTCGACTCGCGCTATGCACTCGTGATCGTCGCGGCCAAGCGAGCTCGCCAGATCAACGACTACCACCACCAACTGGGGGAGGGGATCGGCTTCGACCAGGCGCCACCGCCCCTGATCGAGTCCCGCTCCAAGAACTACCTCACCATGGCCCTCGAAGAAGTTGCCGAGGGCAAGATGAAATACAAGTATCCCAAGTAAAAGCCTTCGCTTTTAGGTACGCCGCTTCGCGGTGTATCGCGCGCGGGCGGAGCCCGCACGCTCTTGAGAGGCGCGGTAGGCGGAAGTTCCTTTTCCGCGTGGGCGGTGGCGCTGACGCGTCCCCGCCCACGTCAGTTCGCCTCCGCCTAAGGCGGCTTCGCCTGCCTTAGGCTCCGGCCTTTGGTCACGGGCGAAGCAGTCGCGCTCAAGGCAGAATTCGGGGGATGGCTCGCGTCCTCGTGGGTGTGACGGGTGGGATTGCTGCCTACAAGGCATGCGAGCTCGTTCGGCTGCTTGTCAAAGGGGGCCACGAGGTGGTGCCTCTCGTGACGCCCGGTGCGGAGCGCTTCGTGCGCGCTGAGACCTTCTTTGCGCTGGCTCGCCGCTCGCCGGCAGATGACCTCTACGCCCACCTGACGCGCGCCGAGCTGCTCGTGGTAGCCCCCATGACGGCGAACACGCTGGCCAAGCTTGCGCACGGCCTGGCCGACAACCTCGTGGCCGAAGCGGCGCTCGCGCACCGCGGGCCGGTTCTGCTCGCTCCGGCGATGAACCCGCGCATGTGGGCGCATCCGGCGACGCAGGCGAATCTCGAGGCGGTGCGCTCGCGCGGCGCAACCGTCGTCGGACCGGGCGAGGGCGAGACGGCCGAGGGCGAGTGGGGGCTGGGGCGCATGGCCGAGCCGGAGGAGATCTTCGCCCGCTGCCGCGCGCTGCTTGGTGAGACGGACTCGCTCGCCGGCCGCCGGGTGCTCGTCAGCGCGGGCGGCACGCGCGAGCCGCTCGACGCGGTCCGCTTTCTCGGCAACCGCTCTTCAGGACGCATGGGCGTGGCCCTCGCGGAGGAAACGCGGAAGCGCGGTGCCAAGGTGACCTTGCTCGCCGCGAACCTCGCCGTTCCCGCGCCCGGCGGGGTGGAGGTCGTCGAGACGCCGACGGCCGAGGCGATGCTGGATGCCGCCCTCGGGCACGTCGACTCCGATCTCGTCCTGATGGCGGCTGCGGTCGCCGACTACCGACCTGCGGACCGGTTGGAGGGAAAGCGGCCAAAGGACGAGCACGAATGGCAGATGCGGCTGGAGCCGACGATCGACGTCTTGAGCTCGCTTGCCGAGCGGCGGACGAACGGCCAGGTCCTCGTCGGCTTCGCGGCCGAGAGCGGCGATCAGGGTGTGTCGCGCGCGCGCGAGAAGATGAAGAGAAAGCGCGTCGATCTCGTCGTTTACAACGACATCTCCCGCGACGACGTCGGCTTCGACGCCGAGGACAACGAGGTCGTCCTCCTCACGGCCGCCGGGGAGCGGCGCGTTTCGAAGGCGCCGAAAGACCAAATCGCCGCGGCGATCGTAGATACGGCAGAGGAGCTGTTGCGTGAGCGAACCCCGTAGCGAACGAGTCGAGACAGAGGCTGCGGCGGAGGCAATCCGCGGCCTGATCGACAACCTCGCGCGCGTCCTCCACGCCCCGGAGGAAACCTTGCGGCTGTGTGTCCTCTGCCTGGTCAGCGAAGGGCACTTGATCCTGGAGGACTTCCCGGGCGTGGGCAAGACGATGCTCGCCAAGGCGCTGGCGCGCTCGGTCGACGTCTCGTTCTCGCGTATGCAGTTCACGCCGGATCTCCTGCCCTCGGACGTCACCGGCGTGAACGTCTTCAACCAGCGCTCGAACGAGTTCGAGTTCAAGCCGGGACCGGTCTTCGCGAATCTGCTGCTGGTCGACGAGATCAACCGGGCTTCCCCGAAGACGCAGGCCGCCCTGCTCGAGTGCATGCAGGAGCAGCAGGTCACCGTCGACGGCGTCTCGTACGAGCTCGCGCGCCCGTTCATGGTGATGGCGACGCAGAACCCGATCGAGTACGAAGGAACGTATCCGCTGCCGGAGGCGCAGCTCGACCGCTTCACGATGCGAATCGCAATCGGCTATCCGCCGCTCTCGGAAGAGGCGAAGATGCTCACCGAACAGACCGCCGATCCGCCGCTCGAGGCCCTCGAGCCGGTCGCGACCGCAGCCGACGCGCTCTCGCTCGCGGACGAGGCGAAGGAGATCTACGTGGAGGAGAGTCTCAACCGCTACGTGGTCGCGCTCCTGCGCGCGACCCGTGGCGACTCGCGCCTGTATCTCGGAGCAAGCCCCCGGGCAGGCATCGCCCTGCTGCGCGTCGCGAAGGCGCGAGCCCTCGCCGCCGGGCGTACCTTCCTGGAGCCGGACGACGTGAAGGCTGTCGCCGTCGCCGTGCTCGCGCACCGTCTGATCCTCGCCCCGGAGGCTCGCTCGAGCGGGCTGACGGGGGAGCAAATCGTGCGGGAGACGCTCGAGAAGACTCCGGTCCCGGTCTAAGTGACCCCGCGCGGGCGCTTTGTGCTCGGGCTCGGCTTCGGCGTCTACGTGGCGGCCTGGGCCTTCGGCTCGAAGCCGCTCTATCCGGTCGCGACGGGGCTGCTCCTCGTCGAGGCGGTCGCGTGGGTCTGGGTGCGGCTGGCGAACCGGCCGTTTCGCGTGCGCCGCGGTTGGGGCGATACCGAGCACGTTGAGGGAGAGGACGTTCCCGTGGTCGTGGAGCTCGAGGCGACGGGGACCGTGCCGCCGGCGGCCGTCACGCTCGTCGAGCGCGTGGGCAGGCTCGGGGAGCAGCGGCACCTGCTGAGGCGGACCGGGCGTCGTTTGAGCGTCCGCTACGTACTCGAGCGGCTTGCGCGTGGCCGGTACGCATTCGAGGACGTCCGGGCCGAAATTGCCGATCCGTTCGGACTCGAGTGCGTCGCCGTCGTGCTGCCGGCGCCCGGTGCACTGCTCGTCTACCCGCGGCTCGTTCGGCTGGAGCGGTTGTTCTCGGAGAGCGGCGTGCACTCGCACGACGGCCGCCGGATGTTGCTGCGGCGACACACGGGCTTCGAGCTCCACGGCGTGCGCGAATACGAGCAAGGCGAGTCGCTGCGGCGTGTTCACTGGCGGTCGACGGCCCGCCGCGGGCAGCTAATGGTGAAGGAGCTCGAAGACGCGCCGCGCGACGAGGTCGCAGTCCTCCTGGACGCCGACGCCTCCTCAGTTGTCGGTGGGAGCTTCGACATGCAGGTTCGAGCCGCCGGGTCGATCGTGGATGCGCACGTCCGGCACGGCAGGCGAGCCGTCCTGGTCGTCAACTCCGAGCAGCGCGACGTCCAGCAGGTGCATTCGCCTGCGGCGGACTGGCGGCGTGCGCTCGAGCTCCTGGCCGCAATCGAGCCGACCGGAACGGCGCCGGTCGCGCGGCTGCTGGCGGAGGAGGGCAGCCCGGCCGCGCGTGCGCTCGAGCTCGCTGTCGTGACCTCGCGTCTGGAGCCGGCGCTCGTCGACCGGCTCGTCCAGCGCGCACTGTCCCGGCGAAAGGTCTCACTCGTCTACGTCGAAGCCGCCGGCTTCGGTGGCGCGTCCGGGCGGCTCGAACCGGGCCTGCTGCGACTGCAGGCGGCAGGAATCCCCGTCGCCGTCGTTCGCGCAGGCGAGGATCTCGCTGCCTGCCTCGAAGGCGAGCCGGTCGCAGAGGTCGTGCATGCCTAGGACAGTCCTCCTGTCGGGTCTCGCGGGCTTGGTGATCGCAGTCGACTGGCTCCGGTTCGAGGAGCCGCGCTCGGGCGGAGGCCGGCCGTTCGTACTCGTGCTACTCGCAATTGCGCCCACGCTCGTGCGGCCGCTCTGGGCTCGCCTCGCCGCCATGGCGCTCTCCGGGTTCCTGGCCCTCTGCGTCGCGTTCTCAGTTTCCCCGTTCGCACTCTCACCCGGCGGTGCTCCGTTCTTCGGCCGGATCGGCCCCGGATTCGAGCACGGGTTCCTCGACTTCTACGACTTCCGGCTCCCGATCGATCCGCACGAGCAGGTCCGCATGCATCAGGTCATCCTGGTCGCGATCTTCGGCTTCACGCTCGCCGTCGCCGTTGCGATCGCGTCACGGCGGGCAGTACCTGCGGTCATCTGCTTCCTGATCGGCGCGGGCTGGCCGGCGACGTTGCTCGCCGGCGGAAGCGAGCTCGGGCGCGGCGCGATCATTCTCGCCGTCGCGTTGACCATGCTCGCAGGGCTGACGGAGCGGCCGAGCCGCCTGGCGCTCGGTGCGTCCGCGCTGGTCGTCGTCGGGGCACTCGCGCTCTCGAGTTCGGCGGCAGTCGCGCAGACGGCTTTCCTCGACTGGCAGCACTGGGACTTCTACACACATCCGCAGAAACCCGTGAGCGTCACCTACGTCTGGGACGCCCACTACGGGGGCGTGCGCTTCCCGAAGACGGAGACGACGGTGCTCACGATCCGCGCCCCGCGCAGGCCGCAGTACTGGCGTGCGACCGTGCTCGACCGCTTCGACGGCACGCGCTGGCGCGAGGACGTCTGGGCCGAGACGCCACGCGAGAGCAACGAGCTGACTCCGGAGGGGGCCCGGCATCCGAGCCAATGGATCGCGCAGGAGGTCACCGTTCGTGCGCTGGACGACGACCACCTCGTCGGAGCGAGCATCCCGGTCGCGCATAACGTGAGCGAGCCGGTCCTCAACGACGGGCAAGGCGTCTCGCGTGTGCTCGACGGACTCCACCGCGACCAGCGCTACACGATCTGGAGCTACGCACCGCGGCCGACACCCGAGCAACTCGTGCGCGTGCCGGCGGCTTATCCGCGGGCGTTGACACGACCCGGCCGCGATCTCGAGCTGGCCGGCGCCGCGACCGCACCGTCCTTCGGAGAGCCCGGGCGCGAGCGGCGGATGTTCCGGCTGCTCACCGGGCGCCTGCAGCCGTATGCGGAGATGTACGAGCGTGCGCGTGCGGTGGCCGGGCAGACGAGCTCGCCCTACGCTGCGGTAGTTGCGCTCGAGCGCTGGTTCCGTGTCACCGGGGGCTTCACCTACTCGGAGCAGCCGGGTGCGACTCCCGGACTGCCACCCCTGGTCGGTTTTGTCGTCGACACGCGTACCGGGTACTGCCAGCACTTCGCCGGCGCGATGGCCCTGATGTTGCGTCTGCTCGGGATTCCTGCACGGGTAGCGGCCGGGTTCGTACCTGGGCACTACAACGACGGCATCTGGACGGTGACCGACCACGACGCCCACACGTGGGTCGAGGCGTGGTTCCCGGAGTACGGCTGGTTGCCGTTCGACCCGACGCCCGGGCGCGGCCGCCTCAGCGGCTCGTACAGCTCGACGTCGCTGGGCTTCAATCCGGCCGCGGCCGCGCGGCTCCTCGCCGCCGTCGTCAAAGGGGGCGAGGTGTTCGGGCAGGGCAGCACGCCGGCCGTGATCGGCCACGACGACCAGCGCAGGACGCCGCGCTCCGCAGCCGACGTGCCGGTCCGCGGGCTCAACGTGCCGCCGCCGTCCGGACACCACCGGCCCAGTCTGGTCCTGTTCCTGTTCGCTCTCGCCGCGGGCGTCGCCGCCGTGATCGTTGCGCTGAAGGAGAGTCGCCGCAAGCTGCGTTACCTGACCCGCGATCCGCGTCGCGTTGCATCCGCCTGCGCGATGGAACTCGCCGACTTCCTGCAAGACCAGCGTGTGCCGGCGTCGCACGCGGCGACGCTGCACGAGCTGGGGGCGACGATCCGCGAGCGCTTCGGTGTCGACGCGAGCCATTTTGCGGACGCCGCGGCAACCGCACGGTATGGCCCATCGGACGAAGCGCCGCAGGCGGCCAGGCGCGCACGGGGTGAGCTGCGGGAGTTGAAGCGAAAGCTGCGCCACGGGCTCTTCGTCCTCGACCGTGCGCGAGGCCTCGTGTCGGTACGGTCGCTCGGACTGGGTTAGCGGTGGAGGCCGTCGTGATGGCGGCGGGAGAGGGCACGCGCCTGCGCCCGCTGACCGAGCGCTGGGCCAAGCCGGTGTTGCCGATCGACGGCCGACCCATGCTTGCCGTGCTTCTCCGCGAGCTTGCTGCTGCAGGGTGCCCGCGCGTGTGGCTCGTGACGGGGCACCTCGCTGAGCAGGTCGAGCGCTTGGCTGGAGACGGAGCCGCCTTCGGGATCGACATCCGTCGAGTGCACCAGCCCGAGGTTCTCGGGTCGGCCGATGCCGTGCGTCGGGCCCTCGACGCGGGCGCGAGTCTGCCGATCGTCGTCTCTGCGGCCGACACGGTCTTCACCCCGGGAGACCTGGGCCGGTTCTGCCGGGAGTTCGCCGAGTCCGGGGCGGCAGGCTCGGTGGCCGTGCGCACGGATCCGCCGCCCGGCGCCGGCCGGCATTCGGTGCGCCGCCGCGCAGGCCGAGTCGAGCGCATGCGCGACGACGACGATTCCCACAATCCCTGGTCGGCCGCGCCGCTCTGGGCCGTCGACCGCGCAATCGCCGATCGACTTTGCCTCGATCGGCCTCCGTACGAGCTCGAGAATGCTTTCCAGTCGGCGATCGACGCAGGGGAGACGGTTACGGGGATCGAGATCGGGAAGACCCGCGGTTTGACGTATCCGCTTGACTTGGTAGAGGAGAACTTCCCCTACTTGCGATTGACATGAGCGAGACGTACGACCTCTATCAGCAGGGACGAGCGCACCTCCGAAAGGGCCGGGCGGCGCAGGCGACGGTTGCGCTCGAAAAGGCCAAGCGGCGCGAGCCGCAGAAGGCCTCGATCCGTGAAGCGCTCGGGATCGCGTACCTTCGGATTCAGCGCTACCAGGAGGCCGAGGAGGAGTTTCGCGCGATGCTGGAGCTGTCGCCCGCGGATCATTACGCGCACTACGCCCTCGGCCGCGCCCTGGAAAAGCAGGGCAGGGACGCCGAGGCGAACGGCCACTACAAGCTGGCGAGCTCGCTGCGGCCGCAGAACGAGCACTACGCGTCGCGCATCCTCGACTTGGATCGCGGTCCGACGGACACGTCGGCTCCGGCGACCGAGGAATAACCGCCTCACATCCGGCGCAGAGGCGTCACCCGACCGTGCGATATTCGCCGATATCGTCACCTCCAGAGGGTGGTGGGTGAGTCCCCCACCCGGGTGGGGGGACACGCGCGTGTGTGTAGCTAAGGAAGGGCGCCAAGAAGTTCGGCTCGTCGGGCGATCGTCGGCGATGATTGGTGACTGATGAGGGCTGTCTGCCAGCGCGTCTCGGAGGCACGCGTCACGGTTGCCGGTTCCGTTGTGAGTGGGATCCGCACAGGCCTGGCGGTACTGCTGGGCGTGGCGCAGGCGGACACCGAGGCGGATGCCGCCCGCCTCGCCGTCAAGGTTGCACGGCTACGGATCTTCGAGGACGAGCGCGGCAGGTTCGATCGCAGTCTCCTCGACGTGGCCGGCGATGCGCTCGTCGTCAGCCAGTTCACCTTGATTACCGACAGCAGCCGACAGAGGGGAACTCGGCCAGACTTTTCCAAAGCAGCGCCCAAAGAACAGGCCGAGCCTCTCTACGAGCGGTTCTGTGAGGAGCTGCACAGCCTCGGCGTCCCGGTTGAGACGGGCGCCTTCGGGGCGTACATGTCCCTCGAGTTGGTCAACGATGGTCCAGTCACGATCATCCTCGACAGCTAGCTGACTGAGTCGCGACAAAACATCCGGCTGCCGCCTCAGGCAGGCGGGCTCAGGTTGGCGACGAACTCGGCAGCGTGCCCAGGGCTCCCTCGGCCGGCGTCCCCAGCCTCCCCCGGGGAACGGCCGAGCTGCGGCGCGAGCCATAGGCGTCGCCCCTGGGCACTAATCGCAGCGCAAGCTCAGCTCGTCAGCAGCGTCTCTTTAGGAGAGCCCGGACTGGTTCTGCCCGTCTACTGACGGCTAAGGGGAGAAGGCGGTCAGTCCGGGCTCTCTGTGAGTCCGCGCTACGACGTCGCGCTCCGGAAATCCACGTCGATCGGCGCTAGCGGGCTGCTATCCTGCCGAGACCACATTTCGAGCAGTTCGCGAAATGGGCCTGCGGGCCCTTTTTTTGCGACAGGAGCGGTTTTGGCAGCCACACACGAAAAAGAGAGAGAGCTCACGCGAGAAATCGCCCCCAAGGTCGAGAGCGCGGTACCGGGTGCCGAGGTTCTCGCGGTCGAGCTGACGAGTCCTGAACGGTTTACGGTCTTCGTCGACCACGTCCAGGGCGTCGACCATGCTCTCTGTGAACGCGTGACACAAGTCCTCCGCGACTATCTGCGCGAGTACTCGGTGGACGTGTCATCACCCGGAGTCGAGCGCCCGCTCCGCACGCAGCAGCATTTCCGCAACGTGGCCGGCCGCCCGGTCAGCCTGCGAACCAAGGATCGCAACCGTGTGCGCGGCGAGGTCGTCAGCGCGGGCGAGCGGAGCGTTACCGTCAAGATCGGCGCGGAGTCGGTTGATATCCCGTACGACTCGATCGTTCGGGGGAATCTGATCGAGGAAGTGGGGAAGAGATGACTCAGGAGATCATCGAGGCAGTCAGGGACATCGAGCGCGAGAAAGGCATCGAGAGCGGGACGCTTGTCTCCGCACTCGAGGATGCCCTCCTGGCCGCGTACAAGAAGACTTCCGGCGCGTCGCGCCACGCAACGGTCGAGATCGACGACCAGGGCGACTTCCGCGTCTACTCGATCGAGCTGCCGCCGGACATCGAAGAGCGACTGCTCGACGAAGCCCGCGAGCGCGCGCTCGAGGAGCTGGAGCGCATCGAGGCCGAGAACGGCGAGCGCTCGCACACGCTGCTCTCCGACGACGATCTCGACATCGACTGGTCCGACGTTCCGGAAAGTCAGGTCAGGCGCGAGGACGTAACGCCCGAGAACTTCGGACGCATCGCGGCACAGACCGCGAAGCAGGTGATTCTGCAGCGCATTCGTGAGGCCGAGCGAATGATGATGTACGACGAGTACAAGGACCGCGAGAGTGAGGTCGTGACCGGCATCGTCCAGCAGGCTGGCGACCGCAACAACGTGCTCGTCGACCTCGGCAAGGTCGAGGCGCTTCTACCGCGCTCCGAGCAGGTTGACGGTGAGCGCTACGAGCAGGGCTCCCGCATCAAGGCCGTGATCACGGAGGTGCGCTCCGGCACGAAGGGACCCCAGGTGATCCTGTCCAGGCGCGATCCCGAGCTGATCAAGACGCTCTTCGAGCTCGAAGTGCCGGAGATCGCTGACGGCCTCGTCGAGATCCGCGGCGTCGCGCGCGAGCCCGGCTACCGGTCGAAGATCGCGGTCGAGTCGCATGCCCAGGGCGTCGATCCGGTCGGCGCGTGCGTCGGTCCTCGTGGCTCGCGTGTGCGTATGGTCGTTTCGGAGCTGCGCGGCGAGAAGATCGACATCATTCCGTGGAATCCCGAGCCGGCACGGTTCGTCGCGAAGGCGCTGTCACCCGCGCGGGTGCGCGAGGTCTTCGTCGACGACG
>WNGE01022936.1_pt1 | contig 11504 bp, 7 predicted proteins | sample 5400651 | NCBI WGS metagenome assembly WNGE01 (sample SAMN13153370, study PRJNA577476) | soil metagenome | isolation source: 60 cm soil or saprolite under grassland replicate 2 | place: USA:California | collected 2016-06-15 | reverse complement strand
GAAGTTCTTCAGCACCGCCGTGTCGAAATTGACTCGCCCCGGCCCGGTCATCACCGTGCGCGAGGCGTTGCCATAAGTAAAACGCGCTGGTGCGGCAAAGGCAGCCGGATTGAACCATTGAATCCCGCGCACTCCGCCCGTCGCCGGTTTGCCTTTCTGCGTATCGGGCAGCCGCCAGTCGCCGACAATATCGGGCCGCAGATTCTTGCCGTCGGCGTTGTCGCCCAAAATGTCGCGCGGCCCGTTGAGCGCCGTGACGCCGAAGGGTGAGCCGCTCTGCAACGTGGCGATTGTCGAAAGCGACCAGCCGCCGAAGGCCCGGTTCAGGAATCCATCTCGGAACCAGCGTTTGCCTTTCCCAAACGGCAATTCATAGATCGGGCTGATGACCAGGCGATGCCGGATGTCGTTGGTCGAAAGCGAGCGTTCGTGGCGCAGGTCATAGATGTTCTGCGCCTGATCGTCGTCGCCGAACGTCACATCGTCGCCGCCCACGAAGACGACATTGTCAATCCACTTCGAGAGCGTGTAGGTGAAGAGCCAACCGAACCCCGAAGCCGCGCGCTTTTCCGATTTGAGCACGAAGGCGTGATAATTCGAGAGGCCCCAGTTGGGCGAGAGGATTTGCACCTGCGCCGTGTCGCCGGGGAATTGCGGGTAGGGCCGCCGCAAGCGCACGGGAATTTCAGTGCGCGAGAGCAGTTCGGTCGGAATGTGATTGAGGTTGATGTTCGGGAACGGCACGTGGCGTCCGAGATTGCCCAGATAGCCGAACTCGAAGGCGATCTCTTTCACCTGCTGCCCGATGGTCAGGTTGAAGTTCTGCGTGTAATTCGTGCTGCGTTCGGGATTGATGAATTGAATCTGCTGCTGCGGCCAGGGCGTCCCGATGGCGCCGAACTCCGGCGTCAGGTCCTGTTCGGAAGGAGATTGCAATGCGCCCGGCGGCAAGCCTTCGCGCAAGGTAAACGGCACTGGCGTGCGGAAATTGGCGACGCCGCCGAAGCCCAGCCGCTGTTGTTGGATTACCTCGCGGTTGTACGGGCTGCCGAAGAAGATCCCGAAGCCCGCGCGCACGACCGTGCGGTGGTGATTGAAGGGACGCCACGCCAATCCGATGCGCGGCGCGAAATTGTTTCGGTCCCATTCCCACAGGCGTTCGCCGTAGCCGTTGCGTCCCGGAAACGTGAGCACACCTCTCGTTCCCCCCGGGATCAACTGTCCGTCAACCGTTTTGCCGGCCAGCGGATGCGGCACGCGCGGGTCGAAGTTGTTCATGCGGTTGCCCACTTCGGTGACCGGCGATTCGACCTCATAGCGCAATCCGAGGTTGAGCGTGAAACGTTGACTCAGCTTCCAATCGTCGTTGACATAACCGGCGAGATAGAAGCTGCGTTTGCCGATGCCCGCGTCCACGCGCGAGTTGACCGAATCAATGATGCCCAGCAGGAAGCTGGCCAGCGGCAGCCCGGAGTTGTTGATCAACTGCCCCTGCGCGTTGCGCCCCTGCGTCGGCGTCGGCGCAAAGGCGAATTGGCCCGAGGCGAACTGCCGGTTGACCTCGTTGCCGTTGAAGCGCCAGAACTCGCCGCCGAACTTCAGGTTGTGATTCGTCCTGATCCAATTGATCGAACCGCTCAGTTGCGTGTTGGTGAAGGCCGCCAGCCGGTTCTGATTGCCGGTCGTGCCGAAGCTGGTCATCGGCACTCGCCCGGCGTTGAAATTGAAACGCGGGAAGGCGTCCGGCTCGACGCCGCGCAAGCCCACCTTGCCGGGAATGTCCTGCCCGGCGCCGATGCTCTGACGGACGATGCTCAGCCGCGTGCCGCCGAAGCTCAAACTCGCAATCAGCTTCGGCGAGAAGATGTGTTGCAGGTTGAGCGCCAGATTCTGCCGCCGGTTGAAAATGTCTATCGCGTCGGGATCGGCCACGCCGAAGCCCGCCGTCGGGCCGTCGGGGCCGTCGTCCGGTTCGATCAGCGTGTAGCGCCCGAAGATTTTCGTGTTGGTGGTGAGGTCGTGATCGAGCCGCACGATGTGGAAATCGCGCGTCGTCGGATTGACCGCATTCTCCTGATAGTTGCCCGCTCCCGTGATCGGGTTGTCGGGCGGGCGGTTCGGCAGCGGCAAGAAGGCCAGCAGCTTGACCGCTACCGGATCGAGCCGATTCGTTGGGATGACGTTGCCCGCGAACTGTCTACCGGTTTGCGGGTCGTAAATCGGCAGCACGCCGCCCGAAACGCCCGCGCTCGACTCAAACGTAGTCCGGGAAAAATCGCCCTGTCGTTCCAACTCGGTCGGCACGCGCCGCGTGCGCACCACGCCGCGGCTCTCGCGGAAACCATCGTAGTTGTAGAAGAAGAAACTTCGGTTGCGGCGAATCGGCCCGCCAAAGGTCGCGCCGAACTGGTTGCGGCGCAGCGGGGCTTTCTGGTCCACATTCCAGCCTTTGGCGTCCGAACTCCGACGACATCGAGTTGGCCTGCACCTTGAACTCTTGCATCGAATCAATCGGCGGACTGATCTCGATGCCTTCCTGACCAAGGCCGCCGCGGCTGTTGAACGCGCCGTCCAACAAGGCCGAAGCCGTCATTGTGCGCCCGCCTGCCACCGAGACCGCGCCGCCGATCCTGAAAGAAGCCGGCGTCAGATTGACCAGATCAAAGGCGTTGCGCCCGTTGAGCGGCAGGTCGTTGATCTGGCGGTTCTGGACAACGTGACCGACTGAACCGGACTCGGTGTTGAGCTGGAGCGCCTCGCCCTCGATCGTGACCGATTCGGTCACCTGCCCGACTTCCAACCGCAGATCGAGCGCGACCGCCTGGTCAATGTTGACCTGCACGCGCTCGACCTGTGTTTGTTTGAACCCGGCCAATTCCGCCCGCACGCGGTAATAGCCAGGCAACAATTGCGGCGCGAGATACTTGCCGTGTTCGTCCGAAAGCGATTCAAACGAGGAACCGGTCTCGGCGTTCGCCACCGTCACCTTGACCCCGACAAGGACACTGCCAGAAGCGTCCATAATGGTTCCGCCAATCGAACCGCGCGCGCCCTGGGCCAGCGACACTCCGGCCAATACAACCAGGGAGGAAAGGACGCTCGCGGCAATGCGTAAGCAAAAAGTTCCGGTCAACATGGTACCCTCCTTTCAAAGGTTACAGGTTTTGCGACGCCCTCAAAAGCCAGACCCGATGCCGCTCATTGGGTTTGCCCTGAACGCAGCAACCGCTTCATCTCGGCGACGGTCTTTGCGTATTTCGGATCCTTGGCCAGATTACGTTGTTCGCGCGGGTCGCGGTCGTGATCGTACAGTTCCGCCCCCTGCCTCCCTTCGTCCCATTCGTTGTAACGCCAGCGTTCTGTGCGCACGCTTCGCCCGGTGACGCGATTGGGCGGCTGACCGCGCCAGACCTGCGTGAAGGCTGGTTTATCCCATCTGGCGCGCGGGTTGTTGAGCAACGGACGCAAGCTGCGCCCTTCCAAGCCATTCGATGCGGGCAGGCCGCACAGATCGGCCAGCGTGGGATAAAGGTCAACCAACTCGACCGTGCGCCCGCTCACCTTACCTCCCTTTGCGCCTGGAACAGTAATGATGAGCGGCACGCGCGCCGATTCCTCGAACAAGCTCATCTTCTGCCACTGCCCGTGTTCGCCCAGCAGCCAGCCGTGATCGCCGAAGAAAACGACGATGGTGTCGTCGGCCAGATTCAATCGTTCCAGCGCGTCGAGCACGCGCCCGACCTGCGCATCCATAAACGTCACGCTAGCGTAATAAGCCTGAACCATCTGGCGCAGTTTCGATTCTTCGACGCCATAATTCGCGGGTTTCACAGCGAAGGCGACCGGCGGAACGTCCTGGCTCAACGTGGCGTAATCGGCGGGCAGGCTGATCTGGTCTAGCGGATAAAGATCGAAATACTTTTGCGGAGCGATGCACGGCACGTGCGGGCGATAGAACCCGGCGGCGATAAAAAACGGCTCTCCCTTTTTTTGTTCGAGCAGGTGAATCACTTCATCGGCCAGCTTGCCGTCGGTCTGCTCGGCGTCCGTCCCTTGCGCGACCATCAGCGTCAGAGCGCCGCCGATATTGGCGATGCGCGGCGTCAGGTTGATGACGTCGGCTTCATCGTCCTTGTCGCGTCCGCGCGGATTGATGACCTCTTGCCAGGACGCTTCGTCATCCAGGCCGCTGGTTCCGATCTGACCCGGCACGCCGTAGTGGTAGAGCTTGCCGACGCGCGCGGCAAAATATCCTTGATTCTTGAAATGCTGCGGCAGCGTCACGACATCTCCGAGCGCCTGGCGGAACCGCGCGCTGTTGTCATAAACCTTCGTCGTATCAGGCCGCCGCCCCGTCATGAATGAAGAGCGGCTGGGATTGCACAAAGGAAACTGGCAATACGCGCGCTCGAACCGCACCCCGCGGCGGGCGAGCCGATCAATGTTGGGAGATTTGACCAGCGGATGACCGTAACAGCCGAGCGCGTTGTTCAGGTCATCCGCCACAATGAACAGCAAGTTCGGCTTGCGCGGCGCAGGTTTCGTCTGCGCCTGCGCATCGCGCGCCCGGAATGCGCAATTAGCGGCCACCAGCAGCGCGAGAACAGCGGCGATGGCGAGATTGTTTTTCATTTGACGCTCCTTGCCTCCGGCCTCTGACGCGGCGGAAACCGGCGTCAGTTACAGGTATCGCAATGATTGAAATCAATCCGGCGGATCGCGCGGCCTGCTAGCGTCTGCGATTCCGCGCGGCGCGTTGCGGAATCCATTTCGCTTCGATCAACTCGGCGTTCCATTTGTCCCACGCCGCCGCGAGCTGTTTGAGCTTGCCCGGCTCCTTCTCCGCCAGGTTGTTCTGTTCGCCGACGTCGCCGGCCAGGTTGTACAGATGCGCGCCTTCGGTCGTCGCCTTCGTCTGAAATTCGCCTTGCGCGGCGTTTGCGCCCGGCGCTTTGACAAGCTTCCAATCGCCCATCCGCACGGCTATCTGTTGCCCGAAGCGCCAGTACAACGCCGCATGCGGCGCGCCTTTCTGCTTGCCCGTCAGGTAAGGCGCCAAATTGACGCCATCGAGTTTCCATTCGGCTCTGGACTCCACGCCGGCGGCGGCCAGCACGGTCGGCAAAATATCGAGTTGAATGACTGGCTGTTCGTAGACCTTTCCCGCGGGCAGCGCGCCTTTCCATTGCGCGAGGAAGGGCACGCGGATGCCGCCTTCCCAGGTCTGCGCCTTGAAGCCGCGCAACGGCGTGTTGCGCGAGCCGTTGTTGTTGGTCGGGCCGCCGTTGTCGCTGACGAAAAAGATCAGCGTGTTCTCTTCGAGCTTGTGTTTGCGCAAGCCGTCCAGCACGCGTCCAATATTGTCGTCAAGGGCGGCATGCATGGCGGCGAACTTCTGCCGCAGCGGGTCTTTGATGTGCGCAAACTTCGCCAGATACTGCTCCTTTGCGTGCATCGGCGCGTGGTCGGCATTGAACGCCAGATACAAGAACCAGGGCTTGTCTTTTTGCCGCTCGATAAACGCGACCGCTTCGTCGCCGAACATATCGGTCAAATACGAAACCTCCTTCACGGGTTCCATGCCACGCAAAATTTGATTGCGGCTGTCGCCGTTATCAATGTAGCTGTGCGCGCCGCCGAGAAAGCCGAAATACTCGTCAAAGCCGCGTTTCAGCGGATGAAACTTCGGCTCATAACCCAGGTGCCATTTGCCGACCATGCCGGTCGCATAGCCCAAATCTTTGAGTCGTTGTGGCAACGGCGTTTCCGTCAGCGGCAAGCCGAATTCGGGATCGGCATTGCCTGCCGGTCCGGGGTTGAACTCGTGGCCGAAGCGTTGCTGGTATCGCCCGGTCATCAAGGCGGCGCGAGTCGGACTGCAATACGGCCCCGAAACATAACCGTTGGTGAAACGCACGCCGTTTTTGGCGATCGAATCAATCTGTGGCGTCGGCACGTCCTGACAACCATTGACGCCGATGTCGGCATAGCCCAGATCATCGGCTACGATCACCAGGATGTTGGGCTTTTGCGCCGGCCGGCGTTGCGCTTGCGTGTCAGCTTGCCAACCTGTCAAAAACAATAACGCCAGGAAAAATAGAGCCATTCTTTTCATATTTGTCTCCCTTCTCTAGGATCAATTGATTCGTTTCAATACCACGGATTTCAACTCCATGACGGCGTCGCCGGGCTTTGTCAACGCGCGTACCGTCAATTTGGCTCTGCCTTGCGGGAGCGTCAGCGCTCCGGCTGGCGCCGTCGCCCAGTCCATCTCGTAAACTTCCGTGCGCGGCACGCGATCGGGTGATTTGATTGGTTGGCCGCTGGTCGCTCGCACCGTCGTCTCGGTTACGGTTCCGGCGGCGCTGATTTGCACACGCGATCCGGCGTCGGCTTTCGGACAGAGGTATTGCAGGCTCACCGCGTAGCGCCCAGCCCGCGCCACATCGAGTTCCCATTCGACCGTAGCTTCAAGACTCGTCCAACCCGTCAGCCAGGCGTTGTTCGGATGCCTGCCGCTGAACCGCAAGCCGCCTGTGAACTGCGCTTGCGGGACGGGCAATTCAACCGGATTTTCTTCGGCATGTCCCACTGGTATCGGTGGGCGCGCCAATCTTTGATGGCCAGTCTGCGGGAGGATTTCCAGGCGCCAGTTCTCGAAGGCGGTCGTCAGACTTTTAACTACGTCTGGCTGCTCGGCGGCAATGTTCTTCTTCTGCGCGGGGTCGTTTTCCATATCGAACAATTCCCAGCCGCGCCCTTCGTTGACCAGACGGTAGCGTTCGGTTCGCGCTGCGCCGGTCACGCGGTTAGGGTCGTTCGGCAATTGATGCTGTGTGAACAGCGTTCGATCCGGCCAGTCCGTTTCTTTGCCCTCCAGCAAAGGAACCAGGCTGCGCCCGTCTTGCGGGAGAGTTTGCGGCATCGGTACGCCACACAGTTCAACGAGCGTCGGAAAGAGGTCAATGTGAGCGGCGAGCTTTTTCACCAGCCTAGGTTGTTTGAAGCGCGCAGGCCAGCGCAGGAAGAACGGAACACGCGAACCGCCTTCGTGCAAACTGCCCTTCGTTCCGCGCATGTCTCCGTTGAAGCGCGCGCCGTTCGGGCCGTTGTCCGTCATAAAGATGACGATGGTGTCCTCGCGCAGCTTCAGTTCATCAAGCCGCTGAAGCACGCGACCGATGTTGTCGTCCAGGTTCTCGACCATCCCGTAAACGCTCGCGAGGTAATCATCCAGCCCTTTCGCTTTGTAGTAATCGAAGTATTTATCGGGAACCTGGAACGGCGAATGCGGCGCGTTGTAGGCGAGGTAACAGAAGAACGGCCGCTGACGATTGGTGTTGATGAAATCGAGCGCGGCGTCTGTCAATACGTCGGTGATGAAGCCTTTGGTCTTGACCGGTCGCCCGTTGCGTTCGAGCGTCGTGTCGAAATAGTTGTTCCAATGGCCGAGGTTGAATCCAAAAGCTTCTTCAAAGCCCTGCCCGTTCGGCGTGTAGGGGTAATGCTCGCCGTTGTGCCATTTGCCGAATAGGCCGGTGCGGTAGCCCGCCGCGCGCAAAGCTTCGGCGATCGTCACCTCTTCGGCGCGCATCGTCTCAAGCCCCTGAGCGACGCCCTTCGCGCCGGTGCGCAGCGAATAACGCCCGGTGAGCAAGCTTGCGCGGGTCGGCGCGCACAATGGGCTGACGAAAAACCGGTCAAACCTGATGCTTTCGCGTCCGAGCTGATCCAGGCGCGGGGTTCTGATCTGTTCATTGCCGTGCAAGCCCAGGTCGCCATAGCCTTGATCGTCCGTGATAATCAACAGCACGTTCGGCCGGCGCGTCGCTGTCTGTCCAAAGCAGAAAGGGACGGCAGGCGGATAAGCAACCAGAGTCAGCAGGATTATCAGAGCGATGAGTTTCATTGGCTCCCTCAACAAGTAATACTCAGCTCACAATCTGTTTGATGACCAGTCCGCCGAATTGCGAAAGCTGCATCTGACGCCCGTTGTGCAGGTAGCGCAAACGGCCGTCATCCAGCCCAAGCAAGCGTAGCATCGTCACGTGAATATCGCGCAGCGGGTGGACGACTTCGACCGCCGCGCCGATCGGCTCGCTTCAGTTCTGCCTGTGGCGGCATTTGAACCGGCGCATTATTCGTCGTTTTCGCCGCGCCTTTGCTTCGGGGCTTGTTGCCCAGCGCCAAGGCCGTTTCGTCGTATTTTCGCTCGGCGCATTCCAGCTTCAGTTGTAATTGCGCGCGGCTCGCTTCGGCGCGACTGATGTTCTCGTACGGCAGGAAGGGCGCGGGTCGTTCCTCAAAGTAAGTCGTCGCGAAGACAGCCTGCACGCCGTAATAATCCTTCGCCGGGATCGGGTCGAATTTGTGGTCGTGGCATTTGGCGCAACCCATCGTCAGCCCCAGGAACGCGGTCACCGTCGACTGCGTCACGTCGTCGAGCCATTCCTGCCGCGTCACGGCTTCGACGCTCATCGAGGTATGCTCCCACGGCCCCATCCGCAGAAAGCCCGTGGCAATCAAGTTCTCAGCGTTGTTCGAGTCGAGTTCGTCGCCCGCGATCTGTTCGAGGATGAACCGGTCGTAAGGCTTGTCTTCGTTGAAACTGCTGATGACGTAATCACGGTACCGCCATGCATTCGGACGTTCGTAATCGTTCGAGCCGCCGGCGGTGTCGGCGTAACGCACGACATCCAGCCAGTGTCGTCCCCAGCGTTCGCCGTAACGCGGGCTGCCGAGCAATCGCTCGACAACTTTTTCAAAGGCTTTCGCCGTCGGCGCGGGGTCACGCGCGAACGCCACGACCTCTTCCGGCGTCGGCGGCAAGCCGTGCAGGTCGAACGTGGCTCGGCGGATCAACGTCGCGCGGTCGGCGGCCGGCGCGGGCTTGATCGCTTTCTCGTTCAGCTTTTGCAGAACGAAAGCGTCAACGCCGTGACAAGTCTGGCATTTCGCCGCCAGCGCCGGCTCGATCTTCTCGACGAAGAGTCGTTCCGCCTGCGCGGTGGCCGGCTGCTGTTCAGCCCGCCCAGCCGCCCGACCCGGTAGGAGGCCGTACAAACAAACTAACGTCCCGCAGATCATGACAGACAATTTGAGCGCGCGAGAAAAAATGGTCATTTGTTCTCACCCCCCGGCTATTTGTTTTGAGGGTTTGCCACGCCTTTATCCCGCAGGAACTGCGACGGAAAATCGGCGGTTTTGGCTCCGCCAGCGCTCCGCAGGCGATTGACGCCGCCGCGATCGGCGTAGAGCGGGATATACATTCCCGCGCTGGCTTTGAGCATATCGAACAGTTGCTGATTCATTTGTTTGATCGTCGCCTGATGCGCTTCGCTGAAGATCAGGTTGGTTGTTTCCAGCGGATCGCTCTGCATATCGTACAGCTCATCCGTGTCCCAGACGCCGTGGTAGCGAATGTATTTGTAGCGCCCGCCGCGCAACGCATGCATGGTCGGGGTCTGTGGGAAGTTGCGCTCCCAGTAATACTCGTACAACAACGCCTCGCGCCATTCGGTCGTCTTGCCCTGCGCTAGCGCGATGAAGCTTTTTCCCGCCATGTATTTTGGAGCCTGCAATCCGGCGGCTTCCAGAATGGTCGGCGCGATGTCAATATTGGCGACGACTTGCTCGACTATCGTGCCGGGTTTGAAAAGTTGCGGACACTGCATCAGCATCGGCACGCGGATCGATTCTTCGTAAGCCGTGCGTTTGTCAATCAAGCCGTGTTCGCCGAACGCAAAGCCGTTGTCGCCCATGTAAATCACGAGGGTCGAATCCAATAGTCCTTTCTGTTTCAGCCAATCCATCACCCGCCCTACGCTGTCGTCCACGCCAAGCAAGGTCTCGGCGTATTGCTTGTAATACTCTGCGATGTTGAGATCGCTGTGATAAGGGAAATCCACGCCGTGCCAACTGTTGCGTTGATTGTGCGCCCACATCGGCGCATCTTTCACGTTGTCGGGGTCCATGGTCCGAGGTTCGACAAATGTTTTGTCCTTTTACCGTTCCTTGTGTCGCTCGGCCGGAACGAAATTGGCATGCACGCCCTTATGCGCCAGATAAAGCATAAAGGGCTTGTCGTCCCTGCGGCCGTTCAGCCACTCCAGAGCGTAATCAGTCAGCTCGTCGGTGATGTAACCCTTTTGCGGGACGCGCTTCCCGTTGACGTTGAGACCATTGGCATTCGGCAGATACGAGCCTTGTCCCTTGAAACTGACCCAATGGTCGAAGCCGCGTTGCGGGTCGTCTTTTTCGCCGCCCATATGCCATTTGCCGATCATGGCGGTTTCGTACCCGGCCTTTTGCAGGTATTGCGAAAAGAAGACCAACTCGTCCGGGACCGGGTTGTTGTTATCCACGACGCGATGCTGGTGCGCATACATCCCGGTCAGGATCGAGGCGCGCGAAGGCGAGCAAAGCGCCGTCGTCACAAAAGCGTTTTTCAGATACACGCCATTGCGCGCCAGCTCATCGAGATGCGGCGTTTCGATAAAGGATTGCCCCTTCAGAAAGCCGAGCGCGTCATAACGATGATCGTCCGTGAGGATGAAAATAATGTTGCGTGGTTTAGCGTTCGGGACGCGCGCCAATTGCAGCGAGCGTTGCGCCGTCTGCGCCTGATCGGAGATGGCCGGCAGCGCAAAAAACAGCAATAACGCGCAACAACGCAGCGGGCTCAATTTGGTAAGCGAATGTTTCATAGTTATTTTCAAAGTCGGCAAGGTCTGATCGAAGTCGCCGATCTTCACACCATCTCCAGAAAGCTGGCGCGCGAAGGCGAACAGAGCGGCGTGGTGACGAAGGTGTTGCGGAAGGTCACCCCTTCTTTCGCGATCCGGTCAATGTTCGGCGTCTTGACAAAGGGGTGTCCGGCCACGCCGAGCGCGTCCCATCGCAGATCGTCAACCAGTATGAAGACGATGTTGGGGCGCGGGAAAGGCTGTGCGCCCGATGTCGTCAGCGCGCAGAACATGAGCAGCAAAAGTTTGATTGTTGCGCCAAGCATCAGTTTCATTATTTGCCTCATTTGCCTCCGCCGCTCCGCTCAAAACGTCAGTCTCGATCCGATTCCGCGCGCATCACCGCGCTTCCTTTTGCTCAGGATTGAAATTGGGATTTTTCGTCGGAAGAATGGCGCCCGTTTCCGCGCGCCATGCATTCAGCTTCGCGCGCAGCGTCTTGGCGAGCGCGGGTTCCTTGGCCGCCAGGTCGTTCTTTTCGTATGGATCAATCGCCAGATTGAACAGTTCCAGCCTGCCATCCTCGAACCATTCGATGAGCTTCCAATCGCCATCACGTATCGCGCTCATCGGCGCGCCGCCCTGATTGCCATAATGCGGGTAATGCCAGAAGAGCGGGCGCGCTTTGATCCTGCCGCCTTTAAGCAACGGTTTCAGACTGACGCTGTCGCGGTGTTGTTCAGGCGCGGCAGGCAAGCCGAGCAGATCGAGAATCGTTGCGTAATAATCGGTCGAAATCACCGGTGTGTCATTCACACT
>WNGE01008785.1_pt1 | contig 11504 bp, 9 predicted proteins | sample 5400651 | NCBI WGS metagenome assembly WNGE01 (sample SAMN13153370, study PRJNA577476) | soil metagenome | isolation source: 60 cm soil or saprolite under grassland replicate 2 | place: USA:California | collected 2016-06-15 | reverse complement strand
CGATGGCCACGTGCTCATTGTTTTTCCTGAGGGCAGCCGGGGCGAGCCGGAGCAGATGCAGAGCTTTAAAGGCGGCATCGCGCGGTTGGCCGAGGGCAACCCGACGGTTCCGGTAATTCCGGTATTTCTACACGGGCTAGCCAAGGCATTACCCAAAGGAGAGACGGTGTTGGTGCCGTTTTTTTGTGATGTCTTTGTCGGTGAACCATTGCCCTGGACGGGCGATCGGCGAAGTTACATGCGACAGCTCGACGAACGGATGAAGCAGTTGGCGGCCGAAGGAAACTTTCCGAGCTGGGAGTGAACAAAAGAAGAGATCTGGAGTGATGGTGTACTGGAGTGTTCGCGTGATGGACTGATGGCAAATTCAACATTTGATCCCGCCAATTATCCGGTGGCATTGCCGCACGAACCGATCGAGCAGATACTGCCGGACATCTTTCTGGTTCACGGGAGCGCGCGGGTCGCGCCGGCCATGCGCATGAACCGTAACATGATCATCGCGCGCGACGGCGACGATTTGACGGTGATCGGCCCCGTGCGCCTGTCGAAAATGGAAGAAGCGAAGCTGGAAAATCTTGGAAGTGTTAAACACGTCATTCGAATTGGCTACTATCACGGCATCGACGATCGGTATTATGTCGACCGCTATGTCGCGGAGTTCTGGTGCCAGGCGGGGTCGGATCATTACTCCGAGCCGACGCCGACGAAAGCGTTGGATGAAGCGAGCACGTTGCCGCTTGCCGGTGCCGAGCTTTTCTTGTTCACGCAGACGCGCTTTCCCGAAGCGGCGATCCTGATAAAAGCGCACGGCGGTCTGCTGATTACCTGCGACAGCCTGCAACACTGGACGGACTGGAGTTTTTGCACCTTGCTTGCCAAAACGGTCGTGCGAATCTTTGGTTTTTCGCTGAGAACTTTGATCGGCACGTTTTGGCTCAAATCCATGACACCGAAAGATAGATCGTTGAAACCGGATTTTGAACGCTTGCTGAAATTGAGTTTTAATCATTTGATCGGCGCGCACGGCCGGATATGTCGGGATCGTGCCCACGAAGAAGTCGAAGCAGAACTGCGGCGCGTCTTCGGCTAAGTGGCGCACGTCATTGATTCGGAGGTATGGAGAATGGTTGTTGAATCGTCTTTTGACTCTCATAAAGGTGGCGCTTTCGCCGAGCGATTGTTAGCGACCCTCAACCAGGGCGCGCTGTGTTTGATGATTTCCATCGGTCACCGGATCGGCTTGTTCGACACCATGCGCGATTTAGCGCCCGCGACGTCTGCTGGTATTGCGGCGAAGGCTAAACTCAATGAACGTTACGTGCGCGAATGGCTCGGCGCCATGGTCACCGGTCGAATTATTGATGTCGATCCATCGACAGGTCAATTTTCCTTGCCCGGGGAGCATGCAGCTTTTCTTACTCGCGGTGCTGGGGCTGACAACATCGGCGTGTTCGCGCAGTACATTCCACTTCTAGCGATGGTTGAAGATGAGATCATCGAATGTTTCAAAAACGGCGGTGGCGTCCCATATGCAAAGTTCCCGCGTTTTCATGAAGTCATGGCCGAGGATAGCGGGCAGTCGGTACTTTCTTCGCTCGAATCGCACATCGTGCCGCTGGTGCGCGGGTTGGCGGAAAGTTTCACAGCCGGCATCCAAATGCTCGATGTCGGCTGCGGGAGTGGACGGATCATGAACCGACTTGCGGGGCTTTATCCGAAAAGCCGCTTTACGGGGATAGATTTGTCGAGCCAAGCGATTTTATCAGCATGGCAGGAGGCTTCTGCGAAGAAGTTGCGGAACGTCGAATTCATCGTCGCCGACTTGAGCAATTTCGCCGAAACCGCCGAAATAGATGCCTACGATTTGGTCACGACTTTTGATGCTATCCACGACCAAGCCAAACCTTTGGATGTCCTTAAGGGCATTCATCGCACTCTGCGCCGCGACGGCGTTTATCTCATGCAGGACATCAAGGGATCGAGCGAGATTCATAAAAATTTGGATCATCCCCTTGGACCACTTCTCTACACAGCTTCATGCATGCACTGCATGACGGTGTCGTTGGCGCAGGGTGGAGAAGGGCTGGGAGCGATGTGGGGAGAAGAGAAAACGCGCGAGTACCTCGCGCAGGCGGGTTTTAGGTCGATCGAGAAGCACGAACTCGCGCACGACATACAGAACAACTGGTACGTGGTCCGAAAATAACTGGAGTAATGGAGTACTGGAATATTGGAGTATTGGTTTCGGGCTCCCAATACTCCATCACTCCAATACTCCATCACCCCATTCTTCCGCGCTACGCATCAATCGTCTGTCCGCCGTCGACGACCAGTGCGTGTCCCGTTACGAACGACGCTTCGTCGGAAACTAAGAACAACACGCCGTAGGCGATCTCTTCGGGCCGTCCCATGCGCAGCAGCGCCTTGTTGGTCCCGCCCATGGTTTTTCGTTGCTCTTCCGTCATGCCTTCGCCTAGAGTCGCCCGCGGCGGAAAGCCTCTGAAGCGCGGCGTTTCGATGGCGCCGGGGCAGACGCAGTTGATTCTGATTCCGAGTGGGCCGTAGTCGAGCGCCATCTCGCGGGTTAAATTGATGATCGCCGCTTTTGTCGCGCAGTAACCGGGATATTCCGGAGAGGCTAGCAGCCCGAAGGTCGAAGCCGTGGTGACGATGTTGCCGCTTTTTTTCTTGATGAAATGCGGCAGCACCGCGCGCGCACCGCGAAACATCGCATTCAAATTAGTATTCAAGACGAAGTTCCATTCCTCGTCTGTGTGCTCGTGCAGCTTCTTCCGAATACCGGCACCGGCATTGTTGTAAAGAATATCGACGTCGCCGAAGCTATCAAGCGCCGTTTTGATCATGCGGTCGCAGTCTTCCTGCTTGATGACGTCGATGGTGGCGAAGACCGCTTCTCCGCCTTCTTTATCCTTAATGAGGTGGTCGATGCGGGGTGAGATCGTTTCTTGAATGTCGCAGCAAACGACCTTGGCGCCTTCGCGCGCGAATAGACGCGCGGTGGCGCGACCTATGCCGCTATTGGCTCCGGTGATAATCGCAACTCTGCCTTTGAGACGACCGAGTCCAGGTCGTAGTAGCTCGTGCTCGTCTTTCAAGACTATGTCTGCCATGGGTATTGCCCCCCTTGATTTCGTGATTCTGCAGTGGGATTGAAAAGTCTTCACTTATACTAGTAGGGGTGGAAATCCAACCTTGGTATGAGAGGTCGAGGATGGAAGATAGAGGATAGAGGATCGAGTAAGAGGCTGCGGCGGAATAGGCGGGACAATCACGATGGCCGAAATAAGGAGCTTCCGAGACTTGGGCGTTTATAAGTTGGCTCGCGAACAGGCAAGAAATATCTTCGCGCTCTCCAAAAGCTTTCCGCCGGAAGAAAGGTTCTCTTTAACGGATCAGATACGCCGCTCGTCGCGTGCCGTCAACGCAATGATCGCCGAAGCATGGGCTCGACGAAGATATCCAGCGGCGTTTATCAACAAGATCGACGAGGCGTTAGGTGAGGCAATGGAGACGCAAGCGTGGCTCGATCACGCATTTGATTGTGGCTATTTGGACCGAAATCAATATCGTTCTCTGGACGATTCTTGGCAAAAGGTCGGTGCAATGCTCAATCGTATGATCCCAGCGCTCGGATGACTTCTGTCGCTCAGCCAGTCGGCAGTAAGCGCTTCCCGGATTTATCCGTCCTCGATCTTCCATCCTCTATCCTCGGTTTAGCTTTACTCCGCACTTTCGATCCTCCATCCTCCATGTTCGATCCTCGGCCATAAAGCGTTCACTTTCGGTAAAGCTGCTTAATAAATCCTGATTTTTCCAGCTCGGCGACGAGACTGAGGTCGACATAGGTTTTCGGATCCGCACTCGCGGCCTTGGGATTTGCGCGGGCCATGTCATCAAGCATGGTTTTGACCCCGTCCGGGGTTGGATAGGGAACTTCCGGAAAGGCATTCGAGTAGTCCTTGTATGCTCTTTCGAGACCTTCCGGATCAGCCACTCCTAGATTCTTTTTGATAAGCGATTTTGCGTATTCCTTCTCGGTTTTGATGATGTGGATCGCTTCAACCATTGCGCGGGTGAGTTTTTGCATCAACGGGCGCTTGGTCTTGATGATTGCTTCGCGGCTCAGGATGCCATTCCACCAGAATGGAATCTTGAGATCGCTGATGTTGTAAAGATTTCGGAAGCCGAGTTTTTCCGCCTGGGTCAAGAAGGGTTCCGGGATGATTGTGAACTGAGTTATGCCTTTTGAGAGCGCCGCGAATCTTTCCGCGGTGCCGCCTGTGGGAATGATCTTTACATCCTTTTCCGGGTCGACGCCAAGTTTTCTTAGCGCTAGCCGTAATCCTAGGTCAGACGTGCTGCCTAAACGATTGACCCCGGCCGTTTTGCCCTTGAGCTGCTCGACCGCGCTAACATTCGACAATGAAACGATGTGGTCGACGAATGTCGGAACCACGCCGACAATCATCACCGTATCGGCGCCGGCGAGGCGCGAGCTGGTAAGTGTCGTCACTGAAATACTGGCGGCGTCGATTTCGTTCGCCAGCAGGGCCTGGAGCACAGTCGGGCTGGCGCTGATGGCGATGATTTCCGGCTGGACTCCCTGTTTTTGCATGAGCTTGCGATCTTCGATGACCCAGATAGGGCTGTTGGTCGGGCTAAAGCCGGCCCAGGCGAGCCGGAGTTTTTCTTGAGCGCTCGCAGTCGAATGCGCCGCGAAAAGGGTTATGAAGCTTAGAATCGCAAGTGTCAAACGATCCGACATGGCTGGTTCCTCCTCGGCAATTCTTAGACGCGCAGGCTGACATAATGCGCGAAAAAATGGTCACGTCAAGACGCCCTTAGGCGCAATTCATGTCCCACGCGGGGATAGTTGAAATTCCCTCGGCTTCAACGAACAATCTCGGCTCGAAACCGAGCGGGTTCCAGCATCGTCGACTATAAGTCGACATTCTAGTCCGTCATTCCGGCGGAAGCCGGAATCCAGTCCTTTTCGCGCCTGGTACAAGCGGGACGAACCTGGATGCGCCGGCATGACGAGGTTCCACTTTCGCGTGGGTAATAAATATGATCCCTCATCCGTTGCTCGTTCCCCCGTCTGCTTCGCCCGCCGGCAGAATTGGTACTAGGGAAAACGCGCCGCGCTGCGTTGACTCGACATACCGTTTGATATACTAGAGGCACGTCGCCGCAATGAGACTGCGTCATTAATGTCATTCTGAGCCGAAAGGCGAAGAATCTCGTCTTCGTAACTGACTGAAAATGCGGGATGCTTCGCTTCGCTCAGCATGACACTTGAGGGATTTTTCGCATTGCGACTGAATTTGGGGGAGAGCTGATATGGCAAAAAGGGGGATTCTCGTAACTGGCGGCTCCGGCTTGGTTGGCGCTTACGCGGTTGCGATGTTGCTCGAGCGCGGTGAAAGGCCGGTAGTATTCGACGTCGCGCTCAACGAACGACTGCTCAACGCCGTCGGTGTCGATGCCACAAAGGTGACGCTGATTCGTGGCGACATGATGGATCTGCCGGCGATTATTTCAGCCATTCGTGACAACGAGTGCGATCGGATCATCCACCTAGCGGCTTTCCTGGGCGAAGAAGTCCAACGGCGCCCATACAGCGGCGTGCGCTTGAACTTTATGGGCACAGTCAACGTCTTCGAAGCGTCCCGCCTGGAGAAGGTGTCGCGCGTGGTGTTTCCGAGTTCCGGAACCGTTTACTTGGGATCACTTGGCGAAGGGCTGTCCAAAGTCGATGAAAGCATTCCCATGAATCCACCGTCGGTCTATGCGGCGACGAAGGCCAGCTGCGAGTTCATGGGGCGCGCGTACGCGAAGCGTTATGGATTCGAGTTTATTTGTCTCCGGTATACCGGCGGGCTGTACGGGCCTTCGCCGGCCGCGCTCAAAGCGACGAGGGAAATTGCCATTCAACAGATGATTCGCGCGGCCGTGAAGGGTGAGCCGGCCAAGATTAACTGGCCCTACGGTCCCGCGGAAATTCTCTACGGTAAGGACGCCGCCAAGGGGACCGTTTTGGCGGTGCTCAAGGACAAATTCAAAGACACGCTTTTCCACATCGGCAACGGCACGATGGTTAGTGGCGATGATATTGCCGACGCGATCCGCAAAAAGTTCCCCGGATCGGACATAGGATTGATCAAAGGAAACAACTCCATGCCGTACCCTGAATCCCGCGCTGCCAGCGATTTTTCCCGCGCCAAGGAGCAACTCGGCTACGAACCGGACTATACGATCGAAAAGGCAGTGGAAGACTACGGCGCGACGCTCAAGAGGCTAGAGAACCTATAGGCCAATCGCAGCGCCGGAAAAAACTGAAGTTCGCCACTACCATTCACGTCTAAGGAATAGGATGCGCGAGGGGTCATCAGCAGCGTTCAAGATGGGCGTTTATACTAAAGATAGTAGAGGAGAGGCTATGCGGCACAGGCACCACGGGTTCTTAGTTTTCTTACTTTTACTCGGCTACACCGCGACGGGTCTGGCAGCCCAATCCGGAACCTTCGATGAAAAGGCGGTGGCGAACTTTTATCGCAACAAGACCTTGCGAATTATTGTCGGCTTCACGGCAGGCGGCGGCTACGACCAGTATTCACGGCTCATTGGACGCCATCTTTCTAAGTATATTCCAGGGAATCCCAACGTCATTGTCGATAACATGGCTGGGGCGGGAAGCATTATCGCGGCCAACCACGTCTACAATGCGGCGCCGAAGGATGGAACCGTGGTCGGAAACATCTCGGGGCCGATTATCCTGGAGCAATTGTTCGCCAATCCCGCCATTCAGTTCGATATGGCAAAGTTTCGTTATCTCGCCGTGCCGGTCAGTGAAACTTATGTTTTTGTCGTTACCCGCAAACCGGGCGTGAGCAAATTTGAAGAGATTCTGGGTCCCAATGGGAAACAAATTACCGTCGGCGGTATTCCCGGTTCGACGGTGGAGCACGCGCCGGTTATAGCTCGCGACGTTATGGGAGCCAATTTGAAGGTGGTCTTGGGTTACAAGGGCACCGCGGATGTTAGGATGGCCATCGAATCGGGTGAAGTCGACGGGCTATTCAATTCGTACACGTCATTGAAAATAACTTCCTTCGAAAAGATGAAAAGCGGCGAATGGCTGGTGTTGGCGCAGCTCTCGGAAAAACCGATCAAGGACTTGATCGTGCCGAACGTGCCGACCATTCCGCAGATCACAAAGAGCAACGAGCACCGCCAGTTGCTGAAATTCGGCACCAGCACGCCCAACGATTTCGGCAAGGTGTATGTCGTGCCGCCCGGAACGCCACCCGATCGCGCCATGGCGCTCGAAAAAGCCTTTGAAAAAGTGTTCGCCGATAAGGAATTGCAGGTGGACGCTAACAAAGGCAAGCTGGAAATCGATCCCATATTCGGCGAGGAGATCCACAAACTAGTTGTCGAGTTTTTGGGCATGAGCCCGGATCTCAAAAACAAATTGCAGGCGGCGTTGAAGGGCGGGAAGAAATAGTCGTTGGTAAATTTACTTTGGAGGGAAACGCGATGAAGTCTAAATCTAGGACCATTGTCCTGATTGTTCTGATTCTTAGTTTGGGGATGCCTTTGGCCGCCTCGGCGCAGACCGAATCCCTCGACGAACTTTACAAGAAAGCAGTGAAGGAAGAGGGCGTTCTCAATTGCTATTGCTCCCTAGCGCAGATCAACGCGGAAAAAATTTACCCGGTCTTCGAGAAGCGCTTTCCCGGCATCAAGATCAATCATGTCGACGCGACTTCGGATAAACTCGCCGCTCGCGCGATAACCGAAGCGCGCGGCGGGAGAGTGATTGCCGATGTCGTCGAATTCGGTTTGGAAGATATCAACAAGATCCGCGAGCAGGGACTGCTTCTGGATCGAGCCGTCCCCGAGTCCGTGGACTACCCAAGCGACCTTAAAGGCTCCTATTGGGTCGCCAACAATCTCATTTTCTTTGTCGGCGCCTGGAACACGGACAAAGTTAAAAAGGAAGAAGAGCCGAAATTTCTCGATGACTTCGGCGATCCGCGTTGGAAGGGACGGCTGATCGGTGAGCCGCGGGACTATGAGATTCTGATAGGATTGACGCACAAGCATAAGAGCCTGGAAAAAGCGCGGGCTATTCTAGCGAGAATCGCCGCGAACGATGTCGAATTTCACAAAGGCCATTCGGAGCTGGCGGAGTTTCTCGTCGCCGGGCAAGCCGCCGCCTGCTTCACGTGTTACTCGCATCATTACCCCGCCCGCATCAGGAAGGGCGCGCCGCTCAATTACATGCTATCGGAGGGAGTTGCCGGGATCATCGCGATATCGGTCCTCAAGAGCGCGCCACATCCCAACACTGCTTGGCTGTTTGCCCGCTGGGCTTCGTCCGCGGAAGGGCAGGCGGTTTACGCCAAGGGGGGAAGAACCCCGGCTCATCCAAAAGTAGAACCGATGGAAAAAATTCGCCCTGCGAATATTTATGCGGTCGGCGTCGAGGACTTGAAGCAGTACGGTAAGTTCGAAAAGATTTGGAAGGAAGTATTCAAACTGAGATAGTCGGTTTTTAGCGATCACGTTTACACGGGTAATTTTCATTTATCGGAGGAAACATGTTGCGAAAACGGAAGGCATTCTTGACGATTTTGACTTTGATCGTGGGCGGCATGATTGCCTCGACTTCGGCGCCCGCTAGCGGTCAATCGCTGGACGAACTTCACAAGCTGGCTTTGAAAGAAGGCGGGACGCTCAATTTCTACGGCACTCTGGCGCAGATCAACGCCGAGAAAATACTGCCGGTATTCGAAAAACGCTTTCCGGGAATTAAAGTGAATCATGTCGACGCCACCGCGGACAAGCTTGCGGCCCGCGCCATTACCGAGGCAAGAGGCGGGAGGGTGCTCGCCGACGTGTTTCAAATGGCCTTGGAGAACGTTTTGCAATTGGTGGACCAAAAGCTGGTGGTCGATCGGCTCCCGCCTGAAGCAGCGGCTTATCCGGCTAATCTCAAGGGTCCGAATTGGTTGGCGGCGGACTTGGTGATCATTATCGGCGCTTGGAATACGAACCTGGTAAAGAAAGAAGATGAACCCAAACAGTTCGATGACTTCGCCGATCCCAAATGGAAGGGAAAATTGATTGCCGAGGGGCGGGATGTCGAATTATTGATCGGTTTGGCCAAGCATAAGTATAAAAACGACGAGAAAGCCTTCGACTTTCTCCGAAAGATCGCGGCCAATAATGTTGAATTCCACAAGGGCCACTCGGAGCTGGCAGAGTTTCTCGTTGCTGGGCAGGCTGCCGCATGTCTCACCTGTTACGCACACCACTATCCGCCACGGATCAAAAAGGGCGCTCCGCTCGGATATATGCGGACCGAAGGGATCGCCACGATCACCGCCGACGCGTTGGCCAAGGACGCACCACATCCCAACTCAGCGTGGCTCTTCTACCGATGGTCCGCCAGCGAGGAAGGGCAGAAAGCTTACGCGGCGGGAGGACGCTTGCCGCCGCATCCCAAGGTGGAGCCGGTGGAAAAAATTCGCCCGGCGACGCTTTATCCCATCGGCACCGATGAAATAAAGGAATGGCGCAAGTACGAAAAGAGCTGGAAGGAAATCTTCAAGCTCCGTTAAGTGTGCGGCAGTCACGGCGTATTGACTCGGCGGTTTAAGTTGATATCAACTTTACACGCTGCTGGTGAGAATAGTCGGAGTTTTTTTGATCAGAAGATTCGCCCGGACTGTATTACCGCCGCGGACCTCGAGGAATTTCCTAAGGACGAAAAGCTTTGGAAGGAAGTCTTCAAGCTCCGCTAGCAATCTGGGATTTTGTAATGCGCTTGACTCAAGCATGATGCTGTATGGCTACCGCCGCAATCCCTAGAGCCGCGAGCGCGTCTCTCCCGTCGTTCCGCGATCCGGCGTTGCTGATTCCGGTCGTCGGCGCCGGCGTGCTCATTTATCTTGCCGTTTTGCCACTCCTCATGCTTTTGATCGGCAGCTTTCAAGCGGAGGTAGCGCCGCGCGAGTTTGTTTACACGCTGAAGAACTACCGGGCGGCGTATGCCAGTGAGTACACCTACTCGACTTTCATGAACTCGCTGATTTTCGCTTCCGGCTCAGCCGGCCTCAGCTTTATTCTTGGCACGTTGCTCGCCTGGCTTACCGAGCGCACGAATACGCCGCTGCGCGGGCTTTTTGTTCCTGTTGCCGTCGTCCCGTTGATTTTACCGGGTGTCTTGGAATCCATCGCGTGGATATTTTTGCTCAGCCCGAAATTTGGTTATCTCAATGTTTGGCTGATGAATCTCTTCGGCCTAAAGTCGCCGCCGTTCAATGTGTTCTCACTTCCCGGAATGATTTGGGTTCATTCGGTGGGCCAAGTTCCTTTGGCATTTCTCATGATGGTGGCGGCCTTCAAATCCATGGACCCTTCTCTGGAAGAATCGGCGATGATGTCAGGCGCCCGCACCTGGCAAACCTTTAAGCGTATCACTCTACGTTTGCTGATGCCTACTGCGGGATCCGTGCTGTTGATCCTTTTCGTCCGTACTCTCGAGTCCTTTGAAACGCCGGCGTTGATCGGAATCCCGGCGCGGATTTACGTCTACACCAGTCGGGCTGCTCTTGTTGAGCGCCGTAGGCGTATGGCTCTACACGCGGGCAACCAAAGAAGGGAAGAAGTTTCAAACCGTAACCGGAAAAGCGTTCAGACCGAGGCAATTTGACCTGGGGCCGTGGCGTTGGCTCGGTCTTGGCTTCCTGATGACCTATTTTCTATTCGTTGTGTTGTTGCCCTTCTTGGTGCTGTTTTGGGCGTCGTTCCTGCCGTTTTTCGCGGCGCCAAGCTGGGATGCATTAAACAAGCTGGGTCTCGATAATTATCGTTATTTGGCCGGCTTCAGGCCATTTTGGGAGGCGATGAAGAACAGCATTATTCTGGCGACGCTGACCGCGACCGTGGCGATGATTCTCACTTCATTGGTGGCCTGGATCGTCTACAAGAGTCGCCTGCCCGGCGCATGGCTGCTCGACTTTCTCGCCTTCGTGCCGATTACGATTCCGGGCATCGTGATGGGAATGTCGCTCATCTTGCTGTACGTCGCTTTTCCACTGCCGATTTACGGGACGATTTGGTTGTTGCTGATCGCCTACGTGACCCGGTTCATTCCCTATGGCATGCGCTCGGCTTCGGGATCGATCCTGCAAATTCACAGCGAGCTGGAAGAGGCGGCGGCAGCGTCCGGCGCTTCCTGGTGGGAAACGTTCAGGCGCGTCACGTTGCCGCTTTTGCGACCGGGATTTGCCGCCGGTTGGATCTATATCTGCATCGTGTCGTTTCGCGAATTTTCCACGTCGGTTTTGCTCGCCACCGGCGAAAGCCGGGTGTTGTCGATTCTGCTCTTTACCATGTTTGAACAGGGGCAGGTGACGGTCGTCGCGGCGATCGGTGTGCTGATGATCGCTACCTTGTTGGCGATCGTA
>WNGE01007876.1_pt1 | contig 11506 bp, 10 predicted proteins | sample 5400651 | NCBI WGS metagenome assembly WNGE01 (sample SAMN13153370, study PRJNA577476) | soil metagenome | isolation source: 60 cm soil or saprolite under grassland replicate 2 | place: USA:California | collected 2016-06-15 | reverse complement strand
CGCCGACCTGGAGACCTTCCGCGAGCAGGCGCCGAGGTTCCAAGCGCACCAGCTCGACCGGCTCGTCGGCCCCTACCCGCAGGCGATCTCCACCTATCGTGCCCGCTCCCCATTGCGTGCGCTTGGCAACCTGACCCGGCCGCTGCTGCTGGTGCACGGGCTCAAAGATACCGTCGTGCCGCCTGCCCAGTCCGAGACCATCGCGAACGCCCTGCGGGAGCATGGCATCCCGCATGCCTACCTGAGCTTTCCGGAGGAGGGTCACGGCCTGGGCGCATCGACCAGCATCCGCGAGGCGCTGGAGGCCGAGCTTGCCTTCTACACGCAGGTGCTTGGCGTCACACCGGATCTGCCGTGAAAGGTGGGCTGACCTCGTCGAGCGAGCAGGCGGGCGAAATCGGACCCGCCGGCCTTGTGATGACTATAAGCTTCGGTAGGAGTTCCCAGCCGCAATCTGTCGGTCGCGCGAGATCACAGCTGCCAGCTCCCTCTGACGGCGGTTCGGGACTGGGCGGGTTCCTCCGCCCGGGTCGTCGCCCTGAGACGATGGGGAGCCGCCCAGCCGCGCCGGGACGGCGCGCGCATCACCGCCCGATGTCGATCCGGTATCGGCCTTGTCGGCGGGTTGGCGTCGGCGTTGCTCGTGGGCGAGGATCGCGCCTGTCGTGCCCATCCTCGACGGCGACCGCCGACGGCCATGCCTGCTCGGTCACGGAGGGGACCTGGAGGCGAGGAGGGGAGCTGCGCTCATGATGCGTCCGTGACCACGGCAGCCGTTCGCGGCAGCTACGAGGGCGACGGCGACGTCGGGCGGGGGGTCCGGCTGGGTGCGTTCGCGGTCATCTTCGACAACGAGGGACGGCTGCTGGTCTGTCATCGCCGTGACCTGGATGTCTGGGATCTGCCCGGAGGTGGGGTTGAGCCGGGCGAGGCCCTGTGGGATGCGGTGGTGCGGGAGGTCGCCGAGGAGACCGGCCTCGAGGTCAAGGTCGACGCGCTGACCGGGGTGTACCGCAAGCCGGTCGAGCTGGTGTTGGTCTTCGCCTGCTGGGTCACCGGCGGGACGCTGCGGCTGACCGAGGAGACCGACGCCCACGACTGGCGTGCCGTACATGCCCTCCCGGCGAACATGAGTCCCAACCATCGCCAGCGGGTCCACGACGCGGTCGCCTACGCGGCGGCGCGGGGCGCGGCTGCGGGTGCGGCGGTTGCCTCGGCCCTTCGGGTGCAGCCTGAGTACCGGGCGGGCCGTGCCGGCAGCCGCTGAGCGCCGGCGGTTGCTGTCCAGTCAAGCCAGCCTATGGCTCGGCGGCGATGAGGTCGTCGATGGTCGGTGCGGCCAGGCCAGCGACCAGGTGAGCGCGGGAGCTGGCCCGGGTATCGGTGAGGATCGCGCGGCCCGCCGCGCGGTACAGCTCCTCGTGGATCCCGTCGGCGTACCGGAGCCCGTCCAGGTCGCGGCGCGTCTTGTCGATGCGGTGGCCGGCCTGGTAGCCGAGCGCGCCGGCGAGCAGACCGACCTCGGCGGCGGCACGGCAGGCGGCATCCACGCTGTGGGCTTTGACCAGCAGGCCCCAGGTGGCCGCGGCCGGGTCGCCGGCTGCGGCAAGCCCGACCGCGGCCAGGCAGGCGAGCAGGCCGGCGTGAATCGCGGCGGCGTGGCGGCCGAGGGTCGAAAGTGCGGAGTCGCGCGGTGCGCGGATCCAGCCGAGGTCAAGGCGCTGGTCCAGGCGGGCGAGGACCTCATCGACGACGGCTGCCGCGCCGCCGAGGGCCGTAGCGGTGACCAGCGGCCGGAACGCGGCGAAGTGCTCGGCGCACAGCGCCGCGGCCGTGCCGGGACGACCGAGCAGGTCGGCGGGGTCGACGCGGACCTGGTCGAAGGTGAGCGTGCCCAGCTCCAGCCGCGCAGGCCCGCCGGTCGCAGCGGCTGGCGGGAGATCCCCGGCCGGGTCGGCTCCACCACGACCGCGCTCAGGCCGTGGTCGGCGTGGCGGCAGACCACGACGAACACGTCGGCTTCCAGCAGGCGGCTCACATAGCACTTCTCGCCGTCCAGCCGCAGCCGTCCTGAACGGCTGGAACGGCTGCCTGGAGCTGGGGTCAAGGAGGTCGTGGTGGCCTGGAGTTGGGTGCCGCCATGGGGTTCGGTCATGGCGATACCGCACAACGCGCCGGCGCGCAGCCGGGGCAGCCAGGTAGCACACTGGGCGCTGGTGCCGTGGCGGGCGAGCAGGCGGCCGTGGCCGATGGTGGCGGCGTCGCGCAGGTCAAGGTCGTGGTAGCCGCAGATGAACTGCACCAGCGGCTGCAACCGCAGCCCAGCCCACGGCCCGGCGGTCACTCCGGCGTCAGGCGCATGCGCGGGAGCGAGGCGGCCGGGGCGGTGGTCGCCGGTGGCCGGCGCGGGGAGGTCCAGCGCGCCGTAGCCGTGGGCGGCGAGCAGCCGCTTGAGGCTGAGCAGGCGCGCGCTGCGCACGGCCTGGGTGGCGTCGGGGTCGTCGGGCGAACGACCGTGCAGCTCAGCGAGGGCGTCGGCGAAGCCGACGAGCAACCGCCAGCTCCCCTCATCGAGCCACCCCGCGCTGGCGACTCGCAGCGGGCGAAGCCATGCGAGGGCGCCTGGCAGGCGAGCAGGAGGCGGAGGGTGTCCAGGGCGGGTCAGGGTCACAGCAGCATCACCTCACCGCGGACGGGTCGTCCCGTGGACGCGGGCAGGCACGCCGTAGACGACGGCATGATCGGGGACGTCACGGGTGACCAGCGCGGCCGAGCCGACCAGGGCGTTGCGGCCAACGGTGACGCCCGCGGCGATCACTGCCCCGGACCCGATCCGGGCGTCCTGCAGAAAGCGCGGCGGCGCAAGCTCGGCCGGTGGCCTGCCAGCACCGGGGTGCCAGACCATGCGCTTGTCGTTGACCGTGACGACCCGGGCGCCGACGAATACGCCGTCGGCGATCACCATCGAGCTGGTCAGGTGCGACAGCGGCGAGCAGCGCACCCGGTCCCCGATCGTGGTGGCGCGCTCGACGACGAGCAGATGGCCGAGCTGGCTGCCGGCGCCGACGCGTACCTGGCTTCGCAGCAGGGTCTGGTGGCCGATGGTGGTGGCGGTGCCGATCCGCACAGCGGCGTAGATGACCGCGCCGGCGCGCAGGACCACCCCGGCACCGATGACGGTGGCATCGCCTGTACCTGGATAGATCTTCCCGACGGCGTAGCCGTGCTCGGGCTTGCCGACGATGACGTGCTCCTCGACCACGGCGCCGGCCTCAAGGGTGGTGCCGCCGTGCAGCACCGCCCCGCCAGCCACGATGGCACCGTCGCTGATCGTGATCGGCCTGGTTGTGCCGGAGCGGTCGGCGGGGATAAGGCGCGCCTCGGGGTCGAGCCGGCAGCCGGCACCGACCCGGAGCAACCCGGCAGCCTCCAGTCGCGCACGAGCCTGGACGGTGGCACGCATGGCAGTGCTCGCCTCCCCCTGTGGTCTGTATGGCGCTGTTGCGGAAGCCCGGTCTCCCGCCTCCTGGTCACCGCTGCGTCCAGGTTGACGGTCAGGCTGATGTCAGGTCGGCACCGTGATGCCACCCCGCACCGTCATGCGGGCCGCAAGGTCCAGTCATACCTGTTACGCAGCGACCCGAACGACCCTCCGCCGTCGAACGCGCTGCGCGCGCCTGCTACCGGGCCGGTGCAGTTGCCCCCGACCTGCCGGCGAGCCGTAACAGCTCCTCCACGTCGCCGACGGCCGGTACGTGGCGCCGGTAGCGGGCCAGCCGGACGCGCCAGAGGCGATGGACCTGCTCGGCGGCCAGGCCGTAGCCATCGGCACCGCGATCGCGAGCGCGTCGACCGCGGCCTGGCACCCGTCGGCGACCTGCCGGTCCCGCACCAGCGCCTCGGCGCGGTGGGCGAGCAGCACCGCATACTGCTGAATCCGGCCCGGCCGCGCGAGCACGAGCCGCTCAGCCTCCGCAAGCGCCGCCAGCGCCGCCTTCGGCCGGCCAAACCGCAGCTGGCTCGCCGCCCGGTTTTCGACCAGCAGCCCCCAGGTCACAAACCCTGCAGCCACAGCGGGTCGCCGCTGCCTGGCGGCACGAATTGGTCGGCTGCTGTGGTGAGCGCGTCGGTGCAGGCCCTGCGGTCGGCGACGCCGGCGTATGCCAGCGCCGCGGTCGACCACAGCCAGCTGGAAAGCGCCCGGACCGGGATCGCCTCGGCGATCGTGAGCGCCTGGGTGGCAGCGGGGACCGCCAGCCGCCGCTCGCCAAGCTCGGCGTGCAGGTAGGCGAGCCCGCCGAGGGTATAGGCGCGCAGGGTCGGCGCGGCCGGGCCGGCATCATGGGCGGCGGCCAGCGCGATACCGAACAGCCGGGCCGCGCCGGCCGGGTCATGGCGCCAGTAGCCAACCAGCCGGCCAAGCAGCCGCGCGGCCTGCACCTCGACCACGGCCAGCCGCTGCGCGTGCGCAGCGCGGGCTGCGGCCGGGCGCAGGCGCTGGACCACGGCGAGATGCTCGGTGGCGTGGCGCAACCGCTGGGCGGCTGGGAGGGCTCCGGTGCGCCGCTGCAGCAGCCTGTCCTGGCGCTCGACCAGTTGCACGACCCGCTCGCCGAGATGGCGGCTGGGCTCGCGGAGCGCGGCGAGCAGGAGGTCGCCGTCGTCGGGGTCAAGCAGCCCCAACAGGTGGTCGGCGAGCGCGCCGCCGGTCAGCGTTCCGGCAGCGATCAGCAGCGCCCGCCGATGCACCTCGTCGGCCTCCTGGTCGTGGTCCTTGTCGTGGTCTGCGGGTGGCCTGGCGCGCGTATCGTACTGGCCCCGGACGCCTTGGCTGCCTCCGCTGCTTCCTGCGACCGGGGAGCGGGACGGCATTGGGCCGACCCTGAGAAGGCCTGCGAGTGGCAGGTCCAGCGCGGCGGCGAGGCGGCGGGCGAGCCGAAGATCGTTGAGCACCAAGACGTCCCGCTCGAGCTTGGAGATGTAGCTTTCAGAGCAGCCTGCCGCTGCGGCGAGCCGGAGCTGGCTCAGGCCCGCTCGTCGCCGGGCGCGGGCGAGGCGCTGGCCGACGGTCTCGCCCCCGCGGCGAGTCTGTGCCATCGGGCCACCTACAAATCGCAGATTCGGAATAACCACGCTAATCTAGTGTCCCGAGTTAGAGATTAGCTGTAGATATCGAGCGATGCCGTCAAGGATCTGATCGGCGGTCTTGTGCCACACGAACGGCCGAGGATCCTCGTTCCAGGTCTGGATCCAGGACTGGATCGACGCGGTGAGCTCGGGCACCGACCGGTGGCTGCCACGCCGCAGCCACTTGGTCGTCAACTCCGCAAACCAGCGCTCCACCAGGTTCAACCAGGAACTGTAGGTCGGCGTGAAATGCACGTGGAAGCGGGGATGGGCGACCAGCCAGCGCCGAATGGCAGGGGTCTTGTGGGTCGAGGAGTTGTCGCAGATAAGGTGCACGTCCAACCCGGCCGGCACCGCCTGGTCGACGCGGTCCAGGAACCGCCGGAACTCCACCGCCCGGTGCCGCGGGGTCATCTGGGTGATGACCAGGCCCGACGCCAGGTTCAGCGCCGCGTACAGGTTGGTGGTCCCATGGCGCAGGTAGTCGTGGCTGCGGCGCTGCGGCGTCGCGGGCATCAGCGGCAGCACCGGCGCGGTCCGCTCCAGCGCCTGGATCTGCGACTTCTCGTCCACGCACAGCACCACCGCGGCCTCGGGCGGGTTCAGGTACAGCCCACACAGGTCGCGGACCTTGTCGATGAACTGCGGGTCACTGGACAGCTTCCAGGTCTCGGCCAGGTGCGGCTTGAGCCCGAACGCCCGCCAGATGCGGCTGACCGCGGTCTGCGACATGCCGGTGGCCCGCGCCATCGACCGGGTCGACCAGTGGGTGGCATCGGCAGGGGTCGCCTCCAGCGTCTTGACGATCACCTGCTCGACCTGCTCGTCGGTGATTGATCGGGGCACCCCCGGCCTGGGCTCGTCGCTCAGCCCCTCCAGGCGGCGGGCGGCGAACCGGCGCCGCCACTTGGCGACCGTGACCGCGTGCACGCCCAGTTGGGCGCCGACTGCCACGTTGGACAGCCCGTCGGCGCAGGCCAGCACGATCCGGCAGCGCAACGCCAACGCCTGGCTGCTGGTGTGTCGCCGCGCCCACCGCTGCAGGGTCTGGCGCTCGTCGTCGGTCAAGGTGATCTGCGCCGTGGGTCGTCCTCGGCGGCGCTTGGACTGTGGCTTCTCGTTCATACCCCAAGTCTACTGCTACTTCAAAAGCTAATCTCCGACTCGGGACACTAGCATAGCGCGCGATCCTGGCTAGCGGGAAAGCAGGGCTGGCGAGCAGCGAGGGTAGTAGCCTTCACCCCTGTTTCTCCTGCTCCTCCGACTGGCCAACGTAGCGGACGCGGCCATCGGGAGGGTCGGCCAACCCATAGATTAGATGTAGGTCACCCGCAAGCATGATCACCGCCGCATCCACAAGGACCTGGGTACTGGGAACCGAGTACTTCACGCCCGTCGAACGCGGGCTGATTCTGCCGGAATCAGCCCGCGTCTTGCGGCCGGTGACTGTGTTCCCGCTAAGGAGAGCCACCCCTACCCATCAGTGTGGCCCACATTTTGGTCGGTACTCTGGGTGGCGGCTGTACCACCAGTCGCTGACGCAGGTCCCGAGCTGAGATGGATCCCGCGGCAATGCGCGGACCCACCGCGCGACATCCTCGCCGTGGTAGCGCTCGATGGCGTCAACGCCGAGCAGCGCTTGGAGGTCGGCGTCCTGCAGCGCCTGCCGCCCGGCGGCGTAGCGCACCGCCGCCGGCGCGGGACCGGCGGCGGCAGCATCGGCGGCGACCAGGAACCGCTCGACGAGCGGGTCGAACCCGGCGCGCTGGCGCAGCAGGTGCCGCCGGTATCGCGGCGAGTCCACCGGCGCGGTGTTGGCCTCCTCGCCCGGGCGGGTTGCCGGCAGGTTGAGGTTGTCGACCACCAGGCCGGTCAGGGTTCCAAGCGACGGGCCGGTGCCCGAGGGGTCTAGCGACCGGTGCGGTCGAACGGGTCGAAGTGTCACCGCCAGCCCGGAGGTGTATGTTCCTCTTGTTGCTGTTCGGGAGGCGCGGAGCCCCTCTACCCCCTGTGGAGTCCCCGATGCCAGCCGATCGAGAATCCCGGATCGCCAAGGACAAGCGCCAACACCGCATCACCCAATGGCGCAGAGCGGGGCTCAGCGTCGACGAGATCGCCGAGCAGTTTTGCCAGCGCGACCACGTCGGCGTGCTGACCGCCTACCGCTGGGCCAACGACTTGACCCAACTGGAGGCCGCCAACGCCTACAGCGAGCAGTTCCTGGATGGCGACGAGCGGCTGTGGCCGCAGCGGTTGTCGGAGTACGAGAAGTGGTGTTCGGATGAGCTGGGCGGTCGTGAGCCGCCGCTCACCATGCTGGAACGCCTCGCGGTGATCTACCACACCACCGCCCAGCGGCTCATCGGCGCCGTCCTCCAGGAGCACGACCCCGAGGCGCCGCAGCCGGAGTCGATGCGGGATGACGCGATGCTGGTGGCCTCGCCGCTTGCTGGAAGTGCCGCGCAGCGCCGCGCCTTCAGCCGCCTGCTGCTTAGCGGTGGCAGCACGACCGCGGGCATGGCCATGATCCCCTGGTTCCCGGCCGGGCGGGCAGCAGCCGCCGAGCACCCGAGCCAACTTGACGCCACGCTGCACATTGGCCGCATCCGAGATAGGCTGCTGCGCTACGAGAGCATCGAGGGGCCGCCCACAAGCGAGCCGATCGACTGCCCCACACTTGAGCGTCGAGTGGTCGATGCGTGGCGAGCGTTCCAGCGCTCGGACTATTCGGCCCTGGGCGATCGCCTACCCGACCTGCTGGACCAGACGACCCTCGCGGTCAGCGCATTTGATGGTTCCGAAACATTTCGCGCGGTCGAGTTGCAGTCCGAGGCGCTGCAGCTGACCGCGATTCTGCTGCTCAAGCAGGGAGCGTCCAACCTTGCATGGATTGCGGCAGACCGCGCGATGCTTGCTGCCGAGCGGGCACAGAATTATCTGACCATCGCCAGTGCCGCCCGTATCCTCGCCTATGCCCTGCTCGGCGCCGGGCACCACGGCAAGGCAAAAGACCTCTGTGTGGGTGCCGCCGCGCGGCTGGAACAGGACCTGGACCGCGCCTCGCCGGAGCACCTGTCCGCCTACGGTGCGCTGCTACTCAAGGCGGGGATGGCCGCAGCCATGCAGGATGACCGGCCGGCCGCGCTCGAACTGCTCGAACTGGCCGGACGGGTCGCTGACCGGCTGGGACGGGACGGCAACTGGCTGTGGACCGCGTTTGGACCAACCAACGTCGCCGTGCACCGGGTCTCGGCGGCGGTCGAGCTTGGCGACGCCGGCGCCGCCATCGACCACGCCAAGCAGGTCTCCCGCGACCGGCTCCCCGTGCTGGAGCGGCGCGCCCATCACCTCATCGACCTCGCCAGAGCCAACGGCCAACGCCGCCGGAATGATGACGCGCTGGCCGCGCTGCTTGACGCCGAGCGGCTCGCGCCAGAGGAGGTGTACGTCTCCCCCTACGTGCACGCGCTGATCGTCGACCTGCTCGGTCGCACAGCCCGGCGCGCCGGTGAGCTCCGCGGCCTGGCCCGGCGCGCTCGGGTGCTCGCCTGATGCCAGCCAGCGCCACCGGCAAGCGCGTGGTGTACGTCGTGGCGTGCGCGGCCCCGCCCGCGCAGCACGTCGGCGCGCTGGTGCGCCTGGCCCAGGACGCCGGGCGGGAGGTGTGCGTCGTCGCCACCCCGAGCGCGCTGGCGTTTCTTGACGTGGCCGCCCTGCAGGCGTTGACCGGTCATCCGGTTCGCAGCGACTACAAGCGTCCGGGTGACGCCGACGTGCTGCCGGAACCCGACGAGATCGCGGTGGCGCCGGCCACATTCAACACCATCAACAAGTGGGCAGCGGGCATCGCGGACACGCTGGCGCTGGGCCTGCTCACCGAGGCGATCGGCAAGCGCCTGCCAGTGGTGGCGCTGCCGTTCGTCAACCGGGCCCAGGCCAAGCATCCCGCGTTTGAGCGCAGCATCGCGCAGCTTCGCGCCTGCGGAGTCCGAGTGCTGTACGGACCGGCGGTCTTGGAGGTGCACGAGCCCGGCACAGGCACGGCGCGGGCGCACCTGTTCCCGTGGGGCCGCATCGTCGAAGAGTTGATCTCCACATGAACACGCCTCGCCGCGGGCGACGATGCGGCTGCGGCGGTCCACTCCCTCCGCCGTTTGATTCCGGGCGAATCGGGCGCGGGATGCTTGCCAGATCGCCTCCGATGTCGACGGTCCCACAGGCGGATGTCCCCGGGGAAAGGCGTCGGCATGCGCCCGGTGAAGGTCGCGCTGCCCGACGAGGCCGCTGACGTGGTCGAGGTGCTGGCGTTTCTGCACGGTCAGCGTCGCGCCACTGTCGCGAGCCACCTGCTCGCGCCGAGCTGCACGCCCTCGGCGCCGACCCGACCGCACAGGCGCTGCTGCGCTCGGCGCCGCCATCGCGCCTGTGGCCGCCGCCGCGTCGTAGGCTTGCCGCGGCGCATGCCGACACGTCAGGAGCGACCACAGCGATGGGCACACGAGACGCCACGGTGTTGCCTACGCCAGCGGCAACGGTGGTATACACCGATGGCGCATGCGCGGGAAACCCGGGGCCGGGCGGCTGGGCGTGGGCCGTGCCCCAGGGCCGCTACGCCAGCGGGGCGGCGCCACAGACCACCAACCAGCGCATGGAGATCACCGCCGTGCTCGAGGCGGTGACGGCGCTCGACGGTCCCCTTGAGGTCGTGAGCGACTCGACGTATGTCATCAACTGCTTTCGGGACCGGTGGTGGGAGGCCTGGATCCGCAAGCGCTGGATCAACAGTCAGCGGAGGCCGGTCGCCAATCGAGACCTGTGGGAGCCGCTCATCGAGATCGTGCAGTGCCGTGCCATCGTGTTCCGCTGGGTGAAGGGCCACTCGGGGGATCCGATGAACGATCTAGTCGACCAGCTCGCCGTGGAGGCAGGGCGGACCCAGCAGGGGCAGCAGGGCGTCGCTCCGGACGGCGTGGACCCGTCGCGACGACGACATCGCGCGCCGAGCGCCAAACGCTAAGCTCGTCCACACCAAGGCTCAGCCGAGCCGGTGGTTTGCCGTGGTCACGGCCACGAACTGGGGAGGGCACGCTTCAGGATCTCCAGCGCGTGTTCAAGGTGCGCGAGCTGGCAGTAAGGGTGGCTAAGAAGCTGGGAACGACCGTCAGCCGGCTCACCTACACGCAGGTCTGGCAAGGTCTCAGCGTGAAGGGTGGGTGACACTGCGGCCGAACTCGGGTGGCACAAGCGCAAGGACTTCGGTTGGCTCTGTCGGCAGGAGCGCTCAACATCGCTACAGGCTGTAGCCGGCCGGGCACCTGTGAGTGCCCAGCTGGGCTGCTGGCAGCGGCGCAGTTGCGGACGGTCGGGCTACTCTCATGGCAGATCGCCGCTCCTCGACGCTCGCCCACACATGAGGCTCCTGCGGATCACGACCCGGCTGACAGGGTTATCTGTTAGATCCTGAGACTGGGCCGGTCCTGGCCGCACCCCACGGGGCGCGCCGCCGTCGATCCGTCATCCCGGTGGCATCCCCCTACCGCTACCGGGTTGTGCTGAGCCCGCAGAGGCAAAGGCCCCACAAGGCGAAAGACCGCGGACCTGCGGCGGCTAGCCCGCAACCCCCATGGACACATGTGGGTGTCATGGTCCCGCGTGCAGGGCCGCGTAGCGGGAGTTCCGCCCTGGGCGGAGGAAAACTCCGGCCCACGGTGACGACTTCGTGCTGAACACCGACGACATTATGGTCAGTCCCGATCGCCTGGATCACACATGATTGCCTGGATCAGTCTGATTGTAGGGAGCGCCCGCGCACCCGGCGGGAAGCCGCGATGCTGTCGAGGGGGCCGTGATGCTGGTGCTGACTGCCGGCTCCGCCAGCGAGTTGTTCGCTGCCGCCTGTGCTGCCGTGCTGGCCCAGGGTGCGCCGGTTGCCCCTCGAGGGATGGCCACCGTGGAGCTGCTGGGCGCGCACCTGTGCTTGACCCAGCCGCGGCGCCGGCTGGTGGACCTTGCTCCGGTGCGGGTGCTCAATCCGGCCTTCGCCGCTGCGGAGACCGTGTGGATCCTGTCGGGCTCGGACGCGCCGTGGATCTACACCTACAACCGACGGCTGGTCGACTACGCCGACCACGGCCGCCTGCTGGGCGCCTACGGGCCGCGGCTGCGCCGCTGGTCGAGCGGCACGGCTGGACCGGTAGACCAGCTCGACCACGTCCGACGGCTGCTGGCCCAGGATCCGGACTCGCGGCAAGCGGTGGTGCAACTGTTTGACCCCGGCCGCGATTTCGCGGGGCACAAGGACGTGCCCTGCACGCTCGGGTACCGGTTCTACGTGCGGGACGGGCGGCTGCAGATGCACACCACCATGCGCAGCCAGGAC
>WNGE01015638.1_pt1 | contig 11512 bp, 13 predicted proteins | sample 5400651 | NCBI WGS metagenome assembly WNGE01 (sample SAMN13153370, study PRJNA577476) | soil metagenome | isolation source: 60 cm soil or saprolite under grassland replicate 2 | place: USA:California | collected 2016-06-15 | reverse complement strand
CCGGCGTGATGCGACGTCCCGCCCGGCCCTAGACTGGGTCGGGCGGATCGCATCCCGGCCCACCACCCGAGGAGCGACGTGAGCGTTTCCACCAACGACCTGAAGAATGGGATGACGCTCGAGCTCGACGGCACCCTGTTCCAGGTGATCGAGTTTCAGCATGTGAAGCCGGGCAAAGGCGGGGCCTTCGTCCGAACGAAGCTCCGGAACATGAGGACCGGCGCGGTAGTGGAGCGGACGTTCAACGCGGGCGTCAAGGTCGGCCTAGCCATCGTGGATCGACGGGAGATGCAGTTCCTGTATCGCGACGGTGATGGCTGTCCGAGGGCGCCATGGCCACGGTGGCCCTTCACCAGGGAAACCCCATCTCCGTCGAGCTCCCCGCTTCGGCGGCGCTGAAGGTGACCCAGACCCAAGCCGCCGTCCGGGGAGACACGCGGACCAACGTGATGAAGCCCGCCACGCTGGAGACCGGGCACGTGGTGCAGGTGCCGCTGTTCGTCGAGGAGGGCGAGCGGATCAAGGTCGACACGCGCACGGGGAGCTACATCGAGCGGGTGAGATGAAGGCCGTGGCCTCGCGCAGGCAGGCCCGGCGGCAAGCCCTCGACATCCTCTACCAGGCGGACGTGACCGACTCGGATCCCCACCTCGTCCTGGAGGGTTGGGAGCGGGTCGGCAAACCGGTCGACCCATTCGCCAGGGAGCTCGTGGAGGGCGTTGCGGCGCACCGGTCCGAGATCGATGGCCACCTGCAGCGCCTGGCGGAGGATTGGACGGTCGACCGGATGGCCTCCCTCGACCGCACGATCCTTCGGATCGCCTGCTTCGAGCTCCTCCATCGGCCGGATACGCCGCCCGGCGCGGCCATCGACGAGGCGGTGCAGGCGGCGAAGGAGCTGTCGACGGAGGACTCCAGCCGGTTCGTGAACGGCATCCTCGGCCGGTTCGTGCGAGAACGGACGGAGGCGCTCGACGCGCCTCCGTCCGATCCCGGCTAGCTCCGGGGGCCCGGCCGGAGGGGCCGGTGATTAGTGTTCCGGCCCCGGTTGGAACGTGGGAGACGGGGAGCCCAGCGCGGGGATCGACTCCGCGACGGTCGGCTCCGAGGAGCGAGATGCTGCTACGCCGGCGCGTTCCACGACGTAGTACTGGAACGGCCGCTCGGCGATCTCCGACGTCCACGTGATCGCCAGCAGGTCGTGGGAGGCGGGGTCGACGTACAGGCGCTCGATCAGCTCGCCTCCCCAGTTGCCGAAGATCACGACGTCCGCTTCCCTCCCGACTGGATCGACCCCGCCCACCTCGAGCCGCGCGCCCTGGAGCCCAGCCGCAACGTCGAGCAACGCGGCGCGCACGCTCGGGGTCACGTGCGGATCCTCGAGAAGGTCCGTGATGGCCCGCCACATCTGCCCGTCCCTCGAGGCTCCGCCCGGCGGCGGGGTGACGAGCGGTGCGGGTGAGGCGCCGTCGGGCGCGCTCCGGTCGAGCAGGAAGCGAGTGAGCTCCGCGGTTTGGATGGGGAAGTTCGCGACATCGATCCCGTTCGGGTTGGGGAACTCGGTCGGCCCGAAGGTGCCGGGGTGGATGCCGTAGTTGTGCACGCGATCCACCTCGATCCGGCCGGATCCGTCGGGCGACCACCAGAACGTGGCCGCCAGCTCCACGTCGTTGCCGCCGCAGTAGTGCTCTTGCCCCGCCGGACACCTTCCGACCAGGTGGACTTGCGTGTAGTAGTACTGGCCCGGCCGGGCCACTGGCAGCGGGGTGGTGGCCGGCGGCAGGTTCACACTGGGCTGCCCTCCCTCCGCCGGGCCGGGGACCCGATGCTCGCGGAGGCCGACGAACGCCGTCCCAGCGGCCACCACCGCGAGGGCCAGACCGAGGGCACCCGCCTCGACCCGGCGGATCCGCAGTCGTCGTTCGCGGCGACGGTTGAGGTCGAGGAGGGTGAGATGGGGGACCGGCGCTTGACGGCGGGCCCGTTCCAGCACGTCGCGGCTATCCATCGAGGTCTCCGATCAGCTGGCGGAGCATGGTCCGTCCTCGCGCGGCCAGCACGCGGACGGTCGACGGCCGGACACCGAGCGCCCTTCCGGCCTCCTCCGAGGTCAAGCCGACCAGGTCGATCAGGACCAGCGCGGCTCGCTGGGCTGGGGTCAAGCGTCCGAGGGCCCGCACGATCGCATCGCGATCGTCGACGGTTTGCATCTGGTCGTCGGGTGCCGGGGCCAGTCGGAAGGCCCGACGAAGGGCAAGACCGGCCCGACGTCGACGGTTGCGAAAGAGGTTCATGCCGGTCCGATACAGGTAGCCCTGGGGATCCTCGAGCTGCCGGACACGATCCCAGCGTTCCCACACCTTGACGAAGGCGTCCTGGGTGAGCTCCTCCGCCTCATGCCGGTTCCGACTGACCAGCCAGAGCGCACCGAACAACCCGCTGCGGTGCTCGGCGAAGAAGCCCTCGAAGTCGAGGGGAACGCTCGAGAGGGCGATGCTGGGATCGGTCTGGAGCTGCACGGCCCTCTTCATACCGCGTCATGAACACCCGGGAGAGGTGGGCCGTTTACGTCCGAGCCGGGAGAGCTACTGGGAGGGATCCTCCGTACCGGGGGTGGCGTCGGCTTTGGGGGCCGAGGCGCCGGCCTCGTCCGTCTCCGTCGTGCCCTCCTTGATGCCCTTCTTGAACTCGCTGGTGGAGCGGCCGAGCGAGCGCGCCAGCTCGGGGAGCTTCTTCGCCCCGAACAGCAGCACGATCACTCCGAGGACGACGAACCACTCAGGTCCAAAGCTCATGGATCCTCACCTTCCTTGCGGACGCCCCTAGTGTAGGGCCTCTCCAACCGCTTTGCGTCCCCGGGAGGGCTCACCCGGAGGAGGGCGTCGGGGGAGGAGGCGGGGGAGGGGTCGGCGGACCCGAGGGCGCAGCCCGCCGGGCCGGCCTGCCAATGGCGAAGTAGATGATCGCTCCGACGACCTGGGTCAGCACGATCACCAGCACCCATAAGCTTCGTGCCGCTTCGATACATCGAGTCGTCCGGAACCTGGATCGCGTCCACCAGGGCCCAGATCCACACGACGAAGGACCCCACGAAGAGCAGGCCGAACGGGATGACGACCAGCTCCGGGCCGAACGTCATGCGCCACCTCCCGTCGATGCGCGGTTCACGGTGTATCCTACGGGCCGAGCTTCCCCTTTAAGTCCGGTCCCGCGAGGCCGGGAAGGGAGGAACACGGGATGCTGCTCCAGATGTGCGCCCTGCCGCGACCGCGGCCGGGCGCTTGTTCATGATGGCCCCCGTTCGCCTGCTGGACGGGGGTGAGATCCGGCGGGCGGTCACCAGGATCGCCCACGAGATCCTGGAGCGGAACAAGGGAGCCGAGGGCCTGGCCCTGGTGGGGATCGCCGCCCGCGGTGACGACCTGGCTCGCCGCCTTGCCTCCGAGATCGCCAGGATCGAGGGGGCGAAGATCCCCGTCGGGGTCCTCGACATCACCTTCTACCGAGATGACATCGGCATGCGAGCCGAAGCCCCGGAGGTCCACGAGACGAGGATCGGCTTCGACATCACCGCCAAGACGGTCGTGCTGGTCGACGACGTCCTGTTCACCGGCCGGACCATCCGCGCCGCGTTGGACGCCCTGGTCGACTTCGGCAGGCCGACATCGGTGGGGCTCGCGGTCCTCGTGGATCGTGGGCACCGGGAACTGCCGATCCGGGCCGACTTCGTGGGAAAGAACGTGCCCACCAGAAAGGACGAGTTGGTTCGCGTTGCGCTGCAGGAGGTGGACGGCGAGGACGCCGTGTACACGGAGGAGCGAACGTGATGAGGCACCAAGGGCCGCTCGGCATGGGAGTTGAACGATGAACAAGCACCTGCTGTCGATCAACGACGTGTCGGCCGAGGACGTGGTGCGGGTCCTCGACACCGCCGAATCGTTCCGGGAGGTCGGGACCCGGATCATCAAGAAGGTTCCGGCGCTCCGGGGGCGGACCGTCGTGAACCTGTTCTACGAGAACTCGACCCGCACGCGGATCTCCTTCGAGCTGGCCGCTAAGCGTCTCTCGGCCGGCTGGCCGCGAAGCGGTTGTCCGCCGACGTCATCAACTTCTCCTCGGGCGGCTCGTCGGTGTCGAAGGGAGAGAGCCTCAAGGACACGGCGCTGACGCTGCAGGCCATGGGGGCCGACGCCATCGTGATCCGGCACTCGTCGTCGGGCTCGCCGCACACGCTGACCAAGTGGGTGAAGGGGAGCGTGCTGAACGCTGGCGACGGTACCCACGAGCACCCCACCCAAGCCCTGCTCGACCTGTACACGATCCGGGAGAAGCTTGGGCGGTTCGAGGGCCTGCGAGCCGCCATCGTCGGCGACGTGTTGCATTCACGGGTCGCTCGGTCCCTCTCGTTCGGCCTGGTGAAGATGGGGGCGGAGGTCACGTTGGTCGGTCCGCCCACACTGATCCCTCCGGATGCGCCGGCATGGGGGGTCCAGGTGTCCTACGACATCGAGGGAGTCCTGCCCAAGCTCGACGTCTGCTACATGCTGCGGGTCCAGCGGGAGCGGCAACGCCAGCAGTACTTCCCGAGCGTGCGCGAGTACTCGCGACTGTTCGGCCTGACCCGCGATCGCGTGGCCATGCTGCCAGAGGGCTGCCTGATCATGCACCCCGGGCCGATGAATCGGGGCGTGGAGATCGACTCGGACGTGGCGGATCTGCCGCAGGCCGTGATCGAGGAACAGGTCACGAACGGGATCGCGGTCCGGATGTCACTGCTGTACCTGATGCTCGGCGGCGCCGGGACGGGGGAGGTGCGCGAGCGTGACTGAGCTCACGATGTTCCGTGGGGCCCGAGTGGTCGACCCGGCCTCCGGCCGCGACGGCGTGACCGACGTCCTGGTCGAGGAGGGGACCGTGGCCGCGGTGGGTGAGGGAACGATGCCGCGGGGAGCCACCGTCCTTGACTGCAGCGGCCTCGTGCTCGCACCGGGGCTGGTCGATCTGCATGCCCATCTCCGCCAGCCGGGGCGCGAGGACAAGGAGACGATCGAGACCGGGTCTCGGGCAGGTGCCGTCGGCGGGTACACGGCCGTGGCGGCCATGGCCAACACCGATCCCGTCGCCGACAACGCGGCCGTGATCGAGGAGGTCCGATCGCTCGCAGCGCGCGCCGGCCTCTGCGACGTGTTCCCGGTCGGTGCGATCACGAAGGGCCTGGGCGGCGAGGAGATGGCCGAGATCGGGGAGATGGCTCAGGCCGGTGTCCGCATCTTCAGCGACGACGGGCGATGCGTCCCCAGCGCGCGCGTGCTCCGCAACGCGCTGCGGTACGCGCGAGCCTTCGATGTCGTGATCGCCGAGCACTGTGAGGATCCGTCGCTGTCCGAGGGTGCCCAGATGCACGAGGGCCTGCACTCCTCAACGCTCGGGCTCGCGGGCGCGCCTGCCGAGGCGGAGGAGGTCGCCGTGTTCCGTGACCTCGCCCTGGCCCGGCTGACCGGAGGACGCCTCCATCTCTGCCATCTGTCGGCGGCCGGGTCGGTCGAGCTGGTCCGCCTGGCCAGGGCCTCCGGCCTAAGGGTCACGGCGGAGGTCACTCCGCACCACCTCGCCTTCAGCGACGAGGACCTCGTGGACTACGACACGAACTTCAAGGTGAACCCGCCGCTCCGCACCGTGGAGGACCGCGACTCGCTTCGGGCCGCGATCGCCGATGGCACGATCGACGCGATCGCAACCGATCACGCGCCGCACGCGGTGGAGGAGAAGGAAGCGGAGTTCGATCAGTCGCCACCGGGCACGATCGGACTGGAGACGGCGCTGGCTGCGGTGGTCACGAACTTGGTGGAGCCGGGCCGCATCCCGCTGTCTCGGGCCATCGAGGCCATGTCGACAGCGCCGGCCCGGATCCTGGGGGCCGCCGACCACGGCGGGCCCATCGAGCCCGGCCGCGCCGCGAACCTGGTGGCGTTCGATCCGGTGGCCGACTGGCTGGTGGAGGCCCCGTTCGCATCCCGAAGCCGGAACTGCGCGTTCTTGGGAAAGCGTTTGCGGGGCAAGGTGATCCACACGATGTATCGAGGGCGGTTGGTCGTGGCTGATGGGAAGGCCCAACGATGAACAACGCCGCATCCGCCCGCGGGGAGCGGCGCACGTGCCGGTAGGGCCGCCGGCGCTCCTCGCGCTCGAGGACGGGACGGTGTTCCGGGGGCGGGGGTTCGGGGCTACGGGGGAGGCCTTCGGCGAGGCGGTGTTCAACACCGCGATGTCGGGCTACCAAGAGGTCTTGACCGACCCCTCGTACGCCGGACAGGTCGTGGCCATGACCTACCCGCATCAGGGCAACTACGGGACGAACCGTGACGACGCCGAGTCCGTCCGGGTTCGCGTGGCGGGGTTCGCCGTTCGGGAGGCTTCACGCCGTGCATCGAGCTGGCGGGGCGAGCGGACCCTGGGGGAGGAGCTTGCCGACGCCGGGGTGGTCGGCATCGAAGGGATCGACACGCGCCGTCTCGTGCTCCGGCTTCGGGAGGCCGGCGCCATGCGGTGCGGCGTGTCGACCGTGGACCTCGTGCCCCATTCCCTCGTGCGACGGACGCTGGGGACGCCGGGGATGGAAGGGGCCGATCTCGCCCGGACCGTGACGGTCGCCCAGCCATACGAGGCCGGCGGCCTCGTGCGTCCGCCCGGCGGCCCGGCGGCCCCGGTGGTCCGTGTGGCGGCGTACGACTTCGGGTTGAAGCGGAACATCCTTCGGCTGCTGGCCGCAGCGGAATGCGACGTGACCGTGTTCCCCGCCGGAGCCCCGGCAGCCGCCATCCTGGCCGATGAGTTCGACGGGGTGTTCCTGTCCAACGGACCGGGCGATCCGGCCGCCACGACGTACGGGGTCGACGCGGCCAAGGAGTTGCTCGGCAAGGTGCCCGTGTTCGGCATCTGTCTGGGTCATCAGCTGCTCGGGCTGGCGCTGGACGGGCGGACATACAAGATGAAGTTCGGCCACCGCGGGGCGAACCAACCCGTCCGCGACCTGGCGACCGGGAAGGTCGAGGTGACCTCCCACAACCACGGGTTCGCCGTCGACCCGGAGGGATGGGGGACGCGGGCCGCCGGCCGAGAGGGTGAGCCGGCGATCGTGCGAACGCCGTTCGGCAGGGTCGCCCTTACCCACTGGAACCTGAACGACGGGACGCTCGAGGGCATGCGGTGCCTGGACGTCCCGGCCCTCTCGATCCAGTACCACCCCGAGGCGGCCCCCGGGCCCCACGACTCGCGCCACCTGTTCGAGGAGTTCCGTGGGCTGATGGTCCATGCCTAGGCGGACCGATGTCCAACGGATCCTCGTGATCGGCTCCGGGCCGATCGTGATCGGGCAAGCCTGCGAGTTCGACTACTCGGGGACCCAGGCGTGTGCGGTCCTGCGTCGCGAGGGCTACCACGTCTCGCTGGTGAACCCGAACCCCGCGACGATCATGACCGACCCGGAGGTCGCCGACGCGACGTACCTCGAGCCGCTCACGCAGGAGTCGATGCTCTCCGTCATCGAGCGGGAGCGGCCCGACGCGATGCTGCCGACGATGGGCGGGCAGACCGGGCTGAACGTGGCGGTCGGGCTGGCGGAGTCCGGGGAGCTCGACCGCCTGGGCGTCCGCCTGATCGGGGCGAGCCCGGAGGCCATCCACCGGGCGGAGGACCGAAGTGGCTTCCATCGCAGCATGGTCGGTACGGGGCTCCCCGTTCCCAGGTCGGGGACCGCTCGGACGGTGGCCGAAGCGATGCGCGTTGCAGGCTCCATCGGCTACCCGGTCATCGTCCGCCCCTCGTTCATGCTGGGCGGCGGAGGGAGCGGGTTCGCCACCGACCCGGCGTCGCTCGCCGGGCTCGCCGCGCGGAGCCTGGCCGCCAGCCCCGCGACCGAGATCCTGGTGGAGGAGTCCCTCGCCGGCTGGAAGGAGTTCGAGCTCGAGGTGATGCGGGACGCCGCCGACAACGCCGTCGTCATCTGCTCGATCGAGAACGTCGACCCCATGGGTGTCCACACGGGCGACTCGATCACCGTCGCCCCCCAGCAGACGCTGACCGACCGGGAGTACCAGGACATGCGCGATATGGCACTGGCGTGTATCCGGGCCATCGGGGTCGAGACCGGCGGCTCCAACATCCAGTTCGCCGTGAGCCCTCGGAACGGACGAATGGTGCTGATCGAGATGAACCCCCGCGTCTCCCGGTCCTCGGCCCTGGCATCGAAGGCCACGGGGTTCCCCATCGCGAAGGTGGCGGCGCTGCTCGCGGTGGGCTACCGGCTCGACGAGATCGCGAACGACATCACCGGCCAGACCCCGGCGGCATTCGAGCCGACCCTCGACTACGTGGTGGTCAAGGTGCCGCGGTTCGCGTTCGAGAAGTTCCCGGAGACCGATCAGGTGCTCACCTCCACCATGAAGTCCGTGGGCGAGGTCATGGCCATCGGCCGCACGTTCAAGGAAGCCCTGGGGAAGGCGTGGCGTTCGATGGAACGGTCCGGCTTCGACCTTGGGCCGGTGGCCGGCCGGCCCGCTCAGCCGGTCATGTCGGCCCTCGCCGTCCCCGCCGAGGGCCGGCTCCACCTGGTCGAGGCCGCCCTCGCCGCCGGGCACTCGGTCGAGGAGGTGGCCGGCGCCTCGGGCATCGATCCATGGTTCGTGGACCAGATCGCCCAGGTGGTCGAGGAGACCCTTGCACTGCACGGCCGAGCGCTGGGCTCGATCTCCGATATCCAGCTGCGGGAGGCCAAGCGCGTCGGGCTCAGCGACGCCCGGATCGCTCGCCTGACCGGCTCGACTGAGCTTGGTGTTCGCCGGCGTCGGGACGAGCTGGCTGTGGCTCCGGTATTCAAGACCGTCGACACCTGCGGCGGCGAGTTCCCCGCGGTTACGCCATACCACTACTCCACCTACGAGGAGGAGGACGAGGTCCATCCTGCCTCCCTGCCTCGCGTCGTGATCCTGGGCGCCGGGCCGAACCGGATCGGGCAGGGGATCGAGTTCGACTACGCCTGCGTCCACGCCGCGTACGCGCTCCGCGACTCGGGCTTCGAGGCGGTGATGGTGAACAGCAACCCGGAGACCGTCTCGACCGACTACGACACCAGCGGCCGGCTGTACTTCGAGCCGGTGTCTGCGGAGGATGTCCTGGCGGTCTGCCGCAAAGAACGGCCCCTCGGGGTCATCGTCCAGCTCGGCGGGCAGACCCCCCTGAAGCTCGCGCACGTCCTGGAGGCGGAGGGGTTCACGGTGCTCGGAACGCGGCCGGAGTCCATCGACCTGGCCGAGGACCGCGGGAAATTCGCCGCCCTGTGCTCCGAGCTGGGGATCCCCGCTCCCCGCCACGGCGAGGCCCGGGACCTCGGGGAGGCCCGGGCGGTGGCCGCCCGGGTCGGCTACCCGGTGGTGGTCCGCCCGTCCTACGTGCTCGGCGGCCGGGCCATGGAGATCGTCTACGGCGAGGATGAGCTGGAGCGGTTCGTCCGCACGGCTGCGGAGGCCTCGCCCGACCACCCCGTCCTGATCGATCGATTCCTGGAAGGGGCGATCGAGGTGGACGTTGACGCCGTGGCGGACGGCGCCGACGTGTTCGTCGGCGCCGTCATGGAGCACATCGAGGAGGCCGGCGTGCATTCGGGCGACTCCTCCTGCGCCATCCCGCCACCCACGCTCTCGGACGAGGAGCTGGACGAGGTCGAGCGGATCGCGGCAGTGCTGGCGCGCCGCCTCCAGGTCCGCGGCCTGATGAACCTCCAGCTGGCGGTGAAGGACGAGCGGATCTGGGTGCTCGAGGCCAACCCTCGGGCATCGCGGACCGTCCCGTTCGTGTCCAAGGTCACCGGCGTGCCGCTGGCCAAGGTGGCCACCATGGTGCTCGTCGGCCGAACGCTCGCCGATCTCGCTGCGAAGGGCGTGATCCCATCGCAGCCCGCCCATTACCGACGCCTCCCTTTCACCTCGGTCAAGGCCGCCGTGCTCCCGTTCGGGCGGTTCCCCGGGGCGGACACCGTGCTCGGCCCGGAGATGCGATCGACCGGCGAGGTCATGGGGGTGGACCGCGATCCGGGGATGGCCCTGGCCAAGGCGCTCGTGGCGAGCGGCGCGGCCCTCCCCGGGGAAGGTACGGTCTTCGTGTCGGTGTCGAACCGCGACAAGCGCGCCATCCTGTTCCCGGCGAAGCGCCTGGCCGATATGGGGTTCCGCCTGCTGGCCACGAAGGGGACGGCGGGGGTGCTCCGCCGGGCGGGCATCGACGTCACGAAGGTGGACAAGGTCTCCGAGGGGACGCCGAGCGTGATCGACATGATCGAGGAGGGTCGGGTGGATCTCGTCATCAACACGCCGTTCGGCCGGGGGCCGCGAACCGACGGGTACCACATCCGGACCGCGGCCTGGCAGGCCGGGATCCCCTGCGTGACGACCCTTCCGGGGGTGCTGGCGGCGATCCGAGGGATCGAGGCGCTCCGGGAAGGTCCCACTGAGCCCCGCTCGCTGCAGGATTATCACGCGCTCGCCCGGGACCCCTCCCTAGTGCAGGAGGTGCTCGACCTCAGGGCGAAAGCCGAGGTGGTGACGACATGAGGCGGGTGCGCGCCGAGATCTTGAACTCCCGCAAGCTCGGCGCCTTCCAATCGATCACCCTGGTCGCGCCCGAGATCGCCGACCGAGCCCGTCCCGGCCAGTTCGTCTCGGTCGCCGTGCCGGAGGACCGGCGGTTCATCCTTCGGCGCAACTTCTCCATCCACCAGGCGTCGCGGCGCGGGGGTTGGGCGGGCACGCTCGAGTTCGTGTTCGACCCGCAGGGTTCGGGGGCCGAGTGGCTGGCGGAAGCCAAGGCGCACCAGGTCCTCGACGTGATCGGTCCACTGGGCAGGGCGTTTGCCTACCCGCGCGCGCCGATCAACTGCCTCCTCGTGTCGGAGGGCTACGGCGCGAGCTCGATCTTCTTCCTGGCGCAGGAGCTTCGCGCCCGGGGCAAGCGGGTCGACATGGTGCTCGGGGCGAGCGGGGAGAGCCATGTGTTCAAGCCGATCGAGGCCAAGCGGCTGTCCCAGACCATCGTCATCGTCACCGCCGACGGCAGCTTGGGTGAGCGCGGCTCGGTGATGGACGTCGTCCCCCGCGCGGCGCAGAGCGCAGGCACCGAGGTGATCTACGCCGCCGGCCCGCGGCCCATGCTCCGGACGGTGGCCGAGTTCTGCATCGAGCAGCGCATCCCCGCGCAGGTCGCGGTGGAGGAGGAGATGGCCTGCGGCACCGGGCTGTGCTTCACGTGCGTCGTGCCGGTGATCCGAAAGGACGGGTCCGGCTACGACAACCTCCGGGCGTGCACCGAGGGGCCCGTGTTCAATCCGGCCCGCGTGTTCTGGGACCGGTGGACGAGCGACGAGACGCGCGCGGTCCCTACGCCCCCGGAGGGCTTCCCACCGATGGTGAGCTCATGGCCGGCGTGAAGCAGAGCCTGTCGGTTGACCTCGCGGGAGTTCGGT
>WNGE01007867.1_pt1 | contig 11515 bp, 9 predicted proteins | sample 5400651 | NCBI WGS metagenome assembly WNGE01 (sample SAMN13153370, study PRJNA577476) | soil metagenome | isolation source: 60 cm soil or saprolite under grassland replicate 2 | place: USA:California | collected 2016-06-15 | reverse complement strand
CCAGGAATCGTGCGTCTCAGATGGAAATCGCCGATGATCTCGATCTTCTGAAGGGCACGCACCACATGAAGTTCGGCGTGGATTATCGCGGAATATTTCTCGACACGGACCCACGGCAACATTTGGTGGAGTTTCTTGCTTCGAGCGTTCAAGATCTTGTCTCGATGGGAGCTGGGCTGTTGGCCACCGCTACCTCGGCTTCGTCGCGGCTGCTCGTTCAGTCTTACTCCCTCTATGCGCAAGACACTTGGAAGGCTGGTTCCAGGCTGACACTCACCTACGGCCTCCGCTGGGAATTGAACCCTGCTCCTGGGGCAAGGGGATCAACCTCGCTCGCAGCCTGGGAGAACCTCGATAATCCCGCAAATCTGACCTTGGCTCCCCCTGGGACTCCGGTCTGGAATACCACATTTGGAAATGTCGCACCTCGCTTCGGGTTTGCTTACAGCCTGAACGCAAAACGGGACTTTGTGTTACGCGGGGGTGCGGGGATCTACTACGACCTGGGTGTTGGTTCGGCTGCAAATTTGGCGAGCGATTTCCCGAACTTTGCGACAGGATTCTTTGCCAGTGTGCCACTGCCAATCGGCGATCCCATTCCATTTCTACCGATACTCTCTCGCCAGCCTCCGTTTCCGTTTGTGGTCGAGGGTTTTGCGTCGAAGCTGAAGCTGCCGCGCTCCTATCAATGGAATGTAGCTCTCGAGAAGTCCTTCACTGGCAGGCAGGCGCTCTCTGTAACGTATCTTGGCCAGGCGGGCAGAGACTTGCTGCGGCAAGAGGATCTTAACTAACCGAATCCGAATTTCACCGGCGTGTTTGAGGCCACAAGGAATAGCGCGCGATCCAACTATGACGCGCTTCAGTTCCAGTTTCGCAGACCTCTATCCGACCGTCTTCAGATGTTGCTGAACTACGCCTGGTCCCATTCCCTGGACAATTCATCCAATGACGTCGTCGCCGGAATCTCGGGCACTGTCATTTCTGCCGCCAGCGACTATGCTTCCTCCGGTTTCGACGTTCGCCACAGCTTCTCGGGAGCCGTGACGTACGAGCTTCCCTCAGCGGCAAAGTCCGGTCCTCTGGCCATCGCCACCAAGGACTGGTCAGTGGACGCGGTGATCGTGGCTCGCTCAGGATTTCCATTCAACGGGCAGATCTCATCTCCATCGCCAGTCTTGGGCGTCTCGTTCACGAGACCGGATCTTGTTCCTGGCGTTCCGATCTGGATCGCAGACTCAGGAGCACCTGCCGGGAAACGGTTAAATGCGAGCGCATTCATCGTTCCACCTACGCCACGTCAGGGGACGGAGGGCCGAAACGACATCTCTGGATTCGGGCTGACACAAGTTGACTTGTCCATTTCGCGCAAGATTCCCTTTACCGATCAAATCAACCTTCAGTTTCGCGCGGACGCTTTCAATGTATTCAACCACCCAAACTTCACGAATCCCTCGGCGTCGATCGGCTTCGGTCCTTCGTTTCTTCAATCATCCTCGATGCTGAACCAAGGGCTCGGAGGTCTCAACCCGTTGTTCCAGGAGGGCGGTCCCCGCTCGCTCCAGCTCTCGTTAAGACTCTCGTTCTAAACAAACCTATTCAAGGAGCGATCTGTGCACAGGCATGTCTCGCGTGTCACCGCCCGCGCCCCGGAGGTTGAATGGCCCGCAAAGCAGTAGCGTTGACGTTCTTGATTTGGGCTCTCTCGGGGTTGAACCGCTGTTTCTCACAGACTGCGCAGGGTGCCGGCTTCGATTTTGCGCCAATTCAGATTCCCACAGTCCAAAAGAGCAGCGACCGTGCGATCACGAGTTGGGACCTTCTCGCGCTGCGTGACGTGCATGGTCTTGCTATTTCACCTGATGGGATGCATGTAGCGGTGGTCATAGGCCAGGCGGTATACGAAACGAATAGCTACCGAACCTCACTCTTGGCGGTCGGCACAAAGCCCGGAAGCACTCCGCTGAATCTCGGCACTGCCGGAGTGCCCCATTGGGATGTGATTAATCAATGGCCGGCCGAGGCACCCCAATGGTCGCCAGACAGCCGCTACATCACTTATCGGGCTCGAATGGTGCCGGGAGAGACGATGCAGGTCTGGAGGTGGACGCTCAGAAACGAACCTCCCGTTCAGTTGACCCATGCTCCAGGTGACGTCACGAAATACGAATGGAGGCGTGATGGTTCGGGGCTGGTGCTCACGGTTCAGCGCAAGCGCTATGCAGACGAAGTAAGAAACATCTCAGAACATGGCGTCCTCTACGACGGCAGCTTCCCGGTTTGGAATCGTCAGTCCACAGTGGATGCAGTGCTCGAATGGAAGCCGGAGGAAGACGAGACCTGGCTTTATTCATTTGCGAGCAGCGAGGAACGCCGCGCGACGCCAGAAGAAGCCAAGGCCTTCGGCCCCTGGCAGAGTGATCTCAAGGACAAGGTGCTAACGAGACCGCAGGATCTCGATGCGACGCACCACATCCTTGACGCCAAGATCTCTCCTGATCAATCACGCGTGGCATACAGATACTTCTTGGATGACGCGGCACAATCGCAGCAAATATCTTACGTGTTATATGTGAAGCCCATAAGGGGAGGCACTCCCCTGCGCCTGACCTCACTGACCGGCTATGCAGAGGACTATTGGTGGAGCCGGGATAGCAAGAGAATCTACTACACCCTGGCCGGGGAACACGGTCATGCTCCGAGCTTTTGGGTGACAACCGCCGACGGCGGCCCAGCACGCAGGCTAGCCGGCACCAACGACTACCTAGACCAGTTTTCCATGGACGGCAGCGAGCGCTATGTGGCCTGCACACGCGAAAACAACGCGACTCCGCCGCAAGTTGGACTAGTAGACCTTGAAAGCGGGCAGTTTCACATTCTGGTTGATCTGAACCCGGAATTCCAGAACATCCAACTTAGTCCCGTATCCCGACTGGAAGGCGTCAATCGTTTCGGCGAGACTTGGTTTGGACAGCTAGTAATGCCATTGCAGAATGAACCAGGCAAGCGCTACCCGCTGATCATCACCACCTATAGGAGTGGGGACTACTTTCTTCGCGGAGCCTCGGGCGACCAGAGCCCCATTCAAGTGTATGCCGCGCAAGGATTCGTCGTGTTGAGCCTCGACGTCGGTGTCGTTAAGGACCCCAAAGATTTTGACGGATTCCGCATGCTCTGGGCATCGCCGGTCGCCAGCATGCAGCAGGCGGTGAGCAGGCTGGCAGAATCTGGGTTGGTGGATCCCGAACGGGTTGGCGCTACTGGCTATAGTTATGGGGAAACCATTCTTGGCTATGCGATCGGCCATACGGACCTGATTCGCACCGCGAGCGGCGTAGCCTCGTACGATCCGTTCTTTGAACACTACCTGGTTGACAGCCACTTTCGCGCCCTGTTTGAAAAATGGGGGCTTGGAAGTTGGGCTGATCCATCCTTCAGAAAGAACTGGTCCGAGGTATCGCTGTTCCTCCAGCCCGATCACGTCCATGCTCCCGTCCTCAATCAAGCCGGAGACTTTGAAGGGCTTGGCGATCTGCCTCTCTTCGTAGCGCTCAACGATCTCAAGCGGCCTGTAGAGCTCTACCTGTACCCCAACGAACTTCATCACAAGAACCAACCGAAGCATCGTCTCGAAATCTATGAACGAAACCTCGACTGGTTTCGCTTCTGGCTCAAGGACGAAGAAGATCCCGCAACTTCAAAAGGGCAGCAGTATGAGCGCTGGCGCCACCTGCGCAAAGATGCGCAAGTTACACATTGATCGTGCGAGACGTCGCACGAGAGCAACACCGCGCTGAGGGGGATCAGGGTGTCGGTGAAATCGGCACCCTGATTGATTCACTCACTCATCAGCCTCATAAGCCGGAGGTGTCATCAGACGAGGGGTTCCCTTGGTGTCAATCACCCCTGCCATCTTCGTGAATTGTGATTGAATCGCTGACACTGCGGTTTTCATGTCAGTGATTTGCGGCTTCCGGTATTTCATGTAGATACCCTTCCTCTCGATTGAATTTTGGTCAATGGTTCGAGCCGTTGCAGCAAGTGCTCGGAATGCCGTCGGTGTTTCGGGGACGCTCGGCGCCTGAGCATCCGGTTTCTGTTGCCTTACTCGTCGGCTTCATAGGCGGACACGGTGACCAAGTGCAGTTGGCCACGGTTGTCAATCGCCCCTGCTTGCTTGGGCTGCTGCGCCTGGATGACGGCGACAGCGGTTTCCACACGAGCAATTTGCGGTTTGCTGTATTTCATAGGTTTCACCTCCTTTCTGTGATTAGCGTCTACTCAGCTGAGTGAGGTCGTTGCGTTCGCTCGTCGTCCTGCTGGTCCTTCGCAGGACGGGCGATTCCTTGCATTGATCTGTCTCCTCGGTCGGGAGTTCCATTTGCTTTTGGTCGTGCCACTCAACCACTGCTCAAGTTTGACCGTGGCGATGAGAGCGGAAAGCCAGTCGATTTCTCCACCGAGGGCGCGATCCATTGCGGCGAGAAATGCCGTATCGTCGACGATTCCGCGTTCGGCACAGAGGCTCGGCCGAAACATGTCTTGAACGGCTGGCAAGTGCTCCTGCATTGCCTTTATCGGGCCGCGGCTGACATAGGCTTTGCGGCGACGTTGGAAGATCTGCTCGGGTACCAGTGTGGAAAGAGATCGCCTCATCAGAGAACGCCGTTGTCCGGGTCTCAGGATCTGGCTCCGGGGAACGGCAAAAAGGAATTCAAGAAGATCCCGGTCGAGGTACGGATAGGTGAAACTGAATCGAGTGTGCTCACTCGGGGCATAACAACTGAGCTGCCGGGAGATGTAGTCGAGCGTATTTACGTTCGCCTGGAAGGAAGGGGGGCCTGCCCAAAGCGATACCGGTTTCATCTGGGCCTCGAAAATATCCGTGTATTTCTTTCGGAGTGAGGGGAAAATCCACGGCGGAATTCTGGGCTTTCTATACAGCCTCCTGATTGACTGCGGGAGGAATTCTTCCGACGCGTCAAACCACAGATGGAACCAGGGTCGCCTTCTTGCGAGGCTCCATTTTGCGATCCCCTCGAACATTACAGCCCATCTGAATTGGACGAACAAATCCTGCAGCTCAGAGATCGGATTGGGCACTCCGCCAAGGAATTCGTCGCCGCCCAAACCGGAAAGCAAAATCGATGCGCGGCCGCTGGGCATGCGCTCGGAGATCAGTTTTTGAAGCGCCAAGGTGAACCGGTCGCGCCCCGGTAACAGACAGAACTCGTCCTGATCTGGTTCCACAAGGAAGCCTTCAACGGCTCCCACGTCGAGGTGATGGCCCGTTCGACCGCGCTGATGTTCGACCAGAGAAAAATACGGAGCCTCATTCCAGTTCGGTTCTGAATTGTCGTAGTAGGAGATCGTTTCAAGCTGGGAGGCAACGCCGTCGCCTTCGGAGATGACGGCGTCGGCCATGCACACGATCGAGGATGAATCCATTCCACCGCTAAGCTCCGCAAAGACCGGTCCGTTCGATCTTAGCCGGCGCTTGACCGATTGCCGGAAGGCAGCACGAAAGTGTTCCTCATAGTCGGCGTCACTTGAGTACCGCGTTCTGTGTGACCGATCGAATTTCCAGTAGACCTGGACCGATACCTTCCGATCTTCGATCACGACAATTGTGCCGGGCGCGACCGCGGAGATTCCGATGAATGGCGTGAGGTGGCCGGGCGGGAGTGTCGACAGATATCCAATCAGATATTCATCGCAAATTTCAGAACCGCGTCCCCGCAGATACAGCAGCGGGTCGAGCACTGTGCACCAGTTGAGATGGTCCCTCTGCCGGTCAAAATATAATTGCCGGACTCCTACGAAGTCCCGAGCCAGGACAACCCTCCTATGAGCACCATCCCAGATTGCTACGGCCCAGTCCCCAACTAGGTTTTTAAAACAGGCAAGGCCCCACCGCTGATAAGCAGCTTGCACGAAATCCGCGTCCGTCACCAAACCCCGAGATTTTGCATTCAACTGCGCCCCGATTTCGGCGCTATTGTCCAATCTTCCGTCCCAGTTCAAGAGGATGTCGTCCTGTAAGCCTGAGGACTGCGCCTCAAGTCGAACGTCCTCTCGACGGCGCGAACCACGAGGTGCATGAATAAACATCGCTACCCCGCCTCGAGATTCGATCAGTGGTTCGCCTGGTTCAAAACGTGCAGTTATTCTGCGAACCTTTTCGAAAAGCGCAGGATCGATAGGACGTCCATCTAGGTTCCATCTGCCAAACTGAATACTCAAAAAGCACCTCACCCGTTGTGCACGGTTGATTCTTGGTCAACAACGGTCCAATACCGCATAAACCTCAGGCATGTAGGGCTTGTCGTTAATGACGCGGCCCTCTAGTTCCACCCAGGCGTGTGCCCGGAAGGGGAACTGTTGCGCTCCGATTGCCAACTGCGCGGGGATGCCGTGCTTTTTCAACAAGAGTGCAGTTGCCGCGGAACGATGCAGGCAGAGGACAACTCTTGGATACCAAATGCAAGCTCGGTCAATGGCGGAACAGAGTTCCGTGGTCGTGTACCGGGAAGGCGTCTTCCGGATGGGGCAGTCCCGTACCCTGCGGTACAGTTCGGCGAAGTCGGCACGGGCCAAGTCGGTCTCCAGAAGGAGCAGTTGGAGATACGCCCGAATGAACATCATGGTCATCCTTTCTTTCAAGCCTTGAGGTCCAGTTGTTCACAGAGAAATGCGACGCGATCGGTCAATGCTTCGACCCTCTCGCTCAAGGGCAACACCGGGGAGTGGCCACGGTAGCGGTTGTAGTCGAGGACTATCGGATGACTGGAGACGTTTGCTGCTTGCAGTCTGGCGGTCATCTTTCGCGCGTGCAGCGCATTACAGTTTTGATCCGAATCCCCGGAGACGATCATCGTTGCCGGATAGGCTGTGCCATCGCGCACGTTGTGATAGGGCGAATAGCTCAGCAGCGCTGCCAGGTCTTCATGGTTCTCGGCAGTCCCGAACTCGTCTTTCCAGACATGTGCGTTGTCAAAAAGGTGATACCGCAGCATGTCGAGCATGGGGACCATGCAGACAACAGCACGAAACAGATCCGGCCTCTGGGTCATGGCGGCGCCAACCAATAGCCCGGAATTTGAGCCTCCGAAGATGGCGAGCTTGCGAGCCTCTGTCCGTCCGGTTTCAATTAGCCATTCCGCCGCGGCGATGAAGTCATCAAATGCCACCTGACGGTGCTGTCGTTTGGCTGCGTCGTGCCATTCGACTCCGAACTCTGAGCCACCTCGAATGTTCGGCAGAGCAAAGAGGCAGCCTCGCTCGATGAGAAATGCCACGAACACGCTGAATTGTGGCGTCATGGGAACGCCATAGCCGCCGTACGACGTCATGATGGTGGGATGGACGCCTCCATCGAGAACTTCTCGGCGTCCTACGAGGAACATAGGGATTCGCGTATCATCTTTTGCCGGGAACCAAACCTTGGTATGAGAGAAGCCCTCGGGGTCAAACGGGACCTTCCGTTCCGCCCAGAGCGTTGCCTCGGACTTGGCGGGCAAATAGATGCAGGTCTGAACGGGTTTCGTGAAGGACTCTTGTTCGAAAAACAACTCGTCGCCGTCGTCGGAACCTCCTAACAGGCGCACCGTGTCGCACTTGTTGGCGGGCACGGAACCTAGTGGCTTTCCGGATAGATCGAATATTTCGATCTCTGTTTGAAGTTTTCGTAAACGGGAGACAAAGACCCTGTCCGCGCATACTGTCCAGTTCCAGATCGGCTGGTCACCGCACGGGACGACGTCGACGAATTCCGCCTCCAACCCCTTGCGGCGGCGAATTTCAACAATCCTGAAATTCGGCGCCTCCCAATTGGTAATAGCCAGAAGACGGCCATCTTTCAGCAGCAGCGGCCCGAACGTGTAGTCGGCATTCCGGATCACGGGCTCCGGGTTTTCGGTGTCCCCAAATGACCAAAGATAAAAGTCACTTAAAGTGCTTTCTTCAAACCGAACCACTAGAAAACCGAGGCGTGGGGCGCCGGGAACGATGTGGAGTCGCAGCTTATCTTCGCCGCCTGCGCAGAAGACTTCCTTATCGTCGGCAAAGCTGGTACCCAAAATGTGCTTGTAAGCAGCGCAATGGTTTGACTTTTTGACGTTCAGGGATTCGTGAACGTAGTAGAAGACTTGAGAATCTGGCGCAAATGCGAAGCCGCGCAAATAACCTCGCGGAAGTACATCCGGCAGAGTCTCCCGCGTTTGAATATCCAATAGCTCAAATGTTCCGGTGCGCTCTCCGCCCTGTTTAACTTCATAGAGCAGCAAGCTGCCCTCAGGGGACACGCGGAGTGGCTTTACGGCCGTATGCGGCCCTGTGCCCCGGAGCACCGGATCAACGAGTACCTGATCTGATCCCTCCCTACCTTCACGGAAGCATATGCAGGGCTGCTCCTGCCCCGCCAGACGTTTCCGGAAGAAGTACCGGGTACCAACCTTTTGCAACGAATCGTAGGTCTCAACGTCGAGTAGTTGACGGATGCGTTGTCGGATGCGGTCTCGGTCTGGGATGGAATCGAGGTAGAACCGCGCGTACCGCGTTTGGGCCGAAATCCACTCCCGAGTGCGCGGTGACTCCTGGTCTTCGAGCCAGCGGTAGGGATCAATCACTGGCACGCCATCCAAGACTTCCGTGACGGCGTCGACCTGGGAGTATGGCGGAGGTTCCATCAGTCGAGGCATAGCAACCTCCGATCGGCTAGTTCATTCGCCTCGCGATTCATCCGCCGCGTCAGGCTGCGCAGGTATCCAGCAGTGGCAGGTTCTTCGAGTCTTTCCGTGTCCTCCCATGCATTGCTTCCGGCCGCGTAGGCAAAGACCGCCAGGAGCGGAGCAAGCGCCAACGCTTCGGCGATCGCAGCGCGTGAAACGATTTGCTCCCAGGGTGTGCAGTACGATTCGATCAGCCTTACTTCGCCTGTTGAATCCGTTCCAATCGTGCGGCGTCGGTGTTCGAGCAGATACTGAAAGCTGGTGCAAGGATTTCCTACATACGCTTCCGCCCAATCCAGGAATGCGCACCGGCCTGGCGCAACTATGATATTTCCGGGGTTGAGATCAAGATGCCCGAGCGTCTCAGGAATTCTCAGAGCCTCCATGCCGCCAAGCGCACTCTGGATGCGATCGCCTAATAAGAGCAGTTCCTTCCGGCCGAGAACGGGTGGCGGGACTTTCGGTTGCCGTTCCATCAACTGCGCCATGATCTCAATGAAGGGCTGAATGAGTTTGGACAGCCCAGTTGCGCCCAGATCACGAGCGCCCGCAGCGAGGACCCGGGCACCACGGTCGATGGACTCGATCTGCAATTCGGCTAGAGCCGCCGCCGCTGTCTCCCAAAGCGCGGCTTCCTGGACATCGCAAAGAGGTTTTCCTGCGACCTCCCGCGTGAGCCATCCATTCCAGTCCGGCCTCGAAATGGTCCGCATTCAGGTGGTTGAGAGAAGAACAGGTCTCGGAGGCAGCGGGAGGCTCCAAGGTGGCTAAAGGAAGGTGCAAATGTCCTTGCACTTATGCCATAGCGTGGCATAATTACAAGGATGATTCCACGAGCCGCCAGACCCCGGTTGCTGGACTTGCTACAACGCTTCCCGGCCGTAGCCCTACTTGGGCCGAGGCAGGCCGGCAAGACCACTCTGGCCCTCTCCTTGGAGGAGCAGCTTAGACCGGAGGCCCTCTACGTTGACCTGGAACTTCCCTCTGATCGAGCCAAACTCGCGGATCCCGAACTGTACCTTTCGCAGCATACGGACCGGCTCGTAATTCTTGATGAGATTCACCGTCTGCCCGGTTTGTTTCAAACGCTCCGCAGTGTGATTGATCGCCGGCGTCGGGCGAGTAGAAAGGCAAATCAGTTCTTGTTGCTCGGCTCGGCGTCGATTGACCTCATGCACCAGTCGGCAGAGACACTGGCGGGCCGAATTTCATATCTCGAACTGACGCCGTTCACGGCTGCCGAAGTTGGCGAGACTGGCCCTTCCGCTTCAGACAGGTTGTGGCTGAGAGGAGGATTTCCAGAAAGCTTTCTCGCCGATGATGACCAAGCCAGCTTCGAGTGGCGAACGGCTTTCATTCAGACCTACCTTGAGCGTGACGTGCCCGCGCTCGGTCCCCGTGTTCCAGCAGAGACTCTTCGGCGCTTCTGGCAGATGTTGGCTCACAATCAGGGGCAGATGTTGAACGCAGCCCAGCTAGCGGCCGGGTTAGGGGTGAGCGGCCACACGGTCGCCCGCTATCTGGACGTCCTGGTGGATCTGCTCCTTGTGCGGCGACTACAACCCTGGGCGGCGAACGTAAAGAAGCGATTAGTGCGATCACCGAAGGTTTACGTGCGAGACAGCGGGTTGGTTCACGCGCTGCTGGGGATTCGCAGCCACGAGGAACTGTTGGGACATCCCATTGTCGGCCCGAGCTGGGAGGGCATGCTCGTAGAGAACCTTCTCAGCAGCCTTGCCCCAACCGTTCGTTCGTGGTTTTACCGAACATCCGCAGGGGCTGAGATCGACCTTGTACTCGAATTTGCCCCCAGGAACATCTGGGCCATCGAAATCAAACGCTCGATCAGCAATCCCGTCCCCAGCAAAGGGTTTCACCTCGGTTGTGCCGATCTTAAAGCGACTCGCCAAATCATTCTGTATCCCGGAAAGGAAGCCTATCTCATTGACTCGAAGACGGATGTCATGCCATTAGACCGACTCGTTGGAGAGCTTCCTGGCGCTGTACGTTCGAAGAACGCTGAAGCGTCGCTAAAGGCCGCGAAACGGTAGATCCCTGAAGCGCGTGGTCACTGGCGTAGGACTGAACCCGGGCTGCACCGGTGCCTTCAGTAGCTCGCCCGCTCATGAGGGCGCCAACCGAGAAGCTTGAGCAGGTGACTTGGCCGGAAGCGAGTGGTTCGGTCCCAGGTCTTCCACGACCCGACCACCAGAAAGGGCCAGGATTCTTCGAAACGCCGCCAGGGTCGAGGGCCGGTGAGATACGACAATTAAGGTCGAAGCGGGCAACTGCTGCCGCAGGTTGCGGAAAATGAGAGCCTCCGAGGCAGGATCAAGGCAAGAAGTGGCTTCGTCCAGGATCAGGATGTGAGGCCTCTGTAAGAGCGCTCTGGCAATTGCCAGACGTTGGCGCTCTCCGCCGGAAAGCTGACACCCGTCGGGTCCGATTCGTTCATGGAGACCCTCCGGAAGCGCCGCAACCACATTGGCAAGGTCAGCCAACTGAATGATCTCGTCCAGCTCGCGGTCTGATGCGTTTGGCCTGACAAATCGCAGATTGTAGTCCAGAGTGCCGCCGAATAGAACGGGGTCTCGCGGAAGATAGCAGACATTCTGGCGAAGACTCTTGAGCTGAATGTCCCTGATACATTACATAATATAGTGACATTTTAGCGACACTGTGCTACTCTCGGCTCATGGGGAATCCAGCGGGGGTACGGCGAGACTTTCAGAAGTTAGAACAACGGCGGCTGTTAGGAGCGCGGCTGTTGCGGCAAGGAATCCATC
>WNGE01015202.1_pt1 | contig 11516 bp, 10 predicted proteins | sample 5400651 | NCBI WGS metagenome assembly WNGE01 (sample SAMN13153370, study PRJNA577476) | soil metagenome | isolation source: 60 cm soil or saprolite under grassland replicate 2 | place: USA:California | collected 2016-06-15 | reverse complement strand
CCGCTCACCGGCAGCGGGAAGATCGACCACCGGGCTCTTCCCGAGCCGGACTGGGGCGCGGTACCCGGTCAGGTTCCGGCCGCGCCGCAAACGCCGACCGAGTCGCGGCTCGCGGCGATCATTGCCGAACTGCTCGGGCTGCCGGCGCCGGTCGGCGTGAGCGACAACTTCTTCGCGCTCGGCGGCCACTCGCTGACGGCTACCCGGCTGATGGCCCGCATCCGCGCCGACTACGGCGTCGACCTGCCCATCCGCACGCTCTTCTCCGATCCTACGGTCGCTGGCCTGGCAGCAGCGGTGGCCGCCGCTCGCAGCGGCGCGGCAGGCTCGCCGGGTCCCGCACGGCGCCCGCCGCGGGCCGGTCGCGGCGGCGCCCAGGCTGGCGATCTGCCGCAGAGGCTCGTCCCCGCCGACGGGAGGTAGGTCCCCGATGCGCTTCCCTGCGTCGTTCTCGCAGCAGAGGCTGTGGTTCCTCGATCAGCTCGAGCCCGGCGCACCGACGTTCAACCTGCCGTATGCGATGTGGCTCGACGGCCCGCTCGACGGGCAGGCGCTCCAGCGGGCGATGGACGCCCTGGTCGCGCGCCACGCCGTGCTGCGGACGAGGATCGTCGCCTTCGACGGCGTGCCCGAGCAGGTCGTCGCCGATACCGGCGCGGTGCCGATCGAGCGCATCGAGCTCTCGGCGGCGCCGGACGACGGCGAGCGCACCCGGCAGGCCGAGTCGATCGCCGCCGACCTCGGGAGCCAGCCGTTCGATCTGGCCGCCGGGCCGCTGATGCGGGCCGCGCTGATCGGCGCCGGGCCAGATCGGCACCTGCTCGTACTGGTCGTACATCACAGCGCTGGCGACGGCATGTCCATGAAGATCGTGATGGATGAGCTGTCGGCCTTTTACCGGGCCGAAACTACCGGTGCGCCCGCGTCGCTGCCGCCACTGTGGATAGAGTACGGCGACTACGCCGTGTGGCAGCACGACCGGATGCGCGGCGAGGAGCTTGACCGGCTGCTGGGGTACTGGCGCGGGCAGCTCCGCGGCGCACCGCAAATCCTTACCTTGCCCACTGACCGGCCCAGGCCTGCCCGCCAGTCCTCGCGCGGCGCGGTAGCGACGGTCACTATCGACGCCGCGACGACCCGGCGCCTGGCCGCGGTGGCCCACGGTACCGACGCCACCATGTTCATGCTGTTCCTCACCGGCTTCGTGGCGGTGCTGTCGCGCTACGCGCGCCAGACCGACATCGTGATCGGCACCCAGGTGGCTGGCCGCACCCACACCGAGCTGGACCCGATGGTCGGCATGTTCGCGAACACGGTCGCGCTGCGGATATCGCTGGCCGACGATCCGACCTTCACCGCGCTGCTCGGCCGGGTCAGGGACACCACAGTGGACGCGCTGCTGTACCAGGAGCTCCCGTTCGAGAAGCTCATCGAGGATCTCGCGCCCGACCGCACGCTCGCGCACGCGCCGCTCACGCAGGTCCAGTTCCTCTATGGGTCGCTCTTGTCGCCCCCGCTGGATCTGCCTGGCGTCATTTCGCGCGGCCAGGTGCTGTTCACCGGGATCGCGGAACTCGACCTCACCATGTACGTGGACACCTGGGACGACCAGGCCACGACGCTGACACTGGGATACAGCACGGACCTCTTCGGCCCGGCGTGGGCCGACCGGTTCCTGCGCTGCATGGCGCACCTGCTCGAGCGCGCGGCGGACGCTCCCGGCACTGCGGTGGCCGACCTGCCTATGCTGTCGGCCGCGGAGCGCGACGCGCTGATCATCGGGCGCAACCGCCAGGCGCTCCCCGCCGGCGACGACGACGGCGTGGACGTCCGGCGCCTGCTCCAGGCATCGGCGTCCCGCGTCATCGATGGCGACGAGACCCTGCCGATGAGCCAGGTGTGCGATCGCGCCGCCCGGACCGCCCGGTCTCTCGCCGACCGCGGCGTCGGCACGGAGACGCTGGTCGGGCTGTGCGTCGACCGCGGCATCGGCATGCTGACGGCGCTGCTCGGGGTGTGGTGGGCCGGCGGCGCTTACGTACCGCTGGATCCGGGCTTTCCGGAGGCGCGGCTGGCCGCGATGGCCCGCGGCGCCGGCCTGCGGTTCATCGTCTCCGACGCCGCGCACCGTGATCTCGCCCGGTCAGTGGCCGACGGCGCCGCCGTGGTCTGCGTCGACGACCCGGCGGTGACGGCAGTGTCGCCGCTCGCCCCGGTGCCGGTGCCGGCCGCCGCGCTCGCCTACGTTATCTTCACCTCCGTCTCAACCGGGCAGCCGAAGGGCGTCGGTGTCGAGCACCGGGCGGTCTCCAACCTGCTCACGTCGTTCCGGCGCGCGCTCAGGCTCGGCAGTGACGACCGCTTCGTCGCCGTCACGACACTGTCGTTCGACATCGCCCTCCTCGAGCTTTTGCTGCCCGTGGCCGATGGCGCCGACCTCGTGATCGCGACCGCCGACGAGGCTCGCGAACCCGGCCGGCTGCGGTCGCTGATCGAGCGGACGGCCGCGACCGCGATGCAGGCGACGCCGCAGACATGGCGCCTGCTGGAATCGGCCGGCGGCGTGCCCGCTGGCCTGCGGCTGCGCCTCTGCGGCGGCGACGCCCTCCCGGCCGGCCTCGCGGACCGGCTGATGGCGCCTGGGGTCATCCTGTGGAACGTCTACGGCCCGACCGAGGCCACGGTGTGGTCGGCGGCTGGCGTCGTCACCAGCGCGGCGGAGGCGGCCGAGATCGGGCCGCCGATCGATCACACCCGCGTGTACGTTCTGGACGAGCGTCTGATGCCGGTGCCGGTCGGGGTGGTGGGCGAGGTCTGCCTGGCCGGCCGGGGCGTTGCGCGCGGCTATCACGACCGGCCGCTGCTCACGGCGCGGGCGTTCCGGCCTGATCCGTGGAGCAGCGAGCTAGGGGCGCGCATGTACCGGACCGGCGACCTCGGCCGGTGGCGGGAAGGCGCGGGCCTTGAGCTGACCGGGCGGAACGACCACCAGGTGAAGATCCGCGGCTTCCGGGTCGAGTGCGGCGAGATCGAGGCCGTGCTGCGGGCACACCGTGACGTGCGGCAGGCGGTCGTCGTCACCGCCGCCAGGGCCGGCGAGCCTGCGCTGGTCGCGTACATCGTCCCCCGCCGGGGCAGCGCCGCGGCGCAGCCCGGCGCCGACCTGCTTGGGGAGCTGCGGCCGCACCTGCGCGCCGCGCTGCCCGAATACATGATCCCGGCGCTCGTGGTCGCGCTGCCCACGCTGCCGCTGACGCCGAACGCGAAGGTTGACCGCGCCGCGCTGCCCGCCCCGCAGTGGGGTGCTTCGTCATCGGCGGCCGACCAGGTCCAGCCCCGGAATCCGGTTGAGGCGACCCTCGCCCGGATCTGGAGCGACCTCCTCGCCGCCGAGGCGCCGATCGGCGTGCACGACAACCTTTTCGCCCTCGGCGGTCACTCGCTGACCGCGACCAGATTCGTCGCCCGCGTCGCTGACACGTATGGCGTGAGCTTGCCGGTTCGCCAGGTCTTCGTCGGCCCGACGATCGCGGAGCTCGCCGAGGTCATCTCCGCCGACCCGGATTTCGGGCACGCAGCGGGCTCGTCCCGCTTCGCCGAACTTGACGCGCTCAGCGACGAGGACCTGGACGAGCTCCTGCGCGCCGCGCTCGCCCAGCGCAATCGCCGCCAGGCGATCGCGGGCGACCCCGATTCGTAGCGCGACCAACTGCTTGTCCGTGTCAGCGCCTGGCGATGTCGAACCACGCCCGCAGACGCGACGCGGCCTGCGCGATCGCGGACCGGCTGGCGTCAACGGCGCCGGCCATCGTGAAGAACCCGTGCGCCATGCCCGGGTAGCGGCTGAGCTCGACCTGAACGCCGTCGTCGGCGAGCCGACGGGCGTAAGCCTCGCCCTGGTCGCGCAGCGGGTCATACTCCGCGGTGATGACAAGCGCCGGCGGCAGCCCGGCGAGGCTCTCGGCGCGCAGTGGCGAGGCCAGCGGGTTGGCAGCGTCCCCGGGGTTAGCCAGGTAGTGCTGGCGGTACCAGGCGACCGAGTGGCGGTTGAAAAGAAACGGATCGTCCGCGGCACGCATCGACTGATCGTCGGCGAGCTGGTCGGTATTGGGATAAACGAGAAGCTGGCCGACCAGCGCCGGGCCGTCGGCGCGGGAGCGCAGAGCTACTCCCGTGGCCAGGTTCGCGCCGGCGCTGTCGCCACCGACCGCGAGGCGGGCTGGGTCCGCGCCGATCTCGTCCGCGTGCTCGGCGACCCAGCGCACCGTCGCGTAGCAGTCGTCGACCGCCGCCGGGAAGGGATGCTCAGGTGCCAGCCGGTAGCCAACCACGACGACCAGCGCGCCGGACGAGTTGGCCAGGCTCCGGCTGATGCCATCGGCGGTGTCGATGGTGCCCAGTACCCAGCCGCCACCGAAGAAGTAGAGCAGCGTGGGCAGCGGCCGCTCGCTGGTGGGCCGGTACAGCCGCAGCGGGAGCTCGCCGCCAGGCCCGGTAATCGTCTGATCGGCGACCTCATAGACGAGCTCCGGCTGGCCCCCGCTCTGCCGGATCGAGGCAAGATCCGCGGCCCTGGCTTCGGTGAGCGACATGGCGTACAGCGGCGGAGCATTGTCGCGCTCGCGCTGGTCGCGGATCGCCTGCAGCTGCGGGTCGAGGGGCACAGCTCGCACTCCCATTGGCCGGTCGTCTGGCCCAGGATAGGATACTTTCCAGAGCAAATGGCGTTCTTGGGACGGTGTTCCGCGACAGGCCGCGATGCGGTTGCTGAGGCAGGGAGCCTGGACCGATGGTCGAGTTGGTGCGTGAGGCGCTGCACACATCAGTCACCGATCCCGTGGCGGCGTCGATGAACTTCCTCAATGAGGTTGCCAGCCGTTTTCCTGCCGCGATCTCGCTCGCGGCGGGCCGGCCATTCGATGAGTTCTATGCGGTCGAGGACGTCGAGCGGTACCTGGCCGCCTATATCGGGTACCTGCGCGCTCAGGGCATGGGCGAGGCGCGCGTCCGGCAGGCCATCCTGCAATACGGCCGGACGAACGGTCAGCTCGGGGCGATGATCGCGCGGATGCTGGAAATCGACGAGGACATCCACGTTCCCGACGAGTCGATCATGGTGACGTCGGGCTGCCAGGAAGCGATGATCATCGCGCTGCGCGGACTGTGCGCGGCCCCCGAGGACGTCGTCCTCGCCGCCGAGCCCTGCTACGTCGGCTTCACCGGCGCCGCGCGCGTGCTCGGCGTCACCGTGGTTCCTGTGCCCGAGACGGCGCAGGGCCTGCGTCCGGAAACGGTCGCGCGCGTCGCCTGCGAGGTGCGCGCCAGCGGCCGCCGGCCGCGGGCGTTGTACGTGGTATCGAACTTCGCCAACCCGTCCGGCGTCTCGCTGAGCGTTGGGGTGCGGCGCGGGCTGATCGAGGTGGCGGCCGATCAGGACCTCCTGGTCCTGGAGGACGACCCTTACGGGCTGTTCGGCTTCGACGACAGGCGCAGCCCGGCGCTGAAGTCGATGGACACCGACCACCGGGTCATCTACCTCGGCTCGTTCGCCAAGTCGGTATTTCCTGGCGCCCGCGTGGGCTTCCTGGTCGCGGATCAGACCGTCGTCAGCGCCGCTGGCCATCGCAGCCTGCTGGCTGACGAGCTCTCGACGGTCAAGAGCATGATCACCGTCAATACCTCTCCGATCGCGCAAGCCGTCATCGGCGGCGTGCTCGCGTCGTGCGGATGCAGCCTGCGCGCCGCGAACCAGGAGAAGATCGCGTTCTACCGGCGCAATCTCCGCGCGCTGCTGGCCGCACTAGAGCGTCACCTCGCCGATCCCGCGATCACCTGGAACTCGCCGAGCGGTGGCTTCTTCGCCGTCCTCGACGTGCCCGTCCGCGCCGACGAAAAGCTGCTCGAGGTCTCCGCGCGAGATTACGGCGTGCTGTGGACGCCGATGCGCTTCTTCTATCTGGACGGCGGCGGCAGTCATGCGATCCGGCTGTCGTGCAGCGCGCTGGCGCCCGGCCAGGTGGATGAGGGTGTCCGCCGCCTGGCGGCGCTGATCGCCGACGTCCGGTCGTGACCGATCTCGTCCGCGTCTGGATCGTTCCGGTCGACGTGTCACCAGATACCGCGGCCAGCTGTTGGGACGTGCTCGACGACAGCGAGCGCGCCCGCGCCGGCGCATTCCTGAGCCCGCACAAGCGGCAACGGTTCACGGTCGCGCACGGCGCGCTCCGGGTCCTGGCCGGCCGCGAGCTGAAAGCGCGGCCCGCGGCACTCACCTGGATCCCCGGCCGGTACGGCAAGCCTGAGCTCGCACCCCCGTGGTCCGGGCTGCACACCAGCCTCTCGCACTCAGGAGACATGATCGCGGCAGCCATCAGCACCGATCGCCCGGTGGGCGTCGACATCCAGCACCTGGTGCCTGGCCTGGACACCGTCGGGCTGTCCGCCCGGTTCTTTCCGCCCGATGAGGCCGAGTACGTCGCGGCGGGTCGCGACGCGAGCGCGCGGGCGGACAGGTTCGCGCACCTGTGGGCCCGCAAGGAGGCGGTCGTCAAGGCGGCCGGCGGCAGCCTCTGGCCCAATCTGAGGATCACGGTTCGCGGCCGCGATGTCGTCGGCTGCGCTGAGCCAGCGAGCTCGCATCGGGTCGCAGACGTCACGGCGCCGGCGAGCTATCGCGCCGCGGTGGCGCTGACCTGCGCCGCGCCGTTCGTCCTGGACGCCGTCAGCTGGCCGAGCGAGGGAACGGCGTCAGCGATGGTCAGCTAGCGGCTGCGGCGGTCGGCGCCGCAGCCGCGAGCCCGCGAGCCCGCTGGGCACCGTCACTGGGTCTTCGCCACGTTCTCGATCGCCGTGCGCAGCTGGCCGCGGGTCGGCTGCAGCGCGAGGTCGAGCCCGCGGGCGAACGGCAGCACGGCACCGTCTGGGCGGGTGACACGTTTCGGCGGGGCGATCAGGTGCATCTCCTCGGCAGCGGTGGCCAGGATCTCGCCGCCGATGCCGCAGGTCCGGTTGGAATCGTCCACCACGACCAGCCTGCCAGTGCGCTTCAGCGACGCCTCCAGGCCAGCCCAGTCGAACGGGTACAGCGTGCGCGGGTCGAATACCTCGACCGAGATCGTGTCCGCGAGCTCGCCGGCAATCGCGAGCGCGTCGTGTACGAGATGCCCGACCGCCACTACCGTCACATCGGTACCCGGCCGATGCACCCGGCCGACGCCGAGCGGCACCGGGCCGAGCGCGTCGAAATCAACGTCCTCACGCCGTCCCATGGCGCCGGCCGGGCCGAACAGGATCACCGGGTCGTCGTCGCGGATGGCGCTGACCAGCAGGCCATAGGCGTCGGCCGGCGTCGCCGGCACCACGGTCTTGACGCCGACGTGCGCGAACAGGCTGTACGGGTGGTCCGAGTGCTGCCCGGCCCAGCCGACGCGAGAGCCCGAGCTCGGCTCGGCAGCAGGTAGGTCACCGGGACCTTGACCTGACCGCCGGTCATCAGCGAGAACTTGTGCGCCTGGTTCGCGATCTGCTCGAGCACCAGGAAAAGGAGCGCCGGTATCTGGAACTCGACGACGGGCCGGGACCCGGATATCGCCGCTCCGGTCGCGAAGCTGGTGAACGCCTGCTCCGAGATCGGCATGTCGATGACCCGCTCCGGCCCGAATCGCTTGAGCAGCCCGGTGGTGACGTTGCTGACCGCGATGCCGATGTCCTCGCCGAATACGCACACGGCCGGATCGCGTTCCATCTCGGCGGACAACGCCCGGTTCAGCGCCCTCTGGTACGACAGGATGGGCATCAGGCCGTTCCCGCCCGCCCGCGCAGCCCGTCCGCGTACAGGTAGTCCAGCGCCCCTGACGGGTCGGGCTCCGGGCTCGCGTCCACGAAGCGCCGCGCCTCGTCCAGCAGATCCTCGATCTCGTCGTCGATCCGCGAGCGCACCGCCTCCGGCACGCGCGCCGCCTGGATCTCCAGCGGGTCGCGGACGCTGCCCGCGGCGACCTCCTCGTTCGTGCGGTAGCGCGGACGGGCGCTGTACTCCCATGTGTGGTGGGCGTCGAACCGGTAGGTCAGGCACTCCAGGAACGTCGGGCCGTCCCCGGCTCTGGCGCGGGCGACGGCGCCGGATGCCGCCTCCAGCACTGCCTCCGGGTCCATGCCGTCGATGGTCCTGGCCGGGATACCGAACGCCTCGGCGCGGCCGGTAATCGTGCCGGCCGTCGTGTCCCGCACCCGCATCGTCGTCGCGAACCCGTTGTTCTCGCAGACGAAGATGACCGGCAGGCGGCGCAGCGACGCCAGGTTCAGCGTTTCGAGCAGCACACCCTGGTTGACCGCCCCGTCGCCGAAGAACGTGACGGCGACGCGGTCGTGCCCGGCGCGCCGGTGCGACCAGGCCGCCCCGGCGGCGATCGCGGCCGCAGCGCCGACGATGGCGTTGGCGCCGCAGATGCCCGCGCTGACGTCCGCGGCGTGCATCGACCCGCCGCGCCCGCCGTTGAGGCCGGTTTCGCGACCCGCCAGCTCAGCCAGCATGCGGATCGGGTCGGAGCCCTTGGCCAGCACGTGCCCGTGGCCGCGATGGGTGCTTGTGATGAGATCGTCCGCGCGCAGCGCCGCGCAGACGCCCGCCGCGATCGCCTCCTCACCTATGTAAGGGTGGATGCCCCCGGCGATCACGCCGACGCGCACCATTTCGATCGCCCGTTGCTCGAACCGGCGGATCAGCCGCACGGTCCGGTACAGGTCGGCAGAGTCAGCCATGACCGCCCGTCCCATCCGTTCCGGAGGCCGCTACGCCGCCGGCACCCGGTCGCCGATGGCGACGAGGATGCCGTCCCACAGCCGGGCGCGGGCCGCGAGGGCGAGGCGGTCGATTCCGGGGTGCCGCTGGCCCCAGTCATAGCGGGACACGTCAAACCTCCTGCGGGTCGTGTCCGTTGGCCGAACGGGTCGGGTTGCGCCACAAAACGGGACAGAAGTCAGGATCGCTGTAGTCGGGGCTGCCATCGGGCAGGCGCCGGACCAGTACGTCGTGGTTGTACGCGAGGATCTCGCCGGTGCTCAGCGCGAACGGTCGGTAGGCGTTCTCGCCGTCCTGCAGGTGGAAGGAGATGGCCCGGCGGGGACGTGGGCTGCGGTTGCCCGCGCTGCCGTGGTAGGTCCGGCAGTGATGGAAGCTCATGTGGCCCTTGGGAATGATCATCGGGACCTTGACGACCCTGGCGTTGTTGTCTGCCGCGTTCTCCGCCAGGACGCGCTCCAGGTCGTTGGCATCCCGGTCGGCGAAGTGCCTGGTCACCGTGTCGTCGCTGCCGGTCTCCCGCCAAAGGTGGCTGCCGTCGACCATCGTGATCGTGCCCATCTCCTCGTCGCAGTCGTGGAACGGGATGAAGGCGGTCAGCATCTTGTCCGAAGTCGACGACGACCAGTAGTGCTTGTCGAAGTGCCACGGCACGATGTTGGTCGGCTCCGCGGCGATCGGCGGCTTGTAGATCAGCGTTGACTGGAACACGCGGATCTCACCGGCGCGGGCCAGGGCGGCGGCAACAGCGCCAATCAGCGGCTTGCGCAGCAGCTTCGCCAGGCCGTCGTGCTCGTAGTGGACGTAGTCGTTGTGGCGCTGCACATCGCCCTTGGACGGATCCCAGTACGCCAACCTCGGAGGGCGCAGCGGCAGCCTGCGGTCGCGCTCGCCGGCGTAGTACCGGTCGCTCGCCGCTACCAGCTCGTCGACCTCGTCGTCGGTGAAGAGCTTCTTGCTGAGATACCAGCCGTGCGCGGCGTAGAACTCGACATCAGAGTCCGACGGCAGCAGCGAGCGCTCCGCTTGCGTCAACGTGAACCGCGGGGTAACCGAAGTGCTCACGGATCAGTCCTCTCCGGTAGGCGGGGTCGGGTCAGACACGGATCGTGCCCGCCGGGTCGCGGATCTTGGCGAGCTCGCGCTCCTTCGCGGCGTAGAGCGCCGGGATGTTGCTCGTACCGAACGTGCGCGCACCGTGCCGGTCGATCAGCTCGAGAAAGTACGTGCGTCTGATGTGCGTCGACTTCGCGAAGATCTGGTACATCTGCCCCCACTGGTCGCGGTCGACCAGGATGCCGAGCGGCCGCAGCGTTTCGACCGCAATGTCGGTCCCGCCCAGGCGCGCGGCCAGCATGTCGTAGTAGCTCGATGGCGTCACCGCGAACTCGACGCCCCGGCCGGTGAAGGTCCGGACCGCGCGCACGATGTCTTTGGTCAGGAACGCCACGTGCTGCACCCCGGCGCCGTCGTGCCAGGCCAGGAAGTCGTCGATCTGGCCGGCCTGGCGGCTGAGGTCCGGCTCGAGAATCGTGAATGTCACGCCGCCGGACGGGCTCTGCACCACCTTGGACATGACGCCCTGGTCGCCGATCTCGATGTACTCCTGGAACGTGACCGTGAAGCCGAATACTCGCTCGTGAAAGGCAACGGTGGAGTCGAGCTCACCGGCCGTCATGCACACCGCCGCGTGGTCGATGCTGCGCAGCAGGTCGTCGTCCGCTCCGGCGGCGGCGCCTGGCTCCATGGCGCCTGGCTCCATCTCGATCGCGCGGGGCTGGAACTGGGCGTCCGCGCCATGGCGTTCGACAAGGCGGTAGATCACGTCGCCGAAGCCCGCGACCTCGGCGGTTACAACGCAGGCATCTTCGTTCTCCCAGGTGCGAGGCTGGCGGATACCCGGCCCGCCGGCCGCGACCGCGTTGGTGTAGGCGGTGGCGGCGCTGTCGGTGCGGAACGCGGTCACTGCCACGCCGTCTCCGTGCCTGGCGACGAACTGGCTGGCGGGATGGTCTTTGTGCAATCCCGAGGTCAGCAATATCCGAATGTCACCCTGGCCGAGCAGGATGGTGCGCTGCCCCGGCAACCCCGTGTCCGGGCCGCCGTGGCCGTAGACGCGGAAGCCGTATGCGCTGCGCAGGGACTGCGCCGCCGCGATCGCATCACCCACGTAAAGCTCGATGTGGTCGACGTCGAAGATGTCCATCGCTTCCTCTCCCTCAGGTTCCCGCGGTTCCCGGTCGTTCCCGGCCGGCCGGGCCGGTGACGAGAACGGCGGCGGCACGGTCCCGGTCGCCGTCGGTCACCACCAGGTCGACGCGCACTACCAGCGCCTCGTCCGCGTCCGCGTCATCGATCAGCAGTGCGGCCACGTCCAGCCCCGCGGTGGTCCCGCTGACGCACACGACCGGCCCGGTCAGGTGCCACCGCGCGGCCAGGTAGCCGGCCACGGAGTTCGGCACGGACTGGAAGAACAGCAGCGGGGGGACTCGCTCGTCGGCGTCCACCGCGGCGGCGACGCGGGTCGCGCTGGTGACGTCGCCGAGGGCCGTCACGATCACGATGGCGGTGACCTTGCCGGATGCCTGCGACCGATCTCGGCTGCGAAGGACCCGTCCGGCGACCTCGGCTACTAACGGGCTGAAATCGGACTCGATGAATCCGGCGAGCGCGGTGACCTCGCCGTCGGCTTCCGTCTCGGGCCAGGACGCGGACG
>WNGE01007866.1_pt1 | contig 11516 bp, 14 predicted proteins | sample 5400651 | NCBI WGS metagenome assembly WNGE01 (sample SAMN13153370, study PRJNA577476) | soil metagenome | isolation source: 60 cm soil or saprolite under grassland replicate 2 | place: USA:California | collected 2016-06-15 | reverse complement strand
TGCATCAACTGCCTGCGCACCCTGCCGCAACTCGAGGCCTGGGACGCGAAGTACCGCAAGGACGGCCTCGTGATCGTCGGCGTGCACACGCCGGAGTTCGCATTCGAGCACGTCGCGTCGAACGTCTCCGGCGCGGTCAAGAGGCTCGGCGTGCGCTATCCGGTCGTGCAGGACAACGACTTCGGCATCTGGGACGCCTACTCGAACCAGTACTGGCCTGCCGAGTACCTGATCGACCGCAGCGGGCACGTGCGGCACGCGCATTTCGGCGAGGGCGAGTACGAACAAACGGAGAAACTGATTCGCAACCTGCTCGGAGTCGACCGGGGCTCGATGACCGAGGTGCGGGACGAGACGCCGACCGGCGCACTCACGCCAGAGTCGTACGTCGGCTACGGCCGCGCCGACCGCTTCGTCGGAGACAAGCTGCAGGTCGAGAGGCCCGCGTCGTACCACCTTCCGGCGACGCTGCCGCTCCATGACCTCGCGTTCGGCGGGTTGTGGACGGTCCTGAAGGAGCGCGCCGTCGCCGGTCCCGGCGCGGCTCTACGCGTGCACTTCCAGGCCTCGAAGGTGTACCTCGTGCTCGGCGGTCACGGGAACGTCAAGGTGCTGGTGAACGGCCGTGCACAACGAACCGTGCGCGTCGACGGCGACCGGCTCTACACCCTCGTCGACTCGCAGCGCGAGCGCGACGCGTTGCTCGAGCTGCGCTTCACGCGCGGCATCTCTGCGTACGCGTTCACCTTCGGCTAGGCGAAGTCCGCGAAGACGGGAAGGTGGTCCGACCCGTCGGCCCAGACGACGTCGCAGGCGAGCGGTGCACGACCGCGCGCGAACACGAAGTCGATTCGCGCCCACGGGTGCCACGACAGGTAGGTCCAGCCGGCCTCGGCGTGCAGCGAGCGGTAGCAATCCACGAAGCCCGCCTCGAGGACGAGCTCGACCGGCCCCCGCGAGACGTGGTCGAGCTGCTCCTCCGGCGGTGGGGCGCCGACCTCGTCGTCGGGGTGCACCGCGTTGAAGTCACCCACAAGCAGGTCGCCGTCGCCGACGACGTCCAAAATCGCCTCGGCTTCGGCGATGCGGTGCGGCTCGTGCGTCTTCGTCCGCCCCGCGGACAGATGCGTGGCGAAGAGCCGCATGCCGCCCGCCTCGACCTCGAGCAGCGTCTTCTCGAGCACGGGCAGGCGATGGTTCTGCGAGCGGATCACAGGCAGGCGGCTCAGCCACGCGACGGCGAACTCGCTGTTCGCCTCGCCGTACACGACCTCCGTCCCGAGACGCGCGCCGAGCGTCTCCACGGCGGCGCGGTCGTTCGCCTCCTGCAGCGCGACGACGTCGGCGTCCTGCTCGCGCAGCACGCGCTCGATCGCGTCGAGCCGGTCCCGGCCGCCGTTCCAGATGTTCCACGTCATTACCCTCAAGCGCGGCAGACGAGCACGGCCGTGCCCAGCCGACGGCCGCCCCGCCACGCACTCAGCTGGAAGCTGACGTTTCGCGGCGCGAACACGAACAGCACGTAATACGCGTCGGGCGCATCGAGGGACGCGCGCGCGCGAGCCCTCAGCGAGGACGCACAGCGGGGCACCTTGGGCGCAGGCGTGGTGCTGCCGACGAGCCTGAACTTGACCGCGTCCGAGCCCGTCGCGCGAAGCACGATCGGCGACTTCGGCGGCTGGGAGAGCTGCAGCGACAGCGCCGACTGATAGCCACCGAGCTGCGGCCCGCAGCCGAGCTTGAGCCACGCACAACGCTCGCTGCTGAAGCCCGCCACCCGCACGGGGCCGAGCTGCAGGATCGGAGCGCCCTTGAACGCGGTCGCGCCACCGCACGACGCCCGAGCGGACGCATGCGCTTCGCCGCCTACTTCGCCGGCCATGACGCTCGTCGCCGCGAGCAGCGCAACCACCAGCAACCGCTGGACGCTCATCTACTGCTCGCGAGGAAGGTCGTCCGGCGGCTTGGGCCCGCCGCCGTTGCCGCGCTCGCGGTCGCGCAGGAAGCGCGTGAGCTCGGCGGCCAGCGTCTCGCCCGAGATGTCCTGCTGCGCGAGGTCGTCACTCCGCTGCTCGAGCTCCTCGACGTACGCCGCAGTCTCGGCGTCCGACGCGACGGCCTGGCTCACCTGCTCGGCGTAGGCCTCCGACGCCTCCTGCAGCTCGCTCGTGTCGAACGGGGCGCCGAGCAACGAGCCGAGACGGTCGCAGAGAGCGAGCGCCGCGCGCGGGCTCGGCGCGAGGGACACGTAGTGCGGGACCGCCGCCCAGAGGTTCACCGCGGAGATCCCCCGGCGGTAGAAGGCGTCGTGGAGCACGCCGACAATCCCTGTCGGCCCCTCATAGCGCGAGCGCTCGAGGCCCAGCTCGTCGATCAGCTGCTGATCCGTCGCGCTGCCGGTCACGGGCGAGGGCCGCGTGTGCGGTACGTCCGCGAGCAGCGAGCCGAGCGTCACGACCAGCTCGACGCCGACCTCTTCCGCGAGCCCGGCGACGAGATCGGCGAAGCGGCGCCAGCGCATGTTCGGCTCGATCCCGAGCAGGAGCACAGCGTCCCGTCCGAGCCCAGGGATCGGCGCGTGCATGAACGTCGTCTCCGGCCAGTCGATCCGCCGCGTCGCGCCTTCGACGAGCGTGACGTGCGGCCGCGTCACCTGAAAGTCGAAGAACTCCTCGGGATCGATGTCGGCGAAGCGCTCCGCCGCCCACGAGCGTGCGAGGAAGCCGACCGCGAGCGATGCGCCCTGCCCGCCGTCGTTCCAGCCGCGAAACGCGCAGATCAGAATCGGCCGCCGCAGCGAGGGCCGCTCGACGATCCTCAGCTCGTCGGCCATCGGGCCAGTTTAAGTGGGTTCGAACGGCTTGGGCGGCCGCTGCACAGCCGTCACGAGCGCGACCACGGAGGCCCAAACCGCCGCGGCGACTCCAACGTGAATCAGCACGAGCCACCAGGGAAGGTGCGTCCGGTACTGCAGCTCTCCGACGCCCATCTGCACCAGCAACAGGAAGAGCACGACGCCGCCGCTCTCCGCGTAGAGCGGCCAGCGCGCGCGATTGCGATGGATGTAGACGAGGAAGGCGAGGAAGAGGACGCCGAAGACGGCTGTCGCGCGGACGTGAACGTACAGTGCGGCATGCAGGCGCCAGAGCCGCTCGACGTCGGCGCTGCCGGGATGTGGACCGGCTGCGGTTGAGACGGTTCCCGTGACGACGAGGGCGAGCAGCGCGGCGGCGGCGACCAATGCGCCGCGCCGAATCATGCGGGGGAGCCGCGCGGAGGCGCGTCCACGTTCGAAGGAGATCGCTTCGACAGCGACGACGACGCCCGCGGCGAGCACGACGAGCGCGAGCAGGAAGTGCGACATGACGAGCCACGGATTGAGATCTGCGTAGACCGTGATTGCGCCGAGGGGGGCCTGCGCGAGCGTGCCGAGGAACGTGCCGAGCGCAAGCCTGCGAATCCAGCGCGGAACGCCGGGCGTGAAGCGCGCGCCGGCCCACCCGACGAGCGTCGCGAGGATCGTCAATGCGCTGACGATGCGGTTCCCGAACTCGATGAACGAGTGGTAGCTCTTGCTCGGAAACGGGTTCCCGGCGGTGCAGCCCGGCCAGTGCTCGCAGCCGAGGCCCGAGGCCGTGAGGCGGACGGTCGCGCCCGTGACGACGATCAGCCAGAGCCAGCCCACGGACCCCAGCGCCAGCTTGCGGAACGTCGCCGGCGAGAGCTCGAGCCGTCGCGCCCGCGCGACCGGAGTGGACTCGACGTGCACGCGCGCAGCCTAGCCTTGCCGGCGTGGAGCAGAGCACAGAGTAGATTTACGGGCCGTGAAGAAGGGGCTGCTGATTGCGTTTGTCGTAGGACTCGCAGGCGCGGGCCCTGTCGCCGCCAGGCCGGCGCCGCACGCGTCTTTGTCGCTGATGCGGATGACCGGCTCGCCTCACGCGGGACGGCCCTTCACCGGTCTTGTCGTTTTGCGAGCGGGAGCCCCGAGCGACGGCGTCGAGGCGTGGTCTGTCGCTTGTCCGGCAAGCACGGTCCGAACGCGCCTCCGACCGACGCTGCAGGCCGTCTATTCGCAGGCCAATGTCGAGTTGCCGATCGGTTATCTCTGTGCCTGGAACGTTCCGCGAAGGTCCGCCGGCCTGTCGCTCACCACGCCGGTTGAGGCGACCATCACATACGCGTCAGGTGTGACCCAGGAAGGGCGGCTCCTGGGGTCGCTGACCTGGAAGATCAAGCCCTGAGCCGTGCCGGCTCGCGTGGACGCCGATGGAGGATCGTCGTAAACTCGCCGCCATGACAGAGACATACTCGAGCGGCAGGTGGATCGTGAAGGCCGGCGAGGACGACGCGTTCGTTCAGGAGTGGACGGCATTCGTGACCTGGGCGAGCAACCTGCCCGGGTCGGGCACGTTTCGGCTTGTCCGCGACAAGGACCAGCCGAGCAACTACCTGAGCTTCGCACCCTGGGAGAGCCTCGAGGCGCAGCAAGCCTGGACGGAAGAGCCCGAGTTCCGTGAGCGGCTCGGGCGGGTCCGGAGCCACTGCGAGGACTTCCAGCCGTCGACGTACGAGCTCGTCACTCAGGTCGCGTAGAACCGGATCTGGCACTTCCAGCTCGGTGCCAGGCCTGAACTCCGTTCAGCGTTTGTCCCGGCGCGTCCGTCGGTGCGCGTGCGCGTGCGGCCGCGACGCAAGCAGCGCGAGCAGGGCGACTGCGACGAAGTTGCGAAACGTGGGCTCCGGCCAGCGAACCTGAGCTGCACCGTGGAACCAGGAGGGGTCGACGAGGAAGACGACGGCCGCGATCACGACCTTGCCGAACCAGCCGACGACGAGGAACACCGTCGCGAGCACGATGCCCCAGAAGGCCAGCTCGGGTAGGCCTACTGCGGATGCAAGATCGAGCACGTTCCAAGCGACCCAGAAGATCAGCGGGCCAAGCAGGACCGCCGCGATGAGTGCGGCGATCCCGACGGCGAGGCCGCCGGCGACGAGGGCGCCGATCCCGACGATGCGGAGAACGACGCGGAGGACCGGACTCATACTGAGTCGAGTCTATGAGGTCACTAAGTTGCCGGAGGGGGTACCGTCGGGCTGCCGCCTCCGTAGCCTGATACCGCATCGCCGACGAACGAGCCTCGGAATGGGTGATGTTGAATGCGGCGGTGTCGACTGAGCAGGAAGCGGCGGCGGCGCCGACGGACTTTCCGCGGCTGAACGAGCTGCTGGGAGAGCTGGTCGCCGACATCCGGTTGATTCTCGGAGACAACCTTGTCGGTGCCTACCTGCACGGCTCGTTCGCCCTCGGAGCTGCCGATCTCCACAGCGACTGCGACTTTCTGGTTGTCACCGCGGATCGGGTCACGGCAGAGCAAGAACGGGCGCTTCGCGAGCTTCACGACGAGATCCCGACCCGTTCCGGGCACTGGACGCGCAATGTGGAGGGCTCATACGCCCCGAGGGCGGACCTGCAGACACTCGCGGCTCTCGACAAGCAATGGCTGTATGTCGACCGGGGATGGCGGGAGATGCAGTGGTCGACCCACTGCAACACCGAAGCTGTGAGATGGACAGTTCGCGAGCGCGGAATCACGCTTGCCGGTCCCGACCCGCGTGAGCTCGTCCACGAGGTTTCCGCAGACGCACTTCGCAGCAGGATGCGACAGCTGATCGAGAGCTTCCTGCCAGACCTGTTCAGCTGGACCAGCTTCGACATCGCGTGGTCGCAGCGCTACGCCGTCGCGACCCTGTGCCGGATGCTGTACACGCTCGAGACCGGCCAGGTGGCGTCGAAGCAGGCCTCGCTCGAGTGGGCGAAGGGCGCGCTGACCTCGCGATGGCGCGACCTGATCCAGCAGGCGCTCGACGACCGGGTGCTTGGGTGGAATCCTGACGACCGCCCGCGACCAGGAAGCGTGGAGGCGACGCTTGCATTCGCCGAATACGCGATGGAACGCGCCGACTCGTGGCCGTGACCGGTTGCGGCGGGGCTTCGACCCGACACCGATGATTTTGCCGGCTCCGACGAGTCTGTTGGGTTGACAGAGGCCACGCCGGACGCGCGCCTGCGCGCTCGGAGATCGATCAGGAGAGAGGAGATGCGTACATGAACGTGACTGAGCCGAAAAGCGCCGAACAGGGAGCTTGGCCGGAGACGATCGCGGCGATCACGCTGTTCGTGGAGGACCTGGAGGCGGCGAAGCGTTTCTACCGGGAGGTCTTCGAGCTGCCGGTGTGGTTCGAGGACGACAACTCAGCGGTGTTCAGGTTCGGCGAAACGCTCGTCAACCTGCTGAAGACGAGCGAGGCACCCGGGCTCGTCGAGCCGGCGACCGTCGCGACCCGGGACGCCGGGGTCCGGTTCCAGTTCACGCTCGGCGTGGACGATGTCGACGCGATGTGCGAGGTGCTCAAAAAACGTGGAGTTGAGCTCTTGAACGGACCGATGGATCGACCGTGGGGAATCCGCACTGCCAGCTTCCGGGACCCGGGCGGGCACATTTGGGAGATCGCCCATTAGCGACCGAAGGTGCTCGGCACGCGATCACGAGGGCACGAAAGAGCTGTCTTGGGTTAGTCCGCCGGGCAGGGCGGCGGTTTCGATCCTACGAGTTGCGAATGCGCGATCGGGCTGCACTGGTCGAGGTCGGGGCGCGGGTGGACCATGCCGCCATCGTGGAAGCGGCCGGCGGACCACGCGAAGCGCCCGTGTTCGTCGACGAGCTCCACGAACGCCGGCGCATCGGACTCGAGATAGCCGATGCGCTGGAGGAAGCCGCGCAGGCGATGCTTCATGTACGCGGCCGGATCGGAGCTTTCGAGCGTCACCGCTGGGACATGCCGACGCCCCTGAGCCAAGACGACCACCTCGAGCGCGCGTGCGCCGCTCGCCGACGCGGCGGCCTCGACGCGCTTCACGAGCGCGGGATCGGACACGACCTGGGCACGCCCCAGCTCGCCGACCCACTCCAGACGATCTCCGGACGGAACGACGACGAGCGGCGCCGCGCTTCCGCCGCAGCCGGCGAGCACGAAGGCGAGCACGACGACGAAGGGACCCTTCATCCAGCACAGATACGCCGCCGAAGCGGTCCGCGTCACGTCAACGGCTCGAGCGCAGCCGGATAACCGTCGGCACCGTCGAACGGCGTCGGACGCGAGCCGAGGAAGAGCGGACGGTCGGCAGCGTTCAGCAGCACGGGCATCATGTCCGGCCCCCGCAACTGGCCGAGGATTCCCGCCGCGCAGTCGAGCTCGCCGAACCGGCGGACGTTGTCCGCGCGCACGCCGGGCCCCGCGACGACGAACGGCACCGGATCGCCGGAGTGGATCACGTCCGGCGAGGCCGGAGTGGCATGGTCGCCGGTCACGCAGACGACCGCACGGTCGACGGGCAGGCGCGTGCGCAGCGCGACGTCGAGCGACTCGATCACCGCCCGCTTGACGAGCGGGTCCTTCGTGTGCCCCGCGGCGTCCGTCGCCTTCTGGTGCACGAACACGAAGGTGTCTCCGGCCGCCAACCGCTCGTCCACGAGATCCAACCGGCGAACGAGGTCGGCCTCCGCGTTCTCGGTCTCCGACACGGCCAGCGGCTCCAGGCCGATCGCCTGCGCGAGCCCGCGCAGGAACGCCGACTCGCAGATGAACGTCCCCTGCAGGCCATGCCGCTGGAGGAACGTCGGCGCCTCCTTCGGCCTCCCCCACCACTTGAGCGTGATCACGTTGAGCACCGGCAGCCCCGCGTCCTCCCGCCGCTTGTTGATCTCGTGCTCCGCGAGAAGCTCCATCGTCCAGCGTGTCCACTCCTCGGCCGCGCGCGCCGTCCGTTCCGCCTCGGGGACGAGCGGCAGAGGCCGCAGCACGGGATGACGATCGCGGAAGAACGCGTCGCTGTCGCTGACGCGGTCGTCGGCATCGCCGCTGATGCGCAGCACGGCTTCGCCACGCCACTCGTGGGTGAGCGAGAACACGAGCTTGTCGACCTCGAGGTCGTCGCAGGACTCGACGAGTGCCCGCGCGTCGGCCTCGTCGCGCTTCGGGTCGGGGCGTCCGGTGAGCCACCAGCCGTCCTCCCGCCGTTCCGCCGGCCGTAACGCGGCGTACGCGAAGACGTGCTCCTCGGAGACGTGCTGTCCGCGTCCGAGCGCCTCGAAGACGGCGCGTCCCGGAAACTCGTCGGGCCTGTAGCCGAGCATCGACCAGTGCGCGACCTCGCTCGACGGCGCCCGCCCCGGTCCGACCGCGTAGATCACGCCGCACGAGCCTTGCGCGGCGAGCCGGTCGAGGTTCGGCGTGCGCGCCGCCTCGTTCCCCGTCCGTCCCTTGAGAACGGCGTGAGCACGGTCGGCGAGGCCGTCGAACAGGACGACGACGATCGGAAGCATGACGCGAAACTAACGGATGGTTCGGACCGTGATCGTGCGGCCGTTCGCGATGTAGAGGCGATTGCCCGCGAACGCAGCCAGCGATCCCGCATACGTGGCCTTCTGCACGCCGTCGGGGAGGTGGAGCACGTGCACGAGCTTCCCATCCAGCCACGCTGTCCAGTTTCCGCCCGCATCGGCGAGAAGCGCGTCGGCCGTCGTGGGGAACTCGTGCGCGTCCGTGCCGCGCCGCATCTCGAGCACCGCACCGCGCTGGACGAGCAGGCCCTTCGGCACGAAAGCGACGGCGGAGATCTCGCTCGCGTAGATGTCGACGCTCACGATTCCGCCGTGCGCGTCGAGAACGGTGACCTTTTGCGCCTCCGCCACCGCGACGCGCCCGTCGGCGGCCGCGAGCGCGACGACAGGCGTGGGCGCCGTCCACGAGAACGCCGTCGAGCCGTTCGCCTTCAGCGTCGTCAGGACCGTATCGACTGCGTACGGAAGGAGACCGCCCCCCGCCGAGCCGACCACGATCGGCTCCGGGTCGGTCGGCTGTCGCGACTCGAACTGCAGCAGGCGCGGCGTCCTCTTGGTCGCCGTCGCGGTCCAGAGCTGCCAATCCACGGTCTTGCCCGCAGTCGATGTCAGCCAGAGCGCCCGACCGCCGCTGACCGCAACGCTTTCCACGGTTGCCGCGTGCACCGCGCAGCGCTGGTGCTTGCCAAGCTGGAACGTCCGCCCCGACATCTTCTGCCAGATGAAGACCCGGTCGCAGTCGACCCGGTTACGGGCCGCTGAGAACGCAACGTCGCCGGCGTCGGCGGCGAGCGCGGTCACCGTGCTGCGGGGAACGATCGAGGCAGAGTGCGCCGCCCCGGCGACGCCGACAGGGACGCACGCAGGAAGAACCGAAAGCAAGATCGCCGCGCGCCTCACGACGAGAGATTACGGCGTTCGGGTATGCATTTCGTTAAGAGCTCGTGCTTCCTCGATGACTCGTGCGACGCCGTCGGGCACCAGCGACCGCCAGTCGCCGCCGTCCCGGATGGCCGCACGCACGTCCGCGCCCGAGAGCTCCTTCTCCGCCCCTTCGTCGAGGATCACGACCTCGTAGCCCGCGGCGCGGAGACGCTCGATCTTCGTCGCTCCCCACTCGGAGAAGTGCCGGATGAACTGCGTCACGCCCGGCGGGACGTACGCGTGCCAGAGCTCGGGCTCGTTGACGGGGAACGGAATCACGTGCACGTCGACGTCGTCTTCGAGCTCGCGGGCGGCGGCCTTCACCATCAAGAGCCGCTCCGCGTACGTGTACGGATTCGACTCGGGGAGGTGGCGCACCGGGTCGGCGGGCTCGGGCTTCACGCGCGTCGGATCGGGATTCGTGATCCCGACCCACACTTCGTCGCTCTGGGCTGCGGCGCCCTTCAGGTATTCGAGGTGTCCCAGGTGAAACGGCTGGAACCTCCCGTGAATCATCCCTCGCCTCACGTGACGAGGACCCCGGCTCCTTCCTCGACGATCCCGACACGGCGCAGGAAGAGGTGCTTCGCCTCGAAGGCCGCCTCGAACGCCGGCGCCTTGTCCTTCGGCAGCGAGACGAGCAGCCCACCCGCGGTCTGCGGGTCGTAGCCGAGTGCGTCGTACGTCGCGGCGATCCCGTCTGCCGAGACGTACGCGGCGGCGAAATCGCGGTTGCGCGGATCCCCGCTCGTGCGCACGCCCTTGCGCGCCAGGTCGAGCGCCCCGTCGATCGCCGGCAGACGCTCGGACTCGAGCACGATGCGCACGCCGCTGCGCTCGGCGACCTCGTGCGCGTGCCCGAACAGACCAAAGCCGGTCACGTCGGTGACCGCGTTCGGGGCAAACGGCCGGATGACGTCGGCGGCGTCCTTGTTCAGGGTGCGCATCCACCGGATCGCCCGCTCGAGCGGCTGCGTTCCCGCGATCTGGCGCTTGACGCCGGTCATGATCAGGCCGGTGCCGAGCGGCTTCGTGAGGAAGAGCGCGTCACCGGGACGAGCGCCGTTCTTCGGCCAGATGCCGTTCGGATGCACGGTGCCGACCACGGCGAGCCCGTACTTCGGCTCGGCGTCGCGGATCGTGTGCCCGCCCGCGAGCAGCGCGCCCGCGGCGCGCACCTGCGCGTCTGCGGCGGCGAAGATCTCCGCGAGCATCTCGATCGGCAGGTCCTCCGGGAACGCGGCGATCGAGAGCGCGAGCAACGGCGTCCCGCCCATTGCGAAGACGTCGTTGAGCGCGTTCGTCGCTGCGATCGCACCGTAGTCGCCGGGCTCGTCGACGACGGGCGGGAAGAAGTCGAGCGTGAAGATGATTGCGCGCTCGTCGTCGATGCGGTAGACCGCCGCGTCGTCAGCAGGGGCGAGACCGACCAGCAGGTTCTCCGCCTCGACGGGGACGAATCCCCTGAGCAGTTGCTCCAATCGGGCAGCCGAGTACTTCGCGGCACAGCCGCCGCAGGAAGCAAGGTCGGTAAGTCTGACTCTGCCGGTATCGGTGCTCAAGTCTCGCCCTCCTCTTTCGTGGCAGCGAACTCTAGGGACCCGTGGCCGTCACGTGTAGAACGGTCTCATTGTCCTCGCGTATTCCCGGCCGTTACACGCGACAGCGGCGGCTGCGGCCGCCGCTGTCGCTTAGGGGAGAGAAGAAGCCCGCTATATGAAGGCCTCCGCGAGTCGGTTCGACGCCGGCGCGCAGACTCCTAGCGGCCCTTTATGAGCCTTTCTCGATTGGCACGTCGACGAGATTCCCCCACTCCGTCCACGACCCGTCGTAGTTGCGGACGTCTTCGTACCCGAGCAGCTCCCGCAACACGAACCACGTATGCGCGCTGCGCTCGCCGATCCGGCAGTACGCCGTCACGGCCTTGTCGGCGGTCACGCCTTTCCCGGTGTAGAGGTTCTTCAGCTCGGCCGCCGGCTTGAACGTCCCGTCGTCGCGCACCGCGGACGCCCACGGGATCGACTGTGCCGTCGGGATGTGGCCGCCGCGCTGTGCGCCCTCCTGTTCGTACCCCGGTGGACAGATCAGCTCGCCGGAGAATTCCTGCGGGCTGCGCACGTCGACGAGCACTCGCTCGCCCTTGCCGAGGCCCGCGAGGACGTCGTCGCGGTAGGTGCGGATCCCCTC
>WNGE01007864.1_pt1 | contig 11518 bp, 7 predicted proteins | sample 5400651 | NCBI WGS metagenome assembly WNGE01 (sample SAMN13153370, study PRJNA577476) | soil metagenome | isolation source: 60 cm soil or saprolite under grassland replicate 2 | place: USA:California | collected 2016-06-15 | reverse complement strand
GAACCGTACGTCTCGTGCGACGCCTATCATGCAGTTGGACACCCCCAAAGGTTTGCTCGGCCCAGCTCTTGGGGTCCAACATGTCTTGTGTGTTCATCCTGTATTGTATCACTTGGTAAAATGTGGGTAAGAATCAGGCCTGAAAGCGCGGGGCTTTCAAGCAAACTTAGAAGTAAGCAATTGACACGTAGCGATAAGCCCTATACAATCCTTGCATTGTGGATACATGATGCTAGAAAAGACTTGTATCTGATATAGATTGATGATAAGGAGTTGTAGTAGATATGGAACATCTCAACGCGGTTATCCTGGCCGGTGGAAGTGGAACACGGCTGTGGCCACTCAGCACTCCGAGTTTCCCTAAACAATTTTTGCCATTGCCGAACGGTAGGAGTATGATACAGGAATCTCTGGCACGAGTAGAAGGACTAATATCTCCTGAGCAAGCGTGGGTAGTGACTGGTCGTAGTATGATTGAACTGGTGCAAGAACATCTGCCGACAACGCCAGTTTCCCAGATACTGGGAGAGCCAATGGGACGTAGTACAGCAGCCGCTATAGGTTGGGCTGCTGCAACCATTGCACGAAGAGATCCGCAAGCAACAATGATGGTTTTGACTGCTGATCATGTCATTACAAAGATTGATCTTTTCAACCAGGCCTTACGTTTGGCTGACAGGTTGGCTAGACAGGGATATCTGGTGACGTTAGGTATTAAGCCAACTGGTCCTGAAACAGGCTATGGATATATTCGGTACGATGCTCCATTGAGCGAAGGTTTTGATCACCAGGCATTTTATGGAGAACGATTTGTAGAGAAGCCAAACGTTGCGACAGCGGTGTCCTATTTACAAGATGGCCATTATGTGTGGAATAGTGGTATGTTTGTGTGGAAAGTTGAAACAATTCTGGCAGAAATTAAGAAGCATCTTCCCGAATTAGCACAAAAAATCGATGTCATTGCCGAATCGATGGGAACCGATAGTGAGCGCGCGACGCTTGATGAATTATGGCCAACCCTACAGTCGATATCTATCGATTATGGTGTCATGGAAAAAGCCAGCAAGTTTGCCGTAATTCCGGTCGAAATTGGCTGGAATGACGTAGGTAACTGGGAACAGTATGGATCACTTTTTCCTACAGACGAGGACGAGGTTCGCTGCGTAGGACATCACGTGGGTTTAGGAAGCAGCAATATTTTTGTGTACAATAACACACAGAGGCAGGTTTTCACGATTGGATTGGAGGATGTAGTGATAGTTGAGATGGATGATAAGACGGTTATTTGTCACAAAGATGAGGTGCAGCGAGTCAAGGAACTGGCGGAGAGTCAATTAAAGAAGGCAAAATAGCAAGGTTGTCATCCAGCCTTTTATAGATGCTATAATATTCATCATGCACAATACTTAGCCAGGTCGTCAGTGCCACTAATTCAGAAGGAAACGGAGTCTCCCACAATGCTCTCCGAACAGCCTGTTTTTGCCTCCCGTGGAATGGTTGCTTGCGCGCACTATCTTGCTACCCAGGCGGGTTTGCAGATTCTAATACAGGGTGGAAATGCTATCGATGCGGCGATAGCTGCCAATACCACGATGACCGTTGTGTATCCATCCACGTGTTCAGCTGGTGGTGATGTGTTTATGCTCATTTGGAATGAGAAATCACGCAAGTTGTACGCGTTGAATGGGAGTGGTCGCGCACCACAGGGTATGACGCCTGAGTTATTTGCGGCTCAAGGATTCAAGCAGATACCCGAACGGGGCCCACTCTCAATAAACGTTCCTGGGGCAGTCGATGGTTGGTTCGAAGTTCTGGAACGTTTTGGCACACTTCCTGCGGAAACGGTATTTGCTCCGGCTATTGCATACGCTGAAGAGGGTGTGCCGGTATCCAGCAAATTGAGTGGTTGGCTTAACCAGGCGGCTGTACCTGTTTTGAAGCGATGGGAGAGCAGCGCCGGAGTATATCTGCCAGATAACAGGCCTCCGAAAACGGGAGATGTATTGCGACAACCTAATCTGGCTTCTACGTACCGTATGCTGGCTAAAGAAGGACGCGATGCTTTCTATAATGGACCAATCGCACGAGAAATTACAGATTATGTGCAGCAGTGCGGTGGAGTGCTCGGTTTAGAAGATATGCAGAAGCATCATTCTGATTGGATAGAGCCGATCTCAACGAACTATCGTGGTTACAAAGTTTTTGAATTTCCACCAAACTCACAAGGCCTTACAGCTTTGGAGATGTTAAATATTATCGAAGGCTATCATTTGAAGTCTCTGGGGTATCAAACGCCAGAATACCTGCATATTTTGCTCGAAGCAAAGAAACTAGCTTTTGCCGACCGGGATCAGTATATATCCGATCCTGATTTTGTGGATGTGCCTGTTGAACGGCTGATAAGTAAAGAATATGCTGAATTGCAACGTGCCAGGATAAACCTACAAAAGGCAACGCAGAGTGTAGCGGCAGGGCTTGAAAAAGATGGCGATACTATGTATTTATGCGTGGCGGATGGAGAGGGAAATGTCGTTTCGTTGATTCAAAGTCTCTACTTTGGATTCGGAAGCGGGGTCGTTGGAGGAGATACAGGTGTAATGCTGCATAACCGTGGGTCGTACTTTTCGCTTGATCCACGACATGTGAATTACTTGCAGCCAGGAAAGCGTACAATGCATACATTGACACCAGCTATGGTCTTACGAAATGGTGCACCTTACATAGCGGTAGGATCTATGGGTGGAGATGCGCAGCCTCAGATACATGTGCAGTTGCTCTCAGCGATGATTGATTTTGGCTTAAATGTTCAGCAGGCGATAGCGGCGCCACGCTGGCGCAGTGGACGTATTCGTATAAATCCATTGAGTGGCAAACACGACATTATACCAGGTCAACGAGGAGTGGATGGGCACCTGGAACGAAATATAGCTGAAGTGGTGATGATGGAGAATCGCTTCCCGGGAGGTGTGCCTTTGTTGTTAGATATGCTTGGCCACCGCACAAATATTGTAGGGCCATGGGATGATGGAATGGGTCATGCGCAAGCAATTCAAATCAATTCCACCGGTAATTATTTTGAAGGAGCTGCCGACCCACGCTGTGATGGACTTGCGCTTGGTTGGTAAATGATAGTTATTGTAAACAAAGAAATTGTGTTTTGTAATAAAGAAGGATAAGCACATGCCTATACAATCTTCGCGCCCAAGTATTCCGGCTGATATATTAGCGCTCTCACATGAGCGTGATGAACTACGTAAACGGGGAAAATATGATCGAGCCGATGCTTTGAAAAGGCAAATTGAAGAAGCTGGATATGGTATAAAAGATAATCCTCATGGCGCTCATCTCATTGTTCTGCCCAGTGTTGATGTTGATGGAGTAGTTTATCGTACAGTTCGACATGTGCCTTCCTTATTGGATGAGGTGGATCTTTGCGAGTTTTCGGTAAATATTATAGCAAACACCAATTTTGAGGAGACGAAACGGTGTGTCGAAAGCGTCATGCGAAATATTGGGACGCACGAAGTCCAAATAATGCTGGTCAATAACAGATCGTTTGAAGAGCTGGATACATGGTTCAGAGAGCTACAGCGTAACGACTCACGTCTGCATCTGTTGAGTACGTCCCGCCCGCTTGGGGAAGCAGAAGCGCGAAATGTTAGCTTGAAGCAAAGCAGGGGAAAGTATATTCTACTGCTCGATACCAACGTCGAATTGATAGGTGATGTTTTCACGCCTGTAGTACAGATTTTGGCGGATAAAAGCATAGGAATAACCGGATTTAAAGGCCTGAGTTCTATAGATCTACACCATTTTGAAGAGTCGACTGATGCGGAAGTTGAAGTAATTGACGAATCATGTATGGCTTTCCCGCGCAAACTGCTCGAGAAGATAGGATTGTTTGACGAAAGTTATCGTTTTCTGTACTATATGGCGATCGATTTTAATTTTGGGGTACGTGATAGTGGTTTTCGTGCGGTGATTACACCAAATTTACCCATTAAAAGCTATCCTCCGTTTCAAGACGCGAATCTCTCTGATGCCGAACAAACGCGATTGAAGAAAAGGAATTTCTATCGTTTTCTAGATAAATGGGGACATAGAGATGATTTATTGCTCAACAATGAGGAATGATATTCATTAAAACGTAAAAGTGAAGGAGACGAATAGATTGCAAACATTGACGAAGCGTAGTGATATTGCCAGAGAGTATATGTGGGACCTTGAAAGTATTTACCCAACCAATGATGACTGGGAAAAGAGTTTCAAGAAGCTTGAGCAGGGTTTACCTGAACTTGAGGCGCTCAAGGGAACACTTGCTCAAAGTGGACAGGCATTGCTAAAGGTATTGCAGACGCGTGATGAATTGTTTGAGGAACTAGAAACCCTGTATGTGTATACATCCATGCGCAAGGATGAGGATACAACAAATAGTGTGTATCTGGGTATGTTTGATCGTGCTATGCAATTGTTTGTACGTGCTTCAACCGTTATCTCTTACATAGAGCCAGAAATTCTGGCTTTGCCACAAGTAACTCTTGATACATTTGTGCAAGAGACACCTGGCATGGGCCTTTATAAACAACAATTGGACGATATTAATCGCAATCGTCCTCATGTCCGTTCAGCGGAAGTAGAAGCTGTACTTGCGGCTGCTGGCGAGATCTCTGAAGTTCCAGATAGCATTTTCTCGATGATTGATAATGCCGACTTGAAACTCCCACAGATTCAAAATGAGAAAGGCGAGGAGGTTCAACTCACAAAAGGTAATTACCTGGTCTACATTCGTAACACAGATCGCCGTGTTCGAAAAGATGCGTTTGAGGGTATGCATGGAACGTTCCTCAAGCAGCGTAACACAATTGCGGCTACTCTTGCGGGACAGGTAAAAGGAAACATCTTCTTTACCAGGCAACGCGGTTTTGGCTCTAGTCGTGAGCGAGCGTTAGCACGTTACAATATTCCGGTCAGCGTCTATGACAACCTTGTGGAGACGGTCAGTGAGCATATTCACCTGCTCAATCGATATATGAAATTGCGTAAACGCTTGCTTCAACTTGATGAGTTACATATGTACGACCTTTATGTGCCGATTGTTAAGGAAACTGCTGATGAGATCAGCTATGCAGAGGCATGTGATACAGTAGTGGCAGCTCTCGCTCCATTAGGCGAGAACTATTCGAGTATTCTTCAACAGGCGTTTAAAGACCGGTGGATTGATGTCTACGAGACTCCTGGGAAACGTGGTGGGGCTTATAGTGGCGGTGGGTACAAGACTCGACCGTTTATCCTACTGAACTTCCAGAATAAGCGTGATAGCATGTATACATTGGCTCACGAACTTGGGCATTCTATGCATTCAAACTTTTCACGTAGCCATCAGCCGTTCCAGTATGGTGACTATTCGATCTTTGTAGCTGAAGTTGCTTCAACACTGAACGAGGGTCTACTGACCGAATACCTGTTAAAGACTACTGATGATCCTACTGTACGCCTGGCGATACTCAATCATTCCCTGGAAGATTTGCGTGGTACGCTTTTCAGACAGACGATGTTTGCGGAATATGAGCAACAAATACATAGCCAGGCTGAACAGGGTCAACCATTGACTGCTGATTCACTGGGTACAATGTACCGTGCAATGAATGAAAAATTTTATGGCGGAGAGGCAGTCATTGATGAACTCATAGAGATTGAATGGGCTCGCATTCCCCATTTCTATTACAATTTCTACGTCTACCAGTATGCGACGGGCATTTCTGCAGCGTGCGCTCTCGTTCAGCAGATGTTGCAAGAGGGGCAGCCTGCGGTTGATCGCTATCTTACTTTCCTTAGTTCTGGCTCATCTGACTATAGCATTGAACTGCTTAAGAAGGCAGGAGTGGATATGACATCACCTGAACCAGTACGTCAAGCATTGCAATTGTTCGATTCACATCTGACGCAGATGGAGGAGTTATTAGGATAGCTAGTGGTTGTTCGAGTGCCAGAAGTCCCCGAAAGATGCGCCTAAGATGGCGCCCAGTATCCCCGCAAAAAGTACCAATGGAAGTGTGAGCAGGCTACTGGACCAAATCGGCTCAAATATACTCACTCCTACCGGCAATGGTAGCAGAGCTGGAATGCTCAGAACAAACTCAGTGATTAATGGTGGCAGTATCAAAGCTGGTAGGGCAATCAAAGTACCAGCAAGCCATACATTAGATAATGTGCCAGTCTGGCCTTTGCTATGCTGGTGCTTCGAGAAGACAATGCCATCAACAATCAATGCAGAGACTACGAAAACAAGTGGCAGGAGTGCAAGTGCGACGTTAAAGACAGGTGTCCCGCCTGGACGATTTGGAAAACGGTAATGAAGACCGAGTCGCGTTACCATGATACGTATAGCAACTGGCACAAAGGCCATTGTATATAACGTTTCAATCCAAAGAAGTATAGCAGTAAAGAGAGCACTGCCGCGTTTTCTCGTAAACTTCACCGCAGCTATTAAACTGAAAGCCGCAGTAAACGTCAGGGGAAGAGGGTACGTAATGAATTGTAGCGAACCGAGTGTAACAGGGATGAAAGCTGTATCCGCAGGTATCGTCAGATTCATAAATGCAGAGAGTACTAGAAGCGTTCCCCATTCAAATCCACTTACCCCAAGGAAATGGCGGGGTGGATATGCTGACTGGCGTTCAATCACTGCCTCGGAGGCAAAGACAAAGGCAATGCCCAATCCCACTACGATACCTCCGACTGTACCCATGAGGTGGAAAGGGGACCATAAGGTAACATCAATGCCATAGAGTATGTGCCAATAGTTATCTAATGGAGCAGCCAGGAGGTCGATGAGTGCTCCAAAACCTAAGATGATGTATCCGAGTGGTGCGTGGAAGAAATGTAAAATCCTTACGGTCGAATTGTCATCAACTCCAGGTTTCTTTTTGTAATACCGGTATGTATCGACCAGGACCACAAACAAAGCTATCAGTCCAGAACCTGCAATGCCGCTGTAGAGCATAATGTGTGGTGGAGTGATGAATTCATTGCGACCAACGAGATCATGCCAATTCCTGTCCCATGCAAGGCCAAGTTCGGCTTGTAGGGCCAGGATAAGCATAAGCCAGGCGCCAATTCGACGTAACCTACGTTCGGCGAGGTCTGGTGGTTTCGAGAATTGAGTTCGTGCAGATTCTTGCTTGTTTGTGCTTACAGATAATCTAGCCATATTGTCTTTCTTTCTGACTCGTGCTTTTTGAATATTGTACCATCCAAGAAACCCATGTCACTTGCAATTAATCCTGGCTACTGATAGTATGACGTCACCAATCATACATTATTTCATCGTATTTAAGAGTGTATATATGAGTAACACAACGGCCACATTCATTAGTAAGACATTTGAGGGTTTCTATCGTCCTCTATCAACACCCAAACATCGACATCTACTGAGCTTTCTATGGTCACCTTTAATGGCCTGTTTACTTTTAGCCGTGATTGTCCGTGTGTGGTTGATAGTCCATACAAATGCTGTCATTGCTGGTGATGAAGCCGAGGTAGGTTTGCAGGCAGAACATATTCTGCATGGTGAGCATCCCATCTATTACTACGGCCAACCGTATATGGGGAGCCTGCAGATGTATTTGATCGCAGGTATCATTCGTTTGACTGGCCCCTTCGTGTGGGCAATCCGCATTGAGCCTCTGATTATTTCGCTGATACTTGTCTATCTCACATGGTGTTTCTCGAGAGCACTGGCCGATGGTGCGCATTTATCTACTCGAGCGAAAACGCTGTTTATGGTCATTGCCACGCTTGTAGCTGCATTTGCGCCTCTTTATGATACTGTTGAGGAATTGCGAACTACCGGTGGGTACGTTGAAGCCTTTACTATCATGCTATGGCTGCTGTTTTGCGCATTTCGCTTGACACAACGCTGGCATGCTAGCGCATCTGCTCGAGAACTTGCGCTCCGCTGGGCGGGCATTGGTTTTCTGGTTGGTCTGGGTTTCTGGATTGATCCCCTGGTTGTGTACGCGTTGTTGACCATCGCCATCTGGATAGGGGGGTATTTTATCTTACAGTTGGTAAAACCTGACCAGCAAACTACTACTCAAACACGAATAGCTGTATTAAGGGAGGCGCTTCTTTTTGGAGTAGCTATTCCCGCAAGCCTTGTTGGATTTGCTCCAGGTCTTTATTGGGGAGCGCATCATCAGTGGGCTAATATTCGCTATCTCTTTCAAAAGGAGGGGACGGTGCCTAATGGTCGTCTCCACACCATTTTACAGGTGCAAAACGTCTATACGACATGCCTGGCGCCACGCACTCTAGGTGGAGCATTACCTACGCAACCAGGTGTGACCGTTGCTAATCCTCATATTTTGACTTTTGGGTTAGCCATAAGTGTCTGTTGTCTCGCCATAAGCGTAGCGAGTGTTCTTCTTTCAGTATTCTGGCATCATCCTTTACTCTTGCGCATCAGGCAACTTACTCTCCTCCCCTTACTCTTTGTTGCATGTTCATCAATAATTTTTTGTACTGCCTCTATTGCTATCTATGCAATTTATTCAGGTTGTAGCTCCTGGGATCTTGTAGGGCGCTATGTTGTACCATTAGTGATCGCCTTGCCTTTTTTGATTGCTGCTGTCTTCACTATTCCCGCAATGATGTTAATTGAAAGAAAAAAAACAGCAGCACAAGTGAAAGATGAGAAGCAGGACATTGCACGGCTAGATACACCTATGGCTTCTCATCGATTTATGCTATTGGAAGCTATTCAAGTTGGACTATTGGTTGTGCTTGCCATTTATTTCTTGTCGCAAGGTGTTGCATACATCCTGGCCGATCCGAGATACACTTTTCAGGGAACTGGTTGTATTGCTTCAAATCCCACAGATCAAAGTCCCATCATCAAATACATGCAGCAAGCACACATTCGTTACGCATGGGCAACTGGATGGCTCGGAGATCCGATCACGTTGAAGACGAACGGCGCTCTACTTGTGACTGAACGACCTGGCCGCATACTAGCCAATAGCAATACAGTACTACATGCAGACCGCCCTGGTATCTTCTTCCTGGTACGACATGATGATCTCCATCCCACAATTTTACAGGCTGTGGATGCCAAAAATATCACCTATCACATTGAACGTTACTATTCAGAACCAGGGATTGACCTTCTACTAGTCACTCCGCTGAATCGGACAGTTTCACCGCTTGATCCAGCTTTTAGCAATTTGTTTCAGAAAGTGTTTAGAGGTTGTCTTACCCAATAAAGGTACACATGCCTCACCCTGGCCCTCTCCACATTGTGGAGAGGGAAGTTGCCTTACCCAAGAGTATTCTCAGTGATACACACGCCTCACCCCGGCCCTCTCCACACAGTGGAGAGGGAGTTTATCTTGTCTCTCTGAGAGCTGAATGGCTAATTATGGCTGGCAGGCAATATAGGAGAGGTTTGTAAAGGCTGATAGATAACGTAACCATCAAGGATGAAGCGTTGATAATGTTTGGCTGAAAGAGCCATTTTTTTGGCAAGTGACGGTATTAGACTAGCGCCGAGTGGGAGTACGTAAGCCGAATTCGGGTCGGATTTGACGATAGATACGTAAGGCAGATAGCGATTATAATGTGGGTGCAGCGCATCGTCAATACTACTACAGAGGATATGTTCCTTGCTTAAGAATACAATACTATCACAGGTCCAGTAGTCGGTATAAAAATGGGTTATCTTCATGCCCGTCAGGTCGTGTATCAGTGCATCCTGTTGTTTGTTATAAGCCTGTACTGTGGGTATTTCAAGGATCGCATTAATAGTGCCAACCAGTAATAGAATTCCAATTAGTACTAATACCCCTCGTCTCAAGGCTATTTTCAATGTCGCGAAATTCAAGGCAAATGGGAACCGTACGTTCCTGGAAAGGTCATTATTTTCAGAATGCACGCGTTGAGATGTAGCACCATTGCCACCAGCCAGGCCCCAAAGGGGCGCAATGAGCGCAGGGGTAGAGATCAGCAAACCAATTAAATAGCGTGAAGTGGATGGGAATGCCGCTGATATAGGACTGGATACAAAAAGGTACAGGGTCAATGCGGCAGAACATAACAGCGTAAGCCGAGCAACATCACGTATAACAGCTTGTTTTTCTCTTGTTGTCCATGATTGTCCAGGTGTTCTTTTGCGCAGTCTCCAGAGATGCCTGAGTGTTAGAAAGGTTGAGATTGACCAGAGCAGGATAAAACCGAGACTCCAAACAAGGGCAGTAGCGATGAGACTCCAATTGCCATGAACAATTGAGCACGAAACATTTTCAGTGCCCAGATAGCCGGCGAGCCTGAAATGTGTATATGCATCAAAGCAGAAGGGCGTACCTCCAATCGCTGCGGGTAGAGTAGTCAACAGCGTCCCACGTAGTTGAGGTCCATACGGGATAGGATTATGCGCACTCAATTGAGCTAACTGGAGACTACCATTGTTATGAAGGTATCGAAGCACTGCCAGGGTATTCTGTCCCGGTAGCGCATGGAGATTGTAAACTATCAACGGAAATGCCCCGATAACGAGACCTAAAACCACGGCTAACGCCGCACCTTTGAGTAATTCACGCCAGCAAAACAGCACAAGCAATAAGCCAGATAACAAGATAAACACGAGCATCAGGAAGTCACTCCAGAAACCCAACCCTGCCGCAAGACCCCAGCACCCATAAGCAATCGAGCGCCAAAGCCGCCTGTTCGGAGATGTGTATTGATCATAAGAGAGAGCAAGCCAGGAAGCAAGAAGCATTGAAAGAGAGCCAAAGAAGAGCAATTCGGGGTAACCAGCAAGACCAACTATCTCTGCATCCAACATGATGCTTGATCCAAAGCTCAGCAAGGCAAGTGCGATCAGCGCCAGTTTTTTCGTATATAGCAAACTGGTCAAGCAATACATAATGACAAGAAAAAGGGTAAAAAACAGAACAGAGCCAAGCCGAAACGAAAATACCGAGATACCAAAGAGGCGAAAAAACACTACTCCAAGATATGCCTGCAATGTGCCCTGATAATTCTGGCCGTAGAAGAATATCGGGTGCTCTCCCTTATAAGCAATATGCATAGCCATGAGGCCCATCGTATCTACGTCTGCATTGCTGTGTGGCCAGCCCCATGCTATGAGAAAAATACGCAATAAAGTAGCTAGCGCAATTATGAGAAAAGCCAGAATTCCATATGTTTCAATTTTAATCTGTCTGATATGCAACAACATGCAAAGAAGACCCCTCCCGTTGAATCGTTGGTGTGAAAGTCACCCTTATCGTATAGCTTGTTCAGCATCTAGAAAATAAGCAAACTATGACCATTAGTCAAGAGTAAAGGCTGCCAATCTTGGATATTATCCTACGTTAGATGGTAGCTATATTTTCTGTGCAATTGCAATCAAAGAAATACCTACTGGCATACTGATTTTCGCTTCAACGCGTTTCAAAAGGGGAACGATGCTATCAAAGGAAGAAATTTGATAGGGCCTCAAGCCTCCAGATCGTTGGAG
>WNGE01015001.1_pt1 | contig 11519 bp, 11 predicted proteins | sample 5400651 | NCBI WGS metagenome assembly WNGE01 (sample SAMN13153370, study PRJNA577476) | soil metagenome | isolation source: 60 cm soil or saprolite under grassland replicate 2 | place: USA:California | collected 2016-06-15 | reverse complement strand
CAATACGCAGCTTTCAATTCTCCGGTCTGGTTCAACGTAGGCTGCGATCGCATCGAGCCTAACTCGGACGGCCAGAATTGGCACTGGAACGCCAAGACCCAGACCGTCGAATTCGGCATAACTGGCTATTCCAAGCCACAGTGCTCCTCCTCAACGTGGACCATCCCGATATCGAAGAATTCATCCTCTGCAAGCAGAAAGAAGAAGCCAAAGCGCACGCACTGGTCGCCCAGGGCTACGACGGCTCGCACCCCGACTCGGACGCCTATTCGTCGATCTTCTTCCAGAACGCCAACAACTCCGTGCGCGTGACTGACGACTTCATGTATGCCGTCCTGCGCGACACCGAGTTCTCCACCCGCGCCGTCAAAGATGGCCGGCCGATGAAGACTTACAAAGCCAAAGAACTGCTCTACAAGATTGCCGACGCCACCTGGCGTTGCGGCGATCCTGGTATGCAGTTCGACACCACCGTGAATCGCTGGCACACTTCGAAGAACACCGCCCGCATCAATGCTTCGAATCCTTGCAGCGAGTACATGTTCCTCGATGACTCCGCTTGCAACTTGGCCAGCTTAAATCTTCTAAAATTCGCTCCCAACGGAACCTTCGACGTCGAGGCTTACCGCCACGCCGTGGACATCCTTATCACCGCGCAAGAGATCATCGTCGATAACGCCGGATATCCGACAGAGATGATCATGCGCAATTCGCACGACTACCGTCCTCTCGGCTTGGGCTACGCCAATCTCGGCGCGCTGCTCATGGCCTGCGGTCTGCCGTACGACTCTGACGCCGGCCGCGATTACGCCGCCTGCGTCACAGCGATCATGTGCGGCGAAGCCTATCTGCAGTCCTCCCGCATCGCCGAACTCTGTGAGCCGCTCTCCCCCGCCACCGAAGCCACAAAAAAAGGCCTGGCAGAAACCAACCTTGGTAGTGCTCGTGTGGGGACGGGGCTCAGCCCCGTCCAGGCGGAGCAAAGCTCCGCGGCTCCCGGAGCCGCTTGCCCCGGCTGGTACATCAACCGCGAGCCGTTCCTCGACGTCATCCGTATGCACCGTGCCTCGGTCAACAACATCAACAAAAACAACGTCCCCAGCAGCCTCTACGAAGCCTCCAAATCCTGCTGGGACGAAGCCCTCGCCCACGGCGAAAAATTTGGCTACCGCAACTCCCAAGTCACAGTTCTCGCCCCCACCGGCACAATCGGATTCATGATGGATTGCGCTACTACCGGTGTGGAGCCGGATTTGGCGCTGGTGAAGTACAAGAAGCTGGTGGGCGGCGGCATGATCAAGATTGTCAATCAGACCGTTCCGACGGCGTTGTTCAAGCTTGGGTACGATCACGATCAGACCGACGCGATTGTCAGTTATATCGACGCGACCGGCACGATTGAAGGCGCGCCGCATATCAAAGATGAGCATCTGGCGGTGTTTGATTGCTCGTTCAAACCTGCTAAAGGAACGCGCAGCATCCATTACATGGGACATCTGAAGATGATGGCGGCGGCGCAGCCGTTCATCTCCGGAGCGATTTCGAAGACGGTCAATCTGCCGGAATCGGCTTCCGTGGAAGAAATCATGGAGGCTTATCTTCAGGCCTGGAAGCTGGGACTGAAGGCGGTGGCCGTTTATCGCGACGGCTGCAAGAAGTCACAGCCGCTGTCCGCGGCAGGAACGAAGACGGCTTCTTCCGGAAACCAGGCGGGCGAGGGCGCCCGCCCCACACAAGCAATGGTTGAACAAGACTTGAACGGTCCGCCGCGGGCAGTGCGGCACAAGTTGCCGGAAGAGCGCATGTCGGTGACGCACAAGTTCAACATCGGCGGACACGAGGGCTACATCACCGTCGGCCTCTATCCCGACGGCAGCCCGGGCGAAATCTTCATCACTATGGCGAAAGAAGGCTCGACGGTCAGCGGGCTCATGGACAGCTTCGCCCTGGCGGTGTCGATCGCGCTGCAACATGGTGTGCCGCTCAAGCTGCTGTGCGAGAAATTCGCGCACACCCGCTTCGAGCCGAGCGGCTGGACCAACAACACCGAGATCGGCTTCGCCAAGTCGATCATGGACTACATCTTCCGCTGGCTGCAGTTGCGCTTCCTCACCGGCCAGCAGCAGTTGCTGTTTGAGAACCTGAGACCTCGGCCGGCAGCCCTCGGTCCTCAGCCGGAAGATGTAGGGCGGGCGCTCTCGCCCGCCATGCCCGCGACGAACTCTGTCCATGCCGCCGACGCCCTGTCCAGCATCATCGACCTGGGCGACGCGCCGACGTGCAGCTTCTGCGGCTCGATCATGGTGAGAAACGGCAGCTGTTATAAGTGCATGAGCTGCGGAAGCACGAGCGGGTGTAGCTAGGCATTTTTGATGGAAATCTGCCCTTCCCAAGGCTCGAACAGAGAGCGCGTAGATGCGTTGGTAGCGGGAGTAGATGTAGATGAGGGTGTCACATGTTTCTAATTGCTAGAGCCCTGCTGGAGGCGCTTTTTCATCTCAGCGGTGTCCTTCTCGCTGTTGCCGCAGTCTTAGGATTACAGCAAATACGATTGCTTAAAAAGGACATAAGAATTCGAAATGAACGGGGTGCGAAGGAAAAGGCGATTGAGTTCAGCTCGCGGTATTTGAACAACTACGTCGAGCTCGACGGTAAATGGACCCTGATAAAGGACTCGAAAAAAATTCCTAGATATGCTGGGCCGACGGGCGATTTTACGCGTGGCTCGGTTCCACCTCAGTTTCGTGAGGACGCCATTAAGCGTTTTCAATCACAAGAGTGGTTGCCAGCAATGAATGAACTCGCAGCAATTGCTTCTGCTTTTGTGCATGGAGTTGCCGATGAAGGGGTTGGTTTCGAGATTATAGGTCGCACTTTTTGCCGCGCTGTAGAAAGTGATTATGACATCATTGCATTCGCGCGGCTTGAGCCTGTTCACGGGTACTACGAGAGAGCATAGTTCGCCTCTACAAAATATGGAGACCAAGATTGAACTCCGCGGAGCTTCATCACGTACAAAACATGGTCGATAGAGCTCTTGCTAAGACGCCGGTCACAAAGATCACTCCCATTGGTGTTGAGTGATCGGCGCATGTTTCAGTAAAACGCAGATCCATTGGGTGATCTACGGCGTAGGTCCTTGGGTAACGCAAAACGTGGCGAGGCGCGCTTTGTTCTCTGCGTGCGGAGCAAAGGATATCCCGCTTCTCTGGAAGTGCGGAAGGTTTATCGGCGCTGGATGATGAGAAGGCTTCCCGGCACCACGAGATGCGGGTGATTGATGAGTCTGGCGGAAGGTTACCTATATCCGGAGGAGTATTTCGTTCCGATAAAACTGCCGCAAGCAGCGGAAAGAGCAGTGCTGCGGGCCACTTGAGCCACGGGTCGATGCCTGGAATCGGGTGATACGCGGGCGAGGGCGCCCCTGAGCTTGTCGAAGGGGCGCTCGCGCCACACTTGCTACGTCTGCGGCTCGATGATGGTAAGAGACGGGCAGCTGTTAGAAACGCATGAGCTGCGGAAGCACGAGTGGATGCAGCGCTAGGATTAGAGCGTTTTGATGGAGATTACAGGGCGGTATTCCTCGTCCGCCCTTTAATTCCCGTAATGGTTCCACCAGCCAATGGCCGCAAGGCCGTCTCAAAATTAAAACTAGATTTGTTGCTTTGAGTGCCTCATATTGTGATTTCTAAAAGGTTCGGAAATCAAAAACTCATTGCAGAATCTAGGTCAGAATCTTCGGCTGATCGGTACTTTGATAAAGCGGAATGGTTGATCCAGCGTGACCAGGAGGAAATTGGTCTGCCCCACGGCCAGAACGTCAGAGGTATCTTTCATAAGGCCGATGTGTTCGTTGATACGACAAATCCAGATCTTCTTAAGCGGTCCGTCTCTAGGTTCATAGAGCTGCTGTTCGGAAATACTTTTCATACTCCTACAAAGCAAGAATACGCGATGTTTCACGCGCAGGCCTCTGCTTTGCGCTCCTCTGAACCTGGAAGACAGGTCGGCGCCGCGATTGCCACAGAGGAGGGCGACATTATTTCTGTCGGCGCCAACGAGGTGCCCAAGGCCGGCGGTGGTCTGTACTGGTGTGGTGATTCTCCTGATGGCCGTGAGTTTAGCGTCGCCCAAGCCGTTAGCGAGCCTTACGTCGAATCAAACCAGAAACATATTCGTAACCTGGTGACCGATACCATTAAGCATCTAATCGCAGCGTCCTGGCTTAATAGCGAGAAGGCTGCACTTGATATAGATGAGTTGGTCGATCTCGCACTTGACAAACAGAATCCGGCGTTGCCAGCCGGAGCCCAGATTAGAAATTTGACTGAGTTCGGTCGGGCGGTTCATGCGGAGATGGCCGCCTTGATCGATGCGGCGAGAAGAGGTGTTTCCGTCAGGAATTGCACTATGTATGTGACCACGTTCCCCTGTCATCTTTGCGCTCGCCACATTGTCGCCGCCGGAATACGAAGAGTCGTGTACATCGAACCATACGCAAAGAGCTTGGCTGCAGACTTGTACCCGGATTCGATTGCGATCGAAGGAGGATCTGATGAAAAGGTGATATTTGAGCCATTCGTAGGAGTTTCTCCTAGACAGTACGTGAAACTGTTTTCGATGGGAACGAGGAAGTCCGATAAGGGATATATCAGTCTCTTCGAACCTTCAGCAGCGAATCTTCGCTATAGGGGCATTCCTCGCGTCTATCTCGATAACGAGGACGAGCAGGCAACCATTCTCCACAATGTAATGGTCAAAAAAGGACTAAAGGGAGGGGATTCTAATGACTCAGCGACTTCAGGAGATTCTTGACGAGGCCAGGAGGAGGGTACAGGAATGGCCGGAGTGGAGGAAGAGTGAAGCTCTGAAAGCAAGCGAAGGGCAGGTTGATTCAGGATCGCCCAACTCGGCCGAGCTGCAATCAGCGTCGCGGCCATCCACACAATGTGATCCTATTCGGCGACAAGGGTAGTGCTCACAATTGTAGAGGCAGTGATGCCGTTACGCTTGGTTAGACGAGCTAACAGGAGTAAAAATACTTTTGCTGTGCGGGGTCACGGTTACGCCGTGACCCTTTGTCCTATGTATTGACCGTAGGAGGAAATTGTTGACTCCGAAGAGCTCGAAACCGCCAGTGCTGACGAATGATGAGATAAGGGATATCGTGCTCCGCTATCTCTACGACCGAAATCAAAATGCGACAAGTCGAAGGGCAAGAGCAGCGGCTGTGCCGTCAAGATCAGCGTTATGCGGGCTGAACTGAAGGCAAGGTATGGCCTCACTGCACAGCAAATTCATAGCAACTTGACTTATCTTGAAAGCCAAGGGTGGGTGAAGGACGATCCGATCACGAAAAGTGTTATGACTAGGGCAGGCGGCGTTATTCCGTCCACGACGAGCTACTTCGTCATTACAGCTGCTGGCATAGACCGAATCGGAGGGCCGAGCATGTTCACGCGAGACAGATTTAAAGGCATTAGGATCGAGGCAACTGGCCAAAACATCATCACTCTTGGCGACGGCAATCAGGTCAACGCAAAATTTCAGGATATTGGAGAGTCACTAGTCGACTTAGACGCGCGATCAAAGAGTCGGACAGCATAGACGAAATGCAAAAAATGGAACTTGTCGTAGACGTGGATACGCTTCAGACGCAGCTTGCTAAACCTACTCCAAATCGTGAGCTGATATCTAGGATGTGGGAAGGAATCAATCGAGCGGCCTCGATCGCAGGATTAGCTGAAGCAGCGCACCAATCGGTGAATTCGCGGGCCGAACACTTCACCAGCTTTTGCGAAAACAGCGATCCCATGCTGGCGCGGACGGCGGCTGGGTGCCAGGGATCGTCAGTGGGACCGAGCAAGAAGATGCCGGTGACGCCGGCTGCCTCGGCGGTGCGGATTATAGTGCCGAGATTTCCGGGCGACTCGATTGATTCGACGACAAGCCAGAGTCCCTCAGCGGCTATACAGGCTGCGGACAAAGTCTGAATCGAGACGATTCGCCGCCTCAGGGGCTAAAGCCCTCGCTGATTTTGCACGACTTACGCGGCGCTAAAGCGCCGCTCTACCACAGTGCAGCAGGCTTTCGTGACTTTTTCCGCAGCCTGTGAAGCCGTGCCCTTCCCGATTGGGCTCGGGGTACGGGCTACGCGGCCATCTAGGTTCGGATTTCCCGTTTCGGGAAAAAGTTTGTCAAGTCCCCGTAGCCGATGCTTTTGGACTAAGTGTCTGATTCTGTTCTGAAAAAAGAGTTGGCGAGCATGTCCCATTGGCCTGGGGCGATTTGATATTCTGAAAATAGAGGGCTGGATTTACGAAGTCCGTCCAAGCGCGGCGATGAGGCCGCGCTTTTTCTATTTGGGGAGGAGAATGAAAAGAGTTCTGGGGTACCGGCTGAGAGGATGCAAGGAGCGCGGAGAATGGGCCGAGCTATGCTTTATGGCGAGAGCGGCGGAGAACGGACTGAGGGTATCGAAACCGTATGGCGAGTCGGCGAGCTATGACGTGGGTGTGGAGCACAAGGGCACGATTTTGCGGGTACAGGTGAAATCGACAATTTACTACCGCCGCGGAGGGTCATTCAGCTTGAGCGTGCTGGGCCCGAAGCGGAAGAAGTATCCGTCCGGAGTACTGGATTTTTTTGCGGTGTACTTAATTCCGATTGATACGTGGTACATCATCCCGTTTGAAGTGATTGGCCTCACGAACAGCAGCCTGCACTTTACGCCGGGCGGCAAGGTGCGGCAGAAACACGAGGCGTATCGGGAGGCGTGGCATCTGCTGCGGGGACGCAATTCGGCGCGAAAGCAGATTCCTCGGGCCTAAAGGCGCCCTCGGAATGACAAGGGTAAAGAGGATTATCCGGCACTTGCGTGTTACGTGATGGCGGGCTGGCCCACCGTTTCCGGAACCGGAACAGACTGAGGCTGCCCCATTTCTTTGTTTCTCCAGGTGTTGGAGACACAAGGGTGGGTACCACGAACCTGTGCCGCACCTGGGTTTCTTCCTGTCGGGTGTTTCTTCGCGCCCGGAGCACAAGAGCTTGCGTGAGCGTGGAAGAGCGGCCATTCATGGCCGCGACAGCGGGAGGATGGATGCCCTTTAGGGCTGGCCGGGGCTGAAGCCCGCAATCAAAGGCACATGCTAACGCGGCTCTAAAGAGTCGCTCTTCCACGTCCGCTCTAAAGAGCTGCTCTTCCACACAGAGCCGCGCGTTCACATTCGGACACAAGGGTGGGGTACCACGAACCTGTGCTGTACCTGGGTTTCCTTCAGTCTGGATGTTTCTTCGCGCCCGGAGCACAAGCGCTTGCGTAAGCGTGGAAGAGCGGCCATTCATGGCCGCGACAGCGGGGTGATGGATGCCCTTTAGGGCTGGCCGGGGCTGAAGCCCGCAATCAAAGGCAGATGCTGACACGGCTCTAAAGAGCCGCTCTTCCACGTCCGCTCTAAAGAGCTGCTCTTCCACACAGAGCCGCTCTTTCATATAAAACCGCCTCTTCCGCATGCGAGCCGCTCTTCCACGTAGACGCGGCTGCCTTCGGCAAATCTGTCCATTCTGGAACGCGCCATTGATTTTTGTTCCAAGACCGACCATCTGCATCTGTTGCTCACGCCCGCGAAGGATATTTCGCTTGAGCGTGCGCTGCAAGTGATCAAGGGTGGATTCTCGTATCGGCTCGGCAAGAAGCATGGGCCGGTATGGCAGGAGAGTTTCACGAACCATCACGTCCGCGATGAAGGAGATTATTTGCGGCATGCGGAGTACATCCGGTTGAATCCCGCGCGGGCGCAAATCGTGGAAACGGCGACTCTATCCGTACTCGTCGTCCGCCCGGGTTATGTGTAGTTCAACCTCGGTCAGTAAGTTGGCGTGAGCACGGCCGGCCGTCGGCAGCGTTAGACAAAAAGCAGATTCCTCGACTCCGCCGGACAATTCGTTTTACGAATCGTTCTACTTAGTTCGGAACGCGAAATCTGGTTCGCTGTTCTGGTTTGGGCTTTCATACCTGTTTCGTTGAGGGCGAACCGGTGTGTTTTGGGTCTTGATGCGCCATCCAGCAAGTGCCCACTATTCAAGCGCTTAGATTGGGCGCCGCTAGTCCGCTGCAACCTGTTCTGGCCAAGGAGACATCGAATTCCCGGTCGAGAAGGAAATCTACGGAGGAACAAACATGAGAAATCTGCTTTTGTGCCTGGTGCTGGCGTGTACGGCGTCGGTATGGGCTATGTCGGATGATTCGTCCGAGGCGAAAGGGAAATCGGACACGAAAAGCATTACTGGATGTTTGGCGCAGGGCGACAGCGCGAAGGAGTTTAATCTGACTGCGGATGACGGCAGCACATGGGAAGTGCGCAGCAGCAACGTGTCGCTCGCTGAGCATGTCGGGCATAAGGTTACGGTGACAGGAGTGGTCTCGCACGCAAAGGCGCATAACATGAAAGAAGACACCAAGGACATGGCCCACGATGCCGGCATGAAGAAAGAAAACACTGAGCACGGACATCTGAAGGTCACGGACGTCAAAATGGTAAGCGATTCGTGCTCGAAGTAGCCTGATCGGCTCGGAGCAATGCAGTTGCAAAGCCGGCGGGACCTGGCAAGTCTATTTTAATCTTCAAATTAGAAAATCCGCCCCACTTCTCATATGGGAGAAGTGGGGCTTTTTGATGACGACTCAGGCACCCCGGCGCTCCTGCTCAGCCCTGGGGTTGATAGCGGTTTCGGCGAGTTGAGTCAGCTTTGGCATCAGCAGCCTTCTCTTCTTCCAGAGTTAGATGGAGCAAGCCGGCAGCATCGGGAAAGCCAAGCTGCTGCGCGAAATCGGCCAGTGATCCATATATGGCGATTTCATAGTTCTCCACTTTGTTAACGCCGACTATAATTCGACTCCGCTTCGTCTTCTACTCAGGGTTCTCTCAGAGCAGGCGGGGGCAATTCGACGCAAGAAGCAGATTCCTCGCGTCCTCCCGCTCAGGGCCGGAATGGCAAAACTATTGAGGGAGGCCAAGAAGCCAGTTCTGTCGTCCTGGGGAAGAGCAAAAACCGCGGATAGGAGTGTCCGCGCCACACGATCACGGATTGATGTCGCCCTTGGAGAGTGGACTCAAGCCAAACAAGAAAGCCCTCTTTCGAGGGCGATCTTTGATTATTGCGCGCGGGGTATTGGGGCGTGAAATCAGTTATGCCGCTTTTGCCTGCGCGATGCGGCGATAATTCTTGACTGCTTTTTCGATGCCCGGTCCGGCTTTCTTCAGGTCTTCGAGGTTCATCGCGGGATGGAACTCGATATGCGCATTGAAGGCCAGAAACCACGGCTCCGCCACAGCAGGAATCTGAGAAGTATCTTTCAGGTCAAAGAAGATGAAACCAGTTCTCTTGCCATTTTCTTCGGCGAAATAGGCTGCCTCAGGGTTCAGGTCGGCAAGGATTGATTCAATGGTTTTCGGCAAGCTGCCATCGCTGATCGCGGCATTGCCAGTCTCAACAGGAATTAGAACCTTAAGCAAACAACGCATGGAAACACCTCAGCGAGGAGTCTAGTCCTCCACTTAGGTCGGGTCAATCGGAGACGGGTAGAAGATCGAGCGTCAGGGTCGTCCTCGCGCCGTTTGGTTTCTCTCCTGTCGATCGCCTTTTTGGCTGTGCGCGGGGGCGATTCGACGCGAAAAGCAGATTCCTCGGGCCTGAAGGCCCTCGGAATGACAATGGTTTGGAGAGGGGCAATTTGCGGCGTGGCTGAAGTCGCGCCCTGAAACGAATCCCTCAAAGCGCAGACGCTGCAGAACGGCTTGGGGCGATGCGGGGCGAAATCTTCCGTCTCCAAGCCGCATGCGGATTCGAACAGTTACGACGTTGAAGTCGAGCACGATGGACGGTTAGTTCAATTTATGCGGTTTCGATGGCCTGCATCTGCTCGGTTGAGGTTCTCGTTTTTACTTCGGCGCTGGTTACCAGTGCCACGGACGCGACGACGATCGCGCTGCCTGCAAGAATATATGGCGTGATGGGCTCGTGCAGGATCAGCCATCCCAGGAAGACGGCGACCACTGGATTCACGTACGCGTACGTCGAGACCTTCGAAGTGGGCACGTGGCCGAGGAGCCAGATGTAAGCGGTGTAGCCGATCCAGGAGCCACAGACGATCAGATAGACTATTGCGCCTATACCGCGTGCAGTCCAGACAGCGTTGGAGTGATCACGCAGAGCTACCGCGAATAGGAGATTGGCGATTCCGGCGGCAATCATCTGCCAGGCGATGGCGGAGAATGGGTCGACTTCGGGAGATTTCCACTTTTTCGCCAGCACTGAACCCAGCGCCCAACTAAAAGAGGCAAGAATCAGACTCAGCGAAGCCCATAGCTGTGACCGTCCGAACGAACCGGTCGCCATAAGATCAGGCCAAAGCAAAACTGCCAAGCCAACGACCCCCAGTCCAAGCCCGGCTTTTCCGCGCGACGCAATGTGGTGATCGCCGAGTAGCAGCGAATCGAGCACAAGAAACCATAAAGGCGTGATCGCAATAATCAGAGCGGCCAATCCTGATGCGACTCGGGTTTCGGCATAGGCGAGCGTGAGGTTGCCTCCCATGAGCAACAGCACGCCAACTGCGGCCATTTGCCAGAGCTGTCGTGGAGCGTAGAGAATCCTCTTTCCGCGTAAGCCGCAGTACGCCAGCATGAACACGCCTGCGATAGTGAAGCGCGTGCCGCACATCAGCGCGGGCGGGATGTGCTCAACGGCGATGTCGATGCCGAGATAGGTGGAGCCCCAGAATAGGTACACGAGTGCGAAGCAGAAAATGATAGTGAGGCGGCTTGGAGCATTGTGAGCCACAGGATTAAGTTATCAGACCCGCTAGAGACGAGGCAGGATGCGGGATTTTCGGTAGTGGTGCAGTTTGGTGAGGAAGCGAGCCAAACGCGCGATTATTGCGCCGCAAGAAACGCGGCGCTTCGCGCGGCTCGCCCAGATCCTTCGCTGCGCAAAGAACGCTTGCTCAGGATGACAAGGAAACTGCACCACTACCGGATTTTCGCAACTGTACCGGATTTCCGCTGAAGGGAGTGTTCCGATCGATACAGGGGGGTTACGGGCACTTGCTAGTGCAGGATATAATAAAATGAGATTTTGCTCATGCGCCTTCAGAAGTCCAATTCGCATTTGCCCGCATGCTGGCTAAGGTCCCTGGTGTGCCCGCGGCGGTATCGGGCGGTGCTGCCGTCTCGTCTGCGGCCCAATCTTTTCGGTAGCGACTAATTTTTGATCCTCCCTTTCTGTGTTCGGCTCAGGCCGTGTTCCCTCGTGCCTTGGCCAGCGACAAACGCCCAAAGACCAACGACCGAATTCGGAGGATCCCATGACCACCAAGACTCTAGCAGGACCCAAGATTAAGACCGCGCTGCCTGGCCCGAATGCCAAGCGCATTCTGGCAGGAGATGAGAAATATATTTCGCCGTCGTACACACGCTCATATCCGCTAGTTGCAAAAAATGGCCGCGGAATCATTGTGA
>WNGE01018430.1_pt1 | contig 11520 bp, 9 predicted proteins | sample 5400651 | NCBI WGS metagenome assembly WNGE01 (sample SAMN13153370, study PRJNA577476) | soil metagenome | isolation source: 60 cm soil or saprolite under grassland replicate 2 | place: USA:California | collected 2016-06-15 | reverse complement strand
CTGGACCTCGACAAGGTGCGGGAGGTACGCAATACCTGGCAGTTCCTGCGCGACCGGCGCCCGGAGACCTACAGGGAGCTGACGGAGCTGCTGCCGTGATCCGTTGAACCGTTGCGTTGGGAGGGACCATGCGCACGCTGATCAGGAACGGCACGGTGGTGACCGCCACGGAGACCATGGCAGCGGACGTGCTGATCGACGGCGAGCGGGTGGCGGCGGTGACTTCGAGCGGCGACCTCGGCGCCCAGGCCGACCGCATCATCGACGCGACCGGCCGGCTGGTCCTGCCCGGCGGCATCGACGTCCACACCCACATGGAGATGCCGTTCGGCGGGACCTTCTCCTCCGACGACTTCGCCACAGGCACCGCTGCCGCCGCCTGGGGCGGCACCACCACGATCGTCGACTTCGCGGTGTCGGACTTCGGCGAGCCGCTGCAGACCGCGGCGCAGCGCTGGCACGAGAAAGCCGGTCCCAAGGCGCATATCGACTACGGCTTCCACATGATCGTGCGGGAGGTCAACGAGCAGACGCTCGCCGACATGGACAGCCTGGTCGGGCAGGGGATCACCTCGTTCAAGCTGTTCATGGCCTATCCCGGCGTGTTCATGGTGGACGACGCCTCGCTGTTCCGCGCGATGAGCCGCTCCAGCGACAACGGCGCCCTGATCATGCTGCACGCCGAGAACGGCGGCCCGATCGACGTGCTGATCCAGCGCTACCTGGCCCAGGGCCGCACCGACCCGGTCAACCACGGCCTCACCCGGCCCGCCTCGATGGAGGGCGAGGCGACCCACCGCGCGATCAGGCTGGCGGAGCTGGCCGGCGTCGCCGTGTACATCGTCCACCTGTCCTCGGGCGACGCCCTGAACGCAGTGCGCGAGGCGCGCGACAGCGGGGTGGCCGCGCTCGCCGAGACCTGCCCGCAGTACCTGTTCCTGTCCGCGGACGACCTTGGCCGCCCCGGCTTCGAGGGCGCCAAGTACGTCTGCTCGCCGCCGCTGCGGCCAAAGCCGCACCAGGTGGAGCTGTGGAACGGGCTGCGCGCCGACGACCTGCAGTTGGTCGCCACCGACCACTGCCCGTTCCATTTCAAGGACCAGAAGCAGATGGGGCTCGGCAACTTCGCCAAGATCCCCAACGGTCTCCCTGGGGTCGAGGACCGCTTCACCCTGCTCTATGACGGCGGCGTGCGCGCCGGGCAGATCGGCCTGAACCGGTTCGTCGAGCTGGTCGCCACCGCTCCGGCCAAGCTGTTCGGCCTGCACCCGCGCAAGGGGACCATCGCGCCTGGCTCCGACGCGGACATCGTGGTCTTCGACCCGGACACCGAGCGCGTGTTGTCCGCGGCGACCCACCACATGAACGTCGACTATTCCTGCTACGAGGGCCGCTCGGTGCGCGGCGTGCCCGAGACCGTGATGCAGCGCGGCCAGGTCCTGGTCGACCACGGCAAGTTCCTCGGCCAGCCCGGCCGGGGGCAGTTCATCGCGCGCTCCCGCTCCGGCACGTGAGCTTCGTCTCTACCGGCCGGACGAGCCGACGTCCTGGTAGAAGCCGCTTCTGTGGGACGGTCAGGTGATGTCGCGCCGGACGACAAAGCGCGTGCCGACGAGCGCGAAGGCGAGCCCGTAGGCGGCAAACAGCAGCCCCCCGCCCCACCTGGAGAGGTGGGCGCCGCCCGGGCTGGTGAGCGCGGCCGCGGCGGCGCTGGGAAGCCACCTGCCAAGGCCGGGCGCGCGCAGCAGGCTGAGCAGCAGGCCCTCGACCAGCAGGGCCCAGACGAGCACGCCGACCAGGGCCGCCACCTGGTTGCGGACCAGCGCGCCAACGCCGACGCCCACGAGGCCGCACAGGCCGGCCGCGAGCAGGGTCCCGGCCAGCACGCGGCCGAGCTCGCCGTCGAGCAGCGACACGGTCACGCCTTTGGCAGTCAGCCATGCCAGCGCAACCGCCGCGGTGACGACCAGGGTGATGACGCCGAGCGCGAGCCCGACAAGCGCGTGCGCGAAGAGCTTGGCCGCCACCACCCGCCCGCGGGCGGGCGTGACCAGGAGGGTCTGGGTGATGGTGTGGTGGCGCAGCTCCCCGGTCATGCCGAGGATGCCGAGCAGCAGAACCGCGCCAGACAGCAGCGTCGCTGGTGCGCCGACAAGGTGGGGCAGGCTGGCCGCCGACAGCGGTGGGGCGCCCTGGCGTCCGGCGGCGGTGACGTTGGCGACCACGGTGAGCACGGCGAACGCCGCCATCCCCGCGGCCACGCCCCAGACGGTGCGGGTGGTGCGGAGCTTTGCGAGCTCGGCGTGGACGAGTCGTGTCATTGCTGGCCTCCGTGCGCGGTGGTGAGCTCGAGGAAGACGTCTTCGAGGTTGGAGCGCTCGGCGCGCATCTCGTAGATGACGATGCCGGCGTCGGCGGCTGCCTGGCCCACCGCCTCGGTGGTGGCGTCAACCGCCACCATCTGGTCGGGAGCGGCGAGGTCGGTCCGGATGCCCTGGGCGGCCAGGAGGAGCCGCAGTGCCTCGGCCTGGGGGGTGCGGACCTGCACGGTCTGGCTGGTCCGAGCGGTCAGCGCCGCCAGGGTCGACTGGGTGACCAGCCGCCCACCGGCGATGATCACCACCTGGTCGACGGTCTGGGCGACCTCGGCGAGGACGTGGCTGGAGACCAGCACGGTGCGGCCCTGGTCGGCGAGCTGGCGCAGGAGCCCACGCAGCCAGTGGATGCCTTCGGGGTCAAGGCCGTTGGCCGGCTCGTCCAGGACGAGCACGGCCGGGTCGCCGAGCAGGGCGGTGGCAAGGCCGAGGCGCTGGCGCATGCCGAGCGAGAAGCCACCCACCCGCCGGCCGGCCGCGTCGGCCAGGCCGACCTGGTCGAGGACCTGGTCGGCCCGTGTGAGCGGCAGGCCGGCGGCGGTGGCGACGACGCGCAGGTGGTTGCGGGCGGTGCGGCCCGGGTGGAAGCCCGAGGCCTCGAGCAGGGCGCCGACGTGGCGGACCGGGTCGGCGAGCTTCCGGTAGGGCCGGCCGTGGACCGTGGCGGTCCCGGCGGTCGGGGTGACCAGGCCGAGCAGCATACGCAGGGTGGTGGTCTTGCCGGCACCGTTGGGGCCGAGAAAGCCTGTAACGGTGCCCTGGTCGACCTCGAAGCCGAGGTGGTCGACGGCGACGACGTCGCTGAAGCGCTTGGTGAGTCCCTCGATGGTGATGACGGGCATGGCGTCCTCCTTCGCCCCGTCGGCCTCGGCCGGCGTCACGCGCTGATGGTCTTGACCTGGGGTGGGACGGCGGCACGCTCGGCACCGTGCCGATGGAGTGCGCGGGCGGCCAGCGCGGCTCTGCCGATGCCCCAGGCCGCCGCGACGACCCCGCTGAGCACCAGCACCGTGCCGAAGTCGGGCAGCAGGAGCAGCAGGACCGGCAGTGACCCGCTCAGGAGCGCCGGCAGGCCGACCAGGCACAGCAGCGCCCACGCAAGATTCAGCAGCGCCGGCGCCACGACCCGTCCCGTCACCCGCAGCAGGCCACGGGGGCGACGCGCCGGCTGGGAGCGCCAGCGCCGCAGCAGCGCGACCGAGCGGGCGATCCCGAGCGCCTGCAGCACTACGACCGCCAGCAGGACGAAGAAGGCGGTCTGATTGCCTGTCATGGATGGCTCGGCGGTGAGCTGCCGGCCGACCAGCAGGCCCAGCACGCCGCGGGCGATGCCGGCGATCCGCGCCGGCGCCAGGGCGTTGTCGCCGTTGGCCAGCACCACGATGCCCCAGCGGCCCGCCGGCGCCAGGGTCAGGTTGCTGCGGAAGGTCCCGGTGGACCCTGGATGCCACACCATCGACACGCCGTTGGTCTGCCCGACGTACCAGCCCATGCCGTAGGAGAGGTCAGGGCTGCCGGTGGCGACGGCGGGCTGGTGCAGCTCGGCGGTCCCGCCCGGCGACAGCACCCGCGCGGTCTTGTAGCGGCCACCGTTGAGGTTGGCGATCAGGTAGTGGCTCAGCGCTTCGGCGCTCGCGCTGATGAAGCCGGCGGGAACCGCGGCGCGGTTGTAGGGAAGCTGGAAGGCGACCGGCCGGCCGAACCAGTACCGGTGCCCGGCGGCCAGGCCGTGGCGGCGCGCCTCCAGCGGGGACATGTAGGCGTCGGTCATCTCGAGGGGCGCGAGCACGTGCGCCTGCACGTAGTCCTCATACGACTGGCCGGCGACGGTCTGCACGATGAGCCCGAGGGTGGAGTAATTGACGTTGGCGTACTGGAAGGGACGGTCGCTCGGCTGGGCGGGGTGCTCCGTGCGGAGCGCGCGTACCGCCTTCTCCAGGGCGCCGTCGCCGGCGTCCCGGCTGGTGAGGTCCTCAGACCGGTCCCGCAGCCCGCTGGTGTGGGTCAGGAGCTGCCGGACGGTGATGCGCGCCGAGGCGTCGGGGTCGGCCACGCGGAACCAGGGCAGGTAGCGCTGCACGGGGGCGTCCAGGTCGACCCTGCCCGCCTCGACAAGCTGCATGACGGCCAGGGCGGTGAACGACTTGGTCGTGGAGCCGAGGATGAACGGGGTCTGCGGGGTGACCAGCCGCCCGGACGGGTCGGCCTGGCCGAAGCCGCGCAGGTGCACGATGCGGTCGCCCTGCACGATGCCAAGGGCCAGGCCCGGCAGGCGCGTGGCGCGCCGCTCTGCCGCAACGTACCGGTCGACCGCGGCAAGATCCGGCGTGCCCGCGGCCGTTGTGCCCGCGCTCGGCGCGCTGGCCGCGGTTGCGACGGGTGCGTGCGTCGTGCCGAGCGCGAGCAGCGCGAGCACAAGGGCGAGGAGCACAGTTGCGCCCCGTCGCCGGCCGGTGGGTAACAGCGATCCTGTCATGAGTGCCTCCCCTGGTCGAGCGGGCCAACCACGCGCTCGACGATACGGACCGGGACCAGGCGCGTCGTCGCCCGGCAGGCTGGATCTCCGCGTCGCCCTCAGGGAGTACGCAACCCACCGGCCTCACCCTGCCGACGACGTGTGCCGTCAGGGCGTGGCGGGGGTGACCAGGCCGGTCTCGTAGGCGATCGCCACCAGCTGCGCCCGGTCGCGGGCGGCGAGCTTGCCCAGCAGCCGGCTCACGTGGGTCTTGGAGGTAGCCGGGCTCACCACAAGCTGCTCGGCGATCTCGCCGTTGGACAGACCGCGGGCGACCAGCACCAGCACCTCGCGCTCCCGGTCGGTGAGGACCGCAAGCGCGGTGGGGGGTACCCGGGCAGGGTCGGGCCGGCGGGCGAACTCGGCGATCAGCCGGCGGGTCACGCTCGGGGCGAGCAGGGCATCACCGGCGGCCACGACCCGGATCGCGGCGAGCAGGTCGGCGGGCGGGGTGTCCTTGAGCAGAAACCCGCTGGCACCCGCCCGCAGCGCCTGGTAGACGTACTCGTCGAGGTCGAAGGTGGTCAAGATCAGGATGCGCGTCCCGACGGGCTCCGCAAGCGCGCCGAGCCGCCGGGTCGCCTCCAGCCCGTCCATCACGGGCATTCGGATGTCCATCAGCACCACGTCGGGCCGCTCCCTCCGGGTCAGCTCGACCGCTTGGGCGCCGTCGGCGGCCTCGCCCACCACCTCGAGGTCGGCTGCCGAGTCGACCAGCACCCGGAACCCGGCCCGGACCAGCGCCTGGTCGTCGGCCACCACTACCCGGATGCTCACTGCGGGCCGCCCTCGAAGGGCAGCCGCGCAGAAACGCGGAAGCCCCCGCCAGGCCGGGAGCCGACCTCGAGGTCACCGCCGAACAGGGCGACCCGCTCCCGGACCCCGACCAGCCCATGGCCGGCCCCGGTCCGGCCGGCGGCGGTCCCGCCCGCGGTCCCGCCCGCGGCGCCGCGGCCGTCGTCGCTGACCTCCACCGTGACCTCCCGGTCGCCGTAGCAGACCAGAACCTGCGCCCGGGCCGGACCGGCGTGCTTGAGCACGTTGGTCAAGGCCTCCTGCACGATCCGGTAGGCGGACAGGTCGACCCCGGGCGGCACCTCCGGCCGCGTCCCCTCCACCCGCAACCTCACCGCCAGCCCCGCCTCGCCCACCCGCGCGACCAGCGTGTCCAGGCCAGCCAGGCCAGGCACCGGGGCGAGGCTGCCCCGAGGCTCGCCGCCCTGGTCGTCCTCGCGGAGCACGCCCAGCAGCCGCCGCAGCTCGTTCAGGGCGGTCCGGCTGGTGGCCTCGACCGCCGCCAGCGCCTTGTGCGCCTCCTCGGGCTGCAGGGTCGCGACGTGCGCGCCGACGCCCGCCTGCACGGCGATCACGCTGATGGCGTGGGCGACCACGTCGTGCAGCTCGCGGGCGATGCGCAGGCGCTCCTCGACCACCGCCCGGCGCGCCAGCTCCTCGCGGGCCTGCTCGAGCTCGGCGGTCCGCTCCTCCAGCCTCCAGGCGTAGACCCGGCGGTCACCGACGAAACGGCCAAGCAGCCAGGCGGCGGCCAGCACCAGCGTGTCGCCCACCCAGGTCTGTGGGTCGGTATGGCCCGGCGTGAGCTGGACACCCGCCAGAGCGGCCTCCGCCACGGCCAGGCCGGCCAGCGAGGCGCGCCGCTCGCAGTAGGCCGCCACGGTGTAGACCGGCACCAGGACCGCCGGCCCGAGCAGCACCGGCGGCACCGCGAGCGGCAGAGTGTGCAGCAGCACCAGCGCATACCCCAGGGCGGCCGCGGTGCGAGGCAGGCCGCCGCCCGACAGCTCGGAGCCAAACAGGCTCGTGCTCAAGCTGGCCGCCGCGACCGCCAGCACGCCGTCGAACAGCCACGAGCGGATCCGCGACCATGGCCGTGGCCGTGAGGAACGACGGGCACCCTCGTCCATGACGTGACGGTACCGCCGCAAAGCATCGGACACATCCCCCCCAAAGGTCAACGCTTCTCGTACTCCACGAGGCGGATGCCTTCGTCGACCGCCGAGGAGAGGGCGGGAGTCACAGGACGGCGCAGGCGCCGCCGGCACTCGACGCGGACGGCTCAGGGTGAGTCGGTGGCCTGCAGCGGGGTCACCGGGACGCCATCGCTCCACCTGCCCATGAAGCGCTGCCCGGCGGTCCCGCCGAGCGCAAAGCGGTCCTGCCGCGCGGTCGCGCAGCGCTGCGCGCGTCAAGGAGCTTCCAGGGGCCGTAGAAGTCGAGCGCGTCCGGCGCGTTGCCGCTGCCGCTGAGCGACAGGAGGTGGTCGGCGACCAGCGCCGGCGTGCCGTGCTCGTCGCCGCGGACCGCCGCCACCAGCGCGCCGCCGGCGGACGCTAGAGCGCCGGTCGCGCGGCGAGCAACGCCCCAAAGGGACGATCCAGTAGCCTGTCTCCGGCCCGGCCCTGGCCCCGGCATATAAGCCTGGCTTGTGCAGATATCGCGGACAGCGCATACTTTCTGCACCCTTGTGAAGCAATGCCGACTCCGCACCCCCTCTGCGAGGTAGCCCGTGCCGACAACAGAGGAGCTCGCCAGCCTTCCCACGGACTCCGGCTCTGGACGATCATACGATCGTTCACCTTGGCGGCGGGCAGACCGTGTCTTCGATGGGCCCCGGCAGCGCATGCGACGGACCTCCCTTTCCCGCCATGAGCCTTACAGCCCCGCGGGAGGATATGGGACGGACAACAGGCACTGTCGCGGAGGTCAACCAGAGAAATGGGCATCTCGACACGCGTGGATATGCTGAAGGGAACCTCGTGGAGCAATCCTCACGCGAAGAACTCTGGCTGTACGATGTCTTCATCAGTTACGCCAGATTCGATGAGAACCTCCATGGCACAGTTGCCAAGCTCATCGACGGGATGCAAACTCGGTTTCGCGAAATCACCGGCTGGGAGCTGAGGGTTTTTGTTGACGTCAAGGAGGTGCGGGCGGCCAACCTGTGGAAGGACCGCATCCTCGACGCACTGGAGAGGAGCGCGATATTCATAGCAGTTTATACGCCATCCTACCTGACCTCCGAATGGTGCTGCCGCGAGTGGGATACATTTCTTGCGCTGGAGTCCTCGCGCAAGGAGTGGTACCAGCTCCTACCCTACGAGTCCCTCATATTCCCCGTTATAGCGGACAGCAGCACTTCTCATCCTCCACAGTCATTGACTCCCCAGTCTCAACGGCGATGGGAGGAGATCCATTCACGCCAGGCAATCCTGCTCGACCCGGCTCTCCTGACTTCAACTGACTTCGCCAGGAGAGTTGACGGGCTCGTGGCGGACATAGCTGCGGTTCTTCAGAAGGTCATGCAGCCTGACTTCAATAGAATGCGCTCATCCATGGAGGGTGCCGCACGCAGCAAGTTGCTGAATGTCACCACGCCCCTCGTCTCCACATATCCAGGGTCGGACCCACGCAAATTACGCAAACTGCTGGTAGACGCTCAGGCGGTCACCATTATTGGAGTATATAATTCGTGGCTGGCAGAGCCTCTCGAGGCGGCAATATTAGAAAAACGCGGCCGCGCCCACGGGCAGGAGACCTTCTGGGATCGCCTGAATATCGTCTTCCTGTCTGACGAGCTCCTGACACACGTCGACGACCACCTGTCCATCGAATTTCCAAACCGAGCCGAAGCGTTCCTCGAACGAATGCAACGCGCGGCAAGCGTCAAGAGACGCCTGATGTCCCTTCTGCTCCGACTTGGTGTCCCTGGTCGCTGGGCACTCTACTCCTACCCGTACATTCTTCCTCTGACTGGAAACCTCTTCACCATGGCAGACGGCAAGCGAGTCGTTCAATTGGCAATGACACGCTCCTCGCGCGCCGAGCAGGACTATCTGTTCATCGATTTCGTTGACAGAGTCGATCAGCTCTTTGAATCGACCTTCCGTGAGATCGTGGATTCAAGCCACGAGGAGCACGAGCTCGTTCTGGTGGGTATACCGGTAGGATCCACTGAGAAGTTTGTCTGTCGCGGGACTCGGTTTCGCCGCAGCGTCCTGGTCGAAGGAAAGAATACGGCGGATTGGCTCCCGGCCGTTCTCGTAATAACCTGGCGCCACGGAAGTCACGGCCCGGAGCCGCTCCTGCAGATGAACAGCCCACAGACTTCAACGCGAGAAATGGGTAAGATATCTCATGTAAGTGGGTACATCAATCAGCAGGACCAGATCACGGGACCCCACGTCGGCGGGGCAGCGACCGCCGGGGCCTTCGAGCTGTCACCTGACACGCCGCTGAATGCCCTGAAGCGTGAGCTGGCAAGCGATTTCGGCATCCAATCATTATTGGTTTCTCCAACGCTTGTCGGAACCGAGCGGTTCTTCTATCCAGACAAAGAGAACCTCTTCTTCTACATATACCAGCAGGAACTCGAAAGCACTCAGCGCTTTTCGCCGGACGTGCAAATTTTTCCCTGGACCCTGGCTGAGCTGATGTCCGTGCGGCACGGTCAAGCTCTGACGAATGCAATAACTGCGCTAACAAGCTCCCTGACTGATCAGCAGCGAAGGCGCGCTGTGAGGTTGGCGAGACTCAACCTGACTGTGCACGGGGACTCGGTGCTGGCCGAGGAACTCGAATCGGTGGGTGACAGTCCGCAGCGTACTCGCAGCATGATCCAGACTCTTGAGACGCGCGCCGCCCAGACCCGGGTCTACAAGTATCTGATTGGACGAGAGATTGCGGCCGAGGGATTAGCAGGGCTCCAATACCGCGCGTTCTTCTCGTGTCTCCTGCCGACATATGCTTCCATCGGCGTTGCGGACGCGGACAGAATTCAAGCGGAAATCGAGGGAGACCCGAAGCGTCGTGAAGCCGCCGACGAGTTGACACGTCTCTACCGGGACGACAACTTCATGACGTCCGTTCCCATCGAGGTATGACATGATCGAGATATCCGCATTCTTTAATGCTGCATACTCTGGCAGTGAGCGGTACTGGTGGAAACAGCCCCAAGCATATTCCACAGTTCCGGAGGAGCATGCCAGTTCCCTCATAGCGCAGCAGACATTGCGCTACGCCCGTGCCCGAGGTCCCGGCCGTGCTATCGATCTGGGTAGCGGTGAGGGCGCGGATGCAATAAGGCTCGCGAAACTGGGGTGGGAGGTTGAAGCCGTGGAGCTCGCCCACTCCGGAGCAGCGAAGATCCGTCACTTCTCAAGTCTGGCGCGAGTCAGTGTTAGAGTTCACAATGCCGACATAACCACGTTCGATCCGAAGGAATCCTACGATCTGGTTATCTGCAACGGAGTGCTGCACTATATTCGCGAGAAGGAGAAAGTGTGCCAGAAGATGCGAGATATGACGAATGACGGTGGCGCAAACATAATCTCGCTTTGGAGCACCTATAGTCCGGTACCGGAATGTCATCGAATTATGCCGACGTTCCCTGACGCCGAGCATGGAATAGTCGTAAGCTCCTATGCCGACTGGACGAAGCAGCTTCTGTACTTTGAGCGCAATCGCGCCGAAGTTGGTCACGATGATATGCCGGCTCATTCGCACAGCCACATCAAGATGATTGCCGTGAAATAGAGGAGGGGCCTGTGGTAGATATCAAGGCTCTGGAGCCCAACATGCGCGATATCGTGAACGAGCAGGATGAAATCGTCGGCCAGGCAACCAAGAAGGAGGTCGTAACGAAGAGACTGATCTGTCGAGTCGCCTTCATCATGTTGGTGAACCAGGACGACGAACTGCTGCTCCACCAGCGTTCTGCCAATAAGAAATCCTACCCTCTGTACTGGTCAGGAGCCGCGGCGGGACACCTGATCAGCGGTGAGACCTACGAGGAGGCGGCCAAGCGCGAAATGAAAGAGGAGATAGGGGTAGAGGCGACCTTGGAGTTCGTTGGAAAGTTCTACTCCGAAGAGGATCGTGAGATGGTGGGCGTTTTTCTTGGTCGTTACGATGGCCCGGTAAAGGTTGAGCCGTTCGAGGTCGCGAGAGTTGAGAACTTCAGTCCAGACCGCCTCAAGGCGGAATGGCCAAACATGCGGATCACGAGCTATGTGGAGCGATCTCTTCCACTGGTGCTCCCACGACTGAGCGGCAACCGCCCAGACGCTTGAGCAACCTGCTGTCGGCTTCGACGGAACACGTCGTCGAGCGGCCGGTCGAAGCGCATGGAAGGAAAGATGCCGAAGTCGAACGATGCGAGGCTGGTGAGGGTGCCCACCTGCTCAGGGCGAGAGGTATTGCCAAGCCGGGGCCGTTGGGGCACAATGTCTGGCCGCCGTGCCGACTGGCACGGCCTTTCGCGTGTCCCGACCTCCGCCCGATCTCCACACCCGTGTCCTCCCGCGTCCTCCCGCGCGCGTTGCATGCGAGCGCGCGACGTCTGCCGAGGTGCCCGCCGAGATGAGCCAGAGATGAGCCAGAACGGACTGGAAACGGAACCAACGGAACTGGACCATGAGCTGCGTGCCGAGCGACACGTGCTCGAGCACGCACGCCGATGCCTGGCCGCCATGCGGCGGCGCGCCGAGTCACTGAGCTCGTCCAGCGGTGGCGACTGGGTCTCCGAGGAGGTCCTGCACTGGCGCATCCAGCAGCGGATCGCCTCACTCGCCGACGACGGCTCCAGCGGCCTGTTCTTCGGCCGCATCGACT
>WNGE01017142.1_pt1 | contig 11521 bp, 8 predicted proteins | sample 5400651 | NCBI WGS metagenome assembly WNGE01 (sample SAMN13153370, study PRJNA577476) | soil metagenome | isolation source: 60 cm soil or saprolite under grassland replicate 2 | place: USA:California | collected 2016-06-15 | reverse complement strand
CCAAGACCTGCTCGGCGCCCGCGTCGAACACATCCGCGCCCCTCACGTCACGTTGATCTCGGAAGAGGACGTTTACGAAGCGGCTTGCAGGCTGCTAAAGACGAATCGCGCAGAGTTCCTGCGATCTCGGTGAATTGGCATATTTAGAATCGTTTGCCATTACATACAAGCCATAAATGACCTGCCTAAACCCGAGCCCGTCCCTACGGGACGAAGCAGATTGCGGCAGTCAGGAAAATTTTACGAAAAATTTACTTCTTAGGAGACTGTGTCAAACTTGAATAACAAATCCAATATATAATTGCCCCCGTAATTTTCCTGATTGCAATCGTAAAAATTTCATATGAGGAGAGACTCAATGTTTCGCAAACCGCTCACTGTAGCTTTGCTTGTCGTTTCGCTGTTGATCGCGCCACTCTCGTCGTTGGCCGACGAGGGGATGTGGCTGCCCGACTCGCTCGGTAAATTGCCGCTCGCGGAGATGAAGAAGCGTGGCTTCGAGCTTAAACCCGAAGACATATACAGCCTGACCAAGCCGAGTCTGAAAGACGCCGTAGTGCAAATCAGCATCGGCGGCACGGGGTCGTTCGTTTCGCCCGAGGGGCTGATCCTGACAAATCACCATGTGGCCTTCGGGGCCGTCACGCGCGCGAGCACCTCCGAGAAGGATTACATCAACAACGGATTCCTGGCCAAATCGCGCGCCGAAGAGATTCAGGCGCAAGGGTATTCCATCAAGATCACGCAAGATTTCAAGGACGTGACCTCCGAGGTTCTCTCCGTCGTCAAACCCGAAATGTCGCTCGAAGAGCGCACGAGCGCGATCGCCGTGAAGCAACTGGAAATGGGAAGGGCCCACAGCCGCGAAAAAGAGGGCATTGACGCTCAGGTGATCGAGGCTTCGGGCGGCTATCAATATTATCTATACACTTACCTGAAGTTTAGGGACGTTCGATTGGTCTACGCCCCGCCCAAATCAATCGGCTATTACGGCGGCGACCCCGACAACTTCGAATGGCCGCGCCACTGCGGCGATTTCGCGTTCCTGCGCGCCTACGTCGGGCCGGACGGCAATCCCGCCGCTTTCAACAAGGCCAACGTCCCGTTCATGCCTAAGAAGTTTCTGCCGATCAACGCGACCGGGATCAAAGAGGGAGATTTCGCGATGGTCATGGGCTATCCCGGCCAGACCTTCAGATTGCGCGAGTCTTACTCGGTCGAATACCGCCAGAATATCCAACTGCCGGATCAGATCGCGTCGCTCCGCCAGCAGATCGACGCGCTCACGAAGATGGGCGAGAAAGAGCCTCAGCTCAAGATGAAGCTCGCCGAGCGGGTCTTCGGCTTGAGCAACTCGCTCAAGTCTCTTGAAGGAACGGTCGCGGGATTGAAGAGAATGAACCTGGGCGCGCGCAAACGCGCCGAAGAATCCGACATGAAAAAGTGGCTCGACGCCAACCAAGCGGCCAAAGCGAAATACGGCGAGGCGCTGCCGCAACTCGAATCGCTCTACCGGGACCTGACCTCGAACAGTCTGAAGCAGAACGCGCTCGACGGCCTGCTCAATTCGGGCGATCTGGTCGAGGCGCTCGAATTCGCCTACGAGCGCGCCCTCAGCCGCGATCTGCCTGAAAAAGATCGCGCGATTCGGTTCAGCGATCAGGTCCTGCCGCTAGTGACCGAACAGCTCAGCTCCGATTGGGAAGAGCGCGAGCCCGAAGCGGAGGCGAAGGTGCTCGCGACCTCGCTACCGCGCCTGGCCGATCTTCCATCCGATCAAAAGGTTCAAGCGGTCGAAAAACTCTTCGAGGGCAAGTCGGGCAAGGAGCGCCGTGACGCCGAGGCGCAATTCGCGAGCAAGGCGATAGAAAACGCCAAATTCAAATCCTTCGACGAGATCAAGAAGCTCTTCACCACTTCGGCGGCCGACCTTCGCGCCATCGACGACCCGGCCCTCAAACTGGTGATCGCGGTGGTCGACGAAAACGCGCCGCTCGCCAAGAAGCAGTCCCAGGTTCTCAATTCGATTGGGAAGGTCCGCCCGCAATACATCGCCGCGATGCAGGAATTCCGCAAGTCGGCGAATCGGGGATTGCCTTACTATCCGGACGCCAACTTCACGCTGCGCTTCACCTACGGCGACGTCCGAGGCTACAAACCGCGCGACGCGGTCGCCTACGATTACCAGACCTCGCTCGCCGGCGTGATCGCGAAAGACACCGGCGAAGAGCCTTTCAACGCGCCCGAAAAATTGAAAGAGCTTTTCAGCAAGAAGGACTTCAACGGCTACGCCGACCCTCGGCTGAACGACGTGCCCGTAGATTTCCTGGCCACCACCGACATCACCGGCGGCAATTCAGGCTCGCCCATGATGAACGGGCGCGGCGAAATCATCGGGCTGGTCTTCGACGGCAACTACGAAGGGCTGGGCGGCGATTACGCTTACGACATCAGCTCCAATCGCACCATCGCCGTCGACATCCGCTACGTGCTCTTCCTGACCGAGAAGTTCGGCGGCGCCGGTTATCTGTTCAATGAAATGCAGATCAAACGGGCCAAGGCAATGACGGCGAGCAGGTAAGGCGCCCGCAGAGAAGGGGGGACAAGGGGACAAGGAGAAGAGGAAAATTATGTTACGCCCTTTCCTTGTCTCCTTGTCTCCTTGTCCCCTTGTCCCCTTGTCTTTCTTCCCTCAACTATCGCCGAGCAATGGCGAGAGAGCCTCGCGCAATTTCATCATTCCGAGCCGGGTGCGTGTTTTGACGGTACCCAGCGGTTGATTCAACTTCTCGGCGATCTCGCTGTGACTGAGGCCGGAGTAGTAGGCCAGCTCGATCACTTCGCGTTGTTCGGGCGTCAGTAAATTCAAGGCTTCCCGGACGAGCCTCTGGCGTTCTGATTCGGCGGCCGTCTCTTCGGGGCTGGCCGTGCCGGCCGGGGCGTCGCCCAGGACGTCGAGCGATTCCTTTCGCCGCTGGTCCTGCCAACCCGAACGCAGGCGGTCAATGGCGCGGCTGCGCGCGATGGTCGCCATCCAGGCCAGAGGCGCGCCGCGGTTGGCGTCGTAACTCGCCGCCTGGCGCCAGACCTGGGTGTAGACATCGATCAGAACCTCTTCGGCGGAACTCACGTCGCCGAGCACGCGCAGAACAAGGCTGTAGATCAGCCGGTTCGTCGCGTCGTATAGCGTGGCTAGCGCCGATTGATCGCCAGTCGCGACAAGCTCGACCAGTGAGACCAGATCCTGGTCCCGCGCGCGCACTTCGGCTGTGTCAATAGCTAGTTGCACCGGCTCTCCTGAATATTCGAACAAGTTGACATATGAGCTATAGAAATATGGAATATGTTTGACAGAGGGCGTGATCTTAAACCGCCTGGAGGCATAACTACAAACGCTTTTCTGAGGGGAACGGGTCCGGTACCGATTATGAAATTTGACTTTAGTGGCCAGGTCGCCATCGTGACAGGCGCGGCGGGCAATCTTGGCGTCGCCGTCGCCCGCGCTTTTCGCAGCGCCGGCGCGAAACTTGCGCTTATTGATCTATCGTCCGAACGTTTTCCTAACATCTTTCCCGATCTCGCGCAATCGCCCGATTGTTTCTTCGCCCCGACGACAAATAGCGGCGACCCTGGCGCGGTCGCGCAGACGGTTGATGAGATCAACCGGCGTTTCGGGCGCATTGACATTCTCGTCAACACAGTCGGAGGCTACCGGGCGGGCCCCCCCCTACACGAAACGCCGTTGGGCGATTGGGAGTTCATGCTCGATCTGAACGCGCGTTCGGTCTTCGTGATGTGCCAGGCGGTGATTCCGCAGATGCTCAGCCGGAATCAAGGCCGGATCGTCAACGTCGCTTCGCGAGCCGCCCTTGGCGGGGACGCGGGGCACGCGGCTTACAGCGCGTCGAAGGCAGCCGTCGTTCGTTTGACTGAAAGCATGGACGCGGAATTGAAAGATCGCGGCGTCAACGTCAATTGCGTAATGCCGGCGATAATCGACACGCCTCAAAACCGCGCGGCGATGCCCGACGCCGATTTCGGCAAATGGGTCGCGCCGGAAGCCGTCGCCGACGTGATCCTGTTTCTAGCCTCCGAAGGCGCCCGCGCGATTCACGGAGCGGCCATTCCGGTTTACGGACGCAGTTAATAAGTGGGACAGACTTTAGTCTGTCCGCCACAATTCATGCCACTCATGCCACGGACAGACTAAAGTCTGTCCCACTTTTAGCTTTTCTTCACTTCTGACGAATCCAATTCTTCACAACCCTCCGTAAAGTCAGACGAAACGCGATTCAGAGAACTGTCTCTAATCATCACAAATCGAACAACACGTTGAAATGCGTCGATTGACTGGCTTCATTTTGATCATCGTCTCGACGATTGCGGCGGACGCCTGCCATCGGGCTTCCGGCGGCGCGCCGGCCACGGCCGCTCCTTGCGAGGTCGCGCTCGCCTCGCATTCGGGCGACGCGAAGATAGATCGGGAGATCGCGCGCCTTCAACAGGAGATTCGCTCGAACGCCAGACCTTTTCAGACGGTGGCGATGATCGAAAAGCTCGGTTGGAGCTTTGTCGAGAAGGCCCGCGAGAGTTTCGACCCCGGCTTCTACAAACTGGCCGAGCAGTGCGCGCTCTGCCTCGAATCCAAACAAGGCGAAAGCCAACAGGGCGGCCAACCGGCTGACAGGCCGCTCTCAACGCCTCAATCAATCCGCTCGGCGGCGCTGCTGTTGCGCGGCCACGCGCTGCACAATCTGCACCGTTTCGGCGAGGCCGAAAAGATCGCGCGGGGGTTGGTCGAAACGCGGGGGCTGGCTTACGACTTCGGACTGCTCGGCGACGCGTTGATCGAACAGGGTAAGACGGACGAAGCGGCGCTAGCCTATCAAAAGATGATGGAGACGCGTCCGGGGCCGCAGGCGTATGGCCGCGCCGCGCACCTGCGATGGTTGAAAGGCGACACCGAGGGCGCACGCGCGCTGATGCAGATGTCGGCGCAATCCGCCGGACAGACCGAATCGGCGGCGTGGGCCTGGAGCAAGTTGGCGATGTATGAATTGCAAGCCGGCGAGATGAAGCGCGCCCGCGCCGCATGCGACGCCGCATTGAGTACGCGATCTGAATATGCCCCGGGGCTGTTCGCTCTCGGGCGCGTCCTGCTCGCCGAAAGCAAGGTCGGCGAAGCCGTCGGCGCGCTCGAGCGCGCCGCCCATCTCAACCCGCTGCCCGAATATCAATGGGCGCTGGCCGACGCGCTGCGCGCCGCGAACCGTGACGCCGACGCCGAGGAGGTCGAGCGGCGCCTCGCAGCTACGGGGGCGGCGAACGATCCCCGTTCCTATTCGCTCTTCCTCGCCACGCGCGGCCGCGACCCCGACGTCGCTCTCCGGCTCGCGGAAGAAGAACTGAAAGTCCGCCGCGATGTTTACACGCTCGACGCGCTGGCCTGGGCGCAGAGCGCCAAAGGCGACGCGGCTGAGGGCTGGAAGACGATGCGATCTGCGCTGGCGCTGGGCACGGCGGACGCCCGGCTTTACCTGCACGCCGCCGCGATCGCGGCCCAGGCCGGCGAAAACAGACAGGCGAAGATTTACGCTAGAAAGGCGGCCAAGTCCGCGTTCTCGTTGCTGCCAGGCGAAAGGATTCGGCTCAAGCGACTGAAACTTGTTTAAGCTCCCTGTGAGAATCATGAATAGGACTTATAGGACTTATAGGACTTATAGGTCCTATAAGTCCTATAAGTCCTATTCAAGCTGTTTCCAGAAATTTTCTATAGGAGAATAAACGATGAATAGAATTGCTCTCAGACCGCGGCGGGCGCTGACCTTGGCGCTCATCGCCTTGATGGGGTTCGCGCCCGCGCTGTCTGTACCGGCGCTCGCTTCCAGCCACATGGACGCGCCTTTGATATCGCTCGATCCGGCGGCCAACACGACCGACGTTTACGCGTTTGTCAGCCAGGATCAGAGCGGCAATAAATTTCTGACGCTCGCGCTCAGCGTCTACCCGATGGACAACCCCGGCATCGGCCCCAACAAATACAACTTCGACGACAACGTGCGCTACGATCTGCACGTCGCGCTCGGTCGCGACGTCGCCGCCGGCCGCCCGTCCATCACTTACCGGTTCGAGTTCGATACGGCGTTCAAAAACAGCAAGACGCTACTCCAATCCTATTTAGGCGTCGTCAACAGCATCGGCGACCAGAACCAGAATCTGACTCAGACCTACAGCGTCAAGAAGATCGACAACCGCACGGGCCGGGCGACGACTCTCGGTCGCGGAATCGTTCCGCCGAACAACCAGGGTAACGCCACCCCTTTTTACAACCAGAAGGATGACGGCGAGAACCCGGCGCGCAGAGGCGTCGCGACGGCGGAGCAACTGGACAAATATACGCGGCAAGCGATCTTTAGCTTTCCCAGGGGCTACACAGCGTTCGCCGGACAGCGCGATGATGGCTTCTACGCCGACGTGCAAGCGATCTTCGACCTGCTCAAGCTGCGTAACCCGGGCAAAGACTCGCAGAGCGGATTCAACATACACATGATGGCCCTGCGCGTCCCGCTCAGCGAATTGGGCGGAGATCAACAGACCGTCGGCGTATTCGCGACCACGAGTCGTCTGTCGTTTCCCCTGAAAAACGTCGGACGCGGTCGCCTGTACGAACTGCTTCGCAACTCCTTATTTACGCAGGTGGGGCGCCAGGGCAATCCGCTCCTCAGTGAAGGGTTGATCGCGCTGGAAGACAAAGACACTTACAACCGCACGCTGCCAAATGTTGATAACCGGATCTTCCGCAAATACGCCGAGAGTCCTGAACTGGCAAAATTGATCAACCTGCTGATCGGCGGCGGCCAGCAACTGGCGATTCCAACGGGACGGGCCGACCTGGCTTATGGAGAGCCAGGCAGCCGGACATCCGTTCCGTCTGCCGAGCCAGTTCCTCGGACTGGCTCCGGGCAAATTCTTCGTGCCCGGCGGATGGCCTAACGGACGTCGCTTCGGCGACGACGTCTTAGACATCGCGATCATCGCGTTGCTAAGCGACCTGCGTGATCCGGCTAATCTAAAGATCAGCGATCCTTTCAAGGGGAATTATGACGGAGTGACCGGCAATGAGATGGGTTACAACAAAGTCTTCCCCTATGAATCGACGCCGCAAAACGGCCGCAATATCGTCGTCTACGGCCAATGAGCCGTAATGGGGCCTGGGAGCGCGTGGGAGCCGCGCGCGCTCCCGGGCTTCGTTATTGATGACCGTCGAATTGAAAGGTTAGCTAAGTGGCGCATCGTCGAATCAGTACCGCGAGCGGTAGCGAGCGTGTCTCCCATAGAGGGCTATTTACGAGAGCCACGCTCGCTACCGCTCGCGGTACTGATTCAAACACGCTCGCTATCGCTCGCAGTACTGATTCGGCGCGAGTTAATTGGCTCTCGCGTTTCGGGCCGGCGATCTGTCTGCTGCTGGTTCTGATGATTCTGGCGAAGGCTTCCGCCTTCGCGCATGATCCAGGACTGAGCGCCGCCGAGGTGAGACTCGACGGGAATAAGGCGGTCGCGCGGCTGACATTTTCGCGCGACGATATCGCGACGATCGCGCCAATGGACGCCGACCGTGACGGGCGAATCACACAACCGGAGTTCGAGGCTGTTGAGGGCAGCCTCGAATCTCTGGCGAAAGAGTCGTTCGCCCTAAGCGTCGCCGGCGAAGAGGCCTCGCCGGCGACGGTCGCGGTCGGCATCGACGAAAGCGGGGCGGTTCATTTTGACCTGGAGTTCCTGTTGCCGCCGGGATCGAAACTCACCTTGCGCTCTCTGTTGATTGACAAACTCCCGCGCGGCCATCGCCAGTTCCTGGCTCTGCGCGACGCGAAAGGGAACACACTAGGCCAGCGGATGCTCGACGCCGCCAACAATTCGTTCGAGTGTGATTTGGCGGCGCTCCCGATTTCTCAACCGCGTCCACATACTTTTTGGGGATTTTTACCGCTCGGCGTCGAACACATTCTGTTGGGTTTCGACCATCTGGCCTTTCTATTCGCGCTGCTGATCGCGGGCGGGACGTTGCGTGAAGCCGCCAAAATAATCACTTCGTTCACGGTCGCGCATTCGATCACCCTGGCGCTGGCCACGCTTGAAGTGGTAGCCATCCCTGCAAGCGTCGTCGAGCCGATGATCGCCGCCTCGATCATCTACGTCGGTCTAGAAAACGTCTGGCGCCGCGAGGTCAAACGCCGCTGGATGTTGACCTTCGCATTCGGCCTCGTTCACGGCTTTGGCTTCGCGTCGGCGCTCAAAGATCTGGGCGTCGGAGCCGGCGTCAAAGCGGTCGCGCCGCTGCTCTCGTTCAATCTCGGCGTCGAGATCGGTCAGATCGCGGTCGCCGCGCTCGTCTTGCCGCCGATCTGGAAACTCCGCCAATGGCCACGATTCGTCATCCGTTACGTTCCCGCCTGCTCGATACTTATCGCCCTGGCCGGCGGCTATTGGTTGTGGAATAGACTTTAGTCTGTCCGCCACATAAATGGGACTTATAGGACTTATGGGACTTAATGTTCTTTGAGGATTAATTGGCGCCTACGCAATTCGGTGTAGGGGCGGGTTTTCCCCGCCCGGGCCCGTGATTGAGGCGCTGGGCGGGGAAAACCCGCCCCTACGCTGTTGTTGCAGTTAATTTTCAAAGACCATTGAGTTCCATTCATGGCGCTCCCGGGGATTTTCCGAGAAGGTCGAGAATCCTGTCCGCCGCCCTCTCCGAAGCGTTCGCCTCGCCGAGTTTTTTCCTCACCTCGGCCAGATCGTCGCGCGAACGCCGGAGCCGCGCCGGATCACTCAAGAACTCGACGATCAGTTTCGCCAGCCTCTCGCCGTTCAAATCATCCTGCAACAACTCGGGCGCGATCTCTCTCCCGGCGATCAGGTTGGGCATTCCGACGAAAGGCGTGTTAATTAGCGGCCGGAAGATGCGCCAGTTCAATTGCGACGCGCGGTAGACGACGATGAGCGGCGAGCCGATGATCGCCGCCTCCAGCGTAGCCGTCCCGCTGGCGACCACGGCCAGGTCGGACGCGGCGATGGCGTTGTAGGTGTCGTTTTCGATCACGCGCAACCCGGTCGAGCCGATTTGCTGGGCGATCGCGTTCGGCTCGAAAGTTCGCGCCAGCGGGAGAATGAATTGGAAATGCGGGCGCCATCGGTTCAGAAGTTTCGCCGCCTCGACCATCGGCGGCAGGATATGTCTTATCTCCGAATGACGACTGCCGGGCAGCATCGCGATGACCGGGTTCGACGTATCTAGGCTGTGGCGCGCGCGGAACTCTTCGCGCGTCGTGGTCACGCTCACGCTGTCGAGCAGCGGATGGCCTACGTAATCGACCTCGACGTCGTTCCGCTCGTAATAATCCTTCTCGAAGGGCAAGATGACCAGCATCCTCTCGACGTGGCGTTTGACAGCGTGAATGCGATAAGAGCGCCAGGCCCAGATTTGCGGGCTGATGTAGTAGACCACCCGGTGGCCGTCGCGCTTGAGCCTTCGGGCCAGCCGCAGGTTGAATTCGGGCCAGTCGATCAAGACGACGAGCCGAGGCCTGCGCTCATTGGCAGCGTCGCTCAACCGGCGGAAGACGCGCAGGAATTTCGGCAGCGCCCTGGCGACTTCGAGCGCGCCCATAATCGCCACTTCGCGCGCGTCCACCAGTGTCTCGACCCCGGCCTGCCGCATCTCGTCGCCGCCCGCGCCGAAAAATTCGAACCGCATACGGGGGCGCAGCGCGCGCAGCGCAGAGACCAACTTCGCGCCGTGTTTATCGCCCGAAGCCTCGCCGGCGACGATCATCAGCGGTGCGGATTGCGGATTGCGGATTGATTTTCGCCGGGCTCCGTCTGGCCTCGATTTTCGCTCTCAATCGATGTCGTTATTTTCATTGGGTTGGTTGGCGACCGCGAATCCGCAATCCGCAATCCGCAATCCGCAATCAGTAAATCCCCGGCTCGCCCTCGGGCCGCGTGCGCCAGCGGCGATGAATCCACAGCCACTGGTCGGGGTGGCGGCGGATGATTGATTCCAGGACTTTGGCGTAGCGCGCGGTGTTTGCGATCACGTCCTCTTTTTGATTGCCGGTGTCGATCGTTTCAACCGGCGGTTCGAAGTGGAGGCGGTGAATCCGCGCCTTCTCGTCCCAGATCAGATAGCCCGGCAGAACGACCGCGCCCGTGCGCAGAGCCAGCGTCGCCACCCCGGCGGTAGCGCAGGCCTCGACGCCGAAGAAATCGCAGAAGACGCCTTCTTCGCGCGAAGTGTTCAGGTCGGCCAGAATTCCCACGACGCCGCCCGATTTCAACGTCTTCAACACTTCGCGCACCGAGCCTATTTTGTCGATGCTGCGGTTGCCGTATCGCGCGCGATAACTTTCGGCCAGCCGTTCGACCAGCGGGTTGTCAACGCGCCGCGCAAGGAACGACATCGAGTGGCCGTAGATCGAATGCGCGTAGACCGACAGCTCCCACGCGCCAATGTGGCCGGTCAGCAGAATCACACCGCGCCCTTCGGCCACCGCGCTGAGGTAATTTTCCAGGCCTTCGTAGACGACTATCGAAGAGATGTTTTCGCGGTTGAGTCGTGGGAACTGGCTGACCTCGCCGAGCAGTCGTCCGAGGTTGCGGAACACTCCGCGCCGGATGCGCCTGCGCTCGCGCTCATCGAGATCGGGGAAGGCCAGCCGCAAATTGACCTCCGCGTGGCGGCGTAGATGCGGCAGAACCGCGAAGGCGAGCGCCCCGACCGCTTGCCCGGCCCTCATCGCGAACGCGCGCGGCGCCAGGCTGACGACCTTCAAGATCGTCCACGCGGCGGCGTATTCGATCCAGGTGCGCGCCAGTCCCCGCCGTTTAACGGCCCGCCGGACGCCGCCCTCGCTCTGATCTCCGTTCTGATTTTTGTCGAGCCTCAATTGGTACAAAACGGGCGAAGCTAGCACGCGCCGCCGAGGACTGTCAATTTGCGCTGCCTGACGTTAATAAAGCAGAATGCCGGCTCATTGTTAAGGGCAAAACTCACATCATTTGCTATTCTGGCCCCTTCGCTTAAATCAAACCACGCGAGACCGGTACAGTACCGCGCGCGTAAGCAAGCGGCCGACTTATGAGACGGCCGCTTGCTTACGCGCGCGGTACTGTACCGGTTCGAGCGTACAAGTTTTTATGACGAACAATCACCAACGAGCGGTAATTTGGGATTTGGATGGAACATTGATTGACTCTTCCAACCTTCACTGGGAAGCCTGGCAGAAGGTGATGGAGGTTGAAAACATCGCGCTGACTTACGAGCAATACGTCGCCGATTTCGGCAAGCGCAACGACGAGATTCTGCGCGGGCGTCTGGGCGCGGATTTGCCGGATGAATTCATCGCCCGCGTCTCGCTCGCGAAAGAGGAGGTCTACCGCGATTTGATCCGGACGAAGGGGCTGGAACTTTTGCCCGGAGCGCGTTATTGGTTGGAGCGATTGAAAGCCGAAGAGT